>Ga0194131_10003379_pt1 | contig 25198 bp, 28 predicted proteins | sample TA2KigO120mmetaG_FD_148631 | JGI IMG/M metagenome (GOLD analysis project Ga0194131, IMG submission 148631) | Freshwater microbial communities from Lake Tanganyika, Tanzania - TA2015053 Kigoma Offshore 120m | ecosystem: Environmental > Aquatic > Freshwater > Lake | place: Tanzania: Lake... | reverse complement strand
CGACGCGGGCGAGCGCTTTGTAATAGGTCGCGACATGATCGCCCGGCACCGGCTCGAGCCCGAAACTCAAACATTCGGTATCCCAATGGCCGAAATGGTTGGTGATGATCGGCCCCTTGTGCCAAACGCCGTCGATTTTCACGTTCTCCATCACCAGCGTCGGTGCGAAGTACATGCCGAAGCGATCGATGAGTCGATACATGAGGGCGGTGCCTTCGTAGGCGTCCTGATCGATATCGCGGACGCGCAACACGAGGCCACGTCGGTCAAGCTCCGCGATCCACTGGCGCAAATCCTCGAACGGGCCCACTGACCAGGCAGGAGCAGGTCCCGCGGTGGGCGCGGTGGCCGAAGCCGCGGTGGGCATCGCGGTGGGTTGTGCCGCGGCGATGCGGAGATCGGCGGCGGCCAATGCGGCGGCCGACAAGCCGGCGCTGCTCGACAGAAAATCGCGGCGTGAAAAGGGCGGCATTCGAGTCTCCTGCTGAGGTCACAGACCAAGACGTCGCAGGCCAAACTGACACGGCTCCATGAGTGAGTAAAGCGTCCCTTTACTTCGGCGACCGGTTTATGATCACCGGCGTCATGGATGACAGGACTTCCATCATGCCGGTCAGGCATCTCATCGTCGTGCTCGGCGACCAACTCGATCGCGACTCCGCGGCTTTCGATGGATTCGACCAGCGCCGCGATCTGGTATGGATGTGTGAGGCGCACGAAGAGTCGACCCTCGTACCGGTCAGTCGGCCGCGGATTGCGCTGTTTCTGGCGGCCATGCGGCACTTTCGTGACGAGCTGGAAGAGGAAGGCCTGCGACTGCTGTACCACTCGCTCAATGCCCGTTGTCGGTCGCTGGTTGCCGCGCTACGTGCCGACATCGAGCGCTTGGCGCCGGAGCGAGTGGTGGTGGTCGAGCCTGGCGAGTGGCGCTTGCGCGAGGCGATCCGCGAACTCGGGCCGAAAGTCGAGCTTCGTGCCGATCGACATTTTCTTTGTTCACACGAGACTTTTGCCAACCACGCCAAGGGGCGCAAGCAACTGCGGATGGAGTTTTTCTATCGCGAGATGCGTCGTGCACATGGCGTGTTGCTCGATGCCGCCGGCAAACCCGAGGGGGGCGAATGGAACTACGACGCCGAAAATCGTAAGAGCTTTGGTCGTGACGGGCCGTCAAAACTGACGATGCGCGCACCACGGGCATTTCGGCCAGATATCGTCACGCAAGAAGTGATCGTGGAAGTCAATGCGGAATTTGCCGATCATCCCGGGGCGCTCGCCGACTTTGATTGGCCGGTGACGCGAAAACAGGCTCTCGCAGCCCTGAGCGATTTCATTGAGCACCGGCTTGCTGCGTTCGGTGATCATCAAGACGCGATGTGGAGCGGTGAGCCTTGGCTTTTCCATTCCCGCATTGCTGCAGCCATGAATCTGAAGTTGCTGCGACCACTCGAGGCCATCGAGGCCGCCGAGCGTGAATACCGAGCCGGGCGAGCGCCGCTCGCCGCCGTCGAGGGATTCATCCGCCAGATTCTCGGTTGGCGCGAATATGTACGCGGTGTGTATTGGCTGCATATGCCGGGCTATGTGGAGCGTAATGCACTTGCTGCCAGTGAACCTCTGCCGCAGTTTTTCTGGACGGGCGAGACACCTATGCGCTGTCTTGCTGACTGCGTGGGTCAAACATTGCGCTATGGTTATGCGCATCACATTCAAAGACTGATGGTCACGGGGCTGTTCTGTCTGATGCTCGGCGTCGATCCGCGCGAGGTCCATCGCTGGTATCTCGCGGTATATGTCGACGCCGTCGAGTGGGTGGAGCTGCCGAATACGCTCGGCATGTCGCAGTACGCCGATGGCGGCGTCATGGCCTCCAAGCCTTATGTGGCGACCGGCCGTTACATCGAGCGCATGAGTAATTACTGCGGGAATTGTCGCTATGATCCGAGCAAGGCGGTCGGCGACAAGGCCTGTCCGTTCACCACGCTGTACTGGGATTTTTTACAGCGCCATGAGCGTAGCCTGCGCGCCAATCCGCGTATGGGCCTGCAAGTGCGTAATATCGATCGGCTTTCCGCAGCAGAGCGCAAGGCCATCCGCGTACAGGCTGAAAACTTCCGGGCGAGCCTGCGAACGACATCGCCGTCGTAGGTCGCATCAGTCGTGACTTCCGCCGCTACCAATCTTTCGCAGCGCCTCGCCGGACGACGCGCATTCATTACCGGTGCTGCCAGTGGCTTGGGACTGGCCTGCGCCGAAATTCTCGCCCGCGAGGGTTGGCAACTGGTGCTGACCGATGTCGATGCCTCGCGGCTCGATCTCGTGGCGAGCAGCTTCTTGCGCGATGGCGCTCGTGTCGCCGCAGTCGCTTGCGATGTGCGCGATGCCGCAGCCATGACGCAGTTGGTCGATTCTGCGGTAGCCACTTTGGGTGGCATCGATCTCGCGATCAACTGCGCGGGGGTTGCTTTGGCGGGCGCTTTTCATCACAGCACTGCCGAAGAGTGGCAGTGGATCTTCGACATCAATGTACACGGTATCGCCAACAGCTGTCGTCCGGTAATCCGGCACATGGGCAGGGGTAAGGGTGGCTTGATCATCAACATCGCGAGTGTCGCGGCCGTGACCACCAGCGCGAATATGTCCGCTTACAACGCCTCCAAAGCGGCGGTGGTCGCTTTCAGCGAGTCGTTGATGCAGGAATATGCCGACTATGGCGTGCAGGTGATGGTCGCGATGCCCGGATTTTTCAAGACCCGTCTGATCGAGTCGGCGCGTGGTGACGACAAGACGCTGAAGGCTGCAGGGCGTTTGATCGAGAATTCCGGGGTCTCGGCTGAAGATGTCGCCGAGCAGATGCTGGCCGCAGCCAGTCGCGGCGATAGTCATTTCATTTATCCGCGGGCATATCGAACCTACTGGCGCCTCAAGCGTCTCATGCCACAATATTTTCAGAAGCTTTTGCCGCGCCTCGTCCAGTCCCATAAAAAAAGGTGATCTCGACCATGCTCGCACCCTTCCATCTGGCCATTCCCGTGCATGACCTGCCCTCAGCGCGCAAATTCTATGGCGAGCTGTTCGGTTGTCCCGAGGGGCGGTCCGCCCATGAATGGGTAGACTTCGATTTCTTTGGTCATCAGCTGGTTGCGCATGTCGATCCAGCGCGCAAGGCTGTCGATGCACCGGTACATACCAACAAAGTCGATGGCAAGGACGTGCCGGTTCCTCACTTCGGGGTCGTGCTCGAGTGGCAGCAATGGCAGCAACTCGCTGCGCGTCTGCATGCGGCCGGTACGGCTTTCGTGATCGAGCCGGGCATACGCTTCGCCGGCGAGGTGGGTGAGCAGGCGACCTTCTTTCTGTACGACTTCTCGGGCAATGCGCTCGAGTTCAAGGCCTTCCGCGACCCGACACGCTTGTTCGCCAAGTGACAGGGCTCCCGTGACTGCCGAGTTCGTGGATCGCTACCTTGTGGTGGGTGCAGGCTTGCGCCTGCATTGGCGCGATTATTCGGGTGCAGTGGAGCGGACGCCGGTGTTGTGTCTGCCAGGGCTCACGCGAAACTGTCGAGATTTCGAAAAACTTGCACCGCATCTATCGCAGTTTCTCGGCCGTCGCGTGCTCGCACTCGATCTTCGGGGGCGAGGCTTGTCCGACCATGATCCCGAATGGCGAAACTATCGGCTCGATGTATATGTCCGCGATGTTCTTGCAGTGCTCGATGCCGTTGCACTGCCGCGGGTCATCGTCATCGGTACCTCGCTAGGTGGATTCGTCGGCATGTTTCTCGCGAGCGACTACCGCGAGCGCGTAGCGGGATTGGTATTCAATGATATCGGCCCCGAACTCGAGATGGCCGGGATGCTGCGTATCGCCACTTCGGCGGGGAAGGCTCGTACGGCGACCAGTTGGCAAGAGGCTGCGGACGATGCGCGTATGGCCAACGCGCAGGCATTTCCGGATTTCACTGACGCCGACTGGCTGCAGTTTGCGCGCCGCATCTATCGAGAGCAGGCTGCAGATCGCATTGTGCGCGAGGTCGATCCGAACGTGGGTCGCGCCGTTCGCGAAGCGAGCGGACCCACGCCCGATTTTTGGGCGGCTTTTGCCTCGCTGCGCGAGTTGCCGCTGTTGTGCTTGCGTGGCGAGCTCTCCGATCTGCTGTCGGCGCGCACGGTGGAGCGCATGGCCGAGATTCACCCCGGCATGCAGTCCTGCATAATCCCGCGCCGCGGTCATGCGCCAACGCTGGACGAGCCCGCGAGCTGCGCTGCTATCGACGGCTTCGTCAGGCCGCTCTGAGCCGCGCAGGCCTGGTCAACCACTCAGGTCTGATTCGCCTAGCGTACGCGGTTCCAGGCGATCGACACCAGAATCGAGACTGCGAGGATGGTGCCGATGATGCCGAGTGACCAGCTGATCGGAAATTTGCCGCCGAAGGCCTCGTTGGGCCAGACCATTTTCAGGCCGACGAATACCAGAATGACACCGAGTCCGTACCTCAGGAACAAGAAGGCCTTCACCATGCTCTGCAGCACGAAGAATAGCGAGCGCAAACCGATGATGGCAAAGATGTTCGACGTGAACACGATGAACGGTTCATTGGCCAGAGCAAAGATTGCCGGCACCGAGTCAATGGCAAAGATGATGTCGCTGAATTCGATGAAGGCGAGGGCGACGAAGAGCGGGGTTACCCAGATTTTACCGTCAATCTCGACCCAGAACTTGTCCTGATGATAGGCGGCGTGACCGGAAATAATTTTTTGATGCCGAGGATGACCGGATTGCGAGCCGGATCGATCCGTTTCACGGGCAGGAACAGAATCTTGAGTCCGGTCAAGATCAGGAAGATGCCGAAGATCGCGACCACCCAGCTGTATTGCATGAGGATGGAACCGAGCGAGATGAACAGTGCGCGGAACAGAATCGCGCCCATGATTCCGTAAAACAATACTTTCTGTTGGGACTGCGCCGGCACTGCAAAATAAGAAAACACGGCGACGAACACGAACATGTTATCGATCGCCAGCGCGTACTCGACCACATAACTCGCGAGAAACTCGAGCGAAGTGTCGCGGGTGAGCTGGGCGTGATCCATGCCGACGAGATCTGGGTGGTTGGGCAGCTCGTGGAGCAGGAACTGGTACAGCCCGTAATTAAACGCCAGCGCCAACAAAATGAAGATGACGCTGCGGATGATCGCCGCGCGCAGCGAGGGCAGAGCCCCGGCTTGCTGAAGACACCGAGATCGAAGGCCAGAATGACCAGCAGGGCTGCAATGAAGCCGACATAGGCCCACCAGTACTGGGCGAACGGCAGCAGCAGGCTATCTCCCATGATCTTTTCCTTGGTGGGCGGCGGATGTGAGCCGGCCTAGACCGGTTTCGAGCACCAGAGTTTCATTGATCTGCGGCGGATCGCACTATCCACGGGGCAGGCACCCCGGGGTGGGTGAATGCGGTCACCCGGGGCTTGGGCTAGGATGCCCCATGAACGCAACCGACATCAAATTGGGTCCGGTGCGCCTCGCCCCGGGGTATACGCGCTGGAATGCCCGAACTTACTTGTTTGCGGCGTTCATCACCATCGGCATGCTGGCCTTCGTCAGCTTCATCCAGCCCTACCTGCTCAATGCCAACCTCAAGGTGCCCCAGGATGAACAGGGGCGGATATTGGGGCTGCTCGGTTTCAGCAACGAAATCGTTTCTTTGTTGCTGGTCGCCCCCTGCGGTGCGCTATCGGACAAGATCGGTCGTCGTCCAGTGTATGCGATTGGCTTTCTTTGGTTGGCGGCTGGATTCTTTCTCTATCCGCTCGCCCGAACTTTTCCGCAGTTACTGGCTTGCGCGCTGTTCTTTTCGGTGGGAGTCGCCGCGGTCGGCTGCATGCTGGCCACCGTGCTCGCAGACATTCCCAAAGAAGAGTCGCGCGGTCTGTTCGTAGGCATCACGGGGTTTTGTCAGGGGCTGGGTGCAACGCTTGCCGTACTCGTACTCGGCAAGGTTCCGCAGCGCTTGGTCGCCGATGGCATGGACGCCGTGACCGCGGGGCAGATCACCCTGAGTTTTGCTGCGGGGCTCTGCCTCATTACCGCGATCGTTTGCTGGCTTGGGCTCAAGCGCGGCACGCCGAGCCAAATTGGTGAACGCGAGCGGCTGCGCGCCCTGCTGCGCACCGGTATCGATGCCGCGCGTGCCAATCCGCGCATCTGGTTTGCCTACATGCTGCAGTTCGTCTCGTTTGCCGATCGCATCGTCATCGGCACTTTCTTCAGCGCGCGCTTGCAGCAGACAGCCATCGTCAACGGACAGTCGGTGGCCGAGGCCGTCTCAGCCGCCACCAAACCCTATGTGATCGCGAACTCTGCAGGCCTGCTGTTCGCAATTTTCTTTGGTCTGGCACTCGACAAGATGAACCGCATCACTGCGGGTGTAGTCGCCATGACCATTGCCGGCATCGGCTATATCGCTGGTGGTTTCGTGGGTGATCCCACCAGCGAGTGGATCACGCTGGTCGCGATTCTGCTTGGCATGGGGCAGATCTGCGCCATCATCGCGAGTCAAACCGTGCTCGGTCAGGAGGCTCCGCAAGATGTTCGCGGTGCCGTGTTCGGGCTCGCCGGAATCTTTGCCTCCTGCGGTATTTTGTTTACGACAGCCGTCGGCGGTTGGCTCTATGACGTCGTCAGCAAGGGCATGCCGTTCTTCCTGATCGGCACGGTGAATGTCTGCATCATGCTGTTCGGCCTTTACCTGTTGTTGAGTCGACCGAAAACAGCATGATTCTGCGGATTGCGACGTGCCGGCCACTGCCCGAGCCGGACGGCGACGAAGACCTGCTGCTCAAGGCACTGCAGTCGGCGGGAATCAATGCGCAGATGGTGGCGTGGCATGACCCCGCCGAGTGGCAGCGACCCGCAGCTACCGTCATTCGCTCGACCTGGGATTACATCTACGATCTCGAGGCTTTTACGCGCTGGGCTACTGCAGTGGCTGTTACTTCAGCGATGTGGAATCCGCTCAAAGTAATTCTCGGCAATCTGCATAAACGCTACCTCATCGAGCTTGCGGCGCACGGGGTACCGGTCACGCCGACTTTGCTGCTGGAGCGCGGCGAGAGCGTCGATATTCACGCGCAGTGTGCGGTACGCGGTTGGCGGGACGTGGTCATCAAGCCGGCCGTAGGCGCAGGGTCTTTCGAAACACATCGTATTGCCGCTACCTCGGCCGATGCCGACGCCGTTTGTCGCCGGTTGCTCGCCGAGCGTGACGTACTGGTGCAGCCTTACCTCGATTCCGTCGAACATCACGGCGAGCGCGCTTTGGTATGGATCGACGGCGAGTTCACCCATGCGGTCCGCAAATCGCCGCGGTTTGCGGGGGGGGTGGAAAGTGTCTCTGAGGCACTGCCGATCGCGCCAGCAGAGCGCGCCGTCGGTGAGGCGGCGCTGGCTGCCGTCGGCGCTCTCGGCCAAGACCTGCTGTACGCCCGTGTCGACGTTGCGCCAGATGCTGCCGGTCAGCCGGTGGTGATGGAGCTCGAACTCGTCGAGCCTTCTTTGTTTTTGTTGCAGCACCCGACTGCAATGCGTCGTCTCGTCGCGGGCATTGCTCGCCGCTTGCAGCGCTTGCGTTAGCCGACCAGCACCAGCGACAACCCCTCAGGCGATTCGAGTCGCGTACCCGTAGCGACCCCGTGTCTGTGAATGACCAGCGCAGGCTCGTCGAAGTGTGACTCGGCGTGGATCGCCACCATCAATCCGCCGGCGAGCAGCCAATCGGCGGGCCAGCAGGGTCGACCGATCGCGGCCTGCGCACCCAACGCCCGCCAAAAACCGCTGCTGACATCGGCTGCAGCCGAGGGCAGGCTGTACGCCAGAAACTCGCCGAGCGTGGGGCTGACGCGCGCCGGATCCCAGGCGTCATCGGCATGAGTCGCCCGTTCGAGCAAAGTAATCATGTGGCCGGCGGGATCGCGCAAGCCGAATTCGTTGAAGCAATTCGGACCGGTTTTGGCGAAGGCGATCACTGCGCCTGCCGTTCGATAGGTTTGCAATGTACCGGGAATGTCCTCGTGCACCGTGGTGAACGATGGTGATGGAAATTTGTACTGGTGCAGACCCAACACCAGCGTACCGAGCGTCACGACAGCATAAGGGTGTGGCCAAGCATCGCCGATGCTGCCACGCGCGAAACCCAACATTTCGTAAAAGCGCAGCGAGGCGTCAAGGTCAGGTGTGCTGACGCTGATCTCGTGGAATCGGCCGAGATCGAGCTCACTCATTGGCCTGCCAAAGAATGAAGGCGTATTCCTCGGCGATTTCCCGATAGCGCTCGAAGCGACCCGACTTGCCACCGTGACCCGCTTCCATGTTGGTGCGCAGCAGCAGTGGATTGCGATCGGTTTTGAGACTGCGCAGCTTGGCGACCCATTTGGTCGGCTCCCAGTATTGCACCTGACTGTCCCAGAGCCCGCTGGTGACGAGCATGGCCGGATATTTTTGGGCCGTGACCTGATCATAGGGCGAATAAGAGAGCATGTAGTCATGCGCCGCCCGATCCTTGCCCGGATTACCCCACTCGTCGAATTCATTGGTTGTGAGTGGGATGCTTTCATCGAGCATCGTCGATATGACGTCGACAAAAGGCACATGCGCAACCAGTGCCTTGTAGTCGTCGGGCGCCATATTCGAGATCGCCCCCATCAGTAACCCGCCCGCACTGCCACCCATGGCAAACACCCGTCGCGGGTCGGCAATTTTTTCGGCGACCAGGTAGCGAGTGACGTCAACGAAATCGGTGAAGGTATTTTTCTTGTGGAGCAGCTTGCCTTTTTCGTACCACTCGCGACCCATCTCCTGGCCGCCGCGAATATGCGCGATCGCATAAACGAAACCGCGATCGACCAGCGATAGAATCGGCGAGCGGAATGAAGGCTCAGTCGAAAACCCGTACGAACCGTAGGCGTATTGGTAAACCGGTGCCGTACCATCGAGGGGCGTGCCCCGACGATAAAACAACGTGACTGGAATACGCGTACCATCACGCGCCGTGGCAAAACGGAACTCCGCGACGTAATTCTTGGCATCGAAGCCACCGAGTACCGGTTCCTGCTTCAGCAGCTTTCGCGCACCGCTCGTCATGTCGTAGTCCCAGGTGGTCGACGGCGTGGTTGGCGATGAGTAGGTGTAGCGCAGCAGCGAGGTGTCTTGTTCGCTGTTGTTGCCGAGGCCCATGACGTAGGCAGGGTCCGCGGCGTCGATCAACAAATTACGCTTGCCATCCCAGGAGCGCACCCGCATTTTGGCGAGACCCCCGGCGCGCTCCGAGACCGCAAGATGATCTTTGAACGCTTCAAAGCTGCCGATGAAAGCATCGCTGCGGTGTGCAATTACATCCTGCCATTTACTGCGATCACTCACGGCGGCGATCGGCGCGGCGACGATGCGGAAGTTCTTGGCCTGCCAGTTGGTACGAATGATGAACTGGTCACCGAGATCTTCGAGTTGATACTCGTGATCGCGCTCCCGTGGGATCGCTACCCGGAACTCGAGTTGCGCCGCTCCGGCATCGGCGTAGCGGTATTCACTGGAAACCGTGCTTTGCGCAGCGATGAAGATGAAGCGATCGGACTTCGATTTCGCGACGCTGAGGTAAAAGCTGTCGTCATCCAGTTCATAGACGAGCGCGTCAGTTGCGACATCGCTGCCGCGTCCGTGTCGATAGACCTTGTTGCCGAGCAGGGTCTGCGGATCTTTGCGGATATAGACGAGAGTATGTCCGTCATTGGTCCAGGCAAGATAAGGTTCGACATTGGTCAAGACCTGCGGCAAAAATTCGCCTGTACGCAAATTTTTGATCCGCACGTCATATTGACGCCGGCCAACCGTATCTTCGGCAATTGCGGCCCATTTACCATCGACGGTGACCTGGAGCGCGGCGAGTTCGTAGAAGTCGTGGCCACGGGCGCGCTCGTTGCCGTCGATCAGGATTTCTTCGGGGGCTTCAAGGGTAGCTTTGCGACGCGCGTGGATCGGATATTGCTTGCCGGTTTCGAAGCGCGAGTAATACCAATAGCCGTTGCGTCGTTGCGGCACACTGGCATCGTCTTGCTTCAGGCGGGCAATGATCTCGTCATAAATTTTTTGTTCGAGCGCTCGATGCGGCGCCATGACTGCATTGAGATAAGCGTTCTCGGCCTCGAGATAGGCGATCATCTCCGGGTTCTTGCGCTCATCGTCACGCAGCCAGTACCAGGGGTCCTCGCGTTTGCCGAAAGGCGAGGTGACGGTATACGTACGCGGCGCCGCCTTGGGCGGCGTCGGTTCGGCAGCAGTCACGTTCAAGGTACTCGAAAAAACGACAAGCAGTGCGAGCGCTGCTGCAGCAACGCCACGAAACGTGTCGGCAACAAACATGAGTTCACCCTGAATCCTTGCTACGCCGGGGCGATGATTCTCCCACGGGCGGGGCTGCGGCACCAACTCTCGGTGGTGGGCGCCCTAGACCTGTGCGGCCACGGTTTCCATATTGGCGACGGTTTTATCGAAGCTGTCGGTAATACCGATCATCAGCGTCGTCACTGGCGAGGCGTTCCAGGCAGCGAGCCGGCGGCGAATGTTCTCGGCCGAGCCCGTGACCGACAACGTGTCGGCCAGTTCATCGGGGACAGCCATTACCGCCTCTTGCTGGCGGCCGGACAACCACAGTTCCTGCAGACGCTGGGCGAGCTCGACGTAGCCCGCGCGCTCAATGACCCGCTTGTGGAAGTTTTCCTCCTTCGAGCCCATGCCGCCGACATAAAGCGCCAGCATTTTTTTGATGGGCAGCAAGGCGATCGCCGGATCGGTTTCGGTCGAGAAAGCCACGGTCTGCAAAATCTCGAAACCGGGCTTGAGCTGCGACAGCGTATCGCCGTAGATGTCGAACCGGTCTGGCGGCAGCACGAACGGCAACCAGCCGTCGAATTCGTTGACGGCCAGCTCCACGTTCTTCGGCCCTTCGGCACCCAGAAACACGGGGATACGTTTGCGCAGCGGATGCGTGATGCTCATCAGCGCTTTGCCCTGGCCAGTCGAGCCTTCACCCGCATAGGGCAATTGATACTGCACGCCCTCGAAAGTGACGGGCGTTTCGCGGGCGACGATTTTGCGAAAAATCGCCAGCCATTCGCGCGTGCGCTCCAGCGGTTTTTTGAAAGGTCTGCCATACCAACCCTCGACCACCTGCGGACCCGAGACACCGACGCCAAGACACAAACGTCCGTTAGAGATGTGATCGAGCGTGATCGCCGTCATCGCTGCAGCAGCCGGTGTACGCGCCGAGATCTGCATGATCGCGGTGCCGAGACGGATGCGCGAGGTACGCGCGGCGATCGCCGCCAGAGGCGTGAAGGCGTCCGAGCCGTACGCCTCGGCGGCACAAACAATATCGAAACCCAGACGCTCGGCGTGCTGCGCGAGTTCAATGAAACGATCAATGGGCTTGGCGCCCCAGTAACCGAGATTGAGACCGAGTTTCATGATGTTTGCTGTTGGCGGATAAGTCGATCGAGCAGGATCATCGCACCAATCGAGACCAGCGACAACGCCGCGCAAAAGCCGAGGACGGGCAAGGGATCGCTGGTGGGTACGAAACCCATGGCTTGCACTGCGATGGCGGCACACACCTGCTGCGAGAAACCGATCATGCCCGAGGCCGTGCCGGCATAGCCCGGCGCCAGACGCACTGCGGTAGCCGTGATATGCGGCAGCGACAAACCCTGCGCAAAGGCGAGCGGCAGCATCGGGCCAAACCACCACACGGGGTGAGTGAGTCCCATCAACACGAAGCCGAAGGCTGCGCAGGCCGCTGCGGCCTGCAACCAGATCCCGAAGCGGGCGACCCGCTCGAGATCCGCGTGACCGCGCAGCCGCGAGACATACAAGTTGCCAAGAAAATATCCCGACGACAAAAACAGAATGTAGATACCAAAGTCGGTCGCCGGTCGCCCGAGCATATCGGCGAGCAGATAGGGCGCAACGGTGATGAAGCCGAGATAGAGCGCGTAGATCACGCCGGCATCGATCGCACAACCCAGAAACGCGCGGTTGCGAAGCACACCCACCGAGGCTTTGCCGACTGCTGCAAGCGACAACGCACCCGTGTGATTTACCCGCGTCTCAGGCAAAGCGCGCCAGGCGAAAATGCCAACGACGCCGGAAAACACCAGCAAAAAAAGAAAGGGTGCATGCCAGCCACTGGTTTCGGTGATCAGGCCACCGAGATAGGGTGATACCGATGTGCCGATCATCATGACCAGGGTGAGATTGGCGAGTGCTCGTGCAAGACGCCAGTCCGGATAGATATCGCCGAGGACGGCACGCGATACGGTCGTCGCCGCCGCGCAGCCCGCGGCCTGGATGGCACGCGCAATCACCACGAGTTCGAGAGTCGGTGCCAGATACGCGAGCAAAGAGCCAATAAAAAAAATGGCGAGCCCGCCGAGCACCAAGGATCTGCGGCCATAGCGATCGGACAGTGGCCCGGCGAGCGGAATGCCTGCCGCAAACGTGAACAGAAATACACTGATGACCGCTTGCGTCGCCGCGGTGCTGGCGCCGAACTCGGCGCGGATCGCCGGTAGTGCCGAGATCAGCAGCAGCGTCGATACGGGACCAAGCGCACTACAGGCTGCAAGTAGCGGAAACAACCCGCGCGGCGCGCCTGTCTCGGCTATCGCCGGCGTGCCGTCCTGCATGGCGGTCACGACTTCAGGCTGCCGACGCAGACGTATTTGAGTTCCGTGTATTCGTCTATGCCGTAGCGCGAACCTTCGCGACCGAGCCCGGATTCTTTGACGCCGCCGAAGGGGGCGACTTCCGTCGAGAACAGCCCCGTGTTCACGCCGACGATGCCGTATTCCAGCGCCTCTTGCATGCGCCAGCTGCGCGCGAGGTCGCGCGTGTAGAAATAGGCAGCCAGACCGAATTCGGTGTCGTTGGCCATACGCACGACTTCGTCCTCGGTATCGAAACGAAACAAGGGCGCAACGGGGCCAAAAGTTTCTTCGTGTGCGACCCGCATTTTGGAGTTCACATCGAGTAGGACCGTCGGCTCGAAGAAATTACCGCCTAGCGCATGCGACTCGCCGCCGCAGGCGATTCGCGCGCCTTGATCCACGGCATCGCTGATATGCGCCTTGACCTTGGCAAGTGCCCGCGCATCGATCAGTGGTCCCTGCTCGGTCGGGCCTGCCAGACCATCGCCCACGCGCAGCGTCGCGACCGCCTTGACGAGACGCTTGGCGAATTCTTCGTAAACCCCTGCTTGCACATAGAGACGATTGGCGCAGACACAAGTTTGCCCGGTATTACGGTATTTGCTGGCCATCGCACCCTGCACGGCGGCATCAAGCTCGGCATCGTCAAAGACGATGAAAGGCGCGTTACCACCCAACTCCATCGATACTTTTTTCACGGTCCCTGCACACTGTGCGATCAATTTTTTGCCGACGGCAGTCGAGCCCGTGAAGCTCAGCTTACGAACCAAAGAATGACTGGTGAGCTCGCCGCCGATGGATTCGGCGTCACCCGGCAAAACATTGAACAGCCCCGCAGGCAGGTCGGCGCGAGTGGCAAGTTCGGCGAGGGCGAGCGCCGAGAAGGGCGTTTGCGGTGCGGGCTTGCAGACGAAACTGCAACCGGATGCCAAGGCAGGTCCGAGCTTGCGCGTGATCATGGCCGCCGGAAAGTTCCAGGGCGTGATCGCGGCCGCCACGCCGACCGGCTGACGCAGCACGAGCAGACGTGAGTCGGCGCGGAACGTCGGGATAATGTCGCCGTAAGCGCGTTTGCCTTCTTCGGCGAACCACTCGATGAACGAGGCGGCATAACTCACTTCGCCCTTGGCTTCGGCGAGTGGTTTACCCTGCTCGGCAGTCATGATGATCGCCAGATCATCGCCATGGGCGATCATCAAATCGGCGAAGCGGCGCAGGATGACTGCGCGCTCCTTCGCAGTCTTACGTGCCCAGGCGGGCTGAGCGCGCGCAGCGGCTTCGATGGCACGGCGCGTCTCGGCGGCGCGCAAGACAGGCACTTCACCGACTACCGTACCGTTAGCCGGATTAAGAATCTGAACTTTGGCACTGTCATCTGCAGCACACCAGGCACCGTCGATGAACGCCGCTTCGCGCAGCAGCGTGGAATCTTTGAGGTTGAGAACGCTGCGGGTGGTACTCATGGACGTATTCCGTATTGGGCGCGATAGTCGCGCAAGGCATGAAGATGCTCGACCGGCAAGGCGCTCGGGCCAGGCGCCGACGGCGAACCGCCCGACTGCGACAGCATGTCGATGAGATCAGCGAGCGTCAGCAGACTCACGCAGCGCAAGCCGAACTCGCTCTCGACTTCTTGTACGGCCGAACGCTCCCCTTGTCCGCGTTCCTGCCGATCGAGTGCGAGCAGCACCGCAACCGGTTCGGCTCCCGCACGACGGATGAGTTCGACGGATTCGCGGATGGCCGTGCCGGCCGTGATCACATCGTCGACGATGACCACACGCCCGGCGAGGGGGCGGCCGACCATCTGGCCACCTTCGCCGTGATCCTTTGCCTCTTTGCGATTGAACGCCCACGGCACATTGCGACCCGGTTGTTCGGCGAGAGCGACTGCCGTGGTGGCGACGAGGGGGATGCCTTTGTAGGCCGGACCGAACAACATGTCGTAGCCGACTCCCGAGGCCTGCAGCGCCGCGGCATAACACTGACCGAGCACGGCGAGTGCCTCGCCATCGTTGAACAGCCCGGCATTGAAAAAATAGGGACTCTCTCGTCCCGACTTGAGCGTGAAGCGGCCGAAGCGCAGGGCGGAGCGGGCGAGGGCGAGGTCGATGAATCTGCTTTGGTGGGGCTGCATGCCGCTATCATATCGCGGTGCGCGTGATCACCCTGAATGCGAATGGCATACGTTCGGCCGCCTCGAAGGGTGCCTTCGAGTGGCTGCGCGGGCAGGGGGCTGATGTCATCTGCCTGCAAGAGACCAAGGCGCACGAGCCGCAGCTCGCAGGGCACGATGTCGAACTTGCGGGCTATCATCGCTACTTTTTCGATGCCGAGAGACCGGGTTATTCCGGCACGGCGCTCTACTGCCGACAGCCACCCGAAGAGGTCATCCGCGGCTTCGGCGTCGACGAGTTCGATCGCGAGGGCCGTTATCTCGAGGCGCGTTTCGGGGCGTTGGCGGTGGTGTCGCTCTATCTGCCCTCCGGCTCCTCAGGGCCCGAACGACAGGCCTCGAAGTTTCGGTTTCTCGATGCCTTCATGCCTTTCTTGCGGCGGCTGCGGCGTCGCAAGAGCGAGTACATTCTGTGCGGTGACTGGAATATCGCCCACAAAGAAATCGATCTGCGCAACTGGCAATCGAATCAAAAAAACTCGGGCTTCTTGCCTGAAGAGCGCGCCTGGATGGACGAGCTCTTGGGTACCGCCGGTTATGTCGATGCCTTCCGCGAAGTCAACGATCAGCCCGACCAATACACCTGGTGGTCGAATCGTGGTCAGGCCTGGTCAAAGAATGTGGGTTGGCGTATCGACTACCAGATCGTCAGCAAGGGGCTCGCGGGAGCCGCGAGCGGCGCGCGCATCCACAAGGACAGCCGGTTCTCCGATCATGCGCCACTCATTCTCGACTACGACCTGAAGCTTGGTCGAGCGGAGAGGAGCCCAAAGTCATGAGCGACACCAAAGATTCTGCCAAGCCGCAGCTGCGTGAAATTTTGACGAGCCCGCGGCTGGGCGCGGTGGTTGTGATGGGCGTGGCGTCGGGTTTGCCGTTCAATCTCACCGAGGCGACAATGCAGGCTTGGCTCAAAGACGCCGCCGTCACCAACACCACCATCGGCTGGCTTTCTTTGGTGGGCCTGGCCTATACGCTGAAGCCAGTGTGGGCGCCTTTTCTCGATCGTTTTTCGATGCCGTTTCTCGGCCGTCGTCGCGGCTGGATTCTGATCTTTCAGCTTGCCTTGGCGGCGGCGCTTGCCGCGATGGCCACCCACGGGCTCGAGCAGGGGCTTGCGCCCTTTGCGGTCCTCGCCGTAGTCGTGGCGTTCTTTTCAGCGTCGCAGGACATCGTCATTGATGCTTGGCGCACCGATCTCGTCTCGGCTGCAGAACGCGGGCCTGCAGCCACCGCCGCAAATCTCGGTTATCGGCTGGCCGCCTGGTTTTCTTTTGCAGGTGCACTGATTCTTGCCGATCTCATCGGTTGGCGCAGCACCTACTTCGTCATGGCGGGCGGCATGCTGGCGGTGACGCTGGTGACCTTTTTGGCGCCCGAGCCGGAGCAGCGCGCGCCACCACCCCGCACTCTGCAAGAGGCGGTCACCGGTCCGCTGCGACAGCTTTTAGCTGGCGAAGGAATGCTGCTGTTGTTGCTCACTATCGTGCTCTACAAGGTGGGTGATGCGTTCGCGCTCAAGCTGTTGACGCCTTTTTTGATGGATGTCGGTTTCAGCAAGACGGAAATCGGGGCGGTTACCAAGACCGTCATGCTGATCGCCAACATCGGCGGTGCCGTGGTGGGTGGCCTTTGGCTGGTAGAGCTTGGTCTCGTGCGCGCCTTGTTGTTGTTCGGTGTCGTGCAGGCGATCGCCAATCTCGGCTATTTTTTGGTCGCCGTTCAAGGCAATAATTCGCTGCTGATGTCGACCGTCGTGTTTCTCGACAACTTCGTGGGCTCGATGGGCAATACGGCCCTGGTTGTTTTCATCATGGGAATTTGCGACGCGCGTTTCAGTGCCTTTCAATATGCGGCGCTCTCGGCTATTGCCGTGTTGCCGCGCAATTTGCTGGGTGCACCCGCAGGCATTCTCTCCGATACCTTGGGCTGGGCACCGTTTTTCGTGCTGACTTTCTTCACCGCTTTGCCCGGGCTGGCGATGGTCTGGTGGCAACGGGCGCGCATCGCAAAACTCGATCTGCCGTGAGCGCCCCGATTTCGACCGACTCTATTCTTTGTAAGCTGGCCGATCTTGCCGAGACTGGCAGCCGCGGATTTCGCGTTGGCGATGGCGACTGGCCACTCAAAGGTTTTGTGCTGCGCCTCGACGACGGTAGCTTGCGCGCTTGGATCAACTTCTGCCCGCACGCCGGGCACCCGCTTGATCTCTTGCCGCATCGCTTCCTCACGGCTGATCGCCAGTTCATCCAATGTTCTTCACACGGGGCACTTTTTGATCCAGCGAGCGGCAGCTGCGTAGCGGGACCTTGTCTCGGCCGCAAGCTACGCCCGGTGGCGGTCGCATTGCAGGGCGATGACATCGTACTGGCGTCGAACCCTGCGGATGTGGACAATGCGCGGCCCCAGAGGGTCGCCGAGTCGCCGCAGTGATCGAATCCTTCCTCAAATTCTTCGTCGTGTTTTTTCTGGTGGTGGAGCCGATTTCGCTCGTGCCGGTGTTCGCGACACTGACCGAGGGTGCGAATGCGGCCTATCGCAAACGCATGGCGATCAAATCGGTGATCGTCGCCGGCATGATCATCATCGGTTTTGCGCTGAGTGGTGCCGCATTCCTCGACGCTATGGGGATCAGCATCGACTCGTTCCGCATCTTCGGTGGTTTGCTACTGTTTCTGGTCGCCCTCGAGATGGTCTTTGCGCGTGAGTCTGGGACCCGCACCTCGACGGATGAGCAAGCCGAGAGTCGTCGCCGAGCCGATATCTCCGTGTTTCCGTTGGCGTTTCCCTTCATGTCGGGTCCCGGTGCACTCACCACTATTCTGCTGTGGTTCGGCCCGGTGTCGGTGGTCGATCAGCCGGCCTTGTTCGCCGCACTGCTTGCAGCGGCCGTGCTGGTTCTGCTGATTTCTTTGGTGATGATGCTGGGTGCAGGGCCGCTGATACGTATTCTCGGGGCAACCGGTACCAACGTCGCCAACCGCCTGCTCGGTGTGGTGCTCGGCGCGCTGGCGGTGCAGTTCATCGTCGATGGCATCCGGGCGAGTTTCGGTCTTGGCTGATCAGTATCCGCTCATCGGTATTAGCCAAGTCGCGCGAACGATAAATCCCACACCCCATGGCCCAATCTTTGGCCACGGCGCTCGAAGCGGGTTAGCGCCCGCCAGTCGGGTCGTGGCAAGAAGCCTGCTGACGCGATATCTCCGGCAATATTTTTGAACTGCGCATCGGCGCCGACGACTTCCAGCATCTGCGTGGCGTAGGGTTCCCAATCAGTGGCGAGCTGCAGGCGCCCACCCCGCGCCAGTCTCGAAGCTAGCAAATTCACGAATGCGGGCTGTACCAAGCGCCGTTTGTGATGTCGCTTCTTGTGCCAAGGGTCCGGGAACAAAATCAGCACTTCATCGAGCGAGTCTGCCGCGAGGTAGCGCTCCAGAACTTCGACGGCGTCATGGCAGATCACCCGCAGATTGGTGACTCCGGCCTCATGTGCTGCCAGCAGCAAATGTCCGACGCCGGCGCGGTGCACCTCAACCCCAATGAAATCGCTCTCCGGATGCGCCTTGGCGAGACCCAGCAAGTTATCGCCATTGCCGAAGCCGATCTCGAGCGAGCGGGGGGCCTTGCGGCCAAACAACAGGTCAAGATCGATCAGTGTGGGTGCTGCGGGCAGGTCGATGCCATAACTTGGCCACAATTCCGTGAGCGCCCGCTGCTGCGCCGCCGTGATGCGGCCCGCCCGCAGGACAAAGCTGCGGATACGGCGTTGCGGCGGTGAGACATCTTCCATCGCCCGCATTATGGCACCAGATATTCAAGGGACTTGCGCGCCAGCGACCTTGATCCCAAAGTGCAACATACGCAAGCTTTGCGGCGGCAGCCGAGTCTGCCCCCTTCCAAGTTCGAGGATTCCGTCGTCATGCCTGACCAGTCCCATACAGAAATCGTTCGTTATCAAGCGGTCGGTCGCGAGTTCGCGAGTTACCTCGCCTATGATCCGGCGCGCGCAGCCAAGCGACCGGGTCTGATCGTGCTTCCCGAGTGGTGGGGGCTCAATGATTACCTGCGACGTCGTGCGCGCGAGCTTGCGGGACTCGGCTTCGTCGCCATGGCCACCGACGTCTACGGCGATGGTCGAGAAGCGGCCGATTCGACCGAGGCCGGTACGCTCATGAATGGCCTCTTCGCCGATGTTCCCGCGCTCGGCGAGCGGCTCAAGGCCGCCTACGACACCTTGCGTGCGCACCCCATGGTCGATCCGGATTGCATTGGCGCGATGGGGTATTGCTTGGGCGGCGCCTTGTCGTTGCACATGGGCCGCATCGGGCTGCCGCTGTGCGGTGTGGCAAGTTTTCACGGTGCACTGCGTGCTGCTCATCAGGCCAAGCGCGGCGAGTTTAAGCCCTCGGTGCTCATCTGTCACGGCGAGGCTGACGGTATGGTGCCCGCTGAAGATCAAGCGGCCTTCCGCAAAGAAATGGAAGGACTCGGTGCCGACTATGAATTTCACTCCTATCCGGGTGCGAAGCACGGCTTCACCAACCCCGAGGCCACCGACAAGGGCAAGAAGTACAACTTGCCGTTGGCCTACGACGAGCGCACCGATCGCCAGTCATGGGAAGACATGAAGACTTTCTGGGCCAAAGTTTTCCGCTGAGCGATCTGCGCCGCGTGGAGTTAGAGCTCGAGCCAGCCACAGCCGAGAATATTGCGCCGTTCGGTGAGTTGCTCGCCTTCGGTCGCGGCCGACCCGTGACACAGACGCGTTTTTATGACGACGCGGTCGAGCTTATGGAAAAACCGGCCTTCATGTCCGATGCCGATACCTGCCTTTCTTTGGCGCGAGTGCATCCACGCCCGCTCGAAGTGACCTGGATGGAGCGGCACTTCAAGCACACGCAAGTTTTTTTGCCGCTCAACGCTCTGCCTTGGTGCGCCGTGCTGGCGCCGCCGACGCAGGGTGATCTGCCCGATCTTGCACAGGCACGAGCTTTTTGTTTTGCCGGCGATTGCGGCTTGCTGATGCATGTGGGCACGTGGCACGAATTCCCGTTTGCGCTCGATGCCCCGACCGATATGGTCGTGGTACTGCGCAACGAGACTAACCGCAATCTCGATGCTGTCAGCGATGGCGAGGCCGTGGGCGAAGATCTCGAGAAGCGCAACATCGCCAAGCGCTTCGGCGTGAGGCTCGCTATTCGTCGAAGCGCAGGTGTTTGACGCTCTTGCCGTGACGACGAATGAGGCGCAAGGCCTCGATACCGATACGGATATGTCGCAGCACGAATTCATTGGTGACTCGCCGATCCGAGGCCTCAGTCTTCACGCCTTCGGGGACCATCGGCTGATCACTCACCAGCAACAATGCGCCTGCGGGGATAGAGTTGGCAAAACCGGCGGCAAAAATGGCCGCGGTCTCCATGTCGATCGCCATACAGCGCGTCTTGCGCAGATATTCTTTGAATTCGTCGTCGTGCTCCCAGACACGTCGATTGGTGGTGTATACCGTGCCGGTCCAGTAATCGCAATTGAGATCGCGGATCATGGTCGACACCGCGCGCTGCAGACTGAATGCAGGCAGCGCCGGCACTTCGGGCAGCAGATAGTCGTCGGATGCACCATCGCCACGAATAGCAGCGATCGGCAGTACCAAATCGCCAATCTGGTTCTTGCGCTTCAGGCCGCCGCATTTACCGAGCAGCAGTACCGCTTTCGGCGCGATCGCCGACAGCAGATCCATCACGGTGGCCGCGTTGGCGCTACCCATGCCGAAGTTGATCATGGTGATGCCATCGGCGGTGGCGTTGGGCATCGATCGATCGCGGCCGACGATTTCAGCGCCGGTCTCTTGCGCAAAAAGTTCGAGGTAGTTGCCGAAGTTGGTCAGCAGCACGAACTTGCCGAAACCCTCCAGTGGGGTTCCGGTGTAACGCGGCAGCCAGTTGTCGACGATTTCCCGTTTGGTTTTCATCAAGGCTCAAGGTATCACGATCGACCGCGTATATAATCCCATCAGTTATTCGATGGCGTATTGGCCCTATCCGGAGTCAGCATGAGTCGGTCTCGAAGCCGCGTCGCGGTGAGCTACGATTTTCAGCCGACGCTGACAGGCAGCTTACTGCTCGTGCAGCCGCTTGTTCGAAGCGATTTCGATGCGCTCTATGCCGTGGCCTCGGACCCCCTCATCTGGGAGCAACATCCTGCGCATGACCGCTGGCGACCCGAGGTCTTCAGTACCCTGTTCGAGCGCTTGCTGAACGGCGGTGGCGGCCTAGTGGTCCGCGAGCGCAGTACAGGCGAGGTGATCGGCAGCTCCAGTTTTTACGAGTACCACGAGACCGCGCGGGACGTGGTCGTCGGCTATACCTTTTTGACACGTCGTTGCTGGGGTGGTCTTTTCAATCGGGAGCTGAAATCATTGATGCTCGATCACGCATTCAAATTCGTCGATCGTGTTTGGTTTCATGTGGCGGTCGATAATCTCCGGTCGCAGCGCGCCATGGACAAAGTCGGTGCGACGCTCAGCCATCATGTGGTCCGTGAAAGCGGCGGCGTAACCGCGGAATTCATCCATTACTACATCGACCGACCATCGACTGATTTTGCTAGCGAGGGATTACGTTGAGACTCTGGACATACCGTTTCAACTTCGCGCTCGATGGCGGGATCTATCGGGCTGAGGCGGCGGTCGGCTTCAAGACCATAGCGTCGCGAGTGTTTCGTGATCGGAAATTACTCGCCTACGATTTCACTGATGTCATACAACCCGCAGGTTGGCGGACTCATCAACTTTCATTCGCTCTGGCCGACGGTCGTCAGGTCAAGATCGAGTTGGGCTATATCGACTGGTTCCGCATTGGGATCTCGGTTCGTCTCGATGACGTGTTGATTCACGAGAGCCATCCGGGCCGCGTCATCCGCTTGCCGACGATCGGTAACAAGAGTCCTGCCGAGTGGGAGGCCGAGCACCAACGCAGCAAGGCCCAGATGGTTCAGGCGTTCGCGCGCAATAAATACTCCATCGGCGTAGACGTTGGAATCAGCGTGCTGTTTTTCATTTCGGTCAACTGACTGATGATTTGCCGTTCTCGGCGCTGGCGACGGCTGGCGCAGGTTTGGCGGTGGTGGTCGCGCAGCGCTTCGTCAAGGTTGATTTACTCGGCGGTCTGGCGATCTTCGGCATCGTGATACTGTTGATCTCGGCCGGGTTCTCCTGGGTTTTTCAGGATGACTGGGCCGTGAAAATGAAGAGCACCATTTTGGGTGTGCTCGTCGCCACGATCACCTTGGGCGATGCCGTCTTCAACAAGGGCCGATATTTTGGGGTACGTTTGCTGCGCTACATGATGCAGCCGATGGACCCGCAGCGTCTTGCGCTTGGGCTCGGGGTCTTGGGGTTGGTGATGGCCGGCGTCAATTGGGTGTTCGCCGAATACACGAGTCAGGACACCTGGCTCTACTACACGAGCTTCGGTGACTTTTTATTGACCGTGGTCTTGATGCTCGGCGTGATGCGCTACGCCCGTACCGACCGTTAGTGCACCGACCACCCTAAAGCCGAACTCAGGCCCGCCAGGCTTTTTGCAGCAATGCGACGACCTCGCGACCGCCTTTCTCGCGCAGATATTGGACGATGAACGCTCGGCCGTTGTCGCCAGCCTCGGGGGGTAGCGCGAGTTTTTCGAGTATGGGAGCCAGACCCTCGATCGTCTTGGGCAGAGCGCCGTTCACTTCGTTAGCGGCCTGAAAAATCAGGCGCTCGGTACCCGACAAAAATTTCGCGACCTTGGCAAACTCGAGGGACAGCAATTTCTCGCGAGCGATATGCAGCAGCGCCCCGGTGATGGCGACCGTTTTTTCGAAAGAGAGCTCGAGAGCGAAACCCATTTCGCGGGTGAGCTCGTCAATGCCACCCTCGAGTTGCGCGCGCACCTCCGAGCCAAAACCCCAGGCGACGGACAGGACCAGGACCGTCGTCTTCAAAAAATCGCGCTTTTTCATTAAGGTCGCCCTCCCGCCGATTTCTTTGGTCGACGTCGGGCAACTATATTGATCAAGGATTTATAAAAAATCCACAAAAATTGTTAATAAAGTTACCCGGTATCCCGGGTTCAAGGGATATGCAGCGAGCCCTCGATACGGATCATGGTGTCACCCCCGATCCAAATGTCGTCACCCCGGCGCTCGATATGGACCAGTCCTCGTCGCTTCAGCACCTGACCCTGCGAGACCGTGAACTCGGGGGGTGCCTGACCGGTACGGATCAGCCAGACGGCGAGACCGGCATTCAGACTACCGGTGACCGGGTCCTCGGCTACGCCCAGGCCCGGAACAAAAGCCCGGACCTCGAACATCGCCGCGCTGCCTGCAAGCAGCGGGCCGATGACCCCGAGTTTCACCTCGTGGAGGAGCCCCATGTCGGGCTGCAGCGTCAGCACCTGCTCGGCCGAGCGCAGCATCACCGCGCACCAACCTGGTCCGTTGTCGACCCACTGGTGCATGACGATATCGCTGCGCGAGATTTTCAGACCGGCGACGATGGTCATTAGCAATTGCTCATCCAAAATTCCGCTACGGCGCAGCGGCGGTGCGGCAAAGGCCAAGCGGTCGCCGGCCACGCGGACACGCACCAGCCCAATCCCGCATTCCTGCACGACCTCGCCTGCGTTTTGTGGCGTGTTGCCGGCTGCAAGCCAGGCCCGCGCGCTGCCCAAAGTGGGGTGTCCGGCGAAGGGCAACTCCCCGCCTGGGGTGAAGATCCGCACGCGATAATCGGCGCCCGCGGTGCTCGGTCGCTGCAAAAACGTGGTCTCGGAGAGATTGGTCCAGCGCGCAAAGGCCGCCATCTGCACCCACGACAAGTCATCGGCGTCATGGACTACGGCGAGTGGATTGCCGAGAAAGGCTTCCGCCGAAAAGACGTCGAGTTGGTGGAATCGGTAATGACGCGACATGTTTCAAATCCAAACCGAAAGTTAACTTGATTGACCCCCGTCAATGCGCGCTTCGACCTGCTGCCGTCCACGGTGTGAAAATCCTCTGCGGGCACCCGATTGATATCGTCAGCTCCGAGGTGATATGGTTAAATAAAACACCAACCCAAGATCGGTTCGATTGGAGATAGCCATGTCAGCAGCTCGCCCCCTGTTTGTTGCCATGGGACTGATCGCGCTTGCGCTGTCGACCACTGTGGCGGCCGCCGACGAAGTGACGCGCACCCGATCCTTCAAGGCTGCTGAGATCGCGTCCTTGGCGCTGCGCTCCGGCGTCGGCGAGGTCCGCATCGAGCAGGGCACGGGCGATGTACTCGAAGCGCAGGTCACGATCAAACCGAAGCGCACGACCGGTATTTTCAGCGCCCTCCCGGATGTCAAAAATCTCGACATGTCTGCCACCACCCGCGGCGATCAACTCAGCCTCGAAGTCGATGCCAAGAACATCGCAGAGCGTTGGTTGCTGCGGCTGCCAAAGAAAACGCTGTCGACGGTCGAGGTGAAGCTCGGTGTCGGCGACGTCAAGGTCACTGCGCCCGCCAAACGCATCGAGGTGGATGTTGGCGTGGGCGATGCCGACATCGATATCGCCGTCGGCGCGATCACCCTGCAGGTCGGTACCGGTGATGCGAGCATTCGCACACCGCGAGTTAATGCCGGCACGATCGATGGCAAAACTGGTGTGGGTGGTGTTTCGTTGAAGGGACTCGACGGCACCGTCAAAGGCAGTGCCGTGGGTGGCAGTGTCAGTGGCCAGGGGGCAGGTCAGCAGCCGATCGAAGCCCGCGTGGGCGTCGGCGATTTGAACATCGTGCTCAGCGACTGACAGATGACTCGGTAACCGAATGCCGCCTCGCCACTACGTCGCGTGTAGCACTGGCCGGCAATGCGGTTTGTGGTTGCTCCGCGCCCGAGCCTGCTTCTAGAATGCTTCGTCGCGCGCGGGCGTAGTTCAATGGTAGAACTGTAGCTTCCCAAGCTACTAACGTGGGTTCGATTCCCATCGCCCGCTCCACTTCTCCTCACGGTCAGATCCAGATGTCCCCAGAGGCTCTCAGACCAAAGAGAGCAGAGGGAGGGGATTACAGCGGGTTGTTGCGGGATTCCCCGAAGAGAACTGATTGGAAAGTCGGCACGTATCTTTGTGCAACGACGAGCTAATCAGCTCGTTGGCGGATCACCTTCAGTTTTATTCGCCTGGTCTTTACGTACTCTCGTCAAGAAGTGGTAAAGCAATAAAGCAATGCCTATTGCAACAACCACCGAGCCTTTT
>Ga0194131_10003376_pt1 | contig 25207 bp, 20 predicted proteins | sample TA2KigO120mmetaG_FD_148631 | JGI IMG/M metagenome (GOLD analysis project Ga0194131, IMG submission 148631) | Freshwater microbial communities from Lake Tanganyika, Tanzania - TA2015053 Kigoma Offshore 120m | ecosystem: Environmental > Aquatic > Freshwater > Lake | place: Tanzania: Lake... | reverse complement strand
AGCCTACGGCTTTCTCATGCTCGAGCGGCTCTCGGGAGTCAAAAAAAACTCCGCTCGACTACAAGCGCCTGCCCTACCCGAAGCCTTCCGCCCGCGCGGGGCTCGGCCCGATGCAGCGCCACATCCCGTGGTCGATCGCCACCGTGCGCCATGTGGCACGTGATTAGAACCTACAAAATCAAGAACAGCTAACCGCAGATAAACGCCGATACACGCCGGTGAAAGACAAAAACACCTTCTGGTGTTCATAGAGTTGTTGTTATCTGCGTCCATCTGCGTTCATCGGCGGTTGCGAGTTTTTTGGGTCCTTTTGATACGGCTCTAAGGCGTGACTTGGCTAATCGCGGCATGGTGATGCGTGAAAGGCGGTCGATCGCATCCAGCGGGCGTCAATTCAATCACCCCGTATCATGTCACGCTCTATCACGTCACGCCTTATCAAAGCTTGACCACCGCGCGGCCGCGCGCCTGCCCTTTGAGCAGCTTCTCGAAGCACCCGGGCAGCTCCTCGAGCGTAATCGCGTATGCGATGTCCCCGAGGTGGCGTGGCTTGAGCTCCCCCGCCAGCCGCTCCCATACCTTGCGTCGCAGTGGCATCGGCGTGTCGCCGGAATTGACGCCGATGAGGCGCACGCCACGCAGGATGAAAGGCAGGACCGTGGTCTTGAGCTCGATGCCCCCGGCGTTTCCGAAGCTCGCGATAAGCCCGTCTTGCTGCATGGTGCGGGTGAGCCATGCGAGGCTCTCGCCGCCGACCGAGTCGAACGCCGCCGCCCATAATCCTTTCTCCAGCGGCCGCGTGCCCATCTCGAGCGTGCCGCGCGAAACAATCTCCGATGCCCCGATTTTCTTCAGGAACGCGTGCTCGCTGTCCTTTCCGGTGAGGGCCACGACCGTGTAGCCGAGCGGCGCGAGCATGTCGATCGCGAGGCTCGCGACGCCACCGGTCGCCCCGTTCACCAGTACTTTTCCGTTGGCGGGCGCGAGCCCGTTCAGCTCGAGCAGTTCGATCGCGAGCCCCGCCGTGTAGCCCGCCGTGCCCAGTGCCATCGCCTCGTAGAGCGTGAGCCCCCTGGGCAGCGGCACGGCCCAGGCGGCGGGGACGCGGCAGTACTGAGAGTATCCCCCATCGTGTCCTACGCCCAGATCGTAGCTCGTGCAGATCACCTCGTCGCCTGGGCGGAAGTGCGCGTCGCTCGAGGTGACCACGGTCCCGGCGGCGTCGATCCCGCCGATGCGAGGGAAGCTCCGCATGATCTTGCCGGCACCGGTCGCGGCAAGCGCGTCCTTGTAGTTCACGCTCGAATAGGCGGCCTTGAACACGAGTTCGCCGGGCGAGAGCTCGTCCAGCGTCGCCTGCACGAGCCGTCCGCGCACGCGGTCGCCCTCACTGAATACGCGGAACGCCTTGAATTGCTCCATCGGTTCCCCCTTCACGGCAGATGCGGTTGAGCGAGGTAATCGCGCGTCTGCATCTCGGTAAGCCGGCTGACGATACGGTCGAATTCGACGGGACCCACCACGCGCTGGAAGCGCGCGTCGTTCTCCACCCGCTCGCACAGCGCTTCCGGAGCCACCTTCGCCGCGACGATCAGCTTGACGCGCCGGTCATAGAACTCGTCCACCAGCCAGATGAAGCGCCGCAGCTTGTCGGCCTCTCCGGCAGTGAATTGTGGCACTCCGGAAAGCAGCACGGTGTGGAAGTTGCGCGCGAGCTCGATGTAATCCGCCTTTCCGCGCGGCCCGCCGCACAGCTCCTCGAACTCGAACCACGCCAGCCCCCGCGCAAGCCGCTTTGCGGTAACGACGTGCCCGTCCACGTCCAGCGCACGCGGTCCGGCCGAGCCATGCCGCGCGATGCCGAGGAACGCTTCTTCGAGGCGTTCCTCGGCATCGGCCTCCCTATGGTAGATGCCGGCCTTCACGAGCTCGCGCAGCCGGTAGTCGATCCCGCCGTTCACTTCCACGATCTCCATGTTCTGCTTGATCAGATCGATCGCCGGCAGGAACTGGCTGCGTTGCAGGCCGTGGAGGTAGAGCTCGTCGGGGTGCAGGTTCGAGGTGGTGACCAGCACCACGCCCTCCGCGAACATCCCCTCGAGCAGGCGCCGCATGAGCATCGCGTCCGTGATGTCGGCAACCTGGAACTCGTCCAGGCAGATCAACCGGCAGTCGCGGGCGATGTCCCGGGCGATGGCCGCGAGCGGTTCCGGCTGTCCCTGCAGCAGCTTCATGCGGCGATGGATATCCTGCATGAAGCGGTGGAAATGGAGCCGGACCTTGCGCGTCACCGGCGCGCAGTTGAGGAAGCTGTCCATAAGGAAGCTCTTGCCGCGCCCGACACCTCCCCACAGGTAGATCCCGCGCACGATCCGCCGCTTGGCGAACATGCGAATGAGCGAGGCCTCCAGCCGCTCGAGACCGGCGAGGTCCTCGTAGAGCCGCTCGATGTACCGCAGCGCGTCATTCTGGGCCGCATCGAGCTCGAAACCGTGCTCGCGCGCGTGCTGGCGGATCCACTGCGCCACATCCTCGCTCTTGAGGCCGAGCGCGTAATGGCCGTCGCGGCCGTCCTGGCTGGGCACCCGGGTCTCGCTCACACGTTCAGGGAACGCCGGGCGACCGCGAGCGCGGCTTCCTTCATCGCCTCGGAGAGCGACGGATGCGCGTGGCAGATGAGCGCGATGTCCTCGGCCGCGGCGCGGAACTCCATCGCCACCACCGCCTCGGCGATCAACTCGGAGGCCATCGGCCCGATGATGTGCACGCCCAGCACGCGGTCGGTTTCCGCATCCGCGATAAATTTTACCAGGCCGCGGGTGTCGCCCATCGCCCGCGCCCGTCCGTTTGCCATGAACGGAAACTGCCCCGCACGGTAGCGCACTCCCTCGGACTGCAACTGCTGCTCGGTCTTTCCGACCCATGCAATTTCCGGCGCGGTATAGATCACCCAGGGCACCGTATTGAAGTCCACGTGCCCGCTCTGACCGGCGATGCGCTGCGCGACCGCGACGCCCTCCTCCTCGGCTTTGTGCGCCAGCATCGGGCCGCGCACGACGTCCCCGATCGCCCACACATTGGGCAGGTTCGTGCGGCAGTGCTCGTCGACCTCGATAGATCCGCGCTCGTCGCATCGGAGCCCGACCGCCTCCGCCCCGAGGCCCTCCGTGTTCGGGACCCGCCCGATGCACACGATCAGGCGCTCGCATTCGAGCTTGTGCTTGCCGGCCTTCGTGCTGTACTCGACCGTGACCCCCTTCTTGCCGGTCGTCACGCTGCCGATCGCCGCGCCGAGCACGATGTTCAGCCCCTGATCCTTGGTAAAGACCTTCCAGGCCTCCTTCGCCACCGTCTCGTCCGCCGCCGGCAGAAACGTATCGAGCATCTCGAGCATCGTGACCTCGGCGCCGAGCCTGCGCCACACGCTGCCCATCTCGAGCCCGATCACGCCCGCGCCCACGACGCCGAGGCGCTTGGGCACCTCCGGGATCTCGAGCGCACCCGCATTGTCGAGGATGAGCCTGTTGTCGAACGCCGTCTCGGGCAGCGCGCGTGGATTGGAACCGGTGGCGACGATCACGTGCTTCGCGGTGAGCGCCTCCTCGTTCCTGCCCTCGACCGTGATCTGCCAGCCCTCCGCGCCGCCGCCCGAAAAGCGCCCGCGGCCGTGAAAGAACCCGACCTTGTTCTTCCGGAAGAGATAGGTCACGCCCTCGTTGTTCTGGCGTACCACCTTGTCCTTGCGCGCGAGCATCCGCTCGAGGTCGAGCGCGAGGCCTTTGACGTGGATGCCGTGCTCCGGAAAAGCATGCGCGGCCTGCTCATAGTTTTCGGAGGACTGCAGCAGGGCCTTGGAAGGTATGCAGCCGACGTTCGTGCACGTCCCGCCCAGGGCGGGTTTGCCCTCCGCGGTCTGCCAGTCGTCCACGCACGCCGTGCGCAGCCCGAGCTGCGCGGCACGGATCGCCGCGATATACCCGCCCGGCCCGCCGCCGATCACCACTACGTCGAAAGCCTTGCTCATGAAAAGTGATCCGTGATCTGCGATCCGTGATCCGAGTGCTCAGCCGCGAACTCCAGCGTTCGATTCACGGCTCACCGTTCACGGTTCACGCCGTCAGATGTCCAGCAGCATGCGCGCCGGGTCTTCCAGCGCTTCCTTGATCGCGACCAGCGTCAGCACTGCCTCGCGCCCGTCGATGATGCGGTGGTCGTAGGACAGCGCCAGGTAATTGATCGGGCGAATCACGACCGTCCCGTTCTCCGCCACCGGCCGCTCCCGCGTGGCGTGCACGCCGAGTATCGCGCTCTGCGGCGGATTGATGATGGGGGTCGAGAGCATCGAGCCGAAGACGCCGCCGTTGGAGATCGAGAACGTGCCGCCGGTGAGCTCCTCGATCGCAAGCTTGCCTTCCTGCGCGCGCTTGCCGAAGTCGGCGATTTGCTTCTCGACCTCTGCGAGCGCCAGCTGGTCGGCATTGCGGATGATCGGCACCACCAAGCCGCGCGGGCTCGCCACCGCGATGCCGATGTCGTAATAGCCGTGGTAGACGATGTCGGTCCCGTCTACCGATGCATTGACCACCGGAAACCTCTTCAGGCCGTGGACCGCGGCCTTGACGAAGAACGACATGAAGCCGAGCCGCACGCCGTGCACCTTTTCGAAGCGCTCCTTGTACTGGTCGCGCAGATCGATCACCTGCTGCATGTTGACTTCGTTGAAGGTGGTAAGCAGCGCCGCGTTGCGCTGGGACTCGACCAGCCGCTCGGCGATGCGCGCCCGCAACCGCGACATCGGCACCCGCTGTTCGGGGCGCTCGCCGAGAGCGCCGAGGTCCACCGACGGCGCTGGGGCGCGCTGGGGCGCCGGGGCGCGGGCCTTTTCTCCACCCTCGACCGCGTGCAGCACGTCTTCCTTCGTGACGCGCCCGCCGCGCCCGGTGCCCGCGATGGCGGACGTGTCGACCTGCTTCTCGGCCGCGAGCTTTTGCGCCGCTGGCATCATTGGTGCGCCCGCGCTCTTTTCGGCTTTTGGCGCTGCCGCGGGCTGCGGCGGCGCCTTCGCTTCCGCCGCCGGCTTCGTCGCCGCTCCTGCTGCCTTCTTCAGAGGCTCGGGCTTCGTCTTCTCTTCTGCTTTGGCCGCAGCGGCTTCGGTGTCGATCTGCGCGATGATCTCGTTGCTCACCACGGTGCCGCCGTCGCCCTTGATGATCTTGGTGAGCACACCCGAATCGGGAGCGGGCATCTCCAGCACCACCTTGTCCGTCTCGATGTCCACCAGGTTCTCGTCGCGCTTGACGGCGTCGCCCGGCTTCTTGTGCCAGGTGAGCAGCGTCGCCTCGGCGACCGATTCGGAGAGCTGCGGTACTTTGACTTCGATCAGCATGTGGGCTCCGGCGCGCTAACTGACCCCATCCGCTTCCGAGCCGGCGCCCACGGTGAGCGCGGTATCCACGAGCTCCTTCTGCTGCTTGTCGTGCAGCAGCTTGTAGCCCGCCGCGGGGGACGCCGATGACGGGCGGCCCGCGTAGATCAGCTTCTGGTGTGGAAGCATGTGCCGCAGCAGGTAGTGCTGGATGCGGTGCCAGGCGCCCTGGTTGCGCGGCTCCTCCTGGCACCACACGATCTCGGTCGCTTTCTTGTAGCGCTCGATCTGCGCCGCGAAATCGTCGTGCGGGAACGGGTAGAGCTGGGCGATGCGCACCAGCGGCAGGTCCTTGCTGCCGTGCGACTTGCGACCGGCGCGCAGATCGTAATAGACCTTTCCGGTACAGAACACGACCCGCTGCACGCTGGCGGTATCGATCTCCTTCGCGTCCCAGTCCTCGTTGACGGGCCGGAACCGGTCTTCGGCGAATTCCTCGAGCGGGGACACGGATTCCTTGTGCCGCAGGAGGCTCTTCGGCGTGAACAGGATGAGCGGCTTGCGGTACGGCCGGCCCATCTGGCGCCGCAGCATATAGTAGAGCTGCACCGGGGTCGCCGGTACGCAGATCTGCATGTTGTAGTCCGAGCAAAGCTGCAGGTAGCGCTCGATCCGGGCCGAGGAATGCTCGGGCCCCTGACCCTCGTAGCCGTGCGGCAGCATCAGCGTGAGCCCGCACAGCCGGCCCCATTTCGCCTCGCCCGAGGCGATGAACTGGTCGATCACGACCTGGGCGCCGTTGGCGAAGTCGCCGAACTGCGCTTCCCAGATCACCAGCTCGTTCGGCGCGGAGGTCGCGTAGCCGTACTCGAAGCCGAGCACCGCCTCCTCCGACAGGAGCGAGTCGATCACCAGGAAGTCGCCCTGCTTCTCGCTCACATGCTGCAGCGGAATGTAGGAGCCCTGGTCCCAGCGCTCCCGGCTCTGGTCGTGGAGCACCGCGTTGCGATGGAAGAAAGTGCCGCGCCCGCTGTCCTGCCCCGAGACACGCACCGAGTGGCCTTCGTGCAGCAGCGTCGCGATGGCAAGGTGCTCGGCCATGCCCCAGTCGAGCGGGAGCTTGCCCCGCGCCATGAGGCGCCGGTTCTCGATGACCTTCTGTACCGTCGGATGCAGCTTGATGTTCTCGGGGACGGTGGTGATGCGCTCCCCCAGTTCCTTCAGCAGCTCGATCGGCAGGCGCGTGTCGTCGTGCTCGTTCCATTTGACGCCCCGGTACTTGCTCCAGTCGATCTCGAACGGGGGACGATAGTTCGACATGATCGTCTTGTTGGTGTGATGGCCCTTGTCGAGGGCGGCGCGGAGCGTCTCGACCATCTCCTGCGCCTCGCCTTCCTTGATCACGCCCTCCTTCTCGAGCCGCGCGGCGTAGAGCTTGTGCGTGGTCGGAAGTTTCGCGATCTTCTTGTACATCAAAGGCTGCGTCACCATCGGCTCGTCCTGCTCGTTGTGGCCGAGGCGCCGGTAGCACACGAGGTCCACCACGACGTCCTTGTGGAACTTCATGCGGTAGTCGAGCGCGATCTCGGTCGCGAGGCACACCGCCTCGGGATCGTCGCCGTTGACGTGGAAGATCGGCACTTCCAGCATCTTCGCGACATCCGTGCAATACAGTGTGGAGCGGGCGTCACGCAGGTCGGACGTGGTAAAGCCGATCTGGTTGTTGATGATGATGTGCACGGTGCCGCCCGCCCCGAAGCCGCGGGTCTGCGCCAGGTTGAGCGTCTCCATCACCACCCCCTGACCGGCGAACGAGGCATCGCCGTGGATCAGCACCGGCAGCACCTGGTCGCCCTTGAAGTCGCGGCGGCGGTGCTGGCGCGCGCGCACCGACCCCTGCACCACGGGGTTGACGATTTCCAGATGCGAGGGATTGAAGGCGAGCGTCACGTGCATCGGGCCGCCCGGGGTCGTGACGTTGGTCGAAAATCCCTGGTGATACTTCACGTCGCCCGCGAGCAGCTCGTCGGCGTCCTTGCCCTCGAACTCGGAGAACAGTCTCTGGGGCATCTTGCCCATGACGTTGACCAGCACGTTCAGCCGGCCGCGATGCGCCATCCCGATCACCATCTCCTGCACGCCGGCCCTGCCGGCGCGTTGCAGCAGGCAGTCGAGCTGCGGGATGAACGACTCCCCGCCCTCGAGTGAGAAGCGCTTCTGTCCGACATACTTGGTATGCAGGTACTTCTCTAGAGTCTCGGCGGCGATGAGGCGCTCGAGAATGTGCTTCTTGTAATCACCGTCGTAGCTCGGCGTGGCGCGGATGCTTTCCAGCCGCTCCGAGACCCAGCGCTTTTGCGCCATGTCCGTGATGTACATGTACTCCGTGCCGATCGCGCCACAGTACGTGTCCTTGAGAAACGCGATGATGTCCGCGAGCTTCATCTCGCGGGACGCAACGAGCGTGCCGGTGTTGAACACCGTCCCCATGTCAGCCTCGCCGAGCCCCCAGAATCCAGGGTCGAGCTCCGCTATTTCGGGCTGTTCCTGGCGGTTGAGGGGGTCAATGCTCGCGTGCCGCACGCCCTGGAAGCGGTAGGCCGAGATCAGCTGCAGCACCCCGAACTGCTTGTCGCGCAGCTGCGGGCGCGCGCTGACGGTGGCCGCCGCCGCGCCGCGCTCCTTCGCGAGCCGCGCAAAACGCTCCTGCACCTCCAGATGCGAGACGTCGGGCGCGCCGTCATCGAGCTTCTGCAGCTCGTCGAAGTAACTCCTCCAGCGCGGCTCGACCGCCGCCGGATCCTTCAGGTAGGCGTCGTAGAGCGCCTCGATGAACGGCGCGTTGGCACCGAACAGGTAGGAATTGCCGAGCATTTGCTTCATCACGATGATGACCTCAGTGTTTAGTCTCGAGTTCTAAGTGTTGAGTTAAGGACGTATCGGTTTCAACTAGAACCTATTTCATATATAGGCGCGTGTGCGACGGAGGCGATGTGGGCGCAGTTCGAGGAGGAGGGCCCGAAGGAATATGTCGATATTTCGAGGGTCCCCGACGAAGAAATGCGCCCAGATCGCCCCGTCCCTGCGGGTTGCGGCCAGGACGGCCGGCTGCGTCGTTGCCCTCCTAGACCATATCGACATATGGCCTTCGTCGGGCGCCTTGCATCCGGTCCGTCCTGGCCGCAACGCATCACGCGCCTATATATGAAATAGGTTCTAAACACTCGGCATTCAACACGACGCTACTTGCGCGACGCCATGGGCACGAAGTCGCGGCGCGTCGCGCCCTCGAACAGCTGCCTCGGGCGCCCGATCTTCTGGTCGGTATCGCTGATCAGCTCCTTCCACTGCGCGATCCATCCGACGGTGCGCGCGAGCGCGAAGATCGCGGTGAACATGCTGACGGGAATCCCGAGCGCCTTGTAGACGATGCCCGAATAGAAGTCCACGTTCGGATAGAGCTTGCGCTTGGTGAAGTATTCGTCCTCGAGCGCGATCTTCTCGAGGGCGATGGCGAGCTTGAACAGCTTGTCGTCCTTGAGGTCGAGCTCCTCGAGCACCTCGTGGCAGGTCTTCTGGATGATCTTGGCGCGCGGGTCGTAGTTCTTGTAGACGCGGTGGCCGAAGCCCATCAGCATCGCCTGATCATCCTTGTCCTTCACGCGCTTGATGAAGCCGGGAATGTTCTTCACGTCGTCAATTTCCGAGAGCATCTTCAGCACCGCCTCGTTCGCGCCCCCGTGGGCAGGGCCCCACAGGCTCGCGATGCCCGCCGAGATGCACGCGAACGGATTGGCGCCGGTGGACCCCGCCAGCCGCACGGTCGAGGTCGAGGCGTTCTGCTCGTGATCCGCGTGCAGAATGAGTATCCGCTCCATCGCGCGCGCGAGCACCGGGTTCGGTTTGTACTCCTCGCACGGCACCCCGAACATCATGTGCAGGAAGTTCTCGACGTAGGTGAGCGAGTTGCGCGGGTACATGAACGGCTGGCCCACGCTGTACTTGTAGGTCATGGCCGTGATCGTCGGGAGCTTGGCGATGAGACGGAACGCCGATATCTCGCGGCTGCGCTCGTCGCGGATGTTGATCGAGTCATGATAGAAGGCGGAGAGCGCACCGACGACGCCGCACAGTACCGCCATCGGATGGGCGTCGCGCCGGAACCCGGTGTAGAAGCGCGAGAGCTGCTCGTGCACCATGGTGTGATGGACGATAATGCCCACGAACTGCTGGAGCTGTTTCTTGTTCGGCAGCTCGCCGTTCAGGATCAGGTACGCTACCTCCAGGAACGAGCAGTGCTCGGCAAGCTGCTCGATGGGGTAGCCGCGGTACTGCAGGATGCCCTGATCCCCGTCGATGTAGGTGATGCTCGAGCGGCAGCTCGCCGTGGACATGAAGCCCGGGTCGTAGGTGAACTTCCCGGTCTTTGAGTAAAGGGCGCGCACATCGACCACGTCCGGGCCGACCGTCCCGGTAAACACCGGGAGGTCCACAGAGGGCGTGCCGTCGCTGAAGGACAGGGTCGCGAGCTTCTCTGGCATTATTGTCTCCGTATAATCATAATGTTGCGTAACTTATCTCATGTTGTACTGTAACTTGCAGGCTCTCACTGCGTGCGCAGCAAATCCAGCAGCGGCTGGTAGCGGCGGTCGGGGGGCGCCTTCCCGCCTAATGCCAGCTCCAGCAATTCGGGGTCGGGCCGCTCGAGCAAGTCACAGAGCATCTGCCGCTCCTCGGCGTCGAGCCGGTCGAAGTGGCGCTCGAGGAAACGCTCCAGGATGAGATCGAGCTCGAGCATGCCCCGCCGGCAGCGCCATCGTATGCGATCGATCTCGGCCATGGCTCTACCTTCAGACCGTGCGCTTGACGAGTAGCTCCTTGATCTTGCCGATCGCCCGGGTGGGGTTGAGCCCCTTGGGGCACACTTCCACGCAGTTCATGATCGAGTGGCAGCGGAAGAGCCGGTAGGGGTCCTCGAGATCGTCGAGCCGCTGGTTGGTCGCCTGGTCGCGGCTGTCCGCGATGAAGCGGTAGGCCTGCAGAAGCCCGGCGGGGCCCACGAACTTGTCCGGGTTCCACCAGAACGAGGGGCACGCCGTCGAGCAGCATGCGCACAAAATGCACTCGTAGAGCCCGTCGAGCGCGTCGCGGTCCCCGGGCAACTGCAGGCGCTCGGTCGCAGGCGGCGGATCGTCGTTGACGAGATACGGCTTCACCGAATGGTACTGCTTGAAGAACTGCGACAGGTCCACGATCAGGTCCCGGACCACCGGCAGGCCCGGCAGCGGCCGTATCACGACCGGCTCCTTGAGATCGGCCATGCGCGTGATGCACGCGAGCCCGTTCTTGCCGTTGATGTTCATGCCGTCCGAGCCGCACACCCCTTCACGGCACGAGCGGCGGAAGGCGAGCGTGTCGTCGTGGGCCTTGATCCGCACCAGCGCATCGAGCAGCATGCGGTCGGCAGGCTCGAGCGCCACGTCATAGTCCTGCATCCGCGGCTTGTCGTCGGCTTCCGGATTGTAGCGGTATATGGAAAAGCGCATTACCGGCTCCGTTAGAGAGTGAACGGTGAACGGTGAGCGGTGAACAAGACCGTAATCTTCGAAATCTTCACGAAATACCGTTCACTGTTTACTGTTCACTGTCAGTAGACGCGCGCCTTCGGCTTGAACGGTTCCACCGTGAGGGGCTGCAGGTGCACCGGCTTGTAATCCAGGCGGCTGCCGTCACGGTACCACAGCGTGTGCTTCATCCAGTTCGCATCATCGCGCTCGTTGTAGTCGGCGCGATCGTGAGAGCCGCGGCTCTCGGTGCGCGCTTCGGCCGAAACGAGCGACGCAACCGCCGTTTCGATCAGGTTGTCGAGCTCGAGGGCTTCTACGCGCGCGGTATTGAACGTATTGCTCTTGTCCCTGATCTCGGTGCGCGCCGCGCGCTCCGCGGTCTCCTTGATCTTTTTCACGCCTTCGGCCAGCAACTCCGGAAACCGGAACACCCCGCAATGCTGCTGCATGACCCGGCGCATGTCGGCTCCGACGTCGGCCACGCGCTCGCCGTTCTTCTGGCCGTCGAGGCGCGCCACCCGCGCGCGCGTGCGATCACCCGCATCCTTGGGCAAGTCTCTTGGGGGCGCGCCGCCATCCGCCTTGAGGTCAAGAATGACCTGCTCGCCGGCGGCCTTGCCGAACACCAGGAGATCGAGCAGCGAGTTCGTGCCGAGACGATTGGAACCGTGCACCGAGACGCAGGCGCACTCGCCGACCGCGTAGAAGCCGGGCACCACTACTTCGGGCTCGCCGTTGCCCGGCACCACCACCTGGCCATGGTAATTGGTCGGTATGCCGCCCATCTGGTAGTGGCACGTCGGCACCACCGGGATCGGGTCTTTCACGGGATCGGCGTTGGCGAATTTCCGGGCGATCTCGCGGATGCCCGGCAGCCGCTTGTTGATGACATCTTCGCCGAGATGGTCGAGCTTGAGCAGAATGTAATCGCCCTCCGGACCAGCCCCTCTCCCCTCCTTGATCTCCGTCGCCATCGCGCGGGAGACCACGTCCCGGCTGGCGAGGTCCTTTGCGTTGGGCGCATAGCGCTCCATGAAGCGCTCGCCGCTCTTGTTGAGCAGGTAACCGCCCTCCCCGCGCACCCCCTCGGTGATCAGGACGCCAGCCCCGGCAACGCCGGTCGGGTGGAACTGCCAGAACTCCATGTCCTCGAGCGGAATGCCGGCCCGCGCCGCCATGCCGAGGCCGTCCCCGGTATTGATGAACGCGTTGGTGCTGGCCGCGAAAATGCGCCCGGCGCCGCCGGTGGCGAAAATCGTCGCTTTCGCCTGAATGATCATCACTTCGCCCGTCTCCATTTCGAGCGCGGTCACGCCATGCACGGCGCCTTGTGCATCGCGCACGAGATCAAGCGCCATCCACTCGATGAAGAACTGGGTGTGCGCCTTGACGTTCTGCTGGTAGAGCGCATGCAGCATTGCGTGCCCCGTGCGGTCGGCCGCGGCGCACGAGCGCGACACCATGCGCTCGCCGTAATTGCGCGTCTGCCCGCCGAACGGGCGCTGGTAGATCTTGCCGTTGGGCAGCCGGTCGAACGGCATGCCGTAGTGCTCGAGCTCGTAGACGACCTCGTTCGCCTTGCGGCACATGAACTCGATCGCGTCCTGGTCGCCGAGATAGTCCGAGCCCTTGACGGTGTCGTACATGTGCCAGTGCCAGTTGTCCTCCTCGACGTTGCCAAGCGCGGCCGCGACGCCGCCCTGCGCGGCCACCGTGTGGGAGCGCGTCGGGAAAACCTTGGACAGGACCGCGACCTTGAGGTCGGCGCGCGCGAGCTCCAGGGCCGCGCGCAGCCCCGAGCCGCCGCCGCCGACGATCAACGCGTCAAAGCTCCTGACGGGAAGGCTCATTCAGACACCCCACAGGATTTGCACCGACCACACCGCATAAGACATCAGCGCGGCGATTACGATCGTGTAGAGCGTGAGCCGCAGCCCCGGGTCCTGGATGTAATCCATGAAGATGTTGCGCACCCCGATCCAGGCATGGAGATAAAGGCTCAGCAGAAAGAGCACCGTCGCGTAGCGCATCACGGCGAGTTCCCAGAGAGATTTCCAATGCCAGTAGTCCACGACCGGAACGGACACGAAGACCGCGAGCACGAGCAGCGTATAGACCGCCATCACCACCGCGGTCACGCGCTGCGCCAGCCAGTCCCGCACCCCGTAGCGTGCTCCAACCACCTCGCGCCTTACCATAGCCACACTCCCGCCACGAGGGTGAGCGCAAGGCTCACCACCAGCACCGCCCTGGCGCTTGCGCGAGCCGCGGGCAGTTCCGTGCCGTAGTCCAAATCGAGCGCGAGATGCCGGATCCCCGCACACAGGTGGTGGAGGTACGCCCACAGCAGGCCGATCAGCACGAGTTTCATCAAGGGATGTCCGAGTGCGCCCTTCATGGCGTCGAAGCCCGGCGCAGAATCCAGGCTCAGCTGGAACAGGTACAGGATCAGGGGCAGGAGCAGAAACAGCACGGCGCCGCTGGCCCGGTGCAGGATGGACACCCAGCCCGGCACCGGCAACCGGATCTGAAACAGATTGAGGTACTTCGGGCGCGGTTTAACCATCAGCCAGTAGGCCGGTCAGCAACACCTGTCCGAGGATGGCACGTATACCACCTGCGCGGGAGGAAGATCGCCGCGTGGCCGGAAATTCCTGCTCGCCGGCCGGACACGAGGCCCTGTTCCAGAACCTGCCCCGCGTGATCGCGCCGTGTTGGCCTTGAACCCGTCTGCGACCATAACGGCATCCAGCAGCTTGCTCCGATCCGCGCGCACCTTGCGCAAGTCTTCTTGTTGAAATTTTAGCAGTTTTCGCTGCACCGCATAAGTGAGCGGTTGGCCTCCGAATTGAGCCATGCTTCCCGGTAATCCTGCTGCGGCGCACCGGCACCGCAGTCGGCTTGTCACCGTGGGCCTGGGTTCGCTATCATCGGCACCCGAACGAGCACACGCGCGCCTGTCACCCGCCCGGTTGTGCCTCCTTCCCAGGACCATTTTCCGTATCTCAGGAGTCCAGCTCATGAAACGTCCCATGCGGGTTGCGGTCACCGGCGCCGCGGGCCAGATCGGTTATAGCCTGCTGTTCAGAATCGCGAGCGGCGAGATGCTCGGCAGGGACCAGCCGGTCACCCTGCAACTGCTGGAGATCCCGGACGAAAAGGCGCAGAAGGCGCTCAAGGGCGTGATGATGGAGCTCGACGACTGCGCCTACCCCCTGGTCACCGGCATGGTAGCGACGGCGGACCCGATGGTCGCGTTCAAGGATGCCGACGTGGCATTGCTGGTCGGCGCGCGGCCGCGCGGGCCGGGCATGGAGCGCAAGGATCTGCTCGAGGCGAACGGCAAGATCTTCGCGCCGCAAGGAAAGGCCCTGTCCGAGGTGGCGCGGCGCGAGGTCAAGGTTTTGGTGGTGGGAAACCCCGCGAATACCAACTGCCTGATCGCGATGAAGAATGCCCCGGGGCTCAAGCCCGCCAATTTCTCCGCAATGATGCGGCTCGACCACAACCGGGCGCTCACCCAGATCGCGCAGAAAACCAACAAGCCGGTCGCCAGCGTGCGCAAGATGACGATCTGGGGCAATCACTCCGCGACCCAGTATCCCGACCTCTACCACACGGAAGTCGACGGGGATAAGGCCGCGAAGCTGATCAACGACCAGAAGTGGGTCGAGGATTACTTCATCCCGACCATACAGAAACGCGGCGCCGCGATCATCGACGCGCGCGGGCTTTCGTCGGCCGCCAGCGCGGCCAATGCGGCCATGGATCACGTGCGCGACTGGGTTTTCGGCACCCGCGACAGCGACTGGGTCAGCATGGGCATCCCCTCGGACGGCAGCTACCGCATACCCGAAGGCGTGATCTACGGTTATCCCTGCGTGTGCCGCAACGAAGTCTACAAGATCGTGGAGGGCCTCGATATCAGCGATTTCAGCCGCGCCCGCATGGCCGCCACGCTGAAGGAGCTGCACGAGGAGCGCGATTCGATCCGGCAGCTTCTCGGCTGAAGGCGGTCGGCGGTAAGCGGTAAGCGGTAAGCGGTAAGCGGTAAGATCCGATGTGCCGATAGGCGGAAGTTCTCTGCTCACCCCTTACCGCTTACTGCTCACCAGATAAGGAACAGCGATGAGCAAGGACGAGGCTTCCCCCGCATTCAAACCCAAGAAATCGGTGGCACTGTCGGGCGTGCCGGCGGGCAGCACCGAGCTGTGCACGGTCGGCCGCAGCGGCAATGACCTGCACTACCGCGGCTACGACATTCTCGATGTCGCCGAGCAGTGCGAATTCGAAGAAATCGCCCATCTGCTCGTCCACGGCACGCTGCCGACTCGAGCCGGGCTCGCGGCCTACAAGGCGAAGCTGCGCTCCATGCGCGGGCTGCCCGGGCCGGTGCGCGAGGTGCTCGAGCGCATCCCTGCCACGGCGCACCCGATGGACGTCATGCGCACGGGTTGCTCGATCCTCGGAACCGTGTTGCCAGAGCAGGAGGACCATAAGGTCGAGGGAGCCCGCGACATCGCCGATCGGTTGATGGCCCGCTTCGGCTCGATACTGCTCTACTGGTACCACTACAGCCACAACCGGCGGCGCATCGAGACCGAAACCGACGACGATTCGATCGGAGGGCATTTCCTCCGCCTGCTCCACGGCGCGCCGCCGAAGGAGCTGTGGGTGAAGTCCATGCACATCTCGCTCGTGCTCTATGCCGAGCACGAATTCAACGCCTCCACGTTTGCCGCGCGCGTGATTGCAGGAACCGGCGCGGACATGTATTCGGCGATCACCGGCGCGATCGGGGCCCTGAAGGGTCCCAAGCACGGCGGCGCAAACGAAATGGGGTTCGAGGTCATGCGCCGCTACCAGAGCCCCGAGGAGGCCGAGGGCGACATCGTGAAGCGCATCGCCGCCAAGGAAGTGGTGATCGGCTTCGGCCACCCCGTCTACACCATCGCCGACCCGCGCAACCAGGTGATCAAGGAAGTCGCGCGGCGCCTGTCCCGGGATGTCAAGGACATGAAGATGTTCGACATCGCCGAGACGATCGAGACGGTGATGGCGCGCGAGAAGAAAATGTTCGCCAACCTCGACTGGTTCTCGGCCGTGTCCTACCACCGTATGGGCGTGCCCACACCGATGTTCACGCCGATCTTCGTGATCTCGCGCACCAGCGGCTGGGCAGCGCACGTGATCGAGCAGCGCATCGACAACAAGATCATCCGGCCGACCGCGATCTACACCGGCCCGGAGCCCCGCAAGTTCGTTCCTATGAAAGATAGAACGTAACCGCTGCAGCGTGACATGATAATTCGTGACATGGACATGCGTGACATGGTGAAACGTGGTTTACGCTTTGTAAGCACGCTCTTACACGTCACGCAGTCTCGCGTCACGCCAGATTCGTCACGTTTTTTCAGTCACGCAGTTTCGAAAAGATGAGCACACATATTTCCAACGTCCGCCCGAAGCCCGACAAGGCGCTGCTCGACATCGCCGACTACGTCGTCGGTTACCGGATCAAGAGCAAGGAAGCCTACAACACCGCGCGGCTGTGCCTGATGGACACGCTCGGCTGCGGGCTAGAGGCACTCGCGTATCCGGCCTGCACGAAGCTGCTCGGGCCGGTCGTCCCGGGGACTGTGGTCCCGAACGGAGCGAAGGTTCCCGGAACGCCGTTCCAGCTCGACCCGGTAACCGCCGCCTTCAACATCGGGGCGATGATCCGCTGGCTCGATTTCAACGACACGTGGCTGGCCGCGGAATGGGGCCATCCGTCCGACAACCTGGGCGGAATACTCGCCACCGCGGACTGGCTCTCCAGAACGCGCATCGCCAACGGCCAGGCGCCGCTCGCGATGCACGACGTGCTCACAGCGATGATCAAGGCGCACGAGATCCAGGGAGTGATCGCGCTCGAGAACAGCTTCAATCGCGTCGGGCTCGATCACGTGGTGCTGGTGAAAGTCGCCTCCACCGCGGTCGTCACCCACATGATGGGCGGCAGCCATGGGGAAATCGCGAATGCCCTCTCCAATGCGTGGGTGGACGGCCAGGCGCTGCGCACCTACCGCCACGCGCCCAATACGGGCTCGCGCAAGTCGTGGGCGGCGGGCGATGCCACGAGCCGCGCGGTTCGGCTCGCGATGATGGCGCTCAAGGGCGAGATGGGCTATCCCTCGGCCCTCACCGCAAAGACGTGGGGTTTCTACGACGTGCTGTTCCGCAGCAGGCCGTTCCGCTTCAAGCGGCGTTACGGGTCCTACGTCATGGAAAACGTGCTGTTCAAGATCTCCTATCCCGCCGAGTTCCACGCGCAAACGGCGGTGGAGGCGGCGCTCCGGCTGCACCCCCAGGTAAAGGACCGGCTCGACGAGATCAAGAAGGTCGTCATCACCACGCACGAGTCGGCGATCCGCATCATCGACAAGAAGGGGCCGCTGCACAACCCGGCGGACCGCGACCACTGCATCCAGTACATGACGGCGGTCGGCCTCATCAAGGGCAGCCTCACGGCGGCCGATTACGAGGATGAGGCGGCAGCGGATCCGCGAATCGACAAGCTGCGGGCGAAGATGGCGTGCGTCGAGAACAAGCAATGGACTCGCGCCTATCTCGATCCGGCCAGGCGCTCGATTGCGAACGCCGTGCAGGCGTTCTTCAAGGACGGCGGGAAGACCGATAGAGTCGCGGTCGAGTACCCCGTCGGCCACCGGCGCCGCCGCGAGGAAGGGGTGCCGCTGCTCGAAGCGAAGTTCCGCACCAACCTGGCCCGGCGCTTCCCGTCCAAGAAGCAGGCGGAGATATTCGAATTGTGCCAGAATCAGGAACGGCTCGAAGGCACCCCGGTCCATGAGTTCGTGGACCTGTTCGCCGCCTGACGGGCGGACCCCCGTCGCGGCCGGCACCTGCAACACGCGGAAATGCGCCGAATGCAGGCGGCAGCGGCGCAGAAGAGACGCAAGCTGACCGGATCTCCGGTTTCAAGCGGCGCGCGACGAGCTGCCGATCGCGGCGTTGACCGCGGGCATCACTTTCTCCGCCATCAGCTCCATCGAGCGGCGGGCAAGCCGCGGGTCGCCCCAGTCATGGCCTGCGTAGAGCAGTGTCCCGAAATCACCGACCGTCTCGCGGAACGCGAGCAGCTGGTCCACGACGGCTGACACGCTGCCGCAGATGACCAGCCGGTCGAGGACATACTCCACCGACACGGCGGCGTCCGCAAGGGCGAGGTCGTGCTTGAAGATGTCGACGCTGCCATGGGCGCGCCGCTTGGTGAGGAGGTTCCAGTAGTAGAAGCCGTACGGGCCGTCCACGCTCTTCGCGTATCGCCGCGCGCTCGCATCATCGTCGGCAACGAAGATGCTCTTGCATACGCGCCAGTCCGCGGGGTCGGCCCGCCGTCCGGAGAGGGCACACCCCTGCTCGTACATGGGCCAATGGGTCGCCGCCCAGACCGGCTGCAGGAAATTGGCCGAAATGGGCGTCCAGCCGCGCCGGGCCGCCGATACCAGCCCCTTCGAGTGCGGCACGATCACGGTCACGACGATGGGCGGATGCGGCTGCTGGAAAGGCGTCATCATCACCCCCTGCCCCGCCTCGCGTATCAGCGTGCGCTCCGTCGTGATATCCCAGAACTGCCCCTTGAGGTTATACGGCGCGTCTCCCGCCCAGATCGCGAAGATCTGGTCTATGGCCTCGACGAACATCGCGTTGCGGTCGCGGTCGAGATTGCCGAAGGCCTCCATGTCGGAGCGCAGCCCGCCCGGTCCGATGCCGAAGATGAAGCGGCCTTCGAGCATGTGGTCCACCATTGCCACGTGCGCGGCGACCTGCGCGGGATGGTTGTTGGGCAAGTTCACGGTACCGCTGCCCAGCCGGATGCTTTTCGTTTCGTGCGCAACGCTGGCGATGAACGTGAGGCACGACGTGATCGACTCGCAGACATCGGTCACATGCTCGCCGATGAACGCCTCTGCATAGCCGAGACGGTCCGCGAGCAACACCGCCTCCCGGTCCTCCTTGAGCGTCTGCGTGTAGTTCCGCCCCGGAGGGTGCATGGGCATGGTGAAAAAACCAAGTTTCATCTAGAACCTATTTCATATATAGGCGCGTGATGCGTTGCGGCCAGGACGGACCGGATGCAAGGCGCCCGACGAAGGCCATATGTCGATATGGTCCAGGAGGGCAACGACGCAGCCGGCCGTCCTGGCCGCAACCCGCAGGGACGGGGCGATCCGGGCGCATTTCTTCGTCGGGGACCCTCGAAATATCGACATATTCCTTCGGGCCCTCCTCCTTGAACTGCATCCCACATCGCCTCCGTCGCACACGTGCCTATATATGAAATAGGTTCTAGCCGCCGATGGACGCCGATCAACGCCGAAAGTAGGAAACCCAGTAATGGGTTACAAGGACAGCACTTGAGAAATGAAGGACACGGTCTACGAACCGTACCGGATCGCGCTCGGCCCCTCCCCGTAACGCAGCGAGCCTAAGTTGCCGCCTGTTGACTGTCAAATACGGCCAGTTTTCGGATAACGCGTTTCTGCTGTAATCTTGAGTTCAGGATCGCTGATATCGGCGCGCATCGGCGGCTGAGTTACGCGTGAGATGTGCTTGAAGCGATCTGCGTGTATCCGCGTTTATCCGCGGCTCCATTCTTCTTGAATGACGATCGTCGCTAAATTCGAAATTCGCTACTCGCAATACCTCGACCCGGAAGGCAAGCTCGTGCAGTCGCCGCCCGGGTTCGCGCGCGACCCGAAGGAGCTGATCCCGCTCTACCGCTGGATGGCGCTCATGCGCGCCTATGACGCGAAGGCGATTGCGCTGCAGCGCACCGGACAGATCAATACCTTCGCCTCCCTGCTCGGCCACGAGGCGATCCAGGCCGCGATCGGCACCGCAATGGATGCGGATGATGTGCTGCTCATGACCTACCGCGAAAACGGCATCCAGTTGATCCGCGGCGTGACGCTGAAGGAGCTGTTCGTCTATTGGGGCGGGGACGAGCGCGGGAGTAATTTTTCGGGGCCGCGAAAGGACTTTCCGATCTGCGTCACCATCGCCGCGCACGTCACGCACGCAGTGGGTGCGGCCTACGCGATGAGGCTGCGGGGCGAAAAGCGCGTTGCAGTTTGCGTGCTGGGCGACGGGGCGACTTCCAAGGGCGATTTCTACGAAGGCATCAACGCCGCAGGCGTCTGGAAGCTGCCGCTCGTGTTCGTCGTCGCCAACAACCAGTGGGCGATTTCGGTGCCGCGCAGCGCGCAGAGCGCGAGCGAGACGCTCGCACAAAAGGCGGTAGCCGCGGGATTCGAGGGCCTGCAGGTGGACGGCAACGATGTCATCGCCGTGCGTGACGCGGTGGACCGCGCGCTCGCCAAGGCGCGCTCCGGAGCCGGCCCGACGCTGATCGAGGCCATCACCTACCGGCTCTCCGATCACACGACCGCGGACGATGCCTCGCGGTATCGCGATCCCGAGGAGGTCAAGGCCGCATGGAAGCTCGACCCGGTCGCCCGCCTGCGGGCCTACCTCGGGGCGTGCGGCGTATGGGACAAGGCAAGGGAAGAGAAGCTGCTGCGCGAGTGCGGCGAGGAAGTGCAGGCCGCGGCCCAGGCGTTTCTCGATATGCCCGCGCCGGGAGCCGAACAGATGTTCGACCACATGTACGCGACGCTGCCGGCCGCCCTTGCGGCCCAGCGTGCGCAGGCCCTTGCGGATCGTGAAGAGTAATGCGTAATGGGTAACGCGTGGTTGCCTTCCACCATGAACATCGCTCCTTGTCCATTTCCCATTTCCCGTCACCCATTACCCGCTGAAAGCGATGGCGCAGATCACGCTCGTTGAGGCGGTCAATCTCGCACTTGCGCGGGCGTTGCAGGACGATGAAAGCGTCGTCGTGCTTGGCGAGGACGTCGGTACCGACGGAGGCGTGTTCCGAGCGACGCAGGGGCTGCTCGGGCGATTTGGCCCCGAGCGCGTGATCGACACTCCGCTCGCGGAGGCGCTCATCACCGGCATGGCGATCGGCATGGCCGTCGAAAAGCTGCGGCCGGTGGCCGAGATGCAGTTCGCGGGATTCGGCTACGCCACGATCGACCAGATCCTCAACCATGCCGGGCGCATGCGCCATCGCACGCAGGGCCGCCTGTCGTGCCCGATGGTGCTCCGCATGCCTTGCGGGGCGGGCATCCACGCCCCCGAGCATCATTCGGAGAGCCCCGAGGCGATCTATGCGCACATCCCGGGCATCCGCGTAGTCTATCCCTCCTCTCCGCGCCGGGCGTATGGACTGCTGCTGGCAGCGATCCGCGACCCGGATCCGGTCGTATTCCTGGAGCCGACGCGGCTCTACCGCCTGTTCAAGGAGGAAGTTTCCGACGACGGACAGGCGGCACCGCTCGATGTCTGCTACACGCTGCGGGAAGGCACCGACATCACGCTCGTTTCGTGGGGAGGCATGGTGCCCGAGACGCTGGCGGCGGCCGATGCGCTCGCCGAGGAGGGGATTGCCGCCGAGGTAATGGACGTGGCGACGGTCAAACCCCTCGATATGGACGCCATACTCGCTTCGGTCGCAAGAACGGGCCGCTGCGTGATCGTCACCGAGGCGCCGCGCACCTGCAGCATCGCGTCCGAAATCGCCGCCGGACTTGCGGAAGACGGCCTCCTCACGCTGCTCGCCCCGGTGCGCCGGGTGACCGCCTACGACGTGGTCGTGCCCCTGCCGCGACTCGAGCAGCACTACATGCCGGGGAAAGCGCGGATCCTGGAAGCCGCGAAGAACGTGCTCGCCTTCGGCTGAAGGAATTCCCGAACCACAAAGGACACAAAGGACACGAAGGTTTCGAAATATGGACCGCGCGAGATCGTTTTTCAGCCCCTATCTTCCTTTGTGTCCTTCGTGTCCTTGGTGGTTACGGAATTTGGCTAGAATGGCCTCGTCATGAAGATATTCAAGCTCCCGGACCTCGGTGAAGGGCTGCAGGAGGCCGAGATCGTGAAATGGCACGTCGCGGCCGGCGACGAGGTAAAGACCGACCAGCCGATGGTATCGGTCGAAACGGCCAAAGCGGTGGTGGACATTCCCGCTCCCTACACGGGCAAGATCGTGAAGCTCTACGGCAAGCCGGGGGACATCGCACACATCGGCGCGCCTCTCGTCGCCTTCGAGGGCGAAGCCGGTGCTGCGGATGCCGGTACCGTGGTCGGCAAGGTCGAAGTCGGCCAGAAGGTGGTCGCCGAGGCCCCCGCCGCGCCGTCCCCTGCCACGGCGGGCATCAAGGCAACGCCGGCGGTGCGCGCGCTCGCCCGCAAGCTCAACGTGGACCTGGCGATGGTGACGCCGACCGGCGCGGACGGCCTCATCACGGCGGCCGACGTGCAGCGCGCGGCCCGGATCCTCGCCGAGATCGGGCCGATCGAGCTCATGCGCGGCGTGCGCCGGGCCATGGCCCAGAACATGGAGCTTGCGACTGCCGAGGTGGCCTCCGCGACCATCATGGACGATGCGGACATCGATTCGTGGCCCGCGGACACGAACACCATGATGCGTCTGATCCGGGCGCTCGTCACCGGCTGCCGCGCAGAGCCCTCGCTCAACGCCTGGTACGACAGCGAGAAGATCGGCCGCTGGGTGCTGAAGAAAGTGGACATCGGCATCGCCGTGGATACGCCCGACGGCCTTCTCGTGCCTGTCCTGCGCGACTGCGGAGGACGCAAGCCCGATGAGCTCAAGCGCGCGCTTGCGAAGCTCGTCGCGGATGCGCGGGCGCGCAAGGTGCCGCCGGAGGAGCTGCGCGCGAATACCATCACGCTCTCCAACTACGGCTCGATCGCCGGGCGCTATGCCTCGCCGGTCGTCCTGCCGCCGACGGTGGCGATCCTGGGTGCCGGGCGCATCAGCAAGCAGGTCGTGGTGGCGAATGACAAGCCCGCCGTGCACCGCTTGCTCCCGCTCTCGCTCACCTTCGACCACCGTGCGGTGACGGGAGGCGAAGCCGGGCGCTTCCTGAACGCGGTGATCGCCGACCTCCAGCGGCCAGGCTGACCCTCATTTCACCGCAGAGCCGCCGAGGCCCCCAGGGAATAACGAAGCAGGAATTGACTGCCAAGACGCGAAGACGTCAAAAGGAAACAAGAGCGAGAACTGAAACAAGAAACGCGCGGCTGACCGGGTTACGGAACTGGATCATAACGCCTTGATTCGAGGGCGCGTTGACGCAGGTGCGCGACAGACCTACCGTATTAGATCGCGATTCGTCGAACCATTGCCAAGTTAAGCGCTGTGGTCAGGCTCATTCATTCAGGCGTCATCGAGACAGCCCGCATAGCCTATGCCAAGACATAGAACGCTAAAGGTTGTCGCCGGCATCGTCGTTTCGTTTACTGGTCTCGCCGGCATGGTTATTCTTCTGTTGGCGATGAAGGTGATCACCTTCGAGTTGGCGATGCTAAGCCTTGTTGCGTTGGTGGGGTTGTACTTCGGATTCGGATTTTTATTCGCGGTCTATCGCTTGATTTCCAAGCTGGATTGAGCGTCTTATCGGCGGCCACAAGGCCGTGAGTGGTGGCTCGTGATCGTGGCTCGTGAATCGATTCCTTGTTCTTCCTCTGTGTTCTCCGTACTCTCTGTGGCTGAATCTTTCCTTTGCTCGGCGTCTTGGCGGCTCCTCAACACCGTCATTGCCGACCTTCAGCTTTCCAGCTTAATTCCCGAACCACAAAAGACACAAAGGACACGAAGGGTTCGCAGATAAGAAAGCAAGAAGCGTTTCAAATTCTCGCCCTTCCTTTGTGTCCTTCGTGTCCTTAGTGGTTAAAGACTTGGCGTTCCGTTACAGCCGCAGGCCGGTTGAGTTCTTCTCGTAGGAAAGCGCCTCGAACCGGATCCCGAGCTCGGCACCGTAACGGAACGCCTGCCGGATCTCCTCGCGGGAGGCACGGCGCGCGAGATCGCGGTACTTGGGATTGAACTTCGGGCTCGCCGGGTCGCAGAAGGTGTCCGGATGGTACTGGTCCATGATGTTGACCGGAGTGTCCGGCATGTTCTCGGCCACCCATTTCAGCACCGGTAGCGTGCAGCACTCGAGGTGATTCGGCATCACCAGGTGCCGGATCGTGAGCTCCTCGCCCCACTCGTGCAGGAGCGCGAGATTCCCGGTCACGGTCTCCCAGTAGAACGGCGTCTTCGAGAGCAGCGGCGCGCAGCGCCCCGGGCCGAACTTGAAGTCCGGCAGCCACACGTCCATCAGCAGGCGCAGAATCTTCATCGCCGGCCCGGTCATGAAGAAGTTGCTGTTCCACAACATGGGCGCATTGAATGCGCCCAGGTAATGGCCAAAACGAGGATTGATCCGGAAGCCGAAATGATGATCGGCTTTCGCCGGGAGCGCCGCGATCAGGTCGGCTTCGCCGGGCTTGAGATCCTCGAGCTGGGAAACCGCGTCCACGATGGTGTGGAGATGGATCGTGGGGTCGCCGCCCACCCAGTTGATGTTGTGACAGCCCTCCATGCGCAGCAGCCATGCCATGGTCGCGAGAGTGCGCGGGCTCACAACGCGGCCGTTGTCCTTGTCGGTCGAGATATCCCCGTTCTGGCAGAACGCGCAACGCATGTTGCACGAGGTGAAGAAGATCGTGCCGGAACCCGCCCGACCGCGGTAGACGAGCTCCTCGCCGAAGTGGTGAAAGTACGTCGAAACACGCGAGTCCGCGCCGAGCTTGCAGGTACCGAGCTTCTCGCTCCGGGAACGGTCCACTCCGCAGTCGTAACGGCAGAAGTTGCAGTGCGCGAGCATGCGGTAGGCAAGCTCGCGGCACAGATCGAGCAAGCTCGCCTCCGGCTGCCGCGCTGCCGCCAGTTCCGCCTCGCCGCCCCGGATGCGTCTCCAGAGATCCAGAAAGACCGGGGTCTTCGCGTCCAGCTCGGCCCAGAGATCTGCCTCCGACGCACCGAGAGAAACCATGGCGGGAATGCGGGCGGCAATACGGAACTTGGCGGGCGCGCGATTATCCGCGACCGCGCGATACCACGCCATCAGGCCCTTCAGATCCGGCTCGCGCCAGATGGAAATGCTGCTGAGGTCGCTCATTGGCGGTAAGCGGTAAGCGGGTAAGTATCAGCGTTCGCAGAACACCCATGTATCAGCGTTCGCAGAACAGTTGCAGTAAGGTTTTGGTTTTTTGTGGAGGGTGGGTCATGGCTAAAAACTCCATATTGAGCGAGCGCGTCGCAGGATGGTTCGGTTGGTGCGTGGAGGCAGAAGCT
>Ga0194131_10003372_pt1 | contig 25233 bp, 22 predicted proteins | sample TA2KigO120mmetaG_FD_148631 | JGI IMG/M metagenome (GOLD analysis project Ga0194131, IMG submission 148631) | Freshwater microbial communities from Lake Tanganyika, Tanzania - TA2015053 Kigoma Offshore 120m | ecosystem: Environmental > Aquatic > Freshwater > Lake | place: Tanzania: Lake... | reverse complement strand
CAAGCTCGCCAAAGCAGCGTAAGGGCGGACCGCCGACGCCCCACTACATTCACCGAACGAGGCATCAATGATCCGCACGTCCAACACCATCACACAGATTTCAATCGTTACTCAGACAGACTCCTAGCAATCTACCAGCTGCCACCGGGCTCGGAGCCAAGAAGCTTGTCTGATGGTGGTGATGGGGGCGTGTGGTTTGCATCGCCTGGACGCCCGATGATCGGACGACTCAATCGGTACAACGGCGTTGTAGAGATGCACACATTGCCGCCGGGAGTGAGTCCGACCGCGCTAAGAACCACTCCCCACAGTGGCATTTGGATCGCGGATCAGGCTGGAGGGCAGCTGCTCCTGTTCGAGCCAGAGTCTGGCCACCTGAAGGGCTTCCGCATGCCTGATGAGCTCAAGCCAACCGGCGTTGCCTTGGTGCCCGACTACGTCCTGTTCCGGGGCGCCGGACGGTTTGGTGAACTCAATCCAGCAAGTGGAGACACCAGACTATGGAATTCAAAGTCGGCGTTCGATGACGGACAGCTTCTCGATCCAATTCCAGGAACTCCGCTCTCTGATTCGAAATACTCCGACGGCACCACCGCTGGACCATGGAGGCACTTGGAAGTGTTCAAGCAGGGCCGATTCATCAAGCTCGAATCCGGATACGGCTTGACCAGCATCACCGATTCGACCGGCTTTGTGCCTGACTACTTCGCAGGCGACTTGGCGGCAGCCTACTGGATGGCGGACGGCGAGATGCTTTTCGGACGAACCGAGGATCGGCGCGTCAGGTTCAGTGTTCGGATTCCGCGCGGTCACATATCATCGATAGAAGGCGCTAGGCCGAACTTTGATGCATGGGTTGCGCAAGCTGCTCTCAATAGAATCGTACACGTCCGCGCTCGCCCTGATCTTACGCGTCCACCCTCGCCGTAGGCGCGATACCCGCCAGCATCCCCTGCTCGATCCACACGCGCAGCAATCCGGCGGCGCGCGCCGGCGCGGCGTTTGCGTCGTGCCAGTGGCTCATTCCCTCGCACATTGCCGCGAAATTCGCGCCGGCAACGATCGCGTCGAGGGCCCACGCTTCGTCCGGCTCAAGCGAGCGGAACTCGCTGACGAGTTCCGGGCGCCACACTGCCCAGGCGACTGGCGGATCGCGGCGCTCAGGCGGCGGCACGGCTTCCGCGCCGGCCTTCACCGCCTGCCAAGCTTGCGGCACGGTCCATGCCAAGTCGAGGCGCGTGAATGACGGCAGCAGGCGGAACGTCAGATCCGACCAGGCATCGACAGGTACGGCCACGAGCGCATCGATGCCCATCGGTTCGGCGTCGGCTGCGTCGAAGGCGCGCCGCAGAGACCATTCGAAGCGGGCCAGCTCGGCAAGGTAGGGCTTGGCCGACCAGGGTTGTGTCGTGCCGAGAAAGTGCGGCAGATGGCGCCCGAACGGACCCAGCGAGAAGTGGCGAGAGGGATGGGCTGCGATATAGGCGGCGGCGAATTTGGCGAACGCCGCATCTCCGACGATCTGCCTGACCACCTCGTAGTCCTCGCCCAGCGCTTCGGCAAGCCGTGCGCCATAGGCGTGGCGGTAGACGCCGAGCAAAGTGCCGGCGGCCGCCTTTGCCGTGTCGTCGACGTGGGTCTCCACCGTGCTTGGCCGGTCGAGCAGGTATGCTTGGAATTCGTCCTGCAACTGTGCGAGCCGGATCATGCCGCCGCTCCGGCGTTGTGCGCGGCTGCGCCGACCGCGCGCGCGCGGTCGAGCTCGGCGACGAGCTCGGCGAGCGGCGGGATCTCGTCGTCGCGCTCGATCATGGTCGGCACGGGGCCAAGCCGGCGGATCGTCTCGCCATAGAGGCGCCAGACCGGATCGATGACCGGCTGGTCATGGGTGTCGATGATGTGACTGCCGTAGTTGCGGTGGCCGGCCAGATGGATCTGGCGCACCCGCTCGGCCGGCACGCCCGCGACATAGGCGAGCGGATCGAAGCCGTGGTTGAAGGCGCTGACATAGATGTTGTTGACGTCGAGCAGGATCAGGCAGTCGGCGCGGCGCGCCACGGCCGATAGGAACTCCCATTCCGGCATCGCCGAGTGCTTGTAGGTGACGTAGGTCGACACGTTCTCGATCAGGACCTGGCGGTCGAGCAGATCCTGGACGCGGCCGATGCGCTTGACGACGTGGGTCAAGGCCTCCTCGGTATACGGAAGCGGCAGCAGGTCGTGCATGTTCACGCCGCCCCGCCCGGTCCAGCAGAGATGATCGGAGATCCAGGCCGGCTCGACGCGCCGCGCGAGTCTTCCGAGCTGATCCAGGTAGTCGAGGTCGAGCGGATCGGCGCCGCCGACCGACAGCGACACGCCGTGGAGCACGATCGGCCAATCACGGCGGATGCGGTCGAGGTAGTGGATCGGCTTGCCGCCTGCGACCAGGTAGTTTTCGCTGATGCATTCGAGCCAGTCGACCGCGGGACGATCGGTCTGGATCGCCTCGTAGTGTTCGGGCCTCAGGCCCAGGCCGAAACCGGTGATCCCGCTCGTGGTCATGATGCCGTCGTGCGTATTCGGCGCCAAATGCGAACCGGGCGCCGCCGGCCGATCGGCCCGCGGCGCCCGTATCATACCACTCCGGTGCCGGCGCGAATCAGCTGATGACTTTGCCCTTCTTCGCGGTGCACTCGTTGGCGTCCTTGGTCTCGAGCCAGCCCATGCCCTTGCAGGCGCCCATACCCTTGCAGGCATTGGTGGCGGTCTTGCAGGCGCCCATGCCTTTGCAGGAGTTGATGCCTTGGCACTTCACGGCAGCCTGGGCGGGCGCCGAGGCGATGGTGGCGACAGTGCCGGCGGCGAAAATTGCGGCGGCAGCGGCCGCAAGTGCGATGCCCGTCGTCTTCCTCATGTTGAGTGTCTCCCTGGATTGCATGATATCTACGCCGATCGAACCCAAGTCAGGACGCGACATCCGCCCAGCCCCGGTCACGCAGAATTCATCGCGGTCATGCTCGTCGCATCGCCCGCGACACCGCAATCAACTGATTGAAAAGTCAATGTTTCCCTTCGAGATCAACAACCATGCTGTGGCTGCGAGGGAGCATCGTTGGCTTCACAATCCCGTCATCAGTCCGTGACAATGTGTGAAGGTGGCCGCGCTGCTCTTAACCGGCTCTTAACTTCGGGGTCGTACGCTTTGAGCCATGGCAAAGAAACAGGCCCACTCCGACCACGGTCCGACCGGCAAAGCCGTCGGCCACGTCAACGGCAACGAGCCCGCCGCCACAGACGCCAGCCACAGCCGCGTCGCTGAACTGTCGAATCTGCTCGATCAGGCCCAGACCCAGCTTCACGCGACGCTCGAGGCCAAGGAGATGGCCGACCGCGACCGGGCCATGCTCGCTCACGAGCTGCGCACGCCGCTGACCGCCATCATGGGCTTCGCCGACGTCATGCGTACCGAGCTGCTCGGCCCGCTCGGACATGAGAAGTATCGCGGCTACGTCAAGGACATCCATTGCTCGGCGCAGCACGTGCTGCAGCTATGCGATGCGGTCCTCGATCTTGCCCGCGCGCAATCCGAGGAAATTCCAATCGAGCCGGTCGACATTCGCATCGCCGACTCGGTTGACAAAGCGCTCAGCATGCTCGGCGGCATGGCCGTCGAGTACGGCATCAAGCTCGAGACCGAGATCGCGCCCGACTTTCCGATCCTGCACACCGATCGGCATATGCTCGAACGCGCGCTGATCAACCTGGTCTCCAACGCCATCAAGTTCACGCCGCGCGGCGGCCGCGTCACCGTGGTCGCCAAGGTCGATCCGGCCGATGGCGCAGTCATCCTCGTCATCAGCGACACCGGCATCGGCATCGCACCCGAGGATCTGGCCCGCGTCATGCGCCCGTTCGTGCAGATCAAGGCGGCCCAGAACGGCAAGCGCCCCGGCAGCGGCCTCGGCCTGCCGATCACCGAAGCCTTGGTGCGCCGTCTCGGCGGCGAATTCGAATTGCGCAGCAAGCCAGGCGTCGGAACCGCGGCGACGATCCGCTTCCCGCGCGCCATTCAGCGCGCCGCATAGGCATTTTCGGGCGGGGTGCCCGCGCGTAGAGTAGCCGGGAGCTGGGGCCCGGCTACTCCGCCGCGCTTTTCGCTGACTGAGGCGCGCGCAATCGCGCCAGCAATTCGGCCTCGCGCGCCTTGGCGTTGGCCAGGTGGCGATCTTTGACATGGCCGAAGCCGCGGATGTGCTCGGGTATCTCGGCGATCTCGACGGCTAGAGCGTGATTGTCGTGATCGAGCCGGTCGATCAGCTGCTCGACGGTCGCGACATAGTCGGCGATGAGTCGGCGCTCCATGCGCCGCTCTTCCGTGCGGCCGAACGGGTCGAGCGCCGTGCCGCGCAGCCATTTGAAGCGTTTGAGGATGCGGAAAGCCTGAAGCATCCAGGCGCCATAGCCCTTCTTCTTCAGATGCCCATGATCGTCGCGCTCGGCGCTGAGCGGCGGCGCCAGATGGAATTCGAGCTTGTAATCGCCCTCGAAGCGGCGCGCGATGTCCGCCAGAAAGCGCCCATCCGTGTAGAGCCGCGCCACCTCATACTCGTCCTTGTAGGCCATCAGCTTGAAGGCGTAGCGTGCGACCGCCTCGGCGAGGCCGGACATGCCCTTGGCGCGCTCGGCTTCGGCGCGTTCGACGCGGCGCACCAACTCCTCATAGCGCCTGGCGTAGGCGGCATCCTGATAGTCGGTCAGGAAGGCGACGCGGCGCCTGACGATGTCGTGCAGCGAGGTCGCGATCGCCTCGGCCGCGGTCGCGGGAACCGGCGGCTGGGCGATGCGCTCGACGGCGGCGAGGTCCTGGGCGGCGCGGCGGCCCCACAGGAAGGCCTGCTTGTTGAAGTCGGCGGCGACCGCATTGAGCTCGATCGCGCGCTCGATGGCGGCACCCGTTATGGGGATCTGGCCCTTCTGGTAGGCGAAGCCGAGCATGAACATGTTGCTGGCGATCGAATCGCCGAGGAGCTGGGTGGCGAGGCGGCCGGCGTCGACGATATCGGTCTGCGTGCGGCCCGCCGCCTCGATGATCGCCTGCTCCAATGATTCGAGCGGGAAATCCATGTCGGGATTGTGCGTGAAGTCTCCGGTCATGGTCTGCTGGCTGTTGACCACGACATGGGTGCGGCCGGCCTGCACCTTGGCGAGCGCATCGTAGCTGGCGCCGGTCACCACGTCGCAAGCGAGCAGCAGCCGCGCGCCGCCGGCCGCGATGCGCACGGCGTGGATGTCCTCGGGCCGGGCTGCGATGCGGATGTGGCTGTAGACGGCGCCACCCTTCTGGGCGAGCCCGGTCATGTCGAGCACGGCGACACCCTTGCCCTCGAGATGGGCGGCCATGCCGACCAGCGCGCCGATCGTGACCACGCCGGTGCCGCCGACGCCGGTGACGAGGATGCCCCAGGGCTCCTTGAGCTCGGGAATCGTCGGCTCGGGCAGGACGGGGAAGGGCAAGGCGGCAGGGCCAACGAGCGACGCGACCTGCGCGCCGCGGCTCTTGCGCAGCTGGCCGCCATGGACGCTGACGAAGCTCGGGCAGAAGCCCTTGAGGCAGGAATAGTCCTTGTTGCAGGTCGACTGGTCGATCTGGCGCTTGCGGCCGAACTCGGTCTCGACCGGCACGACGGAGACGCAGTTCGACTGCACGCCGCAATCGCCGCAGCCCTCGCACACCGCCTCGTTGATGACGACGCGCTTCGGCGGGTCGACCATGATCTTGCGCTTGCGCCGGCGGCGCTTCTCCGCGGCACATGTCTGGTCGTAGATCAGCGCCGTGACTCCGGGTATCACGCGCAGGTCGCGTTGCACGCGGTCGAGCTCGTCGCGGTGTTCGACCTTGACGCCGTCGGCGAAATTCATGCCGACCGGGTACTTGTCCGGCTCGTCGGTGACGACGACGATCTTCTTCACGCCCTCGCCGACGAGCTGGTGCGTGATGTCGGCAACCGAGAAGCGTGCATCGGCCGGCTGTCCGCCGGTCATGGCGACCGCATCGTTGTAGAGGATCTTGTAGGTGATGTTAACGCCCGAGGCGACTGCCATCCGGATCGCGAGCGAGCCGGAATGCGTGTAGGTGCCGTCGCCCAGGTTGGCGAAGACGTGGCTCGTCTCGGTGAAGGGCGCCTGGCCGATCCACGGCACGCCCTCGCCGCCCATCTGCGTGAAGGTGTCGGTCGCGCGATCCATCCACTGCGCCATGTAATGGCAGCCGATGCCGGCGAGCGCGCGGCTGCCCTCGGGTACGACCGTCGAGGTGTTGTGCGGGCAGCCCGAGCAGAAATAGGGCGTGCGCTTGAAGCGCGTCTTAGGGCTGGCCAGCGCCTTCTCCTTCTGCTCGAGGAAGGCGAGGCGCTCCTTGATGCGCGGGCTGGTGTAGAAGCGGTCGATGCGCGCCGCGATGACGCGCGCGATGCGCGCCGGGGTCAGCTCGTCGGCCGAGGGCAGGATCCAATTGCGATTCTCGTCGAACTTGCCGATCACGCGCGGCCGGACATCCTCGCGCCAGTTGTAGAGCTGCTCCTTGAACTGGTTCTCGATGACCGCGCGCTTCTCCTCGACGACCAGCACCTCCTCGAGACCCTCGGCGAAGTGGCGGGCACCCTCACGCTCGAGCGGCCAGGTCATGCCGACCTTGTAGAGACGGATGCCGATCTCGGCGGCGTGCGCCTCGTCGATGCCGAGGTCTTCGAGCGCCTGCAGCACATCGAGATAGGACTTGCCGGCGGTCACGATGCCGAAGCGCGGCTTCGGACTGTCGACGACGATACGGTCGAGCCTGTTGGCGCGCCCGAAGGCGAGTGCGGCATAGAGCTTGTATTTGTGCAGCCGCATTTCCTGTTCGAGCGGCTGGTCCGGCCAGCGGATGTTGAGGCCGCCTTGCGGCATGTCGAAATCGGTGGGGGTGACGATCTGCACGCGGGTCGGATCGGCGGTGACCGAGGCCGAGCTGTCCATCGTCTCGGCGATCGTCTTCATGGCGATCCAGCAGCCCGAATAGCGCGACATGGCCCAGCCATAGAGGCCGAAATCGAGCAGCTCCTGCACGCCCGACGGGTTGAGCACCGGGATCATCGCGTCCATGAACGCGTATTCGCTCTGGTGCGCGAGGGTCGACGACTTGCAGGTGTGGTCGTCGCCGGCCAGCACGAGCACGCCGCCATGCTTCGACGAGCCGGCATTGTTGCCATGCTTGAAGGCGTCGCCCGATCGGTCGACGCCGGGCCCCTTGCCGTACCACATGGCGAACACGCCGTCGTACTTAGCGCCGGGGAAGAGGCCGAGCTGCTGGCTGCCCCACACGGCGGTCGCCGCGAGGTCCTCGTTGATGCCGGGCTGAAAGTTGATGTGGCTCTTCTGCAGGAACTTGCGCGCAGCCCAGAGCTGCTGGTCGAAGCCGCCCAAGGGCGAGCCGCGGTAGCCGGAAATGAAACAGCCGGTGTTGAGACCGGCTGCGACGTCGCGTTGGCGCTGCATCATGGGCAGGCGGACGAGCGCCTGGATGCCCGTAATATAGATGCGGCCCCGCTCGAGGGCGTATTTGTCGTCGAGCGTGACGGCGGCAAGCGCCATGTCTCTCTCCTGGATGCGGACCCGCTGAGGGGGGCAAAGTCTGCGAATCCCGATAGTTAAGGTAGCGTTCCCCTGGCCATTCAGCAATCCGGGGCCGGCCCGCGGGCCGTGAAAGCAAGGGAAGCACAGGACAGCCGCGCGCCGCGCCGCCGGATTGCGACATCGCCCCCTCGGCCGGACACATTGTTGCGCGCGCAGAGACCAGCCGCGGCTTGCGCGGGATCAAAGGCGGCGGCCTGATTGCCGCTCGAACAGGTGGATTTCGCCGGGATCGAAGCCAATGCGGATATCGTCGCCGTCGCGGAAGGAGGCGGCCTTGTCGACCCGCATCTTCACCATCGATTCGCCGGCCCGACAGATCACCAGCTTGGTATCGCCCAAATGCTCGATCAGGTCGATCTTGGCGGGAAGCCCGGTCGGTCCGGCACGCAGCGCGGCGGGCCGCAGGCCGACCGTGACCTCCCGCTCGGCCCCCAGGTCGCGGCCCAGCGCGACCATGTGATCACCGATGTGCAGCCGGTCGGCGGCGATCCGGCCGGGCAGGAGGTTCATCGGCGGGTTGCCGATGAAGCCGGCCACGTCGACAGAGGCGGGCCGGGCATAGACCTCGTCCGGCGTTCCGACCTGCACGATCCGCCCCTCCATGAAGATCGCCATGCGATCGGCGATCGTCATCGCTTCCTCCTGGTCGTGCGTCACATAGACGGTCGTCACGTCGAGCGAGCGCTGCAGCTTGCGCAGCTCGACGCGGGTTTCCAGGCGCAGCTTGGCGTCGAGATTGGACAGCGGCTCGTCGAGCAGGAACAGGCGCGGCTTGCGCACGATGGCGCGGGCCAGCGCGCAGCGCTGCTGCTGGCCGCCCGAAAGCTGGCCCGGCCGGCGCGCGAGCAAGTGATCGATGCGCACCTTGGCGGCCGCCTCGCGCACAGCGCTGTCGATCGCCGATTTGGCGGTTCCGACCATGCGCAGCGGAAACGCGATGTTGTCGTATACGGTCATGTGCGGATAGAGGGCGTAGCTCTGGAACACCATGGCGACATCGCGTTCGCCCGGTTCGACATCGGTCACGTCGGCGCCGTCGACATGGACACGACCTTCATTGGCGTTTTCAAGGCCGGCCAAGATGCGCAGCGTCGTCGTCTTGCCCGAGCCCGAGGGCCCGAGCAGAGCGAAGAACTCGCCCGGCGCGATCTCCAGATCGACGCCGTGCAAGGCAGTCACGTTGCCGTGGCGCTTGACGATGCCCTGGAGCTTCACTCTGCCGACCGCGCTCACGGCTTCACCTCAGCGCCGCCCGCCGCCCTTGACGGCGCCGACGGTCAGTCCCTTGACGATGTGGCGCTGCGCCAGCAGGCCGAGGATGATGACCGGCGCCATGGCGATCATGGCGGCCGCGGCGAGCCGCGCCCACAAGGTCTGCTCGACCGAGATGAAGTTGAACATCGCGACATTGACGGTACGCACCCGGTTGCCGCCGAGCACGACTGCGAACAGGAACTCGTTCCATGCATTGAGGAACACGAAGATGGTCGTGACGGCGATGCCGCCGCGCACCTGCGGCAGGATCACGTAGAGGAGGGTGCGGATCCGGCCCGCGCGGTCGAGCAGTGCTGCTTCTTCCATCTCGCGCGGCACGTCTTCGAGATAGGACACCATGAGCCAGATCGCGAAGGGCAGGGAGAAGGTCAAATAGATGGCGATCATGCCCTGGTACGTGTCGAGCCAGCCGACGCGCTGCAGCACGAGGAAATAAGGAATGATCAGGCCGACGGGCGGCAGCATCTGGGTCGCCAGCACGTAGAAGCCGCCGCTGCGCTTGCCCGGCAGGTCGAGCCGCGCCAGCGCATAGGCGGCGGGCACGGCCAGCAGCATGGTCAGGATCGTGGTGATGCCGGTGACGACCAGACTCGACCAGAGATTGGGCAGGATGCTGGCTGAGCCGAACAGCACCTCGCGGTAGTTGGCGAGCGTCGGCTCGAAGATCAGCTTGGGCGGGTAGGCGAGCACGTCCCGTTCGGTCTTGAGCGAGGTCAGGAGCCCCCACAGGATGGGAAAGGCCCAGACCGCCAGCAGCACGGAGGCGCCGGCGAGCAGCAGCAGGGCTCGGAGGGCGCGCCGGCTCATGCGGCCCTTCGCAGGCGGAACATCAGGAAAGACACGAGCAGCGTGATCGCCAGCAGGACCACGGCGAGGGCCGCGCCATAGCCGAGATTGAGGTCGGTGAACGAGGTGCGATAGGCGTAGAGGTTGAGAATCTCGGTTGCGGTCCCGGGACCGCCGCCGGTCGCGGCGAAGATCGCGGCGAAGGCGGACAGGGCGACCATCATGCGCATGATCACGATGATGGCGATCGCCGGCCGGATCATCGGCAGGGTTATGTGGATGAAGCGGCGCCAGGCGTTTGCCCGGTCGATGCGCGCCGCTTCGAACACGTCAGGCGGCAGGGCCGCGAGGCTGGCAAGGATCACGAGAAACGAGAATGGCGTCCATTGCCAGGTATGGATGGTGATGACCGACACGAGCGCGAGCTGCGGGTCGCCGAGCCAATTGTGGCTGCCGAGCCCGAGCGCCTGCGTGACGAGATCGAGCAGGCCGTAGTCGGGCGGCAGCACCAGCGTTCGCCAGAACATGCCGACGACGACCGGCGCCAGCACGATCGGCAGGATGGCGGCAATGCGCAGCGCCGCCTGGCCGCGCGGAATGCGCAGCACCAGCAGCGCCAACCCAAGACCGATGACGACCTGAAAGACGACGGTGCTGCCCGTGTAGATGACGGTCAGCCCGAGCGAGTTCCAGAACCGGGGGTCGGCGGCCATCTTCGCGTAGTTCTCGAGGCCCGCAAAGCCCGACAGCCAGGGCATCGACAGGTCGATCCGCCATAAGCTCGCCCACAGGAGATAGAACAGCGGCACCGTCGTGCCGATGGCGAGCACCAGAAACGCCGGCAGGAACAGCACGAGCGCGAAGCGCCGCTCGCGCCGTTCCCGTGTCGGTCGATCGCTGCTCCTGGCCATCGTCCTTCTTCGAGCCTGGCGGAAGCTCAGCTCGTCGCCAGCCTACTCCCGGCCCGAGCGGACAGGGAGAGGCAGTTGCGCGCCTGTCCTACCCCCTCATGATCTGGTCGATGCGCGTCTGCGCTTCGTCGAGCGCGTCCTTGGACTTCTTCTGCCCGACCAGAGCCGACTGGATCGCCGTCGCCATGGTTTCGCCGACGGCCGGCCATTGCGGCACGCGCGGACGCCAATCGACGTCGGTGTCCTGCTCGAGCGATTCGAGTGCCGCCTCTACGAAGTTGCTGCCGCTCGCGCGCATCAGGCCGACGAAGTCCGGACTGCGCCACAGCGAGGTGCGGTTGACGCCGGAGCGCTTGGCGGGACCCGCGAAGCGCCACGAGGTGCGCGCCTGGGTCTCGGCCGAGGCCGCCCAGGTGATGAACAGCCAGGTCGCGCGCTTGGCCTTGTCGGACAGTGCGGCGTTGATCGGGAAGCCCCAGTTCCAGATCGAGGTGACGCGCTTGCCGTTCGGGCCCTTGGGCCAGCGCGCGTAGCCGATCTTGCCGATGACTTTCGATTTCTCCGGGTTGTTCAGCACGGCGGCGGACGAGTGCGCGTCGATGTAGACGCCGAGCGTGCCCTGCGAGAAGGCGTCGGCGATGTCCGGCCAGTTCCAGTTGCGGACGGCGGCCGGGGCGAAGCGCGACTGCACGTCGACATACCAGTCGAGCGCGCTGACGGCTGCCGCCGAGTTGACGCGGATCTTGCCGCCCTCGAACCAGTTGCCGCCGAAGCTGCGGAACAGGGACGGGTAGATGTACATGTTCTGGCCGGCGCCGGCGAAGCCGCGCAGCGCCACGGCCCACAGGCGGTTGTTCGGATCGTGCACGGCCTTGGCGTTCTCGACGAACTGATCGAGCGTGTCTGCCGGCTTCAGCCCCTTCGCGTCATAGACGTCCTTGCGGTAGACCTGGACCGTGACCTCGCCGTCATAGGGCATGCCGTAGAGCTTGCCCTCGACCGAGTTGGCGTCGCGCCAGGCCCTCAGCACGTCCTCGTAGTTGAACCAGGCGTTGTCGGTCAGCGTCGTGTCGGCCACGAACCGGTCGAGTGGCTCGACCCACTTGTTCGAGACGTAGAGCGGGTAGTACATCGGGTCGGCCGCGTGCGTCGCATAGGTCGCGGTCTTCGACGTCAGATCGAGCATGGCTTTCTGCCGGATCTGTCCCGGCGGCACCTTCTCGAAACGCACCGAGACGCCGGTCAAGGCCTCGAAATCGGGCGCGAGCGAGATCAGATTGTCGAAATAGCTGGCGGGGATCACCGCCACGGTGATCTGCTCGCCGGCCGCCTGGCGCCAGTTGATCTTCGCTTGCTGATAGGAGCCGATGCCGGCCTGCTGCGCCAGTGCATTGCCGACGATCGCCGGCGCCGCCAAGGCGCCCGCGCCGAACGCGGCGGCGTGCTGAAGTAGCTGGCGACGGTTGATTGCGCGACAGCGCGTGGCGCGATCATCGAAGTCTCTGGTCATGCTGATCCTCCCTTTGGCGTCGGTCGTTGTCGGATTCCGGGGTTCACCGGATTGCGGCAAACGGGCTGCAGCCCGGCGCGTCATCGGCGCTCTCGGACTGTGCAAGCAGGTAGTCGGGAAAGCTGCCGCCGGCGTCGGACGTGCCGACCGCGAACAGGCGCTTCACCACGTCGGGATGCCGTTCCGCGAGATTGGGCGCATCCGGCGCGGGCCGCGGCGAATCGTGCAGGAAGGCGCCGCGGCCGTTGATCTTGCAGTTGAACCACCATTTGTCGTCGATCACGGTCATCGCCGTGCCCCAGCCGACCGTGACGTGATCGCGGATCGGCCGGCCGCCTGCGAACGCGGCCGAAAGGAACGATTTGCCGTCGATCGGCTGATCGGGCCTGACGCCGGCCGCCTCGAGCAGCGTCGCGGAAATGTCGTGATGCTGCACCCAGGCGTCGGAGCGCGTGCCGGCGCCGATGCCCTTGGGATGGCGCACCATGAGCGGCACCTCGTAGCTCTCGGGGTCCGAGGGGTAGCCGCGCTTGCCGATATAGCCGCGTCTTTCCCACATGCTGTGGCCGTGGTCGGAGGTGACGACGACGAGCGCCTGGTCGAGCACGCCGGTGACCCGCAGCGTGTCGAGCAGATGGCCGAACCAGCGATCGCACATCTCGACGAGGCCGGCATAGTTGGCGCGCGTTCGGCGCACCAGCGCTTCGGACAGCCAGGGCATCTCGGCATAGGGCGAGATGACCTGCTCCTGGCCGTCGCTGTCGTCGTGGCGGCGACGGTAGTGCTCCGGCACGAACCAGGGTTCGTGCGGATCGAAGGACTCAACGGTCAGGAACATGCGGTCGGCATCGAGATTCTGCTCGATCCAGCGCGCCGATTCCTGCATGACCTGCGCGTTGAACCACAGCTCCTCGCGCACGCGGTCGCGCATGTTGAGCAGGATGCGGCTCGAGAACCACTGGGCGCCGAAGCCGGGCTGCTCGAGCCCGGTCGCCTTGCCGCGCAGCATCTGCAGCTCGCGCGGCACCCATCGGTCGATCTCGTCCTGGCTCGGCCACGGTCCGCTGCGCGCGGCGTCGGCCTCCTGGCCGCGCACGAAATTCCACTGGTGGAAGCCGCGCCAGAAATTCTTCGACGGCTTGAACTGGTGATAGAGGTCGGAGACCAGCCCGGTGCGGAAGCCGGCGGCCTCGAAGGTTTCGGCGAGCGTGCTCTGGCTCTCGGGTATCGGGCCCCAGCCCGGCGCGATGCCGACGAAATCCCCCTTGATGTGTCGGAAGTCGCCATTGTGAAACGGGTAGGTGCGGTGGCCCGTGTAGATCGAGCGGCGCGCGCACAGGGTCGGCAGGGATTCAGGATAGGCGCGGGTGAAGGTGACGGATTCGCGCGCGAAGGCGTCAAGGTGGGGCGTCGCCATCCTGGCCCAGTCGGGCGGCGTGCCGTAGCAACCGACCGCGTCGCGCCGCAGGGTATCGAATACGATCAACACGACATGGCGCACCGGCGCCATTCCATCCGCCATCGAATCCTCCCCGCTGAGCCCGGCTCTGTTGTTCTTATGTAATCGATTGCATAATCTTTTCCCCATCGCTCGAATGAGTCAAGATTTTACCAGTGAATGGCAGGCATTTCGGAAACGCCCTTTTCTTGCAATCGATTGCCATATGCTTAGAATAGTTCATGCGCGCCATCCGCAACCCGCGGCGTCCGACACAGCGAGCACGCCCCAACCTCAAGGACGTGGCACAGCTTGCCGGTGTGTCGACCGCAACCGCGTCGCGCGCGCTCAATCTGCCGGCTCGGCTTGATCCAGAGACACTGACGCGGGTCCGCGAGGCGATCCGCAAACTGCGTTACGTGCCCCATGGCGCCGCCCGCACGCTCCGCAGCCAGCGCAGCCGGATGATCGGCGCGGTCGTGCCCTCGTTCGACTACGCGCTCTATGCGCGGACGACGAGTGCGTTGCAGGCGGCGCTCGATTCCGAGGGCTACGCTCTCGTGCTTGCCGCGCAGCATTACGATCTCGACACCGAGGTGCGCGTGACGCGGCAATTGCTCGAGCATGGCGTCGAAGCGATGGCATTCGTCGGTCTCGATCATGATCCCGAGCTGTTCGTGCTGCTGGGCGAGTTCGATTGCCCCTACGTGCTGACCTGGGGCGTCGACGGCTCGGGCGCGCATCCCAGCATCGGCTTCGACAACCGCGCCGCCACCTATGCGATGACCAGCCATCTCGTCGGGCTGGGCCACCGGCGCTTCGGCCTCATCACCGCACCTTTCGACGGCAACGACCGTGCGCGCGACCGTAGCGCCGGCGTGCGCGCGGCACTCGCCGCGCACGGCCTGGCCCTCGGTGAGGGCTGCCTGCGTCAAGGGCCGATCTCGCTTGCTGCCGGCAGCGAGGCGATGCGCGATCTGCTGTCGCTCGACGATCGGCCAACCGCGGTGATCGCCACCAACGATGTGTTTGCGGTCGGCGCGATGATCGCCTGCCGCGAAGCGGGGCTGCGCATCCCCGAGGACATGTCGATCACGGGCGTCGACAACACCGATCTCGGCGCCACGCAAACGCCCGGCCTGACCAGCATTCGCACGCCGATCATCGAGGTCGGCCGCGCCGCCGCTCACCATCTCGTCCAGCGTCTCGAGGGCCAGGCCTTCGAATTCAGCCAGCTCCTGCCCTTCGAGCTCGTGCTGCGCGGCAGCACGTCGCCTCCCTCCCCCTGATCGTGCTATGACAGCCGCCACGCGGGAGCCGAGCAAGGCGTGATGCCCGCTCGGGGGGCTTCGCCGCATGACCGATCCACGCTCGCAACTCAGCCGCGCCGATATCGGCCAGTTCCAGGAATTGGCGCTGGCGCTCGCCGGCGAATCCCGGCGCATGCTGCGCGCCGTCGTGACCGATGGCTTCGAGGTCAAGCGCAAGCCGGACGGCAGCTACGTCACCAGCGCCGACCTGGCCGTCGAAAGGAGCCTGCGTCGCATGGTGCAGGAGCGGTTTCCCGCCCATGGCGTGATCGGCGAGGAGCTGCCGCGCCATCTGCCGGATTCCGACTTCCAGTGGGTATTCGACCCGATCGACGGCACCGAGGAGTTCGTCCGGCGCATTCCGACCTTCGGCACGATCATCGCGATGTTCTACCGCGACCTGCCCGTGGTCGGCGTGATCGACGTGCCGTTGCTCGACGACCGCGTCCATGCCGGCTTCGGCCTGGGCACATTTCGCGGCGACAAGCGGCTCCGGCTCGACGACATCGATGCCTCGACGCCCAACCGCGCCGTGCGCCTGTCGATGAGCTCGCGCATGAACTTCATGCACCGGCGCGACCACAGCGCCGCCTTCGAAGCTGTCACGCGCACCTATCCCAATCACTGCGTCTACCGGAGCTGCTACAACCACCTGCTGGCCGCCACCGGCCAGGCCGACATCGCGATCGACATGAGCAATCCGATCTGGGATATCGCCGCGGCGCGCATCCTGACCGAGGAGGCGGGCGGTGCCTTCCGCGTGGTCGACGAGTTCCGCTACGAGGGCGAGCGCATCTATAGCTGCGTGTTCGGCCGGCCGGCGCTGGTCGCTCAGCTTGCCGCGGTGTTCACCGCCGCGGCGTCGGGCGGCGTCCCGGCCAACGCATAGCGCGGGGTCAGTTCCTCAGCGACACCGACGCGGCATTGTCGCGCACCTGCCGGGTCAGGTTGCGCGTCACCGTGTCGGCGTTGTTGCCCAGCTCCAGGTCGGTGCGCCAGCCCTGGGCGTTGCGGTAGCGCACGCAGCCCATCACGACGTCCAGGTTGCTGGCATAGGTCCAGACCTCGCGCACGACGACCGGGCCACCCTGCGTGGCCACGTCGGGCAATGGCTTGCGCGCTTTGAGGAAAGAGCCCTCGGTCAAGGCTACGATGGCGCGGATGATCTCGCGCATCTTGTCGCGCCGATCCTCGGCATTCTCGGGTGCGGCGCCGCGGCCGACCGCTTCGGCGGCCACGGCCGAATCGCCGCGCGCCAGGCCTTTGATCACGTCGCGGCAATTGCCGGCCTGGCGCGCGTGTTCTTTCCGGTCCGAGCCCGAGGTTGCCGCCCATGCCGACGATACGAGACCGGGCAGTCCGAGGGCGAGCAATGTAAGGATAAGAGCGCTCAGCACGAAGAATGCCATCACGCGGGCGAACATGACCAGGCCAGACCAGTAGCGAGCCATACCTAAAGACGCCGATCCTTCCCCGCATCATCCACATGGGTAGGGATTTGTAGGCCGCCAAGGGGGAAACCACGGGTGGGGTGATTTCAGGTCCCGGTCGCGCTATACCGGGCGGCCCATGCCTCTCCTGAAGCCATGACCCTGCTGCCGCCATGACAGTGCTGACGCCATGACCGTCCTGCTCACCGGTGCGGCCGGATTCATCGGCCTCCACGCCGGCTCGGCCCTGCTCGATCGGGGTGATAGGGTCGTCGGCGTCGATAACGTGAACGCCTATTACGATCCGGCTCTGAAGCTGGCCCGGCTTGATCGTCTGCTACCGCGCAACGGTTTTGCCTTCGAGAAGCTCGACATCGCCGATCGGGCGGCCATGGAGGAGTTGGCCCGCCGCTATCCCACGATCGACCGCATCGTCCACCTGGGCGCCCAGGCCGGGGTGCGCCATTCGCTCAAGGCGCCGCATGACTATCTTTCGGCCAATCTGGCCGGCCATCTCAACGTGCTCGAACTGGCCCGCCACCTCCGGGGGCTCAAGCACCTGGTCTATGCCAGCTCCTCCTCGGTCTATGGCGCCAACTCCAAGCTGCCCTTCGCCGTCGAAGACCGTACCGACCGACCGGTGTCGCTCTATGGTGCCACCAAGATGGCCGACGAGCTGATGACCCAGGCCTATAGTCACCTCTACCGCATCAAGGCGACCGGCCTGCGCTTCTTTACCGTTTACGGCCCCTGGGGCCGGCCCGACATGTCGCCCTACATCTTCACCAGCAAGATCATCGCCGGCGAGCCGATTCCGGTCTTCAACCATGGCGACATGCGGCGCGACTTCACCTATGTCGATGATGCGGTGGCGGGCATCCTCGGCTGCCTCGACCGGCCGCCCGTTGATGGGCGGGATGCGGAGACGGCGCCGCATCGCATCTACAACATCGGCAACAGCCGGTCCGAAGCCCTGCTCGATTTCATTGCCGCCACGGAGAAGGCGACGGGCCGCAAGGCGGTCATCGATCTGCAGCCCATGCAGCCGGGCGACGTCAAGGAAACCTATGCCGACATATCCGCAGCCCGGCGGGATTTCGGCTTCGCGCCCAAGACGCCGATCGGCGAGGGCATGGCCCGCTTCGTCGCGTGGTACCGCGCGTACCATCGGGTCTGACTTAAGCTCTTGAATTGTCGGTCTTAGCTCTATATGAGAACGGCATTGCAGCGCGGGGGCCCGGGATAACGCGCATGGCAAAGAAGCTGGGCAAGGCCGACATCAACGATCTCGTCTCTGCACTCGAGCGGCAGGCGACGGACATTCTCGCCTTCGCCGGCCAGGCCGAGCGCAAGACGCGGACCGAGCTGCACGACCTCAAGGAAAAGTTCCGCGAGCGGGTCGACGTCTTCGAGGCCCTGCTGCTGACCATCGAAAGCAAGCTCGACGACCTGAGCCGCGACAAGCGCGATCGGCTGCGCCGGCAGATCGACGAGCTGACCTTGTTCGTGTTGTCGAAATCGGTGCACAGCAATATCGAGTTCTGCCGCCTCGTCCAGGCAGGTGACGAAATGCCGCTCTGGGCGCGCGAGATATTCGCGCGCGACGTGGCGGTGCTCGAGCGCGCGCGCGAGCGCCTCAGCGATCCGCAATATGCCGACCGTGTGCGCCAGGACGATCTGGCCAACATCGACACCATGATCGGCATCCTCACCGAGCTGATCGCCAAGGCGCCGCAGCTGCCGGTCTTCAAGCCGCAGCGCTGGGCCGACGAGTACTATCAGGAATACGTCTTCAAGTAAGGCCGGCGCCCGCAGTGGCCGGCCTATCGGTCCTGGCGGCTCTCCCCTAGACTGTGTCCGCCTGCGCGGATGTCGATACCGCGCATCGACTTGGGGAATCCGCCATGCTGACCAATTCCGCCGAGCTCAGTCCGCGGCTGCTGCGCCTCTATACCGGCGCGGTCGCCGACATTATGGACGATATGGGCTATCGCAACCAGTGCCTGCCCGCGGCGATTCGACCGCTCGATCCGAAGATGAAGGTCGCAGGTCCCGTCTACCCGGTGCGTGGCCGCGCCAAGCCGCCGGGCGATCGGCCCGATCCGCGCTATCGCCAGATGGACATGCTCGACGGAATATTTCCCGGCTCGGTCGTCGTGATCGAGCCGGGCGACGAGACGCGCGCGGCGCATTGGGGCGAACTGATGAGCAACACGGCGCGCCAGAAGGGCGCCGTCGGCTGCGTCGTCAACGGCGGCCTGCGCGACTCGATGCAGATTCTCGAAATCGGCTTCCCCGTGTTCCGCAAGTTCCATTCGCCGCTCACCGCGGTCTACCGCTTCGAGATCACCGATTTCGGGCAGCCGATCGACGTCGGCGGCGTTTCGGTCATGCCCGGCGATTTCGTGCTCGGCGACATCGACGGCGTGCTGATCGTTCCGCAGAAGATCGCCGCCGAAGTGGTGGCGACCGCCGAGGAGGTTCGCGACAAGGAAACGACGGTGCGTGGCAGGCTCCAGTCCGGCGACGACATCCGCGAGCTGTTCGAGAAGTACCGGGTGTTCTAGGAGTAGGTGGTCGACGGCTGATCCTCCCCGGTAGGGCCGGGCAGCCTGAGGGCCAGGCGCCAATGGGCCGGGCGCCAATGGGCCGGGCGCCAATGGGCCGGGTGCCAATGGGCCGGGTGCCAATGGGCCGGGTGCTTGCCGGGCCGGCTAATATGGCGCAGCATGGTTCGATCCGACCGGCGGAGGCGACGTCAAGCCGCCCGCTCAGTCCGGTCACGGCCTTTGAACAGGGGGTCAAAATGCGCATTCACGCTCTCGTAGTCGCGACAGCCTCTGCGCTCTTCGCCGCTGCGGTGGCCGCTCCGTCCGCCGCCCAATCGCTGCCCAAGACGCACGTCAAGGTCGTCGGCCTCAACAGCCCGACCGTCGCCTCGATGCTCGACGAGAAGCCGTTCTGGGCCGACACCATCGCCAAGGCATCGAACGGCGCGGTCAGCGCCGACTACACGCCGCAGGACCAGATGGGCATCGACGACAAGACCATGCTGCGCCTGCTCAAGCTCGGCGTCATGGACTTTGCCGGCATGGATATCTCGAAGATGGCGGGCGACGACCCGCGCTTCGAAGGGTGCGACCTGGCCGGCATCTCGCTCGACATCAAGAAGGCACGCGCCGCGTGCGATGCCTACCGCGCCGTGATCGACCGGCAGATGCAGACGAATTGGAACACCAAGCTGCTCGCCTTCGGCACCAACCCGCCGCAGGTCTTCTGGTGTCGCAGCGCGCTCGGTGGCCTGGCCGATCTGAAGGGCAAGAAGGTCCGCGTCTTCAACAACACGATGCGCGACTTCCTCGAAGGCGTCGGCGCCACCGCGGTCAACATGGCCTTCGCCGAGGTCGTGCCGGCGCTCAACAACGGCGTGGTCGACTGCGCCGTGACCGGCACGCTGTCGGGCAACACGGCCAACTGGCCCGAGGTCGCGACCCACCTCTATCCCATGTATCTCGGCTGGAGCATCAATGTTCAGGCCGTGAACCTCACGACCTGGAAACGCTTTTCGCCCGAGCTGCAGGCCTACTTCACCGACCAGTTCAAGAAGTTCGAGGACAAGATGTGGGCGACCGGCGAAGCGGCCCTCAAGGACGCCGAGAACTGCAACTTCAACAAACAGCCCTGCACCATGGGCAAGCTGGCGAAGATGTCGCTGGTCGAGGTCAAGCCGGCCGAGATGGACACCCACAAGAAGCTGATGGAAACCGCGGTGCTCAAGAACTGGGCCAAGCGCTGCGGCGCGGCCTGCGCGACGGAGTGGAACAACACCGTTGGCAAGGTCCTCGGCCTGACCGCGCCGACCAGCTGAAAGACGCTCGCTTGGTCAGCCCATGTAACCCTCCCCCCTTGCGGGGGAAGGTAGGGTGGGCGGGCGCGCACGCGCAGCTTCGGCCGGCTTTGCCTGGCTGACGTCTCCCCTTGGGCCCTCTCTTCGCTCTCGCGCAGACCGCCTCGCGCTTCGGCCTCTGGCTCGGCGGAGCGCTGATCCTGCTGTCGGCGCTGGTCATCGGCGTCGATGTCGTGCTGCGCAAGGCGCTCGCCTTGTCGGTCGGCGGCGCCGACGAGCTCGGCGGCTACGCGCTCGCGATCGGCACGGCCTGGGGCCTGAGCGCCGCGCTGCTCGACCGCAATCACATTCGCATCGATTCGCTCTATCTGCTGTTTCCCGACTGGCTGCGGGCGGCGCTCGACATTCTGGGGCTGCTCGCCTTCAGCGCCGTGTTCGGCCTGATCGGCTGGCATGCGATCGGGGTCGTCGACCAGTCGCTCACCGCCGGCTCGCGCAGCATGTCAGCGCTTCAGACGCCGCTCGCGCTGCCCCAGGGGATATGGCTCGCCGGGCTCGGCCTCTTCCTCGCCGTCGCCGCGCTTTTGCTGGTGCGCGCGTTGACAATGCTCGGCCGGCGCGACGTCGTCGGCATCGTGCGCCTGATCGGCGTGCGCACGGCCAAGGAGGAGGCGACTGACGAGGTGCGCAGCGCCGAGGCCGTCCACATGCGGATTGGCGGCGAGGAGCGCCGGTCGTGATCGGCGTGGCCCTGGCCATTCTGCTGGTCCTGCTCGCAGTCGCGGTTCCGGTCGCAGGCGCCATGGGCATGCTCGCGCTGGCGCTCAACACGCTTTACTCCAAGCTGCCCCTGTCGCTCGCCATGGGCGAGATGGCCTGGGCGACCTCGAACAACTTCCTGCTCGTCGCCATTCCCTTCTTCGTCATGCTGGGCGAAATCCTCCTGCGCTCGGGCATGGCCGAACGCATGTACAATGCGCTGGTCAAATGGATGCCCTGGCTGCCCGGCGGCCTGATGCATTCCAACATCGCGGCCTGCGCCATGTTCGCGGCGACCTCGGGCTCGAGCGTCGCCACCGCCGCCACCATCGGCACGGTGGCGCTCGGCGAGGTCAAGAAGCACCAGTATTCCGAGCGTCTCTTTCTCGGCACGCTCGCCGCCGGCGGCACGCTCGGCATCCTCATCCCGCCCTCGATCAACATGATCGTCTATGGCGTGCTCACGGATACCTCGATCCCGAAACTCTACCTCGCCGGCGTCATCCCCGGTCTCGTGCTCGCCGGTCTGTTCATGCTGACCGTGCTGATCGCCTGCCTGATCAATCCGGGCCTCGGCGGGCGGCGGGTGACGGCGAGCTGGGACGAGCGCATCAAGAGCCTGCCCGACCTGTTGCCGCCGCTGATCATCTTCCTCGCCGTCATCGGCTCGATCTATGCCGGTCTCGCCACGGCGACCGAGTCGGCGGCGCTCGGCGTGGTCGCGGCGCTCGCGATCTGCGCTTGGCGTCGGCGCCTCACCGTCGCCGTGCTGCGCCAGGTGTTTGAGGGCACCATGCGTACGACCGCGATGGTCATGGCGATCCTGGTTGCCGCCTATTTCCTCAACTTCGTCATCACCTCGATCGGGCTCACCAGCCAGGTCAACCGGGCGATCACGCGGCTCGGCCTCTCGCCCTACGAGCTGCTGTTCGCGGTCATCGTCTTTTACGTCGTCCTCGGCATGTTCATGGAGACGCTGTCGATGATGGTCGCGACCATTCCCATCGTCGCGCCGGTCGTCTTCGCCGCCGGCTTCGACCCGGTCTGGTACGGCGTCATCATGGTGCTGCTGATCGAGACCGCGATGATCACGCCGCCGGTCGGCATCAACCTGTTCGTCGTCCAGGGTGTGCGCGGCCACGGCAAGATCGAGGACGTCATCATCGGGTCGGCGCCCTTCGTCGTCACTCTGCTGTTGATGATATTGATCCTGATTGCGTTCCCTGAGATCGCGATGTGGCTGCCCAAGCTCGCGGCGGGGTAGGTCAGATGCAGGCCGAGCTTGTTCAAGGATGCGAGGTGCCCTATGACGCATAACGTTTTGCGTTATGGGAAGCGATGTGATGTGTCGATTGGGTGATCAAGTCATTCCGGGATTCTGAAGCAGAACTTGTGTGGAGTGGCGACCTCAGCCGGCGCTTACCGCAGGACATTCAGACCGTCGCTCTGCGCAAGCTTCGTATGTTGAACAACGCAAAGCAGCTTCGAGACCTTGCACTACCTCCCAACAATCGACTCGAGGCGTTCCGAGGGGATCGAAGAGGCCAACATAGCATCAGGATCAACCGTCAATGGCGTATCTGCTTTCGCGCCAGCGGCAGGATCAGAAACATGAAGGTGATCGAGAACAGGATGCCGATCGCCGACAGGACCGACGGCAGCCCCCACACGTCGGTTCCATAGCCGACGAGCGGACCCACAAGCATGAAGGTGCCGCGGACGCCCAGTTGAGTCATGGAGATCACGGTCGCGCGGAACGCTGACGAGACTCTCTCATTGAGCGCCTCCAGGAACAGCACCTCGCCGAGGCCGCGGCCGATCTTGTAGAGGAACCCGAACAAGATCCCGGCCCAACCGAAGAAAGAAATATGCCATGCCTAGACACGCGACGACTTGCATCACGCCGACCGCGGCGAGCAGCGGCCGCCAGCCATATCTCTTTGTGGCGCGCGCCGCTGACCTTGCGGCGAAGCCATCGACCAGGCTGAACGCGGCCAACAAGACGCCGAACCACGCAAGCGGCACCTCGGTTTCCTGCCAGTATTTCTGGTTTAGCCAGAACATCGTCAACCCGATGCTCCCCCAAACGACCAGATTGAAGAAGGCAAGCCGCGTGGCCGTGTCGCGCGCCATGATGCTCGAAAGCATCTCCCTGAACTGCTCGGAGCGCGACTTCTTGGCCGGGCTTGGGCGGGCCGGAGGCTCGGCAAGACCGAGCACGAGGAGCGCCGGAATCCAGCTCAAGACCGCGTTGGCCCACAGCAGATGCCCGTAGGACAGGGTGACGACCAGCCCGCCCAGGATTGCGCTCAGCGTCGTGCCTAATTGTGCGGCGAACTTCGCGTTGCCGAGGACGGCCGTCCCGGTGGCCTTCTTGTCGTCGGCTGCGCGATACGAGTCGTAGAGGAACGCCACGTCGCCGCCCGAAATCATGCTGAGGGCGATGCCCATGGTGAGGTGGTAGAAAAGAAAACCCTCGTAGCTATCCCACAGCGGCAGCAAGGTGAAGCTCACCGCCTTCAGCGTCGAGCCGAGCAAGAGCGTCTTCTTTCTGCCCCACAGATCGGACAGCAGTCCCGACGGCACTTCGCCGCACAGGATCACGATTGCGAAGATCGCCTGCAGTTCCATGAACTGCTGCATGCCGATGCCGTTGGTTGCGAAGAAGGGGACCCATACGGCCATCACGATCATGAACTGATCGAAGAAGGAGAAGCCGTAGAGGAGGGGGATGTTCTTCGTCATGGCATCGGTTCACGGACCTCGCGCGCGCGGGGACGCCTCGGGTCAGGACCCGTTCGCGCCGGCTGGCCATGGTTCATGCCGGCTTGCGCCGGCGCGACGGACGTCGTGGCGTCCGATGCCAAGGTCGATCAGCATGTGATCGGACGCCTCCATAGGCAGGCACGCGTCTTCGCGCGCGATCCGGACCCTGGAGAGAGCGAGGAAGATGGTCCGGAACAGTGCCCAGCGGCTCTCGGTCAAGCGGGCGGACGCCGCGACGGAAAGGCAGAAACGATCGGTGATGGCGTCGGTATGCAGCATGATCGTGCTCCCATGCATGGCACCCATGACTGAGCGGAATCCTAACGCCACAATTTCGTTGCAGTGATCCCCGCTTTCGTTGACCTCTGACACGTTTTCGTATCGCCACATCGGTGGTACAAATGGCGCTCGGAGTTGGACAGGCCGCGACCAATGACGGAGGGCCAGGGCTATGAGCGCTCTCGACCGTTTGACGACAGTCGGGCGCAGGACGAAAGCCGAGCCGGCCCGTGCCACGCGATCGGGTCGCACGGCGGTGAGCCGCTTGCGGGCCATGGATTGGGACGATGTCCGGGTCTTCCTCGCAGTCGCCCGGAAGGGTTCGCTGCGTGCCGCCGGGCGCGCGCTCGGGCTCAGCCAGCCGACCGTCGCCCGCCGCCTGTCCGCGTTCGAGGCGACGTTCGGCGGAGAGGCGTTGTTCGACCGCTTGCCCGATGGATTGCGGCTCAACGCCACGGGCGAGCAATTGATTCCGACGGCCGAGAGCGTCGAGGAAGCGGCGCTGACGCTGGAACGGCGGCGCGCAGCGGTGTCGCCGGCGCTCACCGGCACGGTGCGAGTGTCGACCGGCGAGTGCGCTGCCGGGTTTCTATCGCGATGCCTGCTGGAGCCGACCAAGGCGGCGCTGCCGTCCGGCATCACGCTCGAGCTGATCGATTCGCGGCAGAACAAGAATCTCGCGCGCCGCGAAGCCGACATGGCATTGCGTCACAAGCCGCCGGACAGCGGCGATTTCTACGTCTTCAAGGCCGGCACGTTCGCCTGTGCGGTCTACCGCCGACGCGGCGCGGAGGCCGATGCCTGGATCACCTACACGGAGGAGCAGGCTCACTATCCGCCGGCGCTTTGGGTGCAGGGCCAGGTCGAGCTGACGGGCCGGCGGGTGGCGCTGCGTGCATCATCGATGCTGATGCACCTCGAAGCGATTCGCGGCGGCACGGGGCGCGGCGTGCTGCCCTGCTATGTCGGCGACGGTCATCCTTTGTTGGAGCGGCTGACGCCGCCGATCCGGGAGATCGACGCCGCGTACTGGGTCGTCGTTCACCGCGACCTGCGCCGCGCCGCGGTCGTGCGCGCGGTGATCGACTGGATGAAAGCGGTGTTCGCCGAGCAGCGGGACGTGATTGCCGGCAACCGCTAACCTGAACTTTGCCCGAATTTTGACCAAGCCACTGATGTGACTCGCGTTTGTCTGCGGGTCCTGACTACAGGCTGGGCTTGACGGCGAGCAGATCGAGTGCGCGGCGCTGGATTTCGGTCGGGGTGGCG
>Ga0194131_10003370_pt1 | contig 25241 bp, 24 predicted proteins | sample TA2KigO120mmetaG_FD_148631 | JGI IMG/M metagenome (GOLD analysis project Ga0194131, IMG submission 148631) | Freshwater microbial communities from Lake Tanganyika, Tanzania - TA2015053 Kigoma Offshore 120m | ecosystem: Environmental > Aquatic > Freshwater > Lake | place: Tanzania: Lake... | reverse complement strand
CCTGTTCGGCGGCATCGCGGGCGGCGTCAAGTCGCTCGGCAGCAAGGTCGGCAGCGCCGTCGGCGGTGCCGTCGGCGGTGCCGTCGGCGGTGCCGTCGGCGGTGCCGTCGGCGGTGCCGTCGGCGGCGCCGCGCGCGCGCTCGAGCGCGGCGCCGAGAAGGCCCTACCGACGCGCTGAGAGCGGCGCGCCTCGTCTACTGCGCCTTCCCGGCGCTCGTCCCGTAGAGGCGCGCGACGTAGTCCTGCATCATGCGCGCACCGCTGAAGCGCGGACCGAACCGCGAAAGGGACTTCTTCACGCGTGCGAGCCAGCGGTGCGGCAGCCCGGCGCCGTCGCGCTCGTAGAAGAGCGGGATCGCCTCGTGCTCGAGGAGGTCGTAGAGCGCCGTCGCGTCCTCCTCGTCCTGCGCCTGCGGATCGCCGTCGCGCGACGCGATCGCCCAGCCGCTCTCGCCGTCGTAGGCCTCGTGCCACCAGCCGTCGAGCACGCTCAGGTTCAGGCCGCCGTTCAGAACGACCTTCATCCCGCTCGTGCCGCTCGCCTCGAGCGGCGGGCGCGGCACGTTGAGCCACAGATCGACTCCCGCGACGATTCGCGGCGCCATGTGCAGATCGTAGTCCTCGAGGAAGATGATGCGGCTCCCGACGTGCGGCGCTCGCCGCACGGTGAACAGCTGCTTCAGGACCTCCTTCGCCTCGGAGTCCTGCGGGTGCGCTTTTCCCGCGAGGACGATCTGGATCGGCCGGTCCTCGCTCGCGAGGAGGCGGAGGCCCCAGTCGAGATGGCGCGTCAGCAGGTACAGCCGCTTGTACATCGCGACCCGGCGCGCGAAGCCGATCGTCAGCGCCTCCGGATGGAACATGCGGTTCGCCGCCTCGACGTAGTCGGGCGACTCGCCGCGCGAAAGGCGGTGCTGCACGGAGATGTCGCGCGCGTATTCGACGAGATGCCGTCGCATCTCGCCGCGCACCGCCCAGAGCTCTTCGTCGGGGATCCGCTCGACGCCCTCCCACACGGCCGGATCGGCGGCGCGCTCGCGCCAGTCGGGCGCGAGATGGCGATCGAGGAGCGCCTGCATCGGCGGCGCCATCCACGTGGTCGTGTGAACGCCGTTCGTCACGTGCGTGATCGGCACCTCGTCGACCGGGCGATCCGGCCAGAGGCGCTGCCACATCGGACGCGCGACCTCGCCGTGGCGACGCGCGACCGCGTTCGCAGCGCGGCTCGTCCGGAGCGCGAGCACGGTGATGTTCACCGGCTCTGACGAGCTGTCGACGTCGAAGGCGCCGAGCCCGTAGAAGAGCTTCGGCTGGATCTCGAGGTCCTTCGCGAGGCTTCCGAGCGCCGGCTCGATCTCGTCGCGCGGATACCACTCGTTCCCCGCCGCGACCGGCGTGTGCGTCGTGAACACCGTCGAAGCGCGCACGCGCTCGAGCGCTTCCTCGGGCGAGGCGCCTGCGGCGACGTGCTCGTGGATCCGCGCGAACGCGGCGAGAGCCGCATGACCTTCGTTCAGGTGCACGATCCCCGGCTCGATCCCCATCGCCTTCAGCGCGCGCGCGCCCGCGACGCCCAGCACCGCGTACTGCGCGAGCCGCGTGTGGCGATCGCCGATGTAGAGACGCGCCGTGATCCAGCGGTCGATCGGGTGATTGTCCTCTCGGTCGGTGTCGAGGAGGTAGAGCGGCACGCGCCCGAGCTCGGCGCGCCAGATCTGTACGTGCACGGTGCGGCCGCGGATGACGACCTCGACCGTTAAGGGGCGTCCCGTCGCATCGCGCACGAGCACGACGGGCGAGAGCTCGAAGTCGGTACGCGTCCAGTACTCGAACTGCCAACCGTCGATGCCGAGGCGCTGGTGGAAGTACCCCTCGCGGAAGAGCAGACCGACGCCGACCATCGGCAGCGCGAGATCGGAGGCCGACTTCAGCACGTCTCCCGCGAGCACGCCGAGCCCGCCGCCGTACAGCGACAACGAGCAGTGCGCGCCGAACTCGGAGCAGAAGTACGCGACCGGTCGCTCCCGCTGGACCGGCCCGACGAGAGGCGGACGGCGCAAGTCGGCTTCGATCTGCTGCGCGACGGCGGTGACCCGCTGCACGTAGCTCCGATCCTCCGCGAGTGCGCGGAGGCGACTCGGAAGGACGGTCTGGATCATCCAGCGCGGATTGCACGCGCTCCGCGACCAGAGCCGCTCGTCCATGTCACTGAAGAGACGCGGCCCGTCGGGGAGCCACGTCCAACGATAGTTGAAGGCGACGCGCGCGAGCGGCGCGAGCCCCGCCGGAAGCCACTCCGACAGCTCGAGAGCCGCGCGCTCCAGCTCGCGGCTTCCGTCGTCCCGCTCGCCCTGCATACCAACCTCCCCGGGCCGCCCTTCGCGGTCCGCCCCATCGACGATACACCGACGCGGGCGGCCGTGCCCGCCGCGCGGAGCGCGGGATGCCTGCGTGGGCGCAGGCTTGCGTGGTCCGCAGCGCTGTGCGACCTTACGCGCGCAGACGTTGCAAGCCACCCGCCCGAAAAGCCGGGCCGGGACGCGCGCGACACCGCAAGCCGAGCCCGTTTGTGTCATTCACGCCTAACGCGTCCGCCCGGGGGCGGCGCACGGGATCCTCGGTGACGGGAACCGCCCTCCGTATTGGCCGGCGCCTGGTACGGCACGCCGCCCGGAGAGGCACAGGAGGTAACGATTAGCACCAAGCTCTTTGTTGGGAATCTGGACTTCGACACGACGCGCGCCGAGCTCGAGCGCTTGTTCTCGAGCGTCGGTCCGGTCACTGAAGTCTTCCTGCCGACGGACCGAGCGACCGGCCGTCCGCGGGGCTTCGCGTTCGTCGAGTTCACGGACGCATCGGCCGCCGCGGCCGCGACGCAACGCTTCGATGGCTTCGAGCTGAACGGCCGCAGCCTGCGCGTCAACGAGGCGCAGGAGCGCCGCCCGCGCCCGCCTTCCTCGGCGCCGGCTTTCGTCGACGACTGGCAGCCGCCCGAGGCGATGAGCTTCCATCGCGGAGCCAAGCCGAAGGGCAGTCGCCGCAATCTCCGCCGCAAGAAGCGAAGCCTGTAAAGAGCGAGGGGCGCCCCCCCTCGCGGCGACCTACCGTGCTGCGAGGCGGCTGACGGTGCGGTTCCGGCCCCAGTGCGTCGAGATGTTGTTGCGGAACATCGCGGGGCGCTCGGTGAGAACCTCGGTCTCGAGCCAGAGTCGCTTCAGGTGACGCACGAGCCCCGCGGCCCGGTCGTCCTCGTACGTCGTCCGTGCATGCAGCACGTGATAGTTGTTCACGAACTGGATGTCGCCCGGACGGAAGTCCATGAAGACGTTGTAGCTCGGGTCGTGCGTCATCGCGTCGACCCGGCGCATCGCTTCCTCGGCCAGAGGTGAGATGCGCGGCGCGTCCGCGTGCCGCTGCGAGGCGAGAATGTAGGGCCGGATGTAGCGCACGAAGAGCCGCCCGGCGTGCTCCGTGAAGACCGGCATCTGGTACCACGAGCGCGCCCCCGCCGGCTGCTCGCCGCGGAAGTCGTAGGGCTGCGGCTCGTAGAGTGCCGCCGCGAGCGCCGCGTCCTGGCGCACGAGGTCGTTGTGGATCGCGACCGCGTTCGCCACCGTCGAGAGCCCACCGCGCTTCGCGACCTGCAGGCACATGAGGCCGACGAGATCCGAGCCGTCCGAGTGATACGGGAACGGCAGCGCGCCGCCGATCTCGTTTCCGCGCGAGTCCGCCTCATGGCCCGACTTCCCCTGATCGGTGACGTCGCCGAGCAGGTGACCATGCTTGTTCTGCGGCCACGGCCTCCCGAGGTGCATGCCGATGCCCCAGTAGAGAAGCTCCATCTCCGCTTGCGAATATCGCTCGCGCGGGAGGCCCCGGATCAGGACGAAGCCGCGCCCGTCGATCAGCTCGCGCTCGATCACCGCGAGCCGCTTCGACAGGTTCGGCAGCGGGAACGCCGCGCGATCGATGTCGAGGAGATCCTGCGATACGCCCTGCGCGTGCCGCATCGCGGCCTCGAGCTCGCGCACCTCGGCCTCGGAGACGTGTTCCGTCCAGATCGACTCGTCGGCGACGTCGCCGGCGCGCCACTCCGCCTGCGTCTCGAGAATCCGCGGTTCGCTCATGCAGGCGATCCTATTCCGCCCGCCTCCGGAAGCAAGGCGCGACTTCGGCTCGGGCTCGACCCAGCGATGCGCTGGATCATCGGCGACCGCGCCGTCCAAGAGCGAGGAGCCTCGACCAGCCAGATGGGTCGCTTCGAGACCGTGGCGATGACCGAAGAGTGCAACCTGAGGGCGCTGGCAGCGCTGTCGGGGCAGGGGCTCGAGGTTCCTTCGCGAGAACTGCGCAAGGTTCTCCCCGGCAAGCGGGGACGCTGCTCCCTTTCCCTCGTCTCCCCTACTTCGTCTCCGAACCTCGGCGACGAGGGCATCCGTTAGTTAGTTAAGTCTCTCTTTGCCGCATGCCCGCTCTCGAAGATGTTTCCCGGCCATGCAGCGTGTAGGAGGTCGTACTGACTGACCGGTCTCGAGGTTGCGTCGGATCTCCTCCGCCTGGCGTGTTCTCGAGTCCTCGGTCTCGGGATGAGCGGGCCCGGTCATCTCCACCTCGCCGGAGCCCGTCCGGTTCCCTCCTCGAGGCGATTTCTCGTCTTGGTGAGCTCCTCGGCGAGGAGCCGCTCCGGAGGGAGCGTCGTGCGATACTCTGCCGCGAGCACCCTATTTGGAAGCCCCTCGAGGGCGTACTTGACAACCGCATCGTTCTTCGACCCGCAGAGAATGAGCCCCACGGGGGGATTCTCGCTTAGACGCTTCTCATCGCTTACTCAACCGAATCCGATGGAGCAAAGGGATGGAAGGTGCGTTGCGGTCGACTGCAGCATTTCACGACGGCCGTTGCGTAGGATCGATCATGCGGAATTGCAGAGCCTCACCTAGATGCAACCGCGTTGCGCGAAATCGCGACCTCGGATACGACGAAGGCCATGCGTTTCGAGAAACGCTCGAATGACCACCCCTGCGACTGCCGCGCGCACCACGGACGCGAGGCCGGGCCTTCTTCGGGTCCGTGGACGGCGCTCGTACCCGTTCTCGCCTGCCTACTCTGTCCTGCGTGCCTGACGACATTCGCCAAGCTCTCCTCCGTGCTCGGCGTAGGCTTCGGGCTCAGCGAGGTCCAGCACGTCACCGTGCTCGCCGCCGCCGTCTGCGCATCGATCGGCGTTTCCGCGTGGCGCTCTTGGACCACGCGCCGACGATGGCCGATCGCCACCGCGATCACGGGTGCCCTGCTCGTCGCGATCGGCCACTTCTCTCACGATCTGCACTCCGTCGAGTGGGCGGGAGTCCTCGTGCTCCTCGCCGGCGGTCTCACCGAGCACCTGTGGCTGCGCATGCGCCGCAGGACGCTTGCGGCCGCGACGGCGTAAGTCGAGACGCCGCCTTTCGAATGTCCGGACCAACGGATAGTGACGGCTCCTGAAGTTGCCCTTCGCCCAGTTTGTGCCCGTCGCTCCGCGTTCGCTCGCTCATGATGATCCGAGATTCCAAGACGGGCGAGATCCGCGGCGCCGTGCCGCTGATGCTCGTCTTCTTCCTCTCGGGGTTCGCCGGGCTCGTGTACGAGGTGCTGTGGCTGCGCGACCTGTCTCTGCTCTTCGGCAGCACCACACACTCGGCCGCGACCACGCTCGCCGTGTTCTTTCTCGGCCTGTCGACCGGAAGCTTCGTCTGGGGTCGGCGGGCGGCCCGCGTCGCGAACCCGATGCGCGAGTATGCCCTGCTCGAAGTCGGCGTGGCGGGAAGCGCGTGCGCGTACTTCCTGCTCCTGCCCATCTATCACGCACTCTATACGACGCTCTACGAGCCGCTCGAGTCGTCGCCGGCGCTCCTGACGGCGGCCAAGGCGGTACTCGCCGGCGGCGTGCTGTTCCCGGCAGCGTTCTTCATGGGCGGGACGCTCCCGCTCGTCGGACAGCACCTGATCCGTCATCGAAGCGAGCTCGGCACGCGCGGCGCACTCCTCTACGCCGTGAACACGGTCGGCGGGGCGAGCGGTGCTTTGGCGGCGGGCTTCTACCTCCCCGTGTGGCTCGGATTTCGTGCGTCCTACGCCGCGGCCATCGCGCTGAACCTCGTCCTCGCGTCGGCCGCGTGGTGGATCGGCCGATCGTCGGAGCCCGCCCCTGCTCCAGAGCCCGCCGGCACCCCCACCCCCGAGTCGGAGTCTGAAGGCGAGCTTCCGCCGGCGGTCATCGCGGGTGTCGCCTTCCTCTCGGGCTTCGTCGCGCTGGGACTCGAAGTGCTGTGGACGCGCATGTTCGCGCAGGTGCTGCACAACTCCATCTACTCGTTTGCGGCGATCCTCGTCGTGTTCCTGGTGAGCCTCGGGATCGGCGGCGGCCTGGCGAGCATTCTGGCGCGCACGGTTCGCCGGCCCGTCCACGGATTGACGGCGCTACTGATCGGAGCGGGGATCGGGGTCGGCGCGAGTCCGTTCCTCTTCTATCTGGCGACCGGCGGCCTCCGCTACCTCGCCAGTCGGGAAGACTGGTCGAGCTACCTCGCGAGCGTCTTCGGGATGCTCGCACTCGTCTGCCTCGGGCCGGGTGTGCTCGTCGGTGCGGTGCTTCCCTTCCTGCTTCGGGTCGTAAGTCCGGAGACCGGGACCAGCGCCGGCGCGGTCCTCGGGCGTCTCGCCGCGATCAACACGGCGGCCGGGGTCGTCGGCTCCTTGGTCGTCGGCTTCGTCCTGATCGACGTTCTCGGCGTGTGGGGCAGCCTCCGGAGCCTCGCCGTCGTCTATCTGCTCGCAGCGATCGTCGTCGGCGCCGTGGGCCGATCCGTGCCGACGGCTCTTCGCGCCGTGCCGATCGCTGCGATCTTCCTGCTCGCGTCGTTCCTCGACCCCGGCCGGCTCCCGATCGTTCCCGACTACGATCATCTGAGGGTGAAGCCGAGGCTCCTGCGCGCGTGGGAGGGGCGCGACGGAACGGTGGCGGTCCTCCAGACCCCGAATGACCTCTGGATCACGCTGGACACGTACTACTCGCTCGGCGGCACGCGCGTCGCGCCGCACGAGCAGGCCCAGGGGGATCTACCGCTGCTTCTCCACCCGAACCCTCGCTCGGTGTTCTTTCTGGGCATGGGGACGGGGATCTCTGCGGGGGCAGCCCTGCGTCATTCCGTCGACAGGGTCGTCACCGCCGAGCTCAACCCGAACGTCGTGGAGGCCGCGCGGGAGTTCTTCGGCCCGTACACGAATGGCCTCTTCACCGACCCGCGCTCCGAGATCGTGGTCGAGGACGGGCGAAATCTCCTCAAGGGCAGGAGCGAGAGATACGACGTGATCATCTCGGATCTCTTCGTGCCCTGGCAGGCGGGTACGGGAAGCCTCTACACGCGCGAACACTACGAGATCATCCGCGAGCGCCTGGCGCCGGGCGGCCTCTTCGCGCAATGGCTTCCCTTCTATCAGCTCACGCGTCGCGATCTCGACATCATCCTGCGCACGATCCTCGACGTCTTTTCGGAGGCTACCCTCTGGCGGGGAGGGTTCTCCGCGGACCGGCCCGTGCTCGCGGTGATTGCACGGTCGGAGCCGGCGCCCCTCGACGCGGAGCGCGTCGCGGAGCGCTTCCGCGAGCGCCGGAAGTTGCCGGAGCTGCCCCGGGCCCAGGCCGTCGGCCTCACGGCCATGTTCTACGCCGGGAATCTGCAGGCGATCCGTTCGGAGCTGGCGGACGTTCCGGTGAACACCGACGACCGTCCCGTCCTCGAATACGAGGCGCCGATCCATCAACGGCGGCAGCGCGCGGGCAAGGCCCGCCTCTTCGTCGGGGAGGACCTGTCGCGGTGGGTCGGGCAACTCTCCGAGCGGACTCCGCCCGCGAGCGATCCCTACCTGCAGCGGCTCACGCCGGAGGAGCTCGATTACGTCGCCGCGGGACGACTGCTCTTCGACGCCGGCGTCTTCGCGCAAGCCGGAGACCAGGAGCGGGCGCTCGCCGCCTTCGAGGACTTCGCCGCGCTCGTTCCCGAGGAGATCGCAGACCGCTTCCGCAACGCGCTCGACCCGAACAGGCGCGAGGCGCCGGCCGCAGAGCCTAGAACCGGACCTCCACGCCACCGGTGAAGTTGCGGCCCGGTAAGGGCGCGCGGTCTTTCAGGAAGGACTCGGAGGCTCGCGCTTCCTCGTTCAGCAGGTTCGAGATGCGGAAGAAAAGCAGCGGCCGCACGAACGTATCGAGCCCGAAGTCGTAGCTGAAGCTCAGGTCGAGCATCGTGTAGCCGTCGGTCGTGAACTCGCCCGCCGGCACGCGGTTCTGGGCCTGCGCCTGCACGGCGTCGAGCTGTGCCTGGAACGCGTCGTACCCGTAGATCAGGCTACCGCCGAAGCGGAGCGGCGGGATCCGCGGCAGCGGCTGGTCCGCATCGAGGTTCTGCGCCCACACGTAGTCGGCGCGGCCGACCACGTGCAGCCGGTGCTCTCCCTCCTCGAAAACGGGGACGCCGATCTCAACCTCTCCGCCCGTGAACGCGGCGTCGGTCGAGAAGAAGCGGCCCACGGGAACGACGCCGATGGTCTCCCCCGTCCCTTGGAGGAACGTGAAGCCCCAGAACCGGTCGTAGAGGGCATTCGCCGACCAGTCGAAGATCGAGAACTGGCCGGCGTATCCGAGGTTCAGACCCAGAGCGTTCTCCGAGTCCAGGTCGGGATCGCCGATCTCGTAGAAGCCCGACCCGACGTGGATGCCGTCCGCGAAGAGCTCCTCGTAGTTCGGCGGACGCATGCTCCAGGACACGTCGAAGCTGAGGATCTGATCCTTCACCACGTCGTAGACGACACCGACCGAGGCAGCACCTCCGGGAAAGTCCCTCTCCACCGCGTCGCCGAACACCCCTCCGCCCCCGGAGTCCACCGTGGCGTAGTCGAAGCGTCCGCCCAGCTCGAGCGTCACGGGATCGAGGTCGACCTCCTCGATGACGAACAGCGACTGTCGCGCCGAGAACGTGTTGGGCAGAAAGCCTTCCTCTCCGCTCACCTGGAAGTCGCTGAAGGCGCTCTGAAAGCCGAACGCTCCCTCGAAGAGGCCGAAGGGCTCGTGCACGGCCTCGATCCGCAGGTCGTAGCCCTTGTTCTCGAACGTCGTCGCGACGACACCGCCTCCCACCTCATCGTGATGGTAGTCGGTCAAGCGGAGGCGAGCGTCGACCGAACGGATGCCCTCGATCGGGGCAACGAGCCCGCCAGCGACGTCGAGCGACTTGGTATCGAGGTCGATCGAGATCGGAGGCTCCTCCTCACCCGGCGCGGCGTGGCTGTGGCCCTCGAGCTCGTGGAACACCACGCCGTAGTTCGTCTGGAAGTCCGCCACGGCGAGGCCGAGGTAGAAGTCGTCGTCGATCCACGAGCCGCCCGCGCTGAAGCCCGTGTACTCGACCTGGCTGTTCGGGATGAACCCGAACGCATCCTCCTCCGGATCTTCCTCCTCGTCGTCCGCCTCGGCCTCGCGCACCTGCGCGGACTCGGCAAAGCCGGGGATCGCGGTGTCCCCGCGGTGAACCCGTAGCCCTTGAGGCGCCACGCAAACTTGTCGACGCTTCCGTTCAGGACCGCGGCGCCGCCGACGCCGCCGTCCACCGAAGACCCGCGAAGCTCGACCGTCCCCGTCACCGGAGCGTCGACGAGCTTGCGCGGAACGCGGTTCTCGATCGTGCTCACGACGCCACCGACGGCGTTGGGGCCGAACCGGAGCGTAGCCGGACCGCGCAGGATCTCGATCTTCTCGATGCCCAGCGTGTCCACGGTGACGGCGTGGTCGTTGCTCGCCGCCCACGCGTCGAACACCTCGAGCTGGTCGAGCAGCATCTGCACGCGACTGCCGCCGAGGCCGCGCAGGATCGGACGGCTCGCGCCCGGACCGTAGTAGGACGCGCTCACGCCGGGGATGTAGCGTACCGTCTCGCCGATCGTCGGCTGCTGCTTCTGGAGGAGCTCGGTGCCTTGCAGGATGGAGACCGCACCCGGGAGCTCGCTGGCCTTCTTGGGCAGCGGGCTCGCCGTCACCACGATCTCGTCGATGCCGTAGGAGTACAAGCGGTCTCGCGGCTTCCGCTTCTCGACGCTCTCCTCGTGGAATTCGTCGGGATGGTCGTTGGGATCTTCTTTCGCGCTCTCGCTCGACTCTGCGTGTGCGACCTGAGCGACCAAAACCAACGCAAGAAGGACGTGGGCGACGCCGCCGATCGCGGGCCGTTCGCCACGAAGACTCCTGAACATGATTCCACCTCACTCGACTTCGACGGAGAGGCCGCGCGTCGGCGCGACGCGCGGCCTCGGGTCCGCCGGATCGCGAAAGAGCCGGCGGTACCCGGCGATCAGCACCCCTCGTTGACCGGTCCTCGGCCGCGCGGGCCGACTGCGGTCGCTAGCCCCGGAGTGAGGGAGGGGCGCGCGCGGGGATGCCCGATCGGTACGCAACGCGTCTCGGATCTCGGTGGGGCGTCGCGAGAGCACGCTCGTCGCAGGCGGCCGCGGTCGGGAACGACACGGTCGCGGGGGCGATCCCTTCGGATGCGACGACCCGGCACGCGGAGCAGGACGCGCCGTGATCGAACGCGTCGTGTTCTTCGCAATGCAGGAGGCCCAGCGTCGATGCGGCGAACAACGCGACGACGGCGCCGAACAGGAGCCGCCGCTTCCATGCGCCCGCCAAGGTGACCGTGTTTTGCGCTGCGACCCGCATTGCCGTGCTCGGGATTCGGCAGTGTATTTGCAATTCAATTTCAACTACGATCGTTGAGCGCGGGTCGCCGGTCCTCCAGGCTCGACGGTGACACTATAGCCGACCGCCCTGCCCTCGGCGTTGAGGTCGTAGATGATGCTCTGGGTGTATCCGTCGAGCGGGGTGACGTACTGCGGCGAGGTGTAGGGCGGGTCCACCACTGTGCCGATGGCCAGGAACGAGCCGTCGACCTTGTTGAAGATCGTCCGGCCGCTGTTGTTGATCCGCTGGGGGAAGCTCAGCTCGGCCGGCCCGATGTCGATCTCAGTCACCGCGTAGCGCGATTCCGCGTGAGCCGCCGGTATTCGAGCAACGATCAGACAGGCGAGAGCGATGGAAGCTGAAGTCAGACGCGAGAGCATGTTCTCTCCTCGTTGTATTGAGAAACGTAATGCAACTTGATTGCATCTTGCCTCCATCTTTGCAACTCTTATGCATATGCGACGCCTAGAACAATCGGAACCCGCTCGCCATCCTCCCCTTCCCGTCACCGTCCTGTCCGGCTTTCTCGGCGCCGGGAAGACAACTCTGCTCAACCACGTCCTCGCGAACCGCGAGGGGCGGAAGATCGCCGTCATCGTGAACGACATGAGCGAGGTCAACGTCGACGCGCGCCTGGTTCGGAGCGGCGGCGCCGCGCTCTCCCGTGTGGACGAGAAGCTCGTCGAGATGCAGAACGGCTGCATCTGCTGCACGTTGCGCGAGGATCTGCTGCTCGAGGTCGCGAAGCTCGCGCGCGAAGGCCGGTTCGACTACCTGCTGATCGAGTCGACGGGTATCTCGGAGCCGTTGCCCGTCGCGGAGACCTTCACTTTCACCGACGATTCGGGCGCGAGCCTCTCCGACGTCGCGCGCCTCGACACCATGGTCACGGTCGTAGACGCGAAGAACTTCCTCGCGGACTGGCAGAGCGTGGACGACCTGAAGGCGCGGCGCATCGCCCTCGGGGAAGACGACGAGCGACGCGTCGCGGATCTCCTCGTCGAGCAGATCGAGTTCGCGAACGTGCTCGTGCTCTCCAAGCTCGACCTGGTCACGCCCGGCGATGCCGATCGTCTCGAGGCCATCCTACGCCACCTGAATCCCGGGGCCCGGATCGTGCGCGCGACGCGCGGGAGAGCTCCCCTCGACACGATCCTGGCGACGGGCCTGTTCGACTTCGCGGAGGCAGCGCAGTCACCGGGATGGCTACGCGAGCTCCGCGGCGAACACGTACCCGAGACGGAGGAGTATCGCATCGCGAGCTTCGTCTACCGGGCGCGCATTCCGTTTCACCCGGACCGCCTGTGGGGCGTCCTGAACACGAGCGAGACGTTCACCGGCGTCCTGCGCTCCAAAGGCTTCTTCTGGCTCGCAACCCGGATGGAGCTGGCCGGCTCCTGGTCGCACGCCGGACTCGCCGCGACTTGCGAGGCAGCAGGCGCCTGGTACGCCGCGCAGACGACGACGGCGCTGCGCGACGCTGAAGATGCGGGCGAGGATCCCTACCAGGACTGGCGTGAGCCGTGGGGCGATCGCCGCCAGGAGCTCGTCTTCATCGGGGTCGAGATGGACGAGGCTGCGCTGCGCCGGCGTCTCGACGGAGCGCTCTTGACCCCCGACGAGCTCGCGGCAGGGCCGACTGCGTGGGCGACGCTTCCTGACCCGTTTCCCGAATGGGTCGCCGACGAAGCCGCGGAGTGAACCCATACACCACCGGAGGAGCGAGCGATGGCTCGACGCTGCATCATCACGGGGCGCGGCCCGAACACCGCCAATGCCGTTTCCCACTCGAATCGTCGCGTCAAGCGTCGACAGCTGCCCAATCTGCAGTGGAAACGCCTCTGGGTGCCGAGCGAGCAGCGCTTCGTCCGGATTCGCGTGAGCACGTCCGCACTGCGGTCGATCGACAAGCTCGGGGTCGAGCGCGTACTTCCTAGTGCGGGCGTGCTGAGCAAGAAGCGGAATCGGAAATTCAAGGGGACGACTTCACATCACGAGTGATGTCGCCGGCAGGTTCTCCTCGAACATCACGAGGTGCCCCGACGGTTCCCCGACGAGCTCGCCGTCGCACATGGCGAGCCGTCCGCGGAGAAAGGCGGCCACGGGGAAACCCACCGTTTCGAAGCCATCGAACGGACTCCAGCCGCACGCGGTGCGCATCATCGCGTTCGTGAGGCGCACTCGCCGCTTCGGATCGACGAGTGTCAGGTCCGCGTCCATCCCGGCTGCGATGCGCCCTTTGCGCGCCATGCCGTACACCCTCGCCGGGCCGGCGGCCGTCAGGTCCACCAGGCGCGAGAGCGAGAGTCGGCCTTCGTGGACGTGGGTCAGCATCAACGGCAAGAGCGTCTGGACGCCGGGCATGCCGGACGGAGACTGCGGATAGGGTCTCCTCTTCTCCTCGAGGGAATGCGGCGCGTGATCGGAGCCGACGACGTCGACGAGGCCTGAGCGGATCGCGCTCCAGAGCGCTTCACGGTGACGCGCGTCACGAATCGGCGGATTCATCTGCGCCAGCGTCCCGAGCCGCTCGTAGCAGTCGGGTGCAGCGAGCGTGAGATGCTGCGGCGTGACCTCGATGGTCGCGAGATCACGATGCTCCGCCAGAGCATCCAGCTCCTCCGCCGTCGTCACGTGGAGGATGTGAACCCGACGTCCGAAGCGTCGCGCCAGGCGCAGGCAGCGATCCGTCGCGAGCCGGGCCGTCTGCTCGTCGCGCCAGACCGGGTGCGCACGGACGTCGCCTGCCGACGTCTCGGCGAGATGCCGTCGCGCGCGAAGTCGGGCTTCGTCCTCGGCATGAACGGCCATACGCCGCGTCCCGTGGCTCATCGCCTCGGCGAGCGCCGCTTCTTCGTGCACGAGAAGAGAGCCCGTCGAGCTCCCCATGAAGAGCTTCACGCCCGCACAGCCAGGCAAGCGCTCGAGCGCCCCCAGCGTGCTCGCGTTGCCCGGCGTCGCACCGACGAAGAAAGCGATGTCGGTCCACGACCGGCCGCTCACCCGCGCGACTTTGTCGGCGAGCGCCTCCGGGGTCGTGGTCGGAGGGATCGTGTTGGGCATGTCGAGCACCGTCGTGACCCCACCGAGCAGCGCGGCCGCGGTGCCGGACGAGATGGTCTCCTTGTGCTCGAGCCCCGGCTCGCGAAGATGGACCTGCGAGTCGATGATGCCCGGCAGGATCAGCAGCCCACGTGCGTCGAAGCGCGACGCGTGGGCGTCGCCGGCCAGTGACCCGAGCGCGACAACCCTCCCGTCGCGCACGCCGAGATCGACCTCGACCGTCCCCGAGGGCGTGACACACGTGCCTCCCGTGACCACCATGTCGAGCCGTCGCACGACCGCGGCATATACAACTTTCGCAACTAGGTTGCACCTGCGACCGCGCCGCTATCGGGCCTAGGATGAGGGCCGTGGCCGATCCGCGGCAGACACAAAGGAGGTACGTCCATGGAAGGCCCCGTTTGTTCACCGCTCGGCACGTCGCGGAGTACGCCGGCGCCATCCCGGTGACCGTGCTGACGGGCTTCCTGGGTAGCGGGAGGACGACGACCCTTTCGGCGTGCTGCTGCTCCCGAGCGACGGGCCGATGCGCGATCTGGAGCGCGAAGCGGCGACCCTGGTGATCGACCGCGACGTCGACGTGGTCGCCAGCAGCGCGCGGTTGGTTCCCGGCGTCCCCGTCCTGGTGGACCTCGCGGGGGCGGCAGAAAAGCGCTTCCACGTGGACATCGCGACGGCCGGCGAATACGCGCTCTTCGCCGAGTGCGATCCGCGGGACTTCGGGATGACGTTCACGGATGAGGCCGGCCTCGCGCACACCCCGATCGCGGATGTCAGCGGAGTTCGATTACAACCTGGGTCATGTCCACGACGACTCGGTGGTGTCCGTATCGATCGAGCACGAGGGCAAGCTGGATGGCGCGCGCCCGACCGCGCGGCGGAGGTTTGTGGCCAGTGCCACGGTCTCCAGGTGTTTCGTGACGAGGCGCGCTGGCGCCGCGAGGGGTCTTCGTTCCGGCCCGGCCAGCGCCTGGACGACGACCGCTGGCTCGTGCGCCATGCGACCAGTGTCGAGGAGCCCTGGATGGAGGATTGGCTCGTCGGTGAGCCGACTCCAAAGGAAGCTATCTCGAACCCGCCGCGGAAACGCGACGGCTCATGTGGCGTCTGGCGCACGCGCATGGGACGCTCCTCGGGCTGGTCAACGTCGCCTTCGCCGTTTCCCTGCGTTCTCTCCCACCCGCCCGCGACGCTCTCGTGTCCGCGATTCTGATCGCCGGCAGCGTGCTGATGCCGACCGGCTTCCTCGCAGGTGGCACGGTGGTGCACGGGGGTGATCCAAACGTTCTCGTCGCGCTGGTGCCGATCGGCGGCGCCCTGCTGATCGTCGCACTCACGTCGATCGCAGTCGCCGGGCGCGGCGCGACGTCAGCGGGAGCCGGCCGTGCCGACTCCCGCTGACGTCGCGGCTCAGTGCTCGTCGTAGTGGTCGCCGTGCTTCGCGTGCCGGTGACCGTCGTGGACGTAGTCGAGGTGATCGCCGTGCTGGACGGTGGCGTGTCCGCAGCCGGGACCGTGCTCATGGTCGTGCTTCTCGGCCTGGACGTGCCCCGAGAATGAGCATTCGTCGTAGTGACCGTCGTGGGCGCGGTGCGCGTGCCCGTCGTGAAGATAGTCGGTGTGGCCGTCATGCGGAACCGCGACGTGCCCGCAGCCGGGACCGTGTTCGTGACCGTGATCGTCATGCGTCTTGCAAGTCATCGTGAACCTCCTGCAAAGCTATTAGAATATTCGCATGAGTCACGCAAGCCCGTATCTGCCTCCCTCCCCTCAGTCCTCCTGGACGTGGCGCACGGCGTCCTCGACCATCCGGGTCACGTGCCGGTCCTTGATCGAGTAGACGACCTCCTGGCCGCGGCGCGCCGTCCCGACCAGGCCCGTCGTGCGCAGGATGCGCAGGTGCTGGGACACCAGCGACTGCGAGATCGAGAGCTCGTCGACGATCTCGTGCACGCAGCGCGGCTTGGACGAGAGAGTGGTCAGGATCGCCAGCCGGTGCTCGTTGCCGAGCGCCTTGAACAGCTCGACGGTCGCCTGGAGGACTTCGGGCCTGGGCGGGGAGATCCGCATGTATGCGAATCTTCTAAGAGATCGCGGGACCAAACGCGAGCGGTCGCGTCCGCGAGAACCCGTCAGCAGCTCTCGCAGAGTCCCTTCAGGACGACGTCCGAAACCTCGGCGACCACCGAGTGCCGCGAGCCCGGCGCGGGCCGGATGTCGACGCTCACCGCCGGCAGGCACGCCACGGTGCCGCAATCGTTGCAGACGAAGTGCGGGTGCTCGCGCTCGCGGGATTCCGTCCCCCGAACCTCGTAGCGCCACACGTGATCCCCGAGCTCCACCCGCGAGACCAAGCCGGCCTCCGCGAGATCGACGAGGTTCCGGTAAATGGTGGCGCGGTCGAAGCCGAGGGGAACGAGCTCTTCCGTGATCTCGGCGTGGCTCAATGGCGCGCTCGCCCGGCGCATGCGCTCGAGGACGGAGATGCGCGGCGCCGTGCTGCGCATGCCAGCGGCACGGATCTCGTCACGGATGGCGGCGAGATCGACCGCCTCTCTCCCTCGGGCTTTCGTTCTGATCCGCTTGCTGCGCTTTGTGACCACCGGTTCGTCGTCCCTTCTCGTCCGGACACGTCTCGGGCTGCGTTCGACCCGTATCACAGCCACACGCCGCGGGGAACCGCGCGTGCTCTTCCGCGGACGCCGCGGCACCGGGCAATCGTGGACCAGATCGTGTTTGCAATCTAGTTGCGTTTAGTCCAGATTCAACCAGGAGGATGGCGACCCGATGGTGAACCTAAACGAGCTCTTCAAGACACACGGGATCTCCGAAGAGGAGATTCTTCGAGGATCGACACGGCTCGAACGCTGGCGTCCGGAGGATCGCGAGCTCTCGCACGCGCGGGCCCGCGTCCGGGCGTCCGGGGGCCGCTACGACGAAGCGACGATCGGCAAGCCGCGCAGCGGCCGCGGCATCGGACGCAAGCACCTGCGCGCCGCGCTCGCCGGACGGCCGATCCCGCCCGTGCCGCGCGCAAAGCTGCGGCGAGCGCTGTCGGATGCGTTGCGGCGACGTGGCGTCGCCGAAGCGCTCGTCGCCTCCGCTCCGGCCCCCGATCGCACGGTCGGCGCCGCCGTCGAGGCGCAGCCGTGATGCGTCGAGCCGGGTCCTGCCTCACCCCCGAGCAGTTGCTCGCGCTGGGCTCCGCGCTGCTCGAAAAGCGCGACGAGCTTCTCCGCCGGTCCGAGCGCGACCTCGTCCGGGACGAGATCCTCGCCGACGTGCGCGACGAATCCGAAGTCGCCAGCGCCGAGGACGCGATGCGCGTTCGGGCCCGGCTCGCCGACCGCGACAGGGCTCTCCTGCTCGAGGTCGAGCGGGCCCTCGTCAAGCTCCAGAATGGTACCTACGGCGTTTGCGAGGGCACCGGCGAGCCGATCGGCTACGAGCGACTCCTCGCCCGACCGTGGTCGGTCTTCAGCCTCGAAGGCCAGCGCGAACGCGAGTGCCCGCCGCGGAGGCGAGGCTCCCGTCTCTCCCGACCCTCGCCGGACGAAGCCGACCGTCGCGCGCGGCGGGGCGGCGCAGCCTTCCCCATCGTCGCTCCGCAGCGGCACCCCCCTCCGCACTCCGCCCGTCCGGACGCCAACGAGGAATCGCCGTGATCGCGCACCACGACCTCGAGGATCTTCGCACCGACCAGGGAGCGCTGCTGCTCCTGGCCGGTCAACAGGGCGCGACCAAGGCCGCGCTGGTGAGCGCACTCCACGAGCTCAGCCCGCACCGCGTCGTCGACCTGGCAGGCGCAACCGAGCCCCGCGCCGCCGTCGCAGAGCTCCGCCGATGCGCGGCACCCGGCGAGATGCCCGCGGTGCACGTCGCAGCCATCATCGACGCCGCGACTCTGTTCCACGACCTCGGCTGCTACGACCTGCTCCGCGATCGCGGCTGGGCGATCCATCCAGGCGACGCGCGGACGGTCGCCGACGTCGTCTGCGAGACCCTCGAGTACGCGCACACGTGCGTTCTCGTCGTCTCCGCCCCGGAGAACCACACCGCCGAAGTCGAGACGATCATCCGCACGATGAACCCGACCGCCGAGCTCGTCCGCTGGACGCCGGGCGATCGCGTACCGCACGCGCTCCGCAGCGCGCGGGTCGATCTGCCACCCCCCGACGGGGGCGCCGCCTGGGAACTGGCGCTGGCGGGCCCCGAGAGGGCGAACCACGCGTCGCGAACGCGCTTCTTCTACGCAGCCCGGACGCCGTTCCACCCCGCGCGGCTGAGCGAATGGCTCATCCAGCGCTGGCCAGGGCTGCTGCGCGTCAAGGGACGGATCTTCATCGCCAACCGGCTCGACCACGTCCTCGGCCTCTCTCAGGCGGGCGGCGTGCGACGCGTGTTTCAGCTCGGCAGGTGGTGGTCCGCCGAGCCTCTGGACCGATGGCCCACAGACCCGTCGGTCCGCGCCGCGATCCGGGCGCGGATGGTGGGGCCGTTCGGCGATCGCGAGCAGCGGATCGCGCTCGTCGGTCGAAACCTCGACGCCGAGCAGCTCACCCTCACCCTCGACAAGTGCCTCCTGCATCCGGACGAGATCGCTCGCGGCGCCGAGGCGTGGGCCCGCTTTCCCGATCCGCTCGCGGCGCTCGAAGCATCTTGGCCGATCGGCGCCCTCACGACGGTCGGCCGCGACGCATCCACGACGCTCCACTGAGTCAAGCAAAGGCGCGAAGTCCCGCCGCCAGCAGCAGGGCGCTCGCCAGGGATGTCGCTGCTTGTCGGCCCGCCAGGAGCAGTGCATAGCGCCCTCCGAGCTCCCCTCGAACCGTCCACAGCGTGACCAGACAGGCCGTGAGGGTCGACGCCAGGTAGACCAGCAGCAGGAGCTGCCCGGCCCCGAGCGCTGCGAGGAGTGCTCCCCCGTCCTGGTTCAGCAAGAGCAGCCCGTCCTTACGAACGATCGAAAATACGATTCCCGGCGCGACACTCGGCGGCAGCGAGAACCACCCGAGCGCGGGGGCGATGCCCATCGCCAGCGCATCGAGCATGCCGACGTGCGCGAGCAGCGCGCCGACGATGCACAACAAGAGGAAGATCGGCATCGCCTGCATCAGGAACTGCCGCAGCACGGTCCGGACTCGCCACCACGTGGTGCGCAGAGCCGGCATCTGCAGGAATGCCGCTTCGGCGAGTGGATGAGCCTGATCGTCAGCGGCTCCGCGATGCCAGACCCGCGTATGGATCGCGCCGACCACGAGCAGCAGCGCCAGGTACGGCCCGAACAGCCACGGACGACCGCCCGATCCGAACAGAGAGAGCGCGGCGCCGATCTGATAGCTGCAGGCCGAACCGTAGGCGATCAGCGAGACGCACGACTTGCGCGTGCACGCGCTGCACGAGCGCGTCTGAAACACCGCGACCACGTTGCAACCGAAGCCCGTCAGGACCGGGACGAGGTCGCGGCCGGAAAGGCCGATCCAGCGGAGCGCGGGATCCAGCGCGGTCGTGATCCGGTCCTTGAGCCCACTCTCCTCGCTGAGCGCGACACTCAGTCCCACCAGGCAGACTACCGGGAACGCCCAGAGGAAGGAGTACCAGCCCAGCGTGAAGATGCCGTAATCGCCGACGAGAAGCGCGTGCGCGAGCGGCGACACGTCGGCGAGAGGTGCGAGATACGCCTCGAGCGGCTCGATCACCCGCTGATCGATCATGGGTTGCAACGCACTCGCGGCGACGAACGCCGCGTAGACGGGAATGCCGAAGAGTGCGAGCAGAGCGACGATTGCGGCCGGGACGGCAAGCGCCCGCTCGAAGAGGCTGACGCGCGGATCGACGGTCGCCAACTCGCGCAGCGCCTCCTCGAGCGCCGTCGCGTCCGCCGGGCGGACCGCCGTCGCGCCCGCGACGAGCTCCGCCAGCTCCGCGCGCGCGGCGGGTCCGCCCGACCGCGCATCGAGCGCGCGCACGGGACAGCCCAGTGCCTCCTCCAGACGTCGCAGCGCCTCGTCGAGGCCCACGTTCATGCGATCGCGAAACGTGACCGCGATGGCGACGCGGCAGCGACGCAGCGCGCTCCCCAGGAGGCCCCGCACTGCCGCCAGCTCGTCGTGCAGATGTGTCGCGCGCACCACGACCAGCACCGTCTCCGCGTCTGCGACTTGAGCGAGCGCCAGCCGCGTGGTCACGGCGTCGGTCCGGAGCCGGATTCCGGGCGTATCCACGACGACCGCGCCCAGCGCCGTGCTCTCGGCGCGCCTGCAGCGGACGGTCGATCCGCGAAAGTTCGCTTCGTCTCCGGTAGCCCAGCCCGTGAGAAGGCGGAAAACCGACGACTTCCCTACCGACTCGAGACCAGCGAGCACCACCGTCCCGAGCGGCCGGGGCGTCTCCTTCCTCTGCGCTTGCATGCATGCTCCTTCTTCGCTGCTGCCGCTGCCGGCGCACGATTCAACGACGTGCGGCGATCCGGAGGCGGACGGGTTCGGACGCGCGGTACTGGGGCGACGACGAGACGAGTCGGAACGTCAGCGAGGCATCGACGGTTGCACCCGACGACACCGTCAGCTGCCACGACGGGTGCACGTGCAGATCCGGCGCGACGCCGAGCGATGCCCGGTCTCCGGGCGCCGCGAGCCGCTTCCCAACGACGACCGCGGCGACGCCAGGATCGAGCGCGACGATCTCGAGCGCCACGTCGATGCCGCGTTCGAGGGGATGCAGCCGGCCCGACGGCTCCGGACGAACGAGCGCGTTGAACCCGGGCTGAGTGGCGGAGAGCAGATCGACACCCCCGAAGCTGCTCGCGAGCGTCGCATCCACCACCAGCTCGGTCCCCTGCAGGAGTGCCAGCGTCTTCTCCGCGGCGCCACGCGCCGCGATCAGGAGATCGAGGTGAGGGTTGGCGCCCAGGGGAACGTTGAACGCCAATTGCTCCACGGGCGTCCCCTTCAGATCCAGGCGACGGATCACCCCGTCGAAGCTCGCACGTCCTCGCAACCGCTCGCTCCGTCCGCGAAACTCCGAGCTGTCACCGATCCGCTCTCCGGTGAGTGGATTCGCCACCGCGCGCAGCGCGATCGAGCCGCGCGACGAATCGCCGACGAGATCCACCTCGATGGTCTCCTGCGCGAGCCGGACACCCAGCTTCGCTTCACCGTCGAGAACGTAGGCGACGAGCTCGCCGGTGCTGGCGTCGTGCACCATCTCGACGTGCGCGAACTCGGAGCCGATCGCGAGCAGAGTGCCGCCGTGCGGCGCGGTGAACACGTGCTGCGCGCGAGCGTTCCCCGGGACGAACGGCACGACCCAGAGAGCGCCCGCGATCGCGAGCCATCCCAATCGGCGCGCGACGACGGCCGGCGAGTCACGCACGCGGCACCAGATTCCGGGAGACGTCCGTCGCATACGCCCGCAGGGCGGGAATGAGCCCGGCTAGAGCCCCGAGCGCGGTCATGGCGAGCGGTGTCCAGATCATCGCGGGATGGAACGCGAGCAGCTCGACGACCACTCCCGTCTGTGCCTGGATCAGCGCCGCCGCAGGAACGAGGATCGCCGCGAGCACGACGAAGCCGAGCAGCGCGCCGCCTCCTGCGATCACCATCGCCTCGGCGACGATGACGGACAGCACCCGCGAGCGCCGAGCGCCCAGCGCACGCAACACGGCGATCTCGTGCCGACGCTCGCCGATGGTGTTGTAAACGGAGGCGAGGATCGCCGCGCCTGCGATCAGCACGACGAGGTAGGCGACGAGCGACAGGATGCGCTGTACCCAGCCCAGCTTGTCGAGGAGGTCCGCCATGACACGCGCGATCGGCCACGCCAGCGTCGCGATCTTGCCTTGACGGTTGATCGTCTGGTTCAGCACGAAGCCGGCTTGGGGGCTGCGCAGCCCGAGCATTACGGCGCTCACCTCCTTGTGCTCGTCGGGGATCGACTCCCCCTCGCGCGCCTCGTAGGACTCCCCCGCCCCACGCAGGACATGGCCGCCCATGCGATACACGCTCTCCAACGGAACCCAGATGACGCGATCGATCGGGGTCCCGGTCGGCTCGAGCACGCCGACGACGGTGAACACCTCCGCATGCTGCGCGGTCTCGTCGAAGACGAGCCCGTGGAAGGGATTGAACGTGCTTCCCGGAACGAGCCCCGTCTGCTGCGCGGCAATGCTTCCCAGCACCGCCTCACGCCGATCGGGGTCGAAGAGGCGCCCACCCTCGGCGACGGAGAGAGGACGGCCGGGGCGCGACTCGAAGGTCGTGAAGAGCTTCTCCGTAGTTCCGACGATCCGGTGTCCGCGGTAGTTGTCGCCGAGCGCGTAGGGCACCGCGACCTCGACGCGCGGGTCCGACGCAATCGCCTGGTAGAGCGACCACGGGATGTTGCCGGGAGACGTCTCGAGGTGAAAGACGCTGTTGAGCACCAACTGGAGCTGGCTGCCGCGCGCACCGAGGACGGCGTCGAATCCGCCGCTCCCGGTCGTGAAGGCGGTGTACGCCTGGCGATCGAGGCTGAACACCGCCATCACCAGTCCGACGGCGAGCGCGACCGACCCGGCCGTGACGAGCGTCGAGAGCCGGTGTCGCCAGAGGCTGCGTCGCACCATCGAAGGCACCGACCCCACTCGCGCGGCGGCGCGCAGGCGCGACGCTTCTCGATCGCGTTCGCGTCTGGTCACGCCTCCGCTCTCATGCGCCCCTCGTGGAGATCGGATTTTTCGTTGCGACGGTTCGCGACGTTGAGAGTCTCGAGGTCGAGACAGCGGTCGAAGTGCCCGAGGACACGCTCGTCGTGGCTCACGATCAGCAGAGCGGCACCGATCTCGCGGCAAACGTCTCGCATGAGACGCACCGCCGTTTGCGCCGCCGCCGGGTCGAGGTTGCCGGTCGGCTCGTCGGCGAGGACCAGTGCCGGACGAGCCGCGATCGCCCGTGCGATCGCCACGCGCTGCTGCTGTCCGACCGAGAGCTGCGACGGGCGGTGATGGAGGCACGCGCCAAGCCCCATCCGCTCGAGCAGCTCGCACGCTCGCGCGACGTCGACCCTGGTGCCGAAGGACATCCCGAGAGCGACGTTCTCGAGCGCGGTATAGGCTTCGAGCAGGTTGAACGACTGAAAGACGTAACCGATGCTCGAGGCGCGGACGCGGTCACGCTCGGCCTCGAACGGACGCGGCATCTTCCGGCCGGCCACCAGGACTCGACCAGCGTCGGCGGCGATGATGCCTGCGATCACGTGCAGGAGCGTCGTCTTGCCACAGCCACTCGCACCGCGGAGCGCGACGTGCTCGCCCGTCGCAATCGAGAGGTAGTCGATGCGCAGGACCAGCCTGGGCTCGCCCGACGGCGTGGGGAACCACTTCTCGATCGCCTCGACGTCGAGGGCGTTCACGGCGCGCGCTCGATGCGGTCGGCGGTGAGGCGATACAAGCTGAGCACCATTCCGCTCGCGACCTCCTCTCCGACCTCGAGCCGGCCCGACACGCGCATCGGCTCGAGCAGATCCAACGACACGCGATCACCCGGACGCACGCGCACCAGGATCCACTGGTTCATGCTCGCCGAGTCGCCGAAGCAGCAGTCGAGATCGTTCTGCGCGAGCAGCATGAACGACGAGATCCGGTCGCCGTCGATATCCGCAGGAACGGCGAATCCACGCACGCTCACCAGCTTGCCGTCGAGCGCGCGCACCGCCGCCGGCAGCTCCTCGCGACGCTTCGCGAGCGTCTCCGCGGTCGCGTCGTCGAGGCCGCCGAGACCGGGATCGTCGTACGTGAAGTCGCCGAGCAGCCGCCATTCGACGGGTGCATAGCCGGACACGGTCGGCAGCGGATCCGGCTCGAGCGCGTGCGAGGTTGCGCTCGCGCCGAGAACGCTGCCGAGCAATGCGAGCAACGCGGTTGCGACGCGGCACGCGCCCCGTCTGCCACCGTCCCGACGAGCACCCATCCCCGCCTCCTCAGCACACGCAGCTGTCGTCACAGCAGCTCAGATCGTCGAGGAACATTCCCGCCGCGCGATACTCGTCGAGCGGATCGGTGGCGAGGCCGAGACGATTGGCGATCTCCTTCGCGACGACCGCGAAGCGCTGTCGGAACTTGTAGATGAAGCAGAAGATGAGCGCGCCGTGGCGAACCTGCGGGCCCACCAGGAAGAGCCCGGGAGACCGCGTCGATTCGTCGTGCTCGGTGAGCTTCACGGCCGATGTTTCGGGATCCCTGTCGAACTCGGAATCGAGCAGCGACAGGCTTCCGGAGAAGCCGGTCGCTAGGAAGGGCCGGTTCGGCGTGACCAGGCCGCGCGCACCGGTGCGCTCGAGAAGGTAGCCACGCTCTACAGGCGTGACCCGCTGCACCGGTCCACCGCCGATGAGGCGAATCCGACGACCACTCTCGAGCGCACCGCGAAGACGCTCTTGCGTGCGCGGCGTCAGCGCGCGGCTCGGATCGAGCTGCGCGTACTGCCACGGCTCGGCAGGATCCACGACGCGCACGCGGACGCGCTCGCCGAGCTCGACGATGCGTAGGGCCGCGTCGATCCCGCTCTCGAGCCCTCCGATGACGACGTGGCCGCCCTCGCCGATGCTGTCCCAGCTCGCCGTCAAAGACGTGTGACGGCAGTGCTCCGCTCCGGGAAAGCCGTTGAGCCGCGGATACTGGAACTCGCCCGCAGCCCACACGACGAAGCGGGCACGGATCACGTGGTCTCGGGTACGGACGCGCCACGGCATCTTCTCGTCTCGCGAATCACGCTGCAGGTCGAGCACGTCTTGTCCACGCGCGACGGGAACATGGAGGTGCTCGGCGACGGCCCGCAGATACTCCGCGTACTGCTGCCCGCTCGGATGTTCGGTCTGGAGGGCGAGCCCGGGCGACGTCCGCGGCGTGACCGCGTTCAGATCGAGAAGGCCAAAACCGTGCGCGGGGAAGGAGGGCGTCAGGAAGCGAAGATGCTTCGGCCAACGCTCGAACGACGCACCGACATCGTAGCGGTCGAGCACGGCGAGCTTCGCGACTCCAACCTTGCCGAGCGCGACGGCGACGCCGATGCCCGCCGCGCCCGCGCCGACGACGACCACGTCGAATTCTTCGTTGCGATCCTGCGGGGAGACGGCGCGCATGCTTCAGCGCTCACGCAACGGCCATGAGGCGCTCCGCAGCGAGCCGAGCGCCGATGATGTTTCGAGCCGCCGGGCCGATCTCGAGCTCGGCCAGCGGTCCCATGACGTGGATTCCATGGCCCCAGTGCAGTGAGCCGTCGACCAACGGATAGCCGCAGCTCGCGGACGACAGGGGGAGCTCGTCGACCGCGCGATCCAGCCAGTCGCCTCCAGGCCGCGCCGGGTCGAACCCCGTCGCGAGGACGACGAGATCGACCTCGAGCGTGCCCGCATCCCCGAGATCGAGACG
>Ga0194131_10003368_pt1 | contig 25253 bp, 22 predicted proteins | sample TA2KigO120mmetaG_FD_148631 | JGI IMG/M metagenome (GOLD analysis project Ga0194131, IMG submission 148631) | Freshwater microbial communities from Lake Tanganyika, Tanzania - TA2015053 Kigoma Offshore 120m | ecosystem: Environmental > Aquatic > Freshwater > Lake | place: Tanzania: Lake... | reverse complement strand
AAGAGCGGGAAACCATGGAGGCCATAAGATGGCAAGAAGCAGGACAAAGGCAGTACCGTTACCATTACGTAACGGCCACGCTGCCGAAGTCCTAGAGGAAGCTCTAGGGCTGGCGGAACCCATTCGAAAAAGATGGCATGAAGCCGACTGGGAGATCGCCGCAGAGGCATACTGGGTCACGTTCGCAAAGACTGGCTCTCATCGCAAGGCCGCTATTGCCGCAGGCAAAGCGGACGGCATTGAGCCGCACCTGTATCGGGATTTCTCAAAAGGAAATATCCCGCCCAGGTTTAAGGCAGCTGTGACGCAGAGAATTGAGTCGATGAGGTTTGATAGGCACGAAGACCAGCAGCTGATCGCCAGCTTGCGGGATCGTGTCGCTACCCTTGAGGGTCTGCTTTCCGGCAAGAAGGCGCCGGAAAAGATCATCAGGGATTTCCTGGTGTCCTCCCCGGGAGAGGATATTTATGCTCTGATCGATCAGTCCAAGATGGACGAGATCCGAGCAGTGGAAACCCTCCCGGAAAGGTTTGCGGCCCTCGGCCGCGAGGTTGATCGCCGGCTCTGTGCGCTAGAGCGGGCGGTCGATGCGGCGCATGCTTCGGCTGCGCCACTCGCGACTCCGCAGAGGACTGTGACCAAATCCCAGTTTCGGAAGCTGAACATTGTTGTCGTTGGTCCTAAGGGGGACCAGCGGACACGGGTCGAGCGGATGCTGACTGATCGGTGTGAGCGGATTACCGTCAAGGTGGTTGACGTCGCTGATCACAAGGTGTCGATCCCGACGGCTGACTTGTTCTTCTGCTGGGAAGAACGGGTAAACACAGCCATCATCCGTCAGGTCAAGTCCCGGGCAGAACAAGCTGGACCCAACCTGTACCGGAAGCACAATGGCGGGACCAGTACGCTGATCGACTTCGTGCTGAACGAGGTCGCGCAGATCCCGCCGGTGTTGGAAAAGGTCCCCGCTGTTTAGTAGGAGGAAGATGCGATGAAGGTTAAGTTAAGCGTCACGCTCGACGAGGACCTGGTGCGCCAGGTCGACTCGGCAGCCAAGGCTGAGCGTTCCAATCGCTCTGCGATCTTGGAGCAGCTTCTCAAGCACGGGTTGCAGTGCGGCGGACTGTCCCCACTACCAATGGGGAGCTGCATAACCGTGACCTACTGGAGAGGAGGCTGCGTGATAAAGCGTTCCGCTGCTCCGCCGCTAAATAACCGGTGAAAGCGTGTCATATTAAAATGAATGCCCTTCATTGGGTATTCATTTTTACTTAACAGGGAGGTGCACGATGCGAACATGGATGCTTTCGTTGCTGCTGCTGTTGTGCGGCTGCGCTAATACCCAGGTGCAGGTCTCTTTCTTTGCAGAGAAAGATCTGTGGGTAGAGCGTAGCCGCACTTTGTCGCCGGACGGTAAAGTTCGTGCCGAATGGCGGTTGATAAACACTCACTAAGAAGAAGGAGACAAGAAGTGAAAAGCTTTCTGGCGGTATTGATGATTTTTTTCGTGGTGACGTTTACGGCCGTGGCCAGTACGTTGCCGTCGCATAACTGCGACGGAGCGTGTGCTCACACCAAAAACATCACCGGGGCCGCGTGCCCGTTCGATAACACGAACGGGACGTGGACGGGGCGAACTAGGACGGTGAACGCCAAAATATGGTACATCATGCGATGTACCCAGGGGCACGAGTACCTGGCGGAGTCGCCGTAGCAAACAAAGTCCTGGTCGCGCGGCTAGTCCGCTCTGCTAGGCTACCTAGCTCGCGTTCTGCCCCACGTGGGCTAGGTTTTTTATAGGTTGACTCGCGGCGGTCCGTCGGGTCGTTGCTAGGTTCCGGCCAGACCAGAGCCTGGTGACTTCATGATGATAGCTGTAGCCTTGGTAACGGACCGCGTGGCGGCTCTACATCGGGGCCACCATGAGAGGGCTTCTCCTTATCCTAGGCTTCGCATGCGCCCTCGTAGGGCTGTGTGCGGAGCCTAGGACTTTTATTCTAGGTCGACATCGGTAGTCGATTTTTTTTAGCTATCAGCGATCCTGCAGCTTTTGCTACAATCAAAAAGTAACCCGTGGAGAGATTGATGGACCCCATTCTAGCCCCAGAACTCGGCGTAGCTGCGGACGAAGCGGAAGATCTCCGACCGTACCGTGAACGCGCTGAGATGTTTGCGTTAGATCCTACTGGAAAAGTTCTGGGCGGAATCTACGACAACGATAAGACACACGGTGTATTTGGCGGTGGAGTGGATCCCGGCGAGGACCCAGCACAAGCCGCTGCGCGTGAGATGCTGGAGGAGTCTGGCTACGAGGTCACAAACCCTCGTGTTCTGCCTATTGATCCAGTCGTTCACGAATGGGGCCCAGGGCAAGGGCGTGCGGATAGGCGGAAAGAGTTCCGGGGTAGCCGAACGCATTTTGTTACAGGCACCCTCGGTAACAAGGTGATTGAGCCAAGCGATCCGTCAAACCTACAAGACATCAAGCTACGGTCGCTGCAGCGCGCTCTCCGCCTCATACCCACAAAGTTCATCCGCGAGCAGTCGCCGTGGCCTACGACCCACAAGGCCAGACGGCAGGCGCTCAAGCTACTGCACAAAGAGCTGATGAACAAAGCCTCTGCAACTATCGTAGAGAAATCGCTATCCCCTGAGGACTGGCAGGCGTTGGGCGGTGCTACGGGTCAGGGCATATTGAACAAGCCGCTATCTCTTCAAGAGATGCTCCTGCTAGCCAAGAAGTTGAAACCAGGAATGTACGTGGACGATGGGCAGACTATCGCCTTTCCTGATGGCACTTCTATGCCGATGGACCAGAAGGCGCGACAGCACGCGCTGGCTTCGGGCGTGGCTGAGGCAGACGTGCCTGAGCATATGTTCAAATCGTCGGAACAAGATACGGCCCTTGTTGACGCCATCAACACCCTGATTCACAAAGAGCACGGGCTTAACAAGGCACTTGCTGACCGCCTAAAGCAGTCAGGTAAGAACGTGATTGTGACGACCAATGCTCCTGCAGAATCAATTACGCCGTATCTGCAAGGATATCCGTTTCAAGTATTCACGATGGGCAACAATCCGAGAAAGTCGGATCCTGGTTACTACCAGGAGCTGTTGCGAAAGCACAATCTGCAGCCCGAGAAAATCACGGAGTATCTGGAACACAATCCGGAGGCTATTGCAGCTGCTGGTCAAGCCGGCATAAAGGCCAGGCTATTTAATCCAGAGCCTCCGAGGGTCTCAGTAACTGAAACTGGAAGCCAGTTTAGAAGTGTACCATTCAACGCCCAGGACATTGTTAAGAACTGGGGAGAGTTTGGCTCGCAAGATGACGTGTATAGCGTCGAAGGCCCTTTTGATCCCAGTGATCCCCGCAAAGATCCGGAAACTTACAACTTTCATCGCGGGACAATTAGCGAAGGAGAAGGGCAGCCGGCGTTTCGTTACGAGCACGCACTAGATGCCGATGTGGGCACACGTCAGGCCCAACTGTACTGGGACCTACTTGATCGTGGGCACAAGATAGACAGGATTATCGAGAAGCACGGTGACCCCGGAAAGTGGCTGGCATACTACATGCTCCGAGAACCTCAAGAGCTATCCCGCTACGAGACGCCGGAAGGCGAGGGCGCTTGGACGGCAGGCAAGCGACTACTGCCGGCAGAATTGGCCGACGAGGCCGGCAAGCAACGTGAGTGGTTGTCTCGTCCAGAACTTCCACCCGGGGACTACGAGTCCTGGTTCACGCCTGCTGGCCGTAAGAAGTACGAAGAGACACTCAAGCTGGTACACGACAAGTACCTGCCAGGCCTGAAGGTTCGCACACAGGTTGACGATGGCAGTGAGCCAGCTTATTCCGATGAGCATCAGGTGATTTACAAGAAGCCAACTGAGAAGACCTCTTCCAACCCTGGCCATGTTCTGGTTACAGGGTACAGCGGTAGTGGAAAGAGTACGACGGCGAAACAGTTAAGTGATAGTTTGCAGCTACCACTCCACCAACTTGACAGACAGCCAGAATATCCGGCATTCTTCGAGGGCAGAGAACTCGAGCAGTACTTACCTGGAGGACCTGATTACGAATCATTCCAGAAGCTAAGACGAACATTGGTCGAACGTGCCCTCAAGCTAAAAGAACCGCACGTCATAGAGGGTACGCATATCGCCGACAGTCCGGATCTGCAGAAAGGTTACAGAACTATCCTGGTTAACACGCCTATAAACCAGGTAGTTCGACAAAGACTTGGTAGGGATCGCAAAAAAGGCAAGCACGGTCCCATGCCTCCTGGATCATCCGTCGCCCGACAACGCGCGCAACTGGCTCGGCAGATAATTGACTCCATAAGACCGCAGATAGATGCTATGGTGGCCAATCCATCTGTAGAGAAGGTGCGTTCAAAGCTGGGCCCGGTTGAGAAGACTTCCGCTGTAGTCGACGCGGAGCACTCTACGTTAGGGAAGTGTGCAACTGTACTGAGCGATATACTCGCCCGATCTGGCCGTCTTCACTCCAACGCTGGTGTGATAACAAGGCTAGGTACAAAACTGCCTAAATCACCGAATATCCTGTTTCCAGGATTTGCAGAGATGAAGGCTTTGTCGCGCAATACGATACAAGGTCACAAAGTAATGAGTGTGGCCAATAGCGAGATACCGGCGCACCTGAAAGGCATGGGCTTTGGTCGAAAACTCTACGGCGGCACAATTCGGCAAGCCTATCTCGACTACCTGGCCGGGAAGTCTCCAAGGTATTTTACCTCGGATTTCGGGCCACTCATGTCTGAGGACGCGCGTAGTCTTTGGCGTTCCTTGAAGCGGCGAGGCTATCCAGTCTTAGAGGGAGAGCAGTTACAGGCGGTGCTTCCGCGCATCGACATGCCGTTTGGAATCGACTTAGAGAAGATGAAGTCGTTCTACAAGGATCGGCTCAAGACGTCCGCCGATAACGTATACCACGGTTCACCGGCCGAGCTGGCTACCATAGAGCCTCGTCCTAGCCACGTACTTGGCGGATCGAAGGCTGTATTCGGTACACCGGACAAGGATCTCGCTATTAGCTTCGCGGCCCCGTGGACTGACGAGGACTTTGAGCAGGGCTACATAGACGGTGAGCCGTATATGCGCGAGCAGTATCCGGGCGCTTTCGACAAGATCTACAAAGGTAAGGCAGGGTACATACACTCTCTGCTGGCAAAAGGGTTTAAGTCCGACAAGAGGCTGATGCGGCAAGAGCGCATCAATCAGAAGCCTGTTGATGTCGTAGACGTAGAGCATATCGCTGACGTTCTTGAGGCGTTGAAGAAAACCCGGTTCAAGCTGCACAAGCATTCTGCCCTTCGCGCTAAAGGCATCCCAGACCGAGGCTACTACGGAAACCTTGGAGACTACCAGGAGGGGCAGCTTCTCGACTTCGTTATACAGCGCCATCTAGCGCGCAGGGCTGGCCCGCACTTCGACGTTCGCTTTGGTGACCCTAAAGGCCTCCACAGCTGGGTAACGCGTAAGGGACCGCTGCCAGGGCCTAAGGGTAAGTTGATGCTGGTTCAGCAGCCCATGCACTCCCACAAGTACAAGGATTTCGAGGGAACGATACCCTCTGGCTATGGGGCTGGAAGAGTGAAGTCACACCGCAAGGGGCAGATACTCGTAACCAAAGCTTCCCCTAACTCGATACACTTCACGACAGCAGATCAGCGCTATCCAGAGCGGTTTGTGCTGTTTCGTCCGCCAACGTGGGGCAAAGGCGAGCACCGGAACTGGTTGTTGATGAACACCACTCCGACAGGAAATGTGCCGTACGCTAAGGTAAGATATAAGAAGATCCCCGCCGAGAAGGTTGAGGGATACATTGCCAAGATGCAGCAAGGCGATAGCGTAGAGGCTAAGGTGGACGGAGCCTCTAGTCTGTTGAGCCTACTAAAGGATGGTGTGGAGCTAACTAGTTATCGCCAGAGTAAGACAACCAAGCGTCCAATTGTACATACCGAACGATTCTTCGACGGTGCTGGTAAGATGCCTATTCCAAAGGATCTCGTTGGTTCTGTTTTGAAAGGTGAGTTATATGGACAAAGAGGCGGTGCAAAAGGAAATAAAGGCGATCAAGAGATTGTTAACGCGCTTGGCGGAGGTTCTCAAGTTATCCCTCCCCAAGAACTCGGCGGAATCCTAAACGCTACCCTGGCTAAAGCAATTGCCAAAAAGAAAGAGAAGGGCATTCAGCTTAAAAGTATGCTGTACGATATACAGCAGCTGGGTAAGAAGCCGATAGACTGGCATAAGACTCCTAGGGCCGAACGACGTAAAATGATGGAGCGGGTAATGCAGCACCTGCCCAAAGACAAGTTCCATCTGTCCGAAGAAGCGACCACACCAGAAGCTGCTACTAAGATGTGGAAGCAGGTACAAGAGGGTACACACCCACTTACCGACGAAGGCGTTGTCATGTGGCCGCACGAAGGCCCTCCGATGAAGTCCAAGCTTACCGAGGATACCGATGTCCACATCACTGGAACATTCCCGGGAGAAGGTAAGTACAAGGACCAAGGTATCGGAGGCTTTACGTACGCCCTGGAAGCTGGCGGACCTACCGTCGGACGCGTTGGCACTGGACTCAGCGATGAGTTCCGTCGAGAGGCGTATGCAGAGCCTACCGGGTACACTGGAAGAGTTGCTCGGATACGCTCTCAGCAACAGCTGCCATCCGGAGCATACCGTGCTCCCGCCTTCATAGCACTACACGAGGACTATCCATTGGCTAAGACAGGAAGTGTACTGGCACCAGAGCTCGGCTGTGACGCAGAAGAGCTGGCAGCCATGGACAAAGAGGCTACACAGAGCCACATCATCCGGGGGTTCCAGCAAACGCCTCTGGACTACGATACCGGTGCGCCGGTGATGAAGAACATCCTGAGCTATCTGCAACGTTCACTACTTCGTGGACGTAGGAATATTCAGACAGCCTACAACGACGAATCGCTGCGACTATCCTTCTCATCGCCAGAGGCGCGGATGAATCGCATCATGCAGTACATGAAGGGTCATGATCCTGTAATGACCCATCCGTTGGATAGAACTTTGCGCAGGCTAAAAATGGCCAGCAGTGATTTAGATGACGGCTTTGATCCTTCCGCGTACACGGCTGCCGGTGCTGCAGCACTTCCTGCAACAAGCCTTGCCCAATATCGGAAGTATGATCTTCCAAAGTATCAGCAGATTTTGAAGGCTGCACCGGAGCACGGCAAAGACTGGAAGATATGGGAGCATCTACGTCCTGGAGACGTAGCTTTACAGGGTTGGTATGATCAGTCAGAGAATCCGCGAGTTACTCAGTGGTTAAACAGAGGATCTATAACCGCCTCTGGAGGGCCTGGAACCCATGGTGCGGTTGTAGGCCAGAACATAAGTACGAAGAGTCAACGGCGCGCTTATCTCAGAAAACTACGTGGGCAGTTTCGCGAGCTATATGGCGACAAGGTTAAGCCTACCACGGAACAGCTGCGGTACGGGTTAAACCAGTTTAATCGCAACCGCTTGCTGTTGTTTCACGGTGGAGGTTCGGGGATGGATACCTCTGCCTCAGGGTGGCCGGCAAGGCTTATTCGCGGACTATACAGAGGGACATCGGAAGCAATACGCTCACGCGATCCTGGCAAGTTTAATCCAGTATTCACTGACTACATGCAACTAGGAGAGAAATCGCGGGCCGAGATACGGGCGTTACAGCGAAATCCAAAGGAATTGTTGAGTCGTGTCGCGACTCTTGGGAGTGAGTTAGATCGCGCAGACCAGCTTGGACGCGGCACAATATTCATGCGGGGAAAAGGAATGGATCGGGCCAAGGAGCTAGCCGCGCAGGAGATATTGAAAAGAGAAGGCTACTCTCTTTACGATATGCCTGCCGCCCTGGGTGCCGCGCTAAAGAAGATACTGCTACCTAGTTTGGGCAAAGGTGGTACTGGCAAAATGGCGCCGTCTCAGATGTGTACTGGGCATCACTGCGGATCATTGCCAGCAACACTTTTACAGCGGCTAGGCTTTGCTAAGCCAGGAATATGGTCACGAACAGCGTTGCCTACTGAGAGTTTGTTAAATCCCGCTATGAACGTGGTTGGTGTTGTAAATAAGAGGAAACTTCTTGCAGACCTAGCAATGGCGTCCAAGCTGCGTACAGGCGCTGGTCTAGCCGCTATACCAGCAATGGCGGCTGTAGGCTATGGCGCAGGTAAGCTGTTCTCGCAAAGCGGCGGTAATCCGCAAACAGCTCCCTTTAGAGCGCGGGCAGGCGAACAACTACGAGACATCATTGCACGCTTGAGGCAAAGACAATGAACATCCGAAACTGTGTACGACAGCTACAGTGGGAACGGCTTCCCGAGCAGGTGGTGCAAGACTACCTAGCACTAGCGCCGCAGATAAAAGAAGCCATAGATAAGTCTGGTTCGGCAGGCGAACGGTTGGCTCAACTGATCAATCTAAAGCCAGGTACGTATCCGGGCGGTATACCTAACTCCCCAGGACCTCTACGTTCGATGCTCGTCGGCGGATTGGCCGGGGCTGGTGTAGGCTACCTGGGTGGAGCGCTTGCAGAGCGTGTTCTACCGGATACGTGGGAGCGACGTAGGCTTCGCCGCACCCTTGCGGCGATAGGCGGACTTGCTGGTGCGACACCAGGAGCGATGTGGGGTCTGGTAAACAAGTCTGATGGTCGAGACTTTAACGACTCGTCCTTGTTCCAGCAGAGCGGCTATAAGCCAGAACCGAAGATTGGCGATATACCTATCGACAGTGGCCTGATCGATACAGTGCATTTTGCCGACAAGGTTAGCGAATATCATGAATACATCAAGAGTGCCAATCTGTTCCCGAACTCGGGTCTTGGCTACTCACCCATTCCTGTAGACGAGTTTAATCGTGTAATTTGGCAGGAGCCACGTGTGTCCTCTTTGCTTAGCCCACCCGTACAGGCGGCAGCCTCGGGGCTGGTAAGCGGAGCAGCGGCACTCGGCGGACGACAGGCCCGTTTTGTGACTCCTTTCGATATTGGACGCATTGCTGCGGGAATGGGAACCGGCTACCTTTCTGGTGCGTTGGTTGGAAAAGGCCTGGGCTTGCTTATGGGCATGCCGCGACAAACGCAGGAGAAATTGAAAAATACTGGTATGATGGCGGGTATCATCGCCAATCTGGTACCAATTGCTTTTGGTGCGTAGAATATACTCATGCCAGACAAATTCACAAAGCTTTACGACCTGGAGCCGATAAGCCCGGACTCAGGCGCACTTCCACCCTTACCAAAGGTACCGGCATACGCCAACGCTATGCCTAAGAAGCTTTATGAGTTCCGTGAGGGCTTGCAAAAGATTCCCGCCAACCAGCGGGAACCGATGCTACGAGCCATCACAGAGGCTATGATGAAGGGAAGAGAGCTTGTTGACTTGAGGGGGTTTACGGAAGAGCCCTCGCCACAGCAAGCACTACAACTGACGGAAGCACCTATTACGATACGTAGCGACGTTGAGCTACGGGTAGGAAAAGACAAGCCCCGTCGGTCACTCATACGAGACTAGGAGGTCCAACATGAGTAAGCGGTTTAGTTTGAATTTGGAAGACATCAAGAAGATCGTCACTGGTGCAGGCATTGCCGCACTTGGTGGCGCGCTAGCATGGATTAGCACCAACGTTATTCCACAACTTCAAGGCGCAGAAACGGTTGAAGCAATCGCGCTAGCCACAGCACTGTCTGTGGGCGTGAACGTTCTCCGTAAGCTGATCGCTGGTCCCAAATAGTAAGGAACCCTGATGGCAATCCATCTGCTCGGCTCCGGCCACTCCATGGTCTACCACGGTCCACTTCGTTTGTGGGCCGAGGATGGCCTGGTAAAGATTGAAGATTCTCGCGACAACTCGTATGAAGCCTTGTCCGTTAAGGAAGCACTCCTGCGCGTACAGGCTATCAACGACATGATTGGCAATTCGTCTGAAGAGGGCGAGTATGCCAGTGAAATTGCAAGGTTGCAGAAATTCGTTGAGCAGATGGTGGAACTCATAAAGAGGGCCAAGGAACAGGGTATGCCTAGTGATCCCTCCGCTCGCCGTGAACGTATCCGTAGACGCCCATCGTCTATTGTTGTTCCCGGCAGCGCTGGGATGGATGTGTAAGGATATACGATGCTTACATCACGACAAGCTTTCAAAGTCGGGTTTCTTCGTAAGTGCGCCAATGCTGGCCTAACTATCGAAGAGACTCGCGCTGTAGTTAAGCAGGCGCTAGCTACAGTTAAGAGCGGTGGTCTGACTGACATGGCCACCAAACCGCTAGAGGTCGCTACAGATCTTGGCGGTAGCGCTATGAAGACTCTTGGCAACCTCGGTGTTGCCGGTCTTATGTTAGCGCCACCGGTTGCCGGTGGAGCCCTTGGCTACCTTGCGTCACGCCTCACAGATATTGATGACACGGATGTCGCAGCGGTAAAGCAAAAGGAAATCATCGACGAATATCGGAGACAGGCGGCAAACTTGCGACGTAAACGGGAGCTCAGAGGCATCGCTGTGTGAGGTACTACAGTGAGTGGATATGAGCTTCTTAAAATTTCAAGGCAAGCAAAATGGGCAGGATCGTGGCAACATCCACTGGCAACGGGCCAGCCGCGACGGAGCGCCGTTTCGAGGTTCGAACGCCCCGATCATTCGGGAAGAGGAATTCGAAGAGTTTGCAGAGAGGGTGTGGGACTCGAAGTACGGAACCTTCGACACATCAAACCCCGATGAAAGACACTGTGGTCGCACTTATCAGGAAATACTGGACGGCATAAAGATTGACTGGTTCCAGCTTCTAGGTGAGCGACAGTACCAGTGGGGAAAGAACAAAGACGGACGACCTGTAATGTACGTCTTTATTGAATGGGGTGAGCCGTATTTGGAGTTGCCGCCTGACAAGGCGCGCACAATGAGTGCGGGAGTTACAAAGGTAGAGGACGAGGCTAGATATGACCGCGTTATCCATGATTCAGAAGGCCAGCCAAGACTACTCCGAGGTTCGCAAAATGGCGGCGGAAGTTCCGGCTCCTTCGTTCTATGATGCAGTACAGAGCGCATCTAGCCAGCAACTGCGCGGCCAAGCATTGCGAAATGCTGGGCTAGTAGGGCTTGCTGGACTAGGTATCGGCGCAGGTGGTCGCGGCATTATTGGCTTGCTGAACCTCCTTCGAAAGAATATGACTCCCGAGCAGTCTTCTGTGCCCGGCCCGACGACTATTCAGGTATTTTCCGAAGATGATAAAGAGCCGAAGATGGCTGGCTTTCTGGACGGTGGCTCCGCTAAGACAGTTGCGGGTGTCCCCTGGGCCATGCCTGCTAGTTTTGCCGCAGGTGCTGGCGGGCTGTACGGCGGATGGAAGCTGATGGACTACCTCATGGACAAACGGCGTAAGGCTGATGTCGAGGCAGAGGTAGAAGCTGCTAAGAAGGAATACGAACAAGCGTTGCTTGCCGATGCGGAGTCGAAGGTGGCCTCCGACTTAGGCAGTGATCTCGATGAACTGTACGACGCAATCGAGAAGCGCAGTATCGATATCGGCGATTTAGCCGGACAGGCAACCGGTATGTACGGTATCTATGGCGGGGCCTCAGGCCTCGCTGCCGCCCTAATGATGTACAACTGGGGCAAGCAGCGTCAAAACAGAACGCTGTTGGAGAAGGCGCTAAAGAAGCGCAGACGTATCCTATATGCGCGGCAACCTGCTGCGCTATATGCGCGGCCTGTTCCGGCGAACAAGCAACCTGCTCCGCAAGCCTCCGATCCTGTAGACGATCCAAACCCAGTTGAATCCGTGGACGAATTAGACATCTAATGCCAAACGTCCTCTCGACACCGCAGACTGTAGTCAAGCCTGTTGCGCAAAAGCCCGCAAACAAGAAGCAGATGCGGGAGTTCGGTGACGCTGTTGCCACACGTCAACAGATCTATGACAACGTGCTGAACGCGGCCAATACGCTTGAGCCGCTCTCTAACCAGCGACATACGCTAAGAGTCTCCGGTGTTTCATACATCGATCCAGAGACGCTGCCGCTGTCTGTACAGAAGGAGGCAATCCTGTCTGGCAAGACACTCTCACGGCGGATTCAGGGTACATGGGAGCTTGTTGACAATGCTTCCGGAAAGGTAATAGATAGTAGAAAACAAACGCTGGCACGCGTACCGTACATGACGGATCGCGGCACATTTGTCCACAATGGTAATGAGTACACGGTATCAAACCAGATGCGATTACGCCCAGGCATCTTCACCCGCGTTAAAGACAACGGGGAGATTGAGGCCCACGCTAATCTCATACCCGGCAAAGGAGTGAGCCATCGCTACTTCCTGGACCCGGAGAAGGGCGTATTCTACGTTCGCATCGGTCAGGCGAAGATACCGCTCACACCTCTCCTAAAAGCACTAGGCGCTAAAGACAGAGATCTGCAAGAAGCCTGGGGTAACGACCTGTACATGACCAATGCGCAGAAGGATGACCCCGGTTCGCTGAATAAACTGTACGAGCGACTCGCTCGCAAGCGTGAAGCCGGTGCAACGGATGAGAACAAACTTGAGGCTATCAGGGAAGCGATAGCCCGCATGGAAGTAGATCCTGATGTCACCACACGAACTCTCGGAGGTGGCTACAAGAATCTTGGACTAGACAGCATGCTTGCTACCACCAAGAAGCTGCTAGCAGTATCACGTGGTGAACAGGAAGTTGATGATCGTGACCATCTCGCTTATCAGACGGTCGTCGGGCCTGAGGATTTGTTCGCAGAAAGACTGGCTAAAGATTATGGCGGAGCACGCCGTAACCTACTTTACCGCTCCAGTTTTCGTGGCGATCTAAACGTCATTCAGCCCGGTGCCCTCACGCGACAGCTTGAGGCTGCCCTACTCCATTCCGGATTGGGTCAAAGCCTTGAAGAAATTAACCCAGCAGACATTTTCGATAAACAATCTCGTATCTCCCGCCTCGGCGAAGGAGGTATTCCGTCTATTGACGCCGTGCCAGACGAAGCTCGGTCGGTACAGCCTTCACATATGGGATTTATGGATCCTGTACGCACACCTGAATCATTCAGGGTCGGTGTGGATGTGCATATTGCGAGTTCAGCCCGCAAGGGCAACGACGGTCGTATGTACGCCCCATTCAAGGATGCGAAAACGGGTGCGACGGTGTGGCGATCCCCTCAAGACCTCGCTGAACTCACCGTTGCCTTCCCCGGAGAGCTTAATCGAAGAACCAAACGAGTTGGCGCCATGCGTGGCGGAAAGCTGGGATACTACAAGAAGCGAGACGTGGACCTCATACTTCCAGAGTTTGAATCCGCTTTCTCACCTCTCGGCAACATGGTCCCGATGAAGTCTGCTGTGAAGGCCCAGCGTATGGCTATGGCCTCCCGCATGATCACCCAGGCGTTGCCTGTGGAGAATCCTGAGGCTCCGTATGTACAGTCCGGTATCCCTGGCGATCCAACGGGGCAGAGCTTTGAGCAGAAGTACGGGCGTAACATGGGTTCCATCCGTGCGGATAAGCCCGGAATGGTTGTTAAGGTAACCCCGGATTCGATAAGGGTGAAATACAAAGATGGAACAGTCGAAGACAAAGAGCTCTATAACAACTTCCCCTACAACCGAAAAACCTACATCCACAACACTCCAGTATTGCAGCCAGGAGCAACTTTTGGAGCTGGAGACATTCTTGCAAAAAGTAACTACACAGATGACGCAGGTACGACAGCTCTTGGCAAAAATGCTAGAGTCGCTTACATCCCGTTCAAAGGAATGAACTTCGAGGACGCTCTTGTCATTTCAGAGAGCTTCGCTAAGCGTATGTCCTCGGAGCATATGTATCAGCACGGTATCGACTGGACCGATGAACACAAGATGGGCAAGAACAACTTTGTGTCCTTGTTCCCTGGTAAGTTCGACAAGGCCACCCTGGATCGTTTGGATAAGGACGGAGTTGTTGAGCCTGGCACAGTTGTGAACTACGACGATCCTATCATCCTGTCTGCACGTAGACGGGAGCTAAGCAAAGGGAAGATCCACCGTAAGCGTGAGGCTCCTTTCTCAGATCAGACAGAGCGATGGAACCATCACTCACCAGGTGTTGTGACGGACGTTCTAAAGACTAAGTCCGGTACAACCGTATTGGTTAAATCACTCTCGCCTATGCAGGTAGGTGACAAGCTATCAGGACGTTACGGCGACAAAGGTGTTATCGCATCCATCGTTCCTGACGCACAGATGCCCCACGACGAGGAGCAGAAGCCTTTTGAGGTTCTGCTGAACCCGTTGGGTATTATCTCCCGTACAAACCCTGCCCAAATGGTTGAGGCAGCGCTAGGCAAGATTGTAGAGAAGACCGGCCGGAAACCGTACAACGTACCGGACTTCGGACAGATTGATGATCTAACAGAGTACGGATTGGAGGAACTACGAAAAAACAACATACCAGAACTCGATGCAGTGATAGATCCCGATACAGGTCGCAAGATCAAGGATATCTACACTGGCAATCGTTTCTTCATGAAATTGCATCACACAGCAGAAGGGAAGGGTCAAGGACGTGGAATTGGCGCATACACAATGGATGAGACTCCTGCGAAGGGTGGAGAAACCGGCTCGAAACGGATTAGCCTTCTTGACAACAACGCTCTATTGTCCCACGGGGCAACCGAGGTACTACGAGATGCAGGAGCGATTCGAGGACAACGGAATGAGGAGTTTTGGCTCCCTTTCATGCAAGGCCTTACGCCGCCAAAGCCGAAAGTCCCTCTCATATACGACAAGTTCGTAAACGAGCTGAAGGCTTCAGGTATTAACGTCGTTAGCGACGGACATCAGACACACATCATGGCGCTTACCGATAAGGACGTAGATCATCTGGCCGGTAATCGTTACATCGAAAGCGGAGACACGGTTAAGTTCGAGAAGGGCCTAGACCCTATTAAGGGCGGTCTATTCGATCCTACGTTGACGGGCGGACATAACAGCAACCGCTGGTCAGCGATCAAGCTAGATGATCCTATGCCGAATCCAGTAATGGAAGAACCGATCCGCAGATTGCTGGATCTTACTGGCAATGAGTTCGAGGACGTAATCGCTGGCAAGAAGGAGCTTGGACACTTTGGCACAGGCACGCAGGCGATTGGCAAGGCGCTATCGGCTATTAACCTGGACAAGGAACTTGAGTACACCCGCGCACAGATCAAGTCTGGTCGAAAGACCGCAAGAGACACAGCTGTGCGTAAGCTAGGATACTTGAAGTCGGCTAAAGCAATTGGACTACATCCTAAGGACTGGATGCTCACCAAGGCCCCGGTTCTTCCCACGAAGTTCCGGCCAGTGGCTGTTATGTCGGATAGTCGGCTACCGCTAGTAGCGGATGCTAACTATTTGTACAAGGAACTAATTGAAGCAAACACAAACCTAGCAGAGATGAAAAAGGAGATCGATGATGTCGGTGATGAACGTCTGGCAGTATACAACTCCTTTAAGGCTGTCACAGGACTTGGCGACCCAGTGCATCCCAAACTTCAAGAAAAAAGGGTTAAGGGAATCCTTAAGCACATCTTTGGTTCCAGTCCTAAAATGGGTGCCGTTCAGCGGCGTCTTGTTAGCAGCACTGTTGATCTCGTTGGGCGCGCTGTTATCACGCCTAATCCGGACCTGGATATGGATCACGTGGGTCTCCCTGAGAACCGTGCATGGGATATCTACAAGAACTTTATCGTCCGCCGCCTCAAGAGACGTGGACTGCCTCTTGTCGAGGCTGCCCGGCAGGTGGAAGATCGGTCAGCTCTTGCCCGACAAGAGTTGCTGGCCGAAATGGAAAACCGGCCCGTCATAATCAACCGGGCCCCGGTTCTTCACCGATTTGGTATCATGGCCTTTAAGCCCAAGCTGACTAAGGAAGAGACCCTGCAGGTCAGCCCGTTGATTGTGAAAGGCTTTAATGCCGACTTCGACGGCGACGCCATGCAGTACCACGTCCCTGTTAGTGACGAAGCCAAAGACGAAGCACTTGATCGGATGCTTCCCAGCCGTAACTTGCTAAGCCCCGCTGACTTTAAGTCACCCGTACACTCTCCATCACAGGAGTATACGGGCGGGCTGTATTCGGCTACTTCCCGCAAGAGTGGGCGTAGAATCCGCACATTCCGGAACCTGAAAGACGTTCTGGCAGCTTACAAGCACGGCGAAATAGAGATAGACGACCCCGTAGAGACCCTTGAGTAGCTCTTGGGTACGGGGGCAAGGTCAGGTACGATCAATGTATTGCCTACGACGTAGGTCCTTATAACCATTGACTTTCAGGAACATTGCAATGAGCAAAGTCCTTTCAGGAAAACTAGACGCTCTCGTGAACATCGCGAGAAGTCAACACAACAAGGTTGCCTTCGTCGACCCGGCAACAGCTTCTGGTGGCGGTGGCGCACCTCCCCCAGGTGACCCTGCTGCAGCAGGCGGTGGCGCACCCCCTCCAGCCGATCCGGCTGCAATGGGTGGCGGCGGCGGACCTGACATTCAAATGATGATCACATCGGCTGTACAGCAAGCCATGCAAGGCATGGGTGGCGGTATGGGCGGTGCTGGTGGTGAAGGCGGTATGCTGAAGCCCAAGATCGACGTGAATGTCGAAATCATGCAGATCAAGAATCTTTTGGCCAAGATCGCCGACGCACTCGGCGTACCCATTCCTGCGCAGGATATGGTGGCCACGCCCGAGAAGCTGACGGCGATGGCGCAGGGTCAAAACGTTGCAACACCTATGGGCGGTGGCGCCGGTGGTGCTGGTGGCGGGGGTGGCGGTATTGGCGGCATTGAGCCAATGCAAGGCATAGGCGGCGGCTCGGCAAAGACATCGGAGTATGGTGAACCTGCCGGTAGCGTCCGTATGTTGCAGCTTAGTGACCGTGCCTCGGCCTTGGCCGCTGTGATGTCTCGCAGGTAAACATGCTGACAATAAAGGTACTTCGCAGTCCTACAGAGCCTCCAATCATCGTTGAAGGCTCTACCATTATCATTGAAGAGCTGAACAACGTTCCAGCTGTGGTAATCGTTGAGACGCAGCTTACGCCCGACGCAAGCGCGATCACAGTTGCTACAGCTAACGAACCGCGCTTCAACGATATACTGGCGGGACTCGGTATCGACAAGATTGTCATACATGAGCCGCTAGAGATCGAAAACAATCATCCAGCAGGGGCCAAGCTCCTAATGGCACCAAAGAGGTAAACATGAGTAACTCATTTAAGCTACCACGGAGGGGTCAAGAGCAGGGTCGCGGAGAGCGTATTGCCAACTACACCAACTGGACCGGCGCACAGCCAGTAGAGCACGGTGTAAAGACAGCACCAGAGGTCTCGAAGACTTTTACACCGAAAAAGACTGACGTTGGTTCGTTGCCGGAAGCGCTGGTACGTAACCTGCGCCTGCTTATCGGTAAGGGCATCAATAAGTTTGTCATCAGCAGCCCGGAACGGGATGTTTACGAGGGGATGCTAGCCCTCATGACTCCGGAGGAGCGTTCACACGTGTTCTTCGAATGGTTTGATGTGCCAGTACCTCGCCGCGTTGTTGAGGTGAATGATATCGAAGAAACGCAGTACGAAAAGGCTAGACGAGTGACGCTAGAGACTAACAGAGCTGTAGCGGTGCAGGACAATAAACGGCACGATGGCGGGACACAGTTAGAGTCACCCATGGCGCGTGCCGCTGACGACGATCCGTTTGTTCTCGATGGCGAGGGAGCCTTCGACTGGATTCAGAAGAACTAATGGCAATCTCTGGCAGTTTCGGTAAACCAGACCGGGCCGAATTGCCTGCGTCTGTTAGACAATCGCCCTTACCCTGGGTACGGGTACTACAAGTCACCACAGAGAAAGGTGGCTTTGCAAACACGCATGCAATAGCTGTCGGACAAACGCAAGCCGAGCTATCTGCGTACTTAGAACTTTGGCTTGGAGAGGGTAATCGACCCTCATACCGAGGGCACAAGATTGATACTGTGCCTTATGTTGGAGACTTAGGAGAGCGATAATGTCGATCTACAACTTGCTTGGACAAGTTACGGGAAGAATGAACAAGGAGGCCAACGCGGGTATATTCCGGGCTCTTCGAGAGTTGTCCAGACTTCCGAACTTTGTAGGGGCGACAGGCCCTGGCGTGAGTCCAAAAGACTTGATGAAAGCGTACACAGGAATGGGCAGGAGACTAGGGCGTGCCATGATCGAAGGGAAGAGCCCTATCGGGAAGATACGTAGCGCTCCTTTCGGTGTTCCAAAAAAGGCACCGCTTCCAATGGCTCAAGGAACTGTTGCAGTCGATCAGCTGGCGAAAGATATAGCATCGAACTTTGGCAGAACACCTCTTACGAAGGAAACGCATAAGCAACTGGCGCCGATTTTGAAGAAGTTTAGGTCGCAGGCGGCGGGCCACTACAAGGTATCTCCAACGATACGTACGTCGTTTGATCCCATGTACTTCAAGTCAATTGAGCATCTCTCTTGAGTCTTAAAAGATATTAAGATAAAAACCCAATGCCTAAAGCTTCTGGCACAGTCGGGCAACTGCTCGTAAACGAAGTTCTCCCACCAGATATGCGGGATTACAACCGCATACTGGATAAGAAGGGGCTAGCTAACCTTCTGTCCGAGGTAGCCAAGAAGCACCCCGAAAAGTATCGGGACATCTCATTCAAGTTAGGTCGAATCGGCCTACAAGCCGCCTACTCTACTGGCGGTAATTCTTTTGGCCTATCTTCGCTCCGAAGGGCCATGTCTGCGCGCAAACGTCGAACACAGCTGCAACAGAAGTTGGACCAGCTGTTAGATGATGACAGTATAGACGACGATACGCGAGACCAGGCAACGATCAAGCTGGTAGGTCGCCTGATGTCGGAGCAACAAGATGAAATTTTTGATGAGAGTTGGAAGGAGCATAATCCACTGGCTACGCAACTTGTTGGCGCGGGTCGTGGAAATAAAAGCAACCTCGCCTCGCTCAGGGGGTCGGACGGTCTGTATCAGGACCATCGTAACAACATCATCCCGATCCCGGTCTTACGTAGTTATTCTCAAGGTCTTTCGCCACTCGAGTACTGGGCGGGTACATACGGTGCTCGTCAAGGCGTGATGGCGGTGAAGTTCGCTACCCAGGACGCTGGCTTTCTCTCAAAGCAGTTGAATCAGATTGTACACAGGGCCCTAATAACGGCAGAGGATCGCAAGGACGCGTGGCCTACGCTCCGGGGACTTCCAGTAGACACAGATGACGACGAGAGCGAAGGTTCGCTCCTTGCATCCGATGCCGGCCCGTACAAGCGCAACACAACGATTACTCCGAAGATCCTTCATGATCTTCGTAAGAAGGGCATCAATAGAATACTCGTACGCTCGCCGGCAGTCACAGGAACTCCCGACGGTGGCCTGTATGCCAGAGACGTAGGTGTACGAGAGTTTGGGAAAATACCCGTACGCGGAGAGAACGTTGGGCTAACAGCAGCGCAAGCTATCTCCGAACCAATCTCGCAAGGACAGCTATCTGCTAAGCACACCGGCGGTGTCGCTGGCCAGTCAAAGGCTGTGTCGGGATTCGATTACATCAATCAACTCGTACAGGTTCCTAAGACGTTTAAGGGCGGAGCGGCCCACGCTACGGTGGACGGGGTTGTTACTGCGGTAGAGCCGGCTCCTGCTGGTGGAAGCTATGTGACCATCAATGGCGAGAAGCACTACGTGGCAGCTGGCTACGAGCTAAAGGTAAAGCGTGGCTCGAAGGTAGAGGCCGGGGACGTTATCTCCGAGGGAACACCCAATCCCGCCACTGTCACACAATACAAGGGGATCGGCGAGGGTCGACGCTACTTCATCAAGGCATTTAGAGATGCGATGAAGGAGGGCGGCATGAAGGCCCACCGACGTAACATCGAGATACTGGCCCGAGGACTCATTAACCACGTCAGATTGACGGAGGAAATGGGCGAATACGCTCCAGATGATATCGTCCCATACTCGATGCTGGAGGACTCCTATAAGCCCCGTGAGGGGTTTCGGGCTATGCCTCCGGGTTCTGCTGTAGGAAAATACCTAGAGAGGCCTTATTTGCACTACTCTGTAGGCACTAAGATCAAACCCTCTATGCTTAAGGACTTTACGGACTTTAAGATCAACAAGTTGGATGTCCACGACGACCCGCCACCGTTTGAGCCAGAAATGATTCGCGGTATGGCTAACCTACAGCACGACCCTGACTGGATGACAAGAATGTTTGGTTCCGGTCTCAAAGGTAGTCTGCTTAAGGGCGTTCATCGTGGGGCAAGTTCCACAGACACAGGTACGAGCTTCGTCGCTGGACGGGCAAAGGCTGTGGACTTCGGTCGTACAGGTTTTGTTCAGTCACCAAAGCTGTAAGGAGTAACAGTATGTCGTGGGGAACTATCGCGCTGATCGTGTGGATGGGCATGTATGCACTAAGGACGTTAACTAACTTCGCCTTTGTGCATATGGATGTTGTTCACGGAATTGTTGCAGCAGTTTGTGCGATTGCAATAGCCTTTGGGAAGTAACATGGATCCACAACGCCTTGGGCGATTGACTGCTCACACTAAGACTGCCTTTCTAGGCAGTTTTGGTAACGCTATGCTGCGTGGCGGTCAAAAGGCATTGCAGTATATGCCTAAGTCGACACTCGGTAAGGCGGGGGTAGGCCTCGCTGCCGGTGGCGCTGCACTGTATGGCGGTAAGAAACTGCTCGGCGGTGGTGGGGAAGAAGAACCGTCACCATACCCAGGGCTCGACAAGATGTACGGGCAGGGCTTTGGAAACTACGTACAACAAATCAATCAACAGCCGAACCCGCAACAATGGGCACAGCCGGCGCAGCCAGCGCAGAACGCTGCAGCAGCTTCCCAACCCGCAGCGCTTGGCCAGCAGACCGCGCGAACACAAACACCGCGTATAGCTTCGCAACAGAATCCGTATTCATCTAGTTGGCAGAATGCCGCTAGTGGCGCACTACAATGGGGCACGATTCCTTTCGGTGGTGCGGGCGCGATTGCCGGCGGAGTTGGCGGCGGCATGCTGCAAGAGGGAGACGCGCCAGAGGGCACAGACGCACAGTATCGGCAGGCGTACAGACTTGGCAGTGACCAAGGTATCGGCGGTAACTTGCGGAACCTAGGCTCCGCGATGTCGCATCCTGGCGACGCTATGCGTGCGATATGGAACGATATAAAGGGCGGATTTGGTGCTCGCTATAAGACATCTTCTGCAGAAGAAGGTTTTGGCGAGCAGTCGGATGCCTTTGGTATAGGCGGCGGTACGGGCGGCATGTCTCCTTTCGTAACCAAGTCACTTACAAACTCGTCTAGTGCATTGCATCCCGGCGCCAGTAATGGCGGTATGCCGGGTATGCCTGGTATGGGCGGCTTTGGGGGTGGCGGCGGAATGTCACCAGAACAACTTGGCGAGCAGACAGCGGGCGAGGAAGAACAGCCAGACCCGTTTGCTAATCCAATATCTAGCATACCGGGTCTCGGCATGTGGACTTCAAAAGGTAATCCGATAGCTAGTCTCGGTATGGGTTGGGGAATCGGCAAAGGAGTACAAACGATTGGCGGGGCTATTAGAGGTGCTCGCGGTGGCCACGGTGCATGGGCCGGCGCTAGAGCAGCGGCGGGTCCCGGCTGGCGCGCTGCATTCGGTGGCCGCGCTTTAGCTCCCGGGGGATGGGGTGCAGCAGGTAGAGCAACTTTGGCTGGTCGAGGAGCGTTGGGAGGTACCTTGGCGTTTGAAGGCGGTGTTACTGCACTCAAAGGTGTAGGCGAAGCGTGGGATCATCTACGCGGCAAAGGCCCGTCAGCCCACCAGTATCAGGACCTAGCTGATCCAAGAAAGCACGGATACTGGGGCGCAGTCTCGAATGTGTACGACCGGCCGTGGCAGGGTGCGTACGAGACGTTCAAAGCCACCAATCCGCTCATGGTAGGACACAAAGACAATCTCCTTAATGTCGCCGGTAATCTCGTAGCAGATCACGCAAGGCTCGCCCGCACAACGGCGATGGGTAATAGGAGAGACGCCTATACTCAGGAAGAGATAACGCGTATGTCGAATCCGGCCATGGATACGAATAAGCAGTGGATGAAGACACACGACGGTAGAATGGTGCCGACACAGGCAGGCCTGGATGAGACGGTGCGTGACGCAGCACTAGGTCAACCGTTGGCCGCAGAAGGTACTGGTGACCGCATGATGCAGCTATCTGCGAGAAAGCGGTTGGAGAGAATGCAGGCTAGCGGTTTTGCGGACGCACAAGGTAAGTCGACCTACGTAGCGCCCACACCACCAAAGCCAGCACCACCGCCTGCGACCGCTCCGGCGGCTACGACAACGCCCCCAGCAGCGCCGGCACCGGCTGCCGCACCGCCTGTAACAGCCCCCGTAACGCCCCCACCAAAGGTACCTCAGCCGGTAGCTGGGGCCGTAAACCCGATAAAGTAACGTCGCAAGTACCAAAATAGCCTTGGGATTGCGCTAGGAACCTACTACAATTTGACTTAGGTCATCTTGGAGATCGCAGATGAACAAAATAAATCAAATCGGCAGGCTTACTGCACAGGTTGAGACGAAGCAAGCAGGCGCTTTTACTGGCGCAGGTAGAGCAGCTGACTTTGTCATACGGCATGGTGCCAAAGGGCTTTCTAACCTATTTCGATGGGGCTGGAAACCTGCTACAAGAGGCGCTGCCGGTGGTGGTGCTCTCCGTAGAGGCGCTACAGTAGCCGCAGGCGCTGCTGGACTCGGTGCAGCCAACGAGGCGCTAGGCACTATCGGGCTAAACCCGTTTGGTGGCGGACAGTACTGGAGTCCGAGCATGCACAAAGTGCAGATGAAGTCAGAACCCGGCTTCCTGGCAAGTATAAAGCATATGCTAAGCAAGCCAGTACAAACTGCTTTAGTCGCCTCGGGGACTGTTGCCGATCCTACCCCAGAAGAAATGCTAAAGGACAGAAGACCGTGGGCTAATTGGGGCGCTGGTCGAAAGTTCATGGGATACGATGATCGGACGGGTAAACTGAAGTTTGATTATACTGGTGGCGGTCAGGTGGACTCCCCAGGCTACACATCTATGCGAAAAACTCTTGGTGAACTGCAAGGTATGGCCAGAGGCATGGGTGTTACGTCCGATTCACAATCCGGTGGATCCGGTCCCGGTAGCGCCGGTAAGCGCTATATCTTTTTCGCAGACAGGCCCGGCCTGAACTTTGACAATGTCTCTACGATCTAACGGGATCCAGTTCATGAACGGAAGCATGTATAAGAGCGCCAAGACCCGCAACCAACTACTCGCTGAGCTACGCAGCTACAGCGAGGATAGTTACGTAAAGCGTGCCGCTATCGGCGGAGAACCTGAGACTGGCTTTGAACAGTCTTTTGCTACTCTTGCCTTCACCTATATCCAAGACAAGGCGCCTAGTCTCTTGGACTTCATGGTAGGGTTTCAGCTTGTTGATAAAGCTGAGGACAACAAGAAGGCAGTAGGTATCTTTGGCTTTAAGGTAGGCGGACAGTGGGTATATGTGCCCATCTTCTTCCTCAACGGCGACCTAAAGGGTCACGAACTCATGTACCTGAAAAACCAGGACATGTTTGTTCCTCTTAAAGAGAACTGGGTTAACTATGTTCTATCCCGTAAGCCGAACGTTCTTGGTGAAGGCGTAAAGGACGATACACGCGGCCTTGGTATGCTTGAACCAAACATCGCATCTCTAGGTAATCCGCCTAGCAGCGGTAAGTTCTCTTCGGATCTGTACGTTCCCCCGAAGCTAAAGGACTGGGCTAAGAAGTCTTGCCTGATGGGTCATGTAGCTAACTGGGTTACACAGAGTCCTAACGTCAAGTCAGCGGCTGCCCAAAGCAAGCTAGATCTTGAGGCCTTCTTGTCTTCCGACATTCGTGTCGTAAAGATAGCAATGGAGACTGCAAAGTCTTGGCCGACCTTTAAGACAGCGCTAGATCAGTTCTACGGTTCCGATCTCTTCCATCGCGTTCTGACTGGCATGAAGAAGCGGGCACTAGCAGAGCCGGCCGCAATTCTTGTCGAGCGAAAGACCGCTGCGGCAGAGAAGCCAAAGAAGGTTGAAGTCATCACAGACCAAGCCATCACCGACAACATGCCAGAAATGGATGAAAAGGAGCGCGAGAAGCTTCTGCGTGATGGTTTCCTTATTCGGGATCACCGTGAAGGTGAAGAGATTTCCCGAGCATACAACACACAAGTACAGGTAACACTGGTTAATCCGGACGCTACTGACGTTTACGAGATTCTCGTAAAGCCAGGTGAGTTCGAGCGTTGCCTGATAGTGCATCATCCCCACTCTTCAAACGGTCGTAAGGGTTTCGACCTGGTTGTTAGCTTGTCCGAGGACAACAAGTGGGACAATGTACATCCGACCAAGGTATTTGCTAAGCAGCAATCGCGACCGAAGTCGGACATAGAAGAATTCAAAGATTGGTTTGAGGATCAGAGCAATAGTTCACCCAAGGAAGGTGGTAGCTACATAGCTATCTCTCCTAATGGCCAAGGCACCTGTGTCTTCGAGGTCCGCGAGGATGTCGGCGAGAACGGGTACAAGGTCTACTGGGAGGACTGGGGCGACACTCGACCAGACTATCTTGGCTCATACGAGAGCACATCACGCGGCTGTAATTCTTGCTTAGATTGTTGCGGTGGTGGTGACTTCGTTTATCTAAACGACAAGGAAGGAACTAAGTTTCGTTCCGTCAGCGGCTGCCTGTACGTACCGGCAGATGCCAAGATCGTAAAGGTAAAGGATCCACCCAAGTGCCGTAAGTGCGACAAGTCTCGGGAAGACTGCACGTGCGAGCACTTTGATCGCGACTACTCTAGTAAGAAGATACTTCAGCCAGGCAACCTAGCCGATCTGCAACTGCAGATTATGCAGAAGACCTCGGAGCTGAAAATCTGGAGCGATCATAGCGAGGTAATCATCAACCGTCAGCGCTTCTCCAAGATGGCCGGATTGGTACACCTTGTTCGAGAGCATGGCTTCCGTGAGAAGACCGCACGCAACCTGTTGAAGCAGGCAGACGTGTTTGGTGGCAGACGTTTCCGCGTCAAGTACGCCAACCCTGCCGGCATGGGCATGGGACCGTATGCGGCTATGGAAGGTCCGGGTATGCCGGCTTTCCCAGAGCCACAG
>Ga0194131_10003367_pt1 | contig 25260 bp, 31 predicted proteins | sample TA2KigO120mmetaG_FD_148631 | JGI IMG/M metagenome (GOLD analysis project Ga0194131, IMG submission 148631) | Freshwater microbial communities from Lake Tanganyika, Tanzania - TA2015053 Kigoma Offshore 120m | ecosystem: Environmental > Aquatic > Freshwater > Lake | place: Tanzania: Lake... | reverse complement strand
CAACCGAAACACCAACTACTACCACAACAACCGAAACACCAACTACTACCACAACAACCGAAACACCAACTACTACCACAACAACCGAAACACCAACTACTACCACAACAACCGAAACACCAACTACATCCACAACAACTGAAACACCCACACCAACAAATACTGAAACACCAACCCAAACACCTACTCAGACACAAACATCTACTTTAACACAAACACCAACAAATACTCAAACACCAACAGAGACGCCTACCGAAACACCTACACAAACAAATACTGAAACACCAACTCAAACACAAACATCTACTTTAACACAAACACCAACTAACACCTCATCATTGACTCCAACACCAACAGTTACTGAAACTCCAACCGAAACTCCAACACCTACACCAACTCATATAGATGAGCAGCAACAATCTGTATATTTCTACGGTAACCAAGGATATTCTTCTGGAGAAGGTTCTTATCTATCGTTCTCAAACACAACATTTATGAGCTTAACTGGATCTGTAATAGACGGAATACCAACCGTAGTTCCGAAATTTACATTATCTATGTGGATCGAACCAGATTGGACATCAGGGTTAGGATATCCTGCTTGGTTATATGAAATGAAAACTACCCATAACCCAATAATCTCAGGTAAGACAGGAAGTCATATGTGGATTTTATATGACGCTGAAACTGGTGATAACGCTATTCAAATGAACTTGACGTATCTTATAGATGGAAAGTCTTCATCTGTTTATATGAATTGGATACTCTCAACAGGTAGTAATATAAATATAACAGGCATTTCTACCCAAGGTCAGTCCTCGTGGAATAGTTCAACTAGTCCAACATTCTCAATGTTGACGTTTGTCATGGATGGAGATCAGACAGGAATCACTAATCAATTTAGAATGTTCTGGAATGGATTCACACTTTCTGGAACTGGTAGTATGACACCTGGATTCGTAGCAGAAGAATCTGTTTATAGTTTCTACTCATCTAACAGAACAAGTTACATACCAGCTACCATGAGTGGCGTATTAGGTGCCTACTATTGGCCAAGAGCTTTCTGGGCTGATAACCTATTCTTCTACTGGGATTCTCTTTCTCAACAACAGATTAGACAGCAATTGTGGAACACTTCTCAACCACTTTGTGACTATTCAAATCTATTCACTGGTTCCCTATATTGGAACTTTAATTCTAAGATGAATCCATATAGATCGGTTGGCAACCAACTAACACTATCACCGGTAGGAGTAATACTTGATTCACCTACAATCTCAACAACTCACTCAGTTTCGTGTGCTACTCAGCTTTTAGATAATGTTTGGAGTAATACCTATGATAATTTTTATGGATGTGCTAACAATGTAAGAGGTGTCTACTGCGATGGATCTGGAGATCAATCATGTATGTCAACAGCTGATACTTATTACACAGACTATAACGTTGGTTCAGAAGATAGGTTCTATCTAGGTATGACTTTTTATTCGGATCCTGAGCTTTCAAACCCGGTATCAGCAGGACCAACCTGGTATTTCGCATTTACACTAAGTACTACACCTGGTTCTGGAATTCTCTATGAAATGAACGCCACTAACCTTTTTGCAACCTACAGCTTAGGTGATAGTTGTTAGTAAACACCACTTCCGTAATTTCTTTGACTAGACATATAAATTTTGTCAACCTACGGACAACAAACTTTCTTTAAGTAGTTGTTTTTCCTTTTCTAACTTACGTTTATCATAATTCTTTTTCCCCCTGACCACACCTATCTTAACCTTAACCTTATGATTTACCCAAATAACTTCCAATGGAACACAAGTAAATCCCTTTTGGGTAACTAGTTTATGTAACCTCTTTATTTCAGTTTTACGTAGTAACAATTTCCTGTGCCTAGTTACTTCGTGAGAGAAAAACCCACCCGAACCTGAACATTTTATATGACTATTAATCAAAAAACATTCACCTTCTCTAACCTCAATAAAACTATCATTTATCTGAATATCACCTCTTCTTATAGATTTAACTTCAGACCCAAGTAATTGCAACCCAGCCACAAACTCTTCTTCTACGAAATAATCGAAATGGGCCTTACGATTCTTTACAATAAGACCAGCATCCTTTTTCATCAACTTAACTTTTAAAACTAAAAATCTCTAGAATTTTCAGAAGAATCAGAACCCGGAAAGGAGTCCATTAAGTCTGTAACCAAACCAGCTAATACAGGTTTAGACACTACACCCGTTCTTTTCTCTTTCATAACACCGTCCTTATAAATAATAGTAGTAGGAACACTCCTTACTTTCAAACCAAGACAGGTTTCAGCACAATCATCTGCATCCACTTTCCCAAAAACAACTTTTCCTCCTACACCATATTCTCTCGCGAGTTCATCAATAACCGGACCCATCATACGACAAGGCCCACACCAGCTAGCTTTTATATAGACCACTCTAACTCCATTTTCAATAAAGCTATCAAAACTTTCGTCGGTTAGGATAACAGGAAGTGTATAATCTGCATTAATATTCATAATCTTTAAGTATTTTAAGTATATATAAAAAAAATAATAGAAGTTGTATATATCATTATCTTGCACCCGCCGCGCTGGAAACGGAGTTTTTTCCTTATCTTTGCTCTATGAGTTTGTATTATCGCCTTCGTTATAAGGTCTCGTCAAAGATGATGGCTACGGTCAAGTCTGTTCAACAGGCCACTGGGGCTAATGAGGTTTATTTTCTTGAGCCTATCGGTGATGTTGTGTCAGTTTCACATTTACCAAAACTTTCTTCAGGGAAATACGTATCACCTCTTAGTCTTGATACAAAAGTTTTAGTGAAAATGCTCTCAAATATTCTTTCTAGGAAGTTTTATTTTTACAAAGAGTACGAGGGTCAGAAATTTAAAGTTAAACCTAAACCGCTAAGTGGAAATAATTAATGATTTCAAGTGGTATATAGATACCACCACAGATACCGACCATCCCTGTCCAAATAACTATTGTAGGAATTTTGGAATATGTAACTGCTTAGTTATCCGAGATACAACTATCCGGTCTATCAATTTCAATCGTGTAGTGGATTCAATATCTACTCAAGTTCTCCATCCAGATTCTATTGTTTACAGTCTTGATGAAAAAATTAATAAAGTAGTTTATGGTTTTGATAGGGATTTTGATTTTTACTGCATAGAAAGGTTATGCGCTTCACAAAAACTCTGGGATCTGAAATCTTGGCAAGTCAATATCACAGACGGATATTACGGTCAGGTTATTGAATCAGTTTCTATCAAAGAGCCACTTTTTACGGTTCTTCTAGAAAGACTTGAGGATCTTTTCTCCCAAAAAAATATCCGTGAAAGAGCGACTTTTCTACTGAATGAAGAATACGGATTTGTTCCACAAGATCTTGTGGATAAAAAATGGCGGATTTCTATAGTAGATACTCAAGATTTAGTCTATCCGAGTCGTGAACATTTTAATCGAATTCAAGTTTCACATAAAGATCAAATTGATAGTCGTAGAACAAAAATACAAGGAGTATGTAAAAGAAATGGGAACCTCTTTGAGGTGATTGATGGTCATCACAGACTTAAGGTAAATAGTGAATCATCTGTAAAAATAATAGAAATATACTAATGGCAACATTATCAAAACAAAGAGAAGAAGATCTTTGGAATCTTTTTGATACCTGGACAAGGGGATGGAATCTACATGATCTAAAATCTGTTTTTACTCAAGGAGATCTAGATAAGTTTCATCAATTTCTTTTTTATCTAGAAGATAAAACCGATTGGTTTGATTGGAAAGATATGGAACAAATTAAGAATAGGCTACAAAACTATGTGTTTATGCAAGATTTTTTAATCAATAACAACTCTAACTTGGATAAATAATGACCGTAATTGAGATAGAAAAGAAGTTTATACTAAAATCTCTTCCTAAAAGAGAACCTGATTATATTTTTGATATCGATCAATACTACTATAAAAATAGTCAAGGTGTTTGGGAGAGAGCTAGAACTTACCATAACGAACTACTTGGTGATAGGTGGGTTCATACGATTAAAAAAAGTGTATCTAAAGGTGTAAATTTGGAAGATGAAAGAGATTTATCTAATCAAGAATGGGAAGATTTTGTAAAAAAGTGTAAAAAACCACAAAATCAAGGTAGATTTATACAAAAAAGAAGACATGTCTTTTCACATTTTGATCTAAAGTGGGAGGTTGATGAGTTCCTAAGTGGATACTCACTTATTATCGCTGAGCTTGAAATACCATCACCTAGGCACCGTTTTGAAATACCAGATTTTATATCACAAGTTCTTCTGTTAGAGGTCACTGGTCTAAAACAATTTTCCAATAGAAACTTATCTCTACCCCTTAATGAACTTTAATAACTAAAAAAATATAACCACTAAACCAAAAAAATATGATACAGGACAAAGAGTACGAACTTTGGAAAGATCAAATCTTAGCATCTATTTCAGATGATGATGATGATGATGAACCAAAATCTCCTGGGAAAAAAGGAGAATCCAAATCTAAAACACCCATTTTAGAAAATTACGGTAAAGACATTACTCGTATGGCCGAAGAGGGTAAAGTAGATCCCATAATAGGTAGAGAGAAAGAGATTATTAGAATGTCTCAGATTCTCTGCCGTAGAAAGAAAAATAATCCTATACTACTTGGAGAGCCAGGTGTAGGTAAGACTTCAGTGGTTGATGGCCTAGCTCTTCGTATTGTAAATCGGAAAGTTCCAAGAGCTCTTTTTTCTAAAAGAATCTGGATGCTCGATCTAGCTTCTCTTGTAGCAGGCACTAAATATCGCGGTCAGTTCGAGGAAAGAGTAAAATCATTATTATCTGAAGTAGGGAAAGACCCAGACATTATTCTTTTTATTGACGAGATTCATACTATGATTGGGACGGGTGGGTCTTCTGGATCTATGGACGCTTCAAATATGTTCAAACCCGCTCTCTCACGTGGAGAACTTCGTATTATCGGAGCTACCACACAAGAAGAGTATCGAAAACACATCGAAAAAGATGGAGCTCTAGAGCGTCGTTTTCAGAAAATCACAGTTCTTCCTACAACCGAAGATGAAACTATTCAGATTATCGAGAAGATTGTTCCTCGTTATGAAAGTTACCACAATGTTATCTATACACCAGAAGCTATTCAAGCTTGTGTGTATCTAACCTCTCGTTATATCACCGATAAACACCTACCGGATAAAGCAGTTGATGCTCTTGATGAAGCAGGATCAAAAGTTCATATCTCGAATGTTGTGGTTCCAAGGGAAATCACTGATTGTGAAGAGAAGATTATGCAGATTAAAGAAAAGAAAAACGAAGTTGTTAAGGGTCAAAGATATGAAGAGGCAGCAAAACTACGTGATCTAGAAAAACAACTTCAATCTCAGCTCGAGATTGAAAGAAAAAAATGGGAAGATGACGAGTTTAAAAATAAAAAAGTTGTTGATGAAAATCATGTAGCAGAAGTTGTTTCTATGATGTCGGGTATTCCAGTTCAGAAAATTTCTCAATCTGAAAACAAGAAACTATCCCAAATGTCTCAAGTTTTATCACAAAGTGTTGTCGGTCAAGAAGAAGCAGTAAGAGCTGTAGTAAAGAGTATTCAGAGAGGTCGTGTAGGTCTTAAAGATCCAAACAGACCACTTGGTGTATTTCTTTTCGCTGGAGATACCGGAACAGGTAAAACTCACCTTGCTAAAACACTTGCAAAGCAGATGTTCGAATCAGAAGATAACTTAGTGAGAATAGATATGAGTGAGTTTATGGAAAAAATTTCTATTACTCGTATTATCGGATCCTCTGCTGGATATGTTGGTTATGAAGATGCAACTATTCTAGATCAAATCAGAAGAAAACCTTATTCAGTTATTCTTCTTGACGAGATTGAAAAAGCACATACCGACGTATTTAATCTATTCTTACAAGCTTTCGATGAAGGACACCTTACCGATTCTCACGGTAGAAAAGTAAATCTGAAAAACTGCATTATTATCATGACCTCAAATGTAGGTGTAAGGCAGCTTAAAGAGTTTGGAACAGGTCTTGGTTTTGAGACTCGGGCTAAGTCAGATACTTCTAAAAAAGATCAAGAAGATGTTATCCAAAAAGAGATCAAAAAGAAGTTTCCACCAGAGTTTATTAACCGTATTGATTCTATTGTTATGTTCAACTCTCTTGATGAGCAGTCTATTGAAAAAATTATTGATATTGAACTTGAAAAAGTACAATCAAGAGTTCTTGAAATTGAGTATGTCCTAGAAGTTACACCTGGAATGAAATCACATCTTATGAAAGTTGGATGGGATCCAAAGTTTGGAGCGCGTCCGTTAAAAAGAGCAATCCAAACGTGGATTGAAGATGAACTAACCGAGTTTATTCTAGAAACTGAACCACAAAAAGGTGCAACACTTGTAGTAGATTATCTTCTTGAAGAAGAGAAGTCAGTAGTTACTATTAAAAATGGAAAAAAATCAAGAAGGGAAAAGGCTAATCCCGAAGAGCCTGGACAATGATACATTTACTTTGGTGTACTATAAGGACCAATAGCTTTCCAAACACTCATTCTATATGGATGAGGGCTTCTCTTGATAAAACTAATATCACTACTCACGTTCTAGTCTCGACCGAGACGGAACGTGAGTTTTTAGATACTTATTTTGAGCGTAACAATCTTAGCTATACAATAACGGTTTATGATCCGCCCTATCGTGGTGTTTGTTTACCATCCTATAAACTTTCATCAAATCTGGTAGCTGCCCCAGAAGATATCGTAGTTTTCGGATCGGATGATTTTACACCACCACAAAATTGGGATAGGTATGTAGTTGAAAGTCTTCCAAACAAAGGCGCACTTATGGTCAATGATGGATATCAAAAACTAGATTTCTCTAATATGGAACATCCTGTTTTTTCAATACCTATTATGACTTATTCATGTTTAGTAGATAATAATCTTGTTATCTACCATCCTGATTATACTCATCTTTATTCAGATGCCGAGCTCTATAAAAATCTTTATGAAATGGGACTTGTTATTGATAATAGGGAGAGGGATCAAGATTTTGTCTTTACTCACCATCACTGGTCTAACGGGAAACGTCAGGGAGATTCTAACGATCAATCTTATTATAATAATATGTCAAGAGATAAAGAAACTTGGATAAAAAGGTCCATTCTTCCACTTGAAGAAAGATTAAAAGTGGGATAATAGTATGCAGAGTATAAAAATAGATTTCACTGATTTTTGGCCTGGATTTGATAAAGAGGATAACTACTTTACCAATCTTCTTCGTGAAGGTTTTTCTGTAGAAATATCCTCTAATCCAGACTTTCTTTTTTATTCTGTTTTTGGAAGTAGCCATACTAGATATCAATCTACTAAAATATTTTATACCGGTGAGAATATATCACCGGTTTTTTCAGATTTAGACCCCACTAGAGGTTGTGACTGGGCTTTTTCATTTGATTATTCTCAAGATCCTAGAAACTACAGACTACCTCATTATCTTCTTTATCCTGGATATTATGAACTTTCACAAAGACCTGATCCTAAGAGTTCACTTTTTGATAGGAAGTTTTGTTCTTTCGTTGTAAGTAACGGGGCATCTTCCCCAAGAAATGAGTTTTTCAATCTTCTTTCAAGATACAAGCCGGTGGATTCTGGTGGAAGATTTATGAATAATCTAGGGAGACTTGTAGGTGATAAGATTGAGTTCCTTCGGGATTATAAGTTTAATATTTGTTTTGAGAATGATGCGCACCGAGGATATAACGAGCACTATACAACAGAAAAACTTCCTCAAGCTCTATCTTCTCATACCTTACCGATTTATTTTGGAAACACAGATATAGAGAAGGAGTTTAATCCGAAATCTTTTATTGATGTTAGAAACTTTCCAAACTTTTCATCTGCTGTAGAATATATTATAGAACTAGATAGAGATAGGGATAAATATTTAGAAGTTCTTCACCAAAGACCGTTTTTAGATAACGAACCTCCACTCTCTAATAAAAAAGAAAACATTAGAGATTTTCTCTACCAAATTTTTAGATGAGAGAGTTTAGTATTGGAATAACAACATTTGAAAGGCGTCTTGAATCGCTTACTAGAATGGTGAAATACTTGAAAAGATGCGATCCAGATATTATAATCAACTTAGCTATAAACGGAGAAATTGAAACTCCCTTTAGCGAAGAATATAGACGGGGTATATTGAAACTCTGTCTAGAATGGGGAAATATTTTTCCCATTTTTCATCAAGAGTTTAGATCTCTATCAAAGTTATGGAACACTCTTGTTATTAACTCTGTAACAGAATATAATATTATACTGAATGATGATCTACTTTTCGATGAAGGTAAAAACTTTGTAGAAATCTTGAGTGGTGTTATATCTTCTAATCCAGGTCAGGAATGTTTTACTATCAATAACTCGTTTAGTCATTTTGTGATTACAAAAAACTTACTTGACCAAATGAATTATTTTGATGAACGACTCCTTTTACATGGATATGAAGATGGGGATTTTGTATGGCGTTACATAGAAAAATATTCCAATTACCCGTCAAGTATAAATCTTCCGATAATTGTGAATATTCATCAAACTGGTAAGAATGATCCTACAATGTTGGCATTAAATTGTGAATTGGGTTATGCTGATAAACCAAGATTTAATCAGGAATTCATAATGTCCAAATACAACGAAGATTCAAAATCTCTTATTTCTGGTATGTTTGGCAAACCCTATAAAAAAATTCTTGAAGATTATCGTCAATATCCATACGAAAGTTTCTTCTCGAAAAATAAGAAAAATTTCACTTCTTTTTTGAAACTGGAACTATAAAAAATAAGAAAAAAAATATATTGAACTATGGAATATAGAGGACAACTGCTACAAGACCGTTTTGTGGACGATTTTTACAAACAAAGGAGGAATGGAATTTATCTAGATATTGGAGCACACAATGGAAAAGATTTATCAAATACCTATTTCTTAGAATATTCAAGAGATTGGTCAGGAATTCTGATCGAACCGATTGACGAAGAGTTCGAAAAGTTGAAATCTTGTCGTGGAGAAAAGAACCGATTTTTTAAAACAGCGGTGAGTGATTATGATGGTCAGTCAGTTTTTAGAAAAATTGTGGGTGATGAAAAGGCACCAAACATGTTATCTGGATTGTTAGAAAATATACACCCTATACAATTACAAAGAATACAAAAAGAAACATTTGAGACAAATTCAAAAGTATATGATGTTGATATTCAGGTAAGAACACTACAGTCCATTCTAGATGAATGTGAGATGTTTGAATTTGATTTTTGTTCTTTAGATGTTGAAGGTTCTGAACTTCCAATACTCAAATCGATAGACTGGAACCGCACAAACATCAAAATGTTTATAATTGAGAATAACTACGGAGTAGAAGAACAAATAACACCCTATTTAGAACAGTATAATTATGATCGGTTGGGTTTTTTACAATGGGATGTTGTGTATGTTAAAAATACAAGATTAGTCTGATGAACAATACACCGACTAAAGATTGTTGTGTTTTGGATACACTAGGGCAAGATCCGTCAAAGATAGATCAAATCCTAAAATTAGATACTCAGAATTACTTAATAAATGAAATCACGAATTAGGTGAGATCAAAAATTTGAAACCATATATTATTTGATAAATGAAAAAAAATACCTTAAGTTATAGCCTATGGGGTGAGGATCCGAAATATTGGGTTGGTGCGCTAGAGAATATTAAGTTAGCCAGGAGATACTATCCAGAATGGATTAGTATTTTTTATGTAGATAAAAACTCGAAAAGTGAACTGATAAAAAGTTTAGAGCAACCAGATGTTGAAATAATACTCGTAGATTCGGATACACAAATACCAGACAACACCATGAATAGATTCAAGTATCCAGGGATTTTCTGGAGGTTTACTACTTTATCACGTAATTCACAAAATATAAATTTATTTAGAGACTGCGATTCAAGAATTTCACAAAGAGAAGTAGATGCTGTCAATGAATGGTTGGTATCGGATAAAAAAATACATATAATGAGAGACCATCCCTATCATCGAGTACCAATTCTCGCTGGTATGTGGGGAGCTAGGGATGGTGCACTTGAAAATATTCTAGATCTATTGCAGAACTGGAGAAATTCAGATAAAAAAGAAATATTTCAAGCAGAAGACCAAGACTTTTTAGGACAAGTTATCTATCCCATAGTAAAGGACATTTCAATGGAGCATTCAGAATTTGGAATAAGTTTCGGTGGTAAAATAAATAAGTTTCCAACAAAGAGAAATAATTTTGAGTTTGTAGGTGATGTGTTTGATGATGAAAATATTAGACATCCAGAATATTGGAAAATTTTAGTAGAAAAATAAAAAAATAAAAAAAGTATGATATCAATTGAGCAAGCTAATTTCCAAATAGGAAAATTAATTGAAAAGTCTCTACCCTTTATAGCCGGTAAAATGGGTGCAGTAGAACAACAAATAGTCAAATACCACTTGTATAATAGATACTGGGATGAGAATATCAGATGGCATGCGTCAAACCACGCTGGAGTTACACCACCAACTGATTTTGTTTTAGATTATTTTACCAGAGAATACGTTTCTGCATTAGAAAATACCGACCTTCTTACAATCTGGTTTCCAGATCAGTTAAATTCACAAGAGTATATAATGTCTAAACAACTTTGTAAAAATGCTGAATTTATTGCAGGTCTTCAAGCATTAGAACCTTTTTATCATACAAATCCCTGGAGTAAATATCTAGAAGGTAAAAAGGTATTGGTTGTTCACCCGTTTGAGGATTCTATTAGATACCAATTTTCAAAGAAAGAATTACTTTTTGAAGACAAAGAAATTTTACCTGATTTTGAACTTATAACATATAAAACATATCAAACACACGGTGGTGGTAATACCGACCTTCCTTGGAATGTTTGTTACGAAGAAATGGTTAATGGAATACAAAAGTTGGAATTTGATGTAGCTTTAGTAGGTTGCGGCGCATATGGTCTTCCTATCTGTAATCAGATTAAGAAAATGGGTAAGCCTGTTGTACATGTTGGTGGTGGATTGCAAATTATGTTTGGAATAAAAGGTAATAGATGGGATAATATGCCAGCTGTCAATAAATATTACAATCAGCATTGGAAGAGACCCTATGATAGTGAAAAAACAAGAAACCACTCAGTAGTTGAAGGTTCTACATATTGGTAAAAAAAAATAAATTACTATGAATAATTGGATTAAGTATAATATACAGGTAAATGATTGGGATAGACTTGTCTCATTAAAATTTGAAGAAAACGCCAATAAAGGAGGAACCTTCTGTGATGTTGGTGCATGTAATGGTGTCATTACACAATTCTTTAAGAACCTTGCTGGAGAAGATGGAATGGTCTATTCGTTTGAGTTGAATCCTTTTAATTTTGAAGTAATAAAAGGATTTAAATCAAAAAAATGTATCGTAGAAAATCTTGCTGTGAGTGATGAGTCTGGGTTAGTTGATATTTATGGGGATCATTCATCTTCAGGTAATCACACCTCAAATATAGTTGGTCACGATACAACTTTCAGACAAATGCAGAAAATATCTGAGGTTAAGTCTATTTCTTTAGATGAGTATTTCAAGGATATCAAAGTAGACTTTATTAAAATAGATGTTGAAGGTGCTGAACTGAAAGTAATGAAGGGTGGATTAAATACTTTGAAAAATTGTAAGTTTGCTATAATTGAATGTCATTTTCAGGAAGATTGGGAAGAAATTTATGATTTTATAAAATCTAAAAATTTAGATTTCAAAAATTTAGTAGATGATGTTCCAGTATATTATGGAGCAACAAATCCAGTACCGGGAATAGGACCTATGGGTATGCCTTATCAAATATACCTTTATAACCAAAATTAAATAATAAAATATATGTGGAACATTGAAGATAAACAAGGATTTGAAACAGATTCAATGAGTGGTAAGGGTCAAATTAATCCAGATTCAGATTTTGGAAAAGTAATATTTGATTTGGCTAAAAATTCCGAAAACTTAATATTTGTGGATATTGGAACCTGGAATGGTTTAGGATCTACTAAATGTTTTATCGAAGCTATGGTTTTTAATAAAAGCTCAAAGCTTTATACAGTTGAAAATAACACCGAAAAGATAGACTTTGCTAAACAAAGTTGGAAATCGTTTATTGAAGAAAACGGTCTTTATGTGGAATTTATCAATGGTACGTTAGTATCAAATACTAGTATAGATAATTGGCTAAGTGATAATAATGTAGAACTCTCTAAGACAGAACAATACTGGTTAGAGATTGATAAAACTAATTCTACAAATCTGATAATTTTAGATGTAAATAATATTGATATTCTTTTAATTGATGGAAGTGAATATAGTGGTTTCTTAGAATTGATGTTACTTAAAGATATTTCAAAGTATATCCTTTTAGATGATGTTAATTCTCTTAAAAATAAAATGTCCAGAAACTACCTCCTTCAAAGTGAAGATTTTTTACTTGTAGAAGAAAATCTTCTATCAAGAGGTGGTTATAGTGTATTTAGAAAAAAGTAGTTTTTATGAAGATTTTTAATTTAGATTGTCATATTTCAGTAATTGCCGACTTAAAGCAAATTTTTGAAAATTTAGGTAACGAAGTTACAAGTTGGTCTGTATCTGGTCATAACTGGGTATTTGACAGAGAGCCACATAAAGTAGATATTGTAAATTCTTCTACTTGGATGTCATTGAATAGTGATATGTGTGATAGATTTTACGAAAGATACAAAGATGAATTAGAAAGATATGATGCTTTTCTTTGTACTTACCCACCATCGTTTTCACTTCTATATGAAAAATTTCAAAAGCCAATAATTTTACAGATACCGATTAGATATGAAGTACCATTTCATAATAACAAACAAAAATGGAAACAATTTAATGAGTATTTAAGAAAAGGTATTGATTCTGGAATGATCATACCAGTAGCTAACTCTGAGTATGATAAAAAATATTTTGAATTTTTTGTAGAAAGAGAATGTGATTTGATTCCGAATATTTGTGAATATACTGATACTAAATGGAATCCTACTATAGATAAGTTTTTATACTATAGCAGATTACCATTAAGACTTGCGGATTTTATAGTTGATAAATCAACTTTAGGTAAGTACAAGTGGAGTGATATATCTCAATATAACGGTATTATTATGATGCCTTACAACTGTTCAACTATGTCAATTTTTGAATATTACACTTCAAATATCCCACTATTTGTTCCTACAAAAAGATTTATGGTAGAGCTTTATTCAAATTACAATCACTTAGTGCTTTCAGAACTTACCTGGAATAAAACTTTCAATCTACCAGAATCTTCCATCATTGACTGTGATAGAAATATGGATCCTAATTCTTATAACAACATCGATATAATGTCGAAGTGGATAGAGTATTCAGATTTTTATAATAAGAATTGGATGCCTTATATCACTTATTTCGATTCTTTTGAAGATTTACAATCTAAACTTATGACTACTAATTTGGTAGAAATAAGTGGTCTTATGTCAGAATTTAATAAGATAAGAAAAGAAAAGATTTATAATCTTTGGGATAAAAAAATAAAGTCTATAGATGAGAAATTTAGTAATAGGTGATACCTCACAATTATCTTATTACTTTCCAGATGACTATGTAAAGATACCATCTAGAAATATTGACTTTGATTCAATTTCAAAAGAAAATTGGAACAAGGTTTTTTTGTGTTTCGGTGAATCAAGAAAATTTATCGATGACATCAAAATTCACGACGATGTGAATTTTTATTATACAATCGATGTGATAGATAAATTAAAAGATATTTCTAAAAACATAATTGTTTATTCTAGTTGTGAATTATGGAATCAAATTGATGGTAAAATTGATATATCTATGAACTTCAACTTTTATAGCACTCCATATTTACAATCAAAATATAAATTATCTAAATATATTTTAAATAATAAAAATAAATATTTCAACGTATTTATAATCTATCCTTTCAATTTCAATTCTGTTTATAGAGATGAGAATTTTTTATTTGGTAAAATATTTGACTCTATACTAAATAAAAAAGTTATTGAGATTGGGGATACCTATTTTTATAGAGAAATTATCCACCCCAAATTCGTTGTTAGTGAATCAATTAATGCAACTGAACACAAGATTCTAGGTTCAGGTAGAATGATATTTGTCAATGATTTTATTAAAGAACTTTATAGATACTTTGATTTAGATTATAGTAATTACGTTATAGAAAATTTAGGTAAATTCAATGAATACGAAAAGAAAAAGGAGTATTATTTGAATTCTAAATATTGTTTGTATAGTTATGAAGAATTGATTGCAGATACAATTTCTGATATAAAAAAATCATTACAAAATGATTGTAGATGAATTAATTACATCAGATGGTATTTTAAAATTCTGTCTAGAAAATGATATTACCTATATTAAAACAGACTTTTTCTATACCGGTCAATTCATTTGGAGGGGTAATATACATCCTCGAAAATTATCTGATAAAATTGTAATTGGTCATTCTGATTATTCGGTAGTAACCTCAATAGCAGAAAAGTTCAATACTATTTTATGTGTTAACAGAGAAACTGATAAGGAAAATACATTTGGTCTTCCTTTAGGTTTGACTAATGACTGTGATGATTCACCTATTCACAGAATATATGGTAATAAATACATTATTATAGAAGTTATGAACGAAGAGGTAGAAAAAGAAAATCTACTTTATATGAATTTTAACATATCAAATTATCCAATAGAAAGACAATTTGTTTTTGACCTTTTCAAAGATTTTGAGGGAATTAAAATCGGACACATTGACAATTCATTAGAAGGTAGAAGAAAATTCTTAAAGGGAATCAAATCTTCAAAATTTGTAATTTGTCCCAGAGGAAATGGAGTCGATACACATAGACTTTGGGAAACCTTGTATATGGGTAGTATTCCAATTGTAAAATACGAAAGAACTCATCATTTATTTACGGACTTACCCATTCTTTTTATTAAAGATTGGAATGAAATAACCGAAGATTTTTTAAATGATAAGTATTTAGAAATAATAAATAAAGAATGGAACTTAGATAAACTTAAAATAGGATACTGGACCAATTTTATAAAAAATAAGATTAATAAATGATAAAGTTACACTATGGCGGAGGAGACCGTTATTTTAATGAACAGGACGTCTTAATTCCTAATTTACACTACCAAACACTTTGTAATATCCCATCTGATATAAACGAACATCTTCCTGTATTAAAAAAGTATGCCGAAGAATGTGAACATATCACAGAAATGGGCGTAAGATACGCTTGTTCTACATGGGCTTTTATTGAAGCTAAGCCTAAAAAACTACTGTGTTATGATATAGATTATAAACCGTTCGAGCCATCTGAGCAAATTATAAAAAAGATGTGTGAAAATTATGGAATTGAATTCGAATTTATTTTAGGTGATTGCCTAAAATTAGATATAGAAAAAACCGATTTACTATTTATAGACACCTTACATACATATAATCAACTAATTTCAGAACTTAATAAACATTCTAAAAATGTAAATAAATATATCATATTACATGATACTACTCTGTTTGGTTATAATGATGAATATGTATATGGTCATGCATCTGATTTAGTAAAGAACTCAGAGACAAAGAAATTTGGATTGATACCAGCTATTGATGACTTCATTAAAGAAAATACAGATTGGATTGTTTTTGAAAGTCACAGTAATAATAATGGACTAACAGTTCTAAAAAACATAAAATATCAATGAATGACAATTTAGGAATTGGTGTTATGTCATCTGTCAATTTTAAAGAAAGATACACCGCTTGTAAATCAACTTGGTTAAAAGATTTTGACAACACTTTTATTTTTGGTGGTCACGAGTCTAGTAAAGTAGATGATAACTTAATATCTATTGAAAATACTGGTGAAGACTGGTCAAGTTGCTTTCTTAAACAACAGTTAGGTCTAAAGCACATGTTTGAGATAAATTCTGAATTTGATTGGTATTGTATAGTTGGGTGTGATAATGTGATGTTTAAAACTAAGGTACTAGAAGAATTATCAAAATATGACAGGAATACCGATTTGTTTCTTTCTCAACCTTGTGGTATTTGGTCAGATACACCATATTTAAGAGAGATACATAGTCCAGAAACCGTTGGTTTAACTTTTAGAGCTGTGGCTGGAGGTGCTGGTTTTTTTATAAGTAATTCATTAATGAAAAAGTGCTATCCAGTAATTGAAGAGTTTAATCAGCTATGGAGTAATATATCTGGGTCAAATTATGGGTGTGCTGATGTTGGAATATCTTACATGATGAAAAAATATTTTGATATTGAAATGATACATGTTTTTTCTATGTTGAGTCAGTCACCGGACCATTATCTTGATGAAACAAATCATGATTGGTATAAAGATTATTTAGTACCGATAACGGAATTAGTAAAAGAACCATTGAGTCTTCACTATATAAAGCCTCTACAAATGAAAGAAGTCTATGAGTCCTTTAAAAAATAATAATTTGAAATGAAAACAATATTAATTACAGGAGTTGCTGGATTGTTAGGTAATAATTTTCTAAGATATTTATTAAACAAAAATTATAAAGTTATAGGAATAGATAATCTATTTGGTGGATATGAAGAATTTTTACCAAATCACGATAACTTTAAATTCTATAAGGTAGATTTGATGAATTATCAGATTTTATCTGATATATTTAGAGATCATAAAATTGATGTTGTTTTCCACTTTGCGGCATATGCAGCAGAAGGACTTTCTCCATTTATTAGAAGGTTCAACTACGAAAATAATGTGATATGTTCAGCAAATATTATAAATGAGTGTATTAAAAATGAGTGTAAATTGATATTCACTTCATCCATGGCAGTTTATGGTGAATCAAATCCACCATTTTCTGAGAATACTAAAGCTTGTCCAATTGATCCTTATGGTGTGGCTAAGTATGCTGTTGAGATGGACATAGAATTAGCAAATAAACAATTTGGAATGAGATATAACATCATTAGACCACATAATGTTTTAGGTATCTATCAAAACATTTGGGACAAGTACAGAAATGTAATAGGTATATTTATAAGAAGGTGTCTAAACAATGAGCCACTTTTAATATATGGTGATGGTGAACAAACTAGAGCATTTTCGGATATTGATTATTATATGAAGCCATTCGAACTATTAATAGATGAATTTGATGGTGAAACTATAAACATTGGAGCTGATAAATATTTTAGTATAAATGAGGTAGCAAATAAAGTAAAAGATATCTCAAAAAAATATGGATTTAATTGTCAATTAGAACATAGAGAAGCAAGACATGAGGCTAAACATGCTTATTGTGACCATACAAAAGCTAAAAATTTGTTAGATTTTAGTGATAAAACAAACATCGATAATTTGATAGAACACATGTTCGTTTGGTATAAAAATATCCCGAATAAAGACGTAAAAGAAATAGACTATGAAATTGAAAAAAATATATATTCATATTGGAAATGAAACAAAAGGCGGCTGTTCAGATAAGTGGATATCTTAGAACTATTAATGATTGTATAGATAGTTGGTCTAATGTGTTAGATTATGATAAATACGATTATGATTTTTTTTTCATACTTATAAAAATTACGAATTCTCAAAAGGTTTTTGTTTTAATGATATAGAAGATGATGATTTGATAGATATTAATATACTAAGAAGTAAAATTAATATAAAAAATATAGTAGCGGAAGACCAAATAAAAAATGGTACTCAGATTATGCCTTCTGGTCACAATACTGATAGGGTTAATCTAATGTTTAGAAAAATATATTTATGTAATGAAATGTATAAAGAATATTGTTTAGATTCTATTTTTTCTAAATTAAGTAAAGAAGAATTATCTATTTTAGAAATTTATATTATAAATAATCATAGTAATTCAGAGATAAATAAAGATTATTTAGACAATATTACTATTCTAAGACCTGATTTTTCAACAGGTCATTTATCTAGAAATTGGAACCAAGCTATAATAAATGTTTTCCAAAATTTAAAAAATCCTGATTATAATATTGTAATAACAAATCAAAATGATATTATTTTTAGAAAATTTTCTGATTCAGTAGAAGATTTTGGATTGTAAATAATTTAAATCACACAAATTAACTCCTAAAATGAAATTAATATCACACAGAGGGAATATTACCGGGCCAGGTTCTGAAAACGATCCTAGAACCGTAGATCTCGCAATTAGTAAAGGATTTGACGTTGAGATCGATCTGAGGTCCGATGGCAATGATCTTTTTCTTGGACACGACACTCCCGACTTTAAGGTTGATTTCGACTGGATTTCTTCTAGAAGAGAAAAACTTTGGATTCACTGTAAAGATCTACAATCTTCGATTGCTTTATCAAAAATGCAAACATTAGATCAAAAACTTAGATATTTTTGCCATTCCGATGATCCATTTGTTCTAGTAAGCACTGGGCATATTTGGATGCACTACAACATTCTTGATTCTTTAAATAAATATTTAGATGAAAGATGTGTTGTACCACTTATTACTTTAAATCACATCAATAACTACTTCATTCCAAAAGTTTATGGTATCTGTAGCGATCATGTTCAGAATATCCAAGATTTGTACGAGGATCAAATAACCTGAACAATAGTCGGCACTTCACCTAGCTCCAATACCTTAGACTGATTCAAATTGAACTCTACGTCAATAAAGTTGAAATTAACAGTCATGGTAAATTCCTTATCCTGAAGTTTTTGTTGAGAATAATCAAATACTTTATTAGTGATAGTCTTAACAATCATCTCAAAAAACTTTACTGTATAAATAACATCTCTATGTATATCAAGAGTTTGTATGGTAAATGGATTTACATGTAAATTTTCAACGTCCAGATAGTGTTTGGATATAATATCATAAAGAAGCATGTAGTTAAGATCTGAATCTACAGAACGAAATACTATAGAAAGTTCCCTGGTGGTAAGTATATCTTGAACGTTAATAGATGGTTTAAAATTTCTCTTTTTGCCTCTAATCATTATTTGTTCTTCTATTTTGAACGAAATACCCGGAAAATCTACAGATTTTATAGTAGAGTTGAGATAATCAAGAACGTTATCATATTGTACCCAGTTCTTTTCTAAAATTGGTTGATAAGTTCTAATAATTTCTTGTGGTATGAAATCACTTGGAAGTTGAAAAATAAATGCACTATTTTGTGTAGATAACCTCATTTTCGGATATTATTTTTTATGTACAGAGTAGTTGATATTTTTCTACTTGTTCAACTATTTCAGCCCAAGCAAGTTTTCTTCTAGATATTTTTCTCTTACATTCTGTGTCACTATCTTGGCATAGTTTAATTTCCTGGTCTAGACCACCTGATTCTTTTTTAGCTAACTCCAATAATAATAGTATTTTTTGAAACTTAATTTCTGAACAAGGATAATCCAAAAGATATAATCCTCTCTGTTTCATTTCATTTATAATACTTAGTAAAAGTTTATTGAATAGAGCTTGTTCGTTTTCATCAGAAAGAATATTTAGAGTAGAACGTAGTTGTGAAACAATTACCGGTGTGAATATAGTTTTCTTCAGATCGTTTACTAAGTTTTTAACTCTACCACTATAGGTGAGTGTGTCGTCTTTGACCACTGATATAACATTATCACTAGGTATTCCTATAAACCCACTCAAATTTGACGAGTCACCAGCTTCAAAATCGATATAAATATCCAATTTATCAGTTGGTTTGAGAATGAGTGAGAATTTGTAAAGTTTTCCCTCGGTATCTGTTGATTGTTTGAGTAGAGACCAACTGTTTATAGTTACGAATAAATTGTTGTTATTAAGTTTTATAGCTTTAGGGAATAGATTTAATGTATTACCAAGACCACCTGATGGTATAAATATAGCAAATTCAACTGTTTGACTAAAGGAACTATCAGTAGATTGAGTATTAGTAAGACTATTTACTCTGGGAAAGACCAATGCTTTTCCAATAGATTTATTTCTTGAGAACTCGAATTTAGAATACTTATTAGAGTTGAATAGAAGCTCATCGACTGTAAAGTTAAGTAGAACTTCGGCATCTTGTTGTGAAGAAATTATCTTATAGTAGAGTTCAACCTTTGTAGTATCTTGTGCTAAATTATTTCGGTAATTTAGGTTTATCAAGCTACCCAGAATACTATCTGGTGGAATATTTGTTTCTTGAAGAATTTTATCTAAGTTACCAAATTGTGAAATATAGTCTGACGAAAGTTCACCTTGGTTGGTATCAAGATCGCCAGTACTTACAAAACTAGAAGTCAATCCAGTTTCTGGGACAGCTATTACAATATCTTCACCTTCACTTGATAAATCTATTTCTGGCTCTTCAGCTCTATTTCTTAAGATCAACTCTTCTATATAATCCACAGAATCAAATAGAATAAATGTTCCTGAAAATATTGGGGTAGTTATTTGATTGTTAGTTGTTGTGATGTAAAAAACTCTTTTTCCAGTATCGAATATTCTTTGTATATCTGGAATTCTGGACGAAGGTATCATAAAGCAAATCGTCCCTCTCTCAAGATCTATTTGACCGTTGTTACCATCCCAAAGTGGAAAACTAGCAGATTGAATATCAGACTTGAAAACTAACCTAACATCGGAACTATTCGAAAGATTCAGGTATTCTATTTGTGTATCGGATATTCTATCTGCTATGGTAAACATTATAACATTATCAAAAGGATAGATTACTAATCTTAGAGCTCCATCTGAATAGAATATTTCTCTACCTATTTCTACTGAATCTGATTTTGCTACTAAATTAAATTTATCAATAAAAAGAGGAAATGGAACTTTCAAGAACTCAAGTTTAATTTGAGAATTTCCATAAACATCTAGTTCACCCCTTCTACTGCCGCGATTTCTTTTATCATTGAGCTCTAGAATACCAGCTCCTAGCTGATTTTTGATATTGTAGATTTTTGGTTTATTAGCTCCTTCTAGATTTATTTTTGTTAATCTTAGACTATATTTTGCAACTTCATCAGGAAGCATACCATAACTAGCTCTTCTTGAAATGATAGAAGAGTCCACTAAGTTTATAAGTTTCATTTCGCACTCGATAACTGCTGTTGTAGTCGAGTATCGGATAATAGGCCTATATTCTATTTTTTGATCAAAATATTCATCTAGGTATATTTTTTGTGTTCTACTTCGAACATTTTGTTCAAAGAGAGTTATAACATACTCAACATTGTATTTTTTGTTAGAATATCTACTCTCTTCTATAAACCGAGAAAATTCAGCCAGTGTATTGTTGTAAGTTCCGTAAATCTCAAAAAAATCACCACTCGAAGAAGGTTCTATCATTACTGAAAGATTTTCGAATTCGGGTGTTTGTGGTATCGATACTTGTTTTGTTCCACCTAAGGTGTATCTAACCTCGTTGAGAACATTTTGTCTTGCTGTAATGAAACTGAACTCTATAAATATAGGATTTGTATCACTCATTCCTAGACCATCCGATAGATTATAGTTTAGACTAGATTCGGTCGGAAGACCTAGTGTTTTTTGTGAAGATATAAAAAACAAACTAGGTATTTGTAGTTCTATGTTTTTTTGCCAAAGTTTTTCAGCAATAAGTAGTGGTGGAGAGTTATATTGTAAATAGTTTACTTGAGCCTGATCGGTTATATCAAAGAAAAAACTAGATAGTAAGTAAGATCTATTGCCTCTTGTTGATCCAGAATAAACCTTTACGTGAAAACCGTAGTTTCCTCCGAAAGTATAGTTAACAGGTAGATGAATTCTTAGAGTATCAAATCGAATAGGTACAGATGATCCATAATTTCTAACACCCAAAAAACCATATTTTTCATAATTTATTTTAGTCCAAATATTTTTTACAGGATCAATTCTGAATATTTGATTTTCTAAACCATTCCTAGTTTGTGTATTGACATCAGAATAGAACTGATTATAATCTTCTTTTAGATTGGTAAGGATATTATATCCCTCCAATAGAAAAGCTTGGTCATCGTAGATATATTCAATTATTACATCTTTATCGACTTTAACGTATTTTGAGGTTCTCATTCAGAGATTAGTTTTAACTTATATTCACTACTTGTGTGATACAAGTTATATATAAAAAACAGATCCGTAGTGATGCTACGGATTTATATCTTTAATATATTCGAATATATCTTGTTTTATCTCTTCATCAGTCAAGTTTGGATGAAACCTCTTGATTTTATGATAAAGCTTGAGCTCTTCTTTTTTCAATTTTTCTATATCATCGTTCAGAGGTTTCATTCTAGACTCTATAATAAGAGCTTGAGTTTCTATATCGTTGAATATTTTTTCGATAAATTGAGTAAACTCGATATCCTTTATACTTAGATTTTTTTTACTAAAAGCTTCTATATCCTCTTTTTTTTCACTTATAGCTCTTTGAGCTTTTTCAATTTGAACTTGATAACCATCAAGACTTCGTATTAGTCTGACCCATTCTTTTCTAATCTCAACTGCCGAGTCTATAAAATGCTTATCAATCATTTTGATGTTGTTTTTGTTCTGGGTACTCTCTTTTTTACCGATGGTTCACTCGATGTTGATGATACGATTTTCACAACACCAGATTTACTTTCAAGAGCTCTTTTTATCTGCTCTTTAATATCTGATTTTACCCGTTCTCTATCAGAAAATATTTGATTAGTTATATCTTCTGAGAGCCAATCTATAATAGAATATTCATAGGAATCTTCCATCATCTCAATAAAATCCAGTCTTGGTATATTTGTATCTAAATTTATGGTAAAATTGATAGGATAACTTCTTTTTACGCCCTTAAACATTAACATTTGAGGTGTTTCTTTTGGTGGTTCAGGTTCTCTTTGTTGTACAGGAATTTGACGAGGTGTCTCGATGGGTTCATCATCTAGAAAATCTTGAAGAGTTTTGTTTTTTACTGGTGATGGTGAAGGTCTTTGAGAAACATTACTATATTTTTGAAGTAATAATCTTTTTTCTTCTTCTGGATCAGATAAGATAACGGCGGATTCATTTGAAACGTTACCAAATCCATCTATTCCAGATATTGTTACCTGAGATTCTTTCTCATCAGGAAGTCTACTTAGTACATCATCAGGTATAGATTTTATCTTACTTGCTATAATATCAACAGCACTTTGAGACAAAAACTCTTTGGGATCAATGAACTCTTCAAAATGATTTTTATCTAGAAGTCTTTGAACAGATACTCTTTCTCCGTTATCTAAAATAGCGATATTTTCAAACATCTGATCTATTTTTACAACATCTTGTGTTTTTAAGCTTTGAAATCTTTTTCCTATCATAATCCTTTTATATTGAAAATTTGAGTTTTGTTTAAAAAAAAACCCACCATAGGGTGGGTTTTTATCAGAGAGAGAGGTTGATTAAAAATCTTTGAAGAAGTCGTCATCATCAGCTGATGAACTGACCATCGAAGATCCTGATTCAACTTTGGTTTTTACTTCATCAAAATCAAAGTCATTTGATGAAGGCGCAGAAGCTCCAGCGAAACTAGTAGAAGCTTTTCCAGTTAAGAAGTTAGAAATCTCTGAAATCTTAACTTGCTGCTCTTCGGTGAGTGGTTTAGCTGCGAACTCTTCAAGATCGTGATCTCTTTTTAGAAGAAAATCTCTTACTGCTTTTTGAGCTCGTTGGTCAACTTTACCGTCTTGAACAGGAACTTGCTTGAACTCACGCCGCTCTTCGTTATAAAGAGTAATAGCCGAAGTTTCAGGTCTGAACATCGAGTTCTTGTAGTCAGGGTAGGTTTCCTCACCTGTTTGAATCTCTTTAACTAGAAGAACAAAATCTTTTCCGTTAGCTAGATCAAAAACATTACAAGATACTCCAGAGATTTCACCGTTCTTTTCAGCTAAGATCTTATCTCTGATAATTTTACCGTATTGGAAGATCATAACTTTACCAACCAAATCGGGTTGCTGCTCATCTTCAATCACAAGAGCGTATGAGTAATACTTCTTTGAATAGTTGAGCTGTTTTGCCTTTTCTACTAGAATAGCGTTCTTTGAGTTCACCATGTTGTAGTAAAGGTCTGTTAAGGGACACTTTTCACCAAAGTTCTTAGGTGAGTCAAACCAACCTGCGAGTTCCTTTGGATTTTTAATGTTTACGTAGTGAGTAATCTTTTCAAGAGCACTCATTCCTACTTTACCTTCTTTTGTAAGGTTTGGCAAAAGTCGGATTACAGATTTGTAACCTCTTTTTTTGTCTTTTGCCTTACTCAAATCGATCCTATAGATACCATCTGAGGAAACTGTTTTTTTCTCGTTGAGAAAATCTAGGGTGTTGTCTAACCCGCCGAATAAATCATCTAATTCTGCCATAATTGCCTTTATTTTTTTTATTTATCAATCTTTTTTGATTGATTAAGAGTTATATTTTGTAGTTGGAAAAAGTTTAATCTTCATCAGAAAAAGGTTTCAAGTGCTTTAAATTCCAGTTTGTATTGAATTTTTTCCCCTTTTTTTGATAATCTTGATAACTTTCTATGCCACTATCCACAGGGTTTCTAATCCACATAATATTCTCACCCTCTCGATTCATATCGGATATTTTATCACCTACATCAATATCTTTCATAATCTTTCTAAGTTTTTTTAGTTGATTAACCGTAGATTGTTGTGGTAGGGATTCAAATAATTCAATGTGTTTCACCTATCTATATATAAAAAAACCGAGATTAAATCTCGGTTCTTAGTTTTAGAAATCTACTACATCTAGATTTTCATAGTCAATATTTCTATCAGAGGGTTTTTTGTATTCTGAAACTCTCGCCTCAAAGAAGTTGGTCTTACCTTGAAGTGATAACATATCCATAAAATCAAATGGATTCTCTGATCCGTAAGCTTTTGGACACCCAAGTTCAACAAGCCAGTAATCCGCTACAAACTCAATATACTGCTTCATAAGTTTAGAGTTCATACCAATCAGTGAAACTGGTAGAGAATCCTCAACAAACTCTTTTTCTATTTCGACCGCATCACAGATAATTTCTCTGATTCTATCTGTAGAAAGTTTGTTTTTTACATATTTTGTATAAAGAAGAGTAGC
>Ga0194131_10003365_pt1 | contig 25271 bp, 30 predicted proteins | sample TA2KigO120mmetaG_FD_148631 | JGI IMG/M metagenome (GOLD analysis project Ga0194131, IMG submission 148631) | Freshwater microbial communities from Lake Tanganyika, Tanzania - TA2015053 Kigoma Offshore 120m | ecosystem: Environmental > Aquatic > Freshwater > Lake | place: Tanzania: Lake... | reverse complement strand
GAATTCCCACACTGCTGCCAGGCCAGACCAAAACCGTTGAATTCATCGCGACGTTACCCATGACCATTCAACCGCAGCACACTGAGATCCTTGTTACGGTTTCTGAATCGGTAGGAGCCGCCGCACCGCCCCAGACACTGTCTTTTACGATTCAACCGACCGGCACCAAAATGCACTGACTTCCTCGATTCCTGGCGGCTCGCAAGTCACGAATTCGACCGCCACTCACAATGCCCGATACAAGATTCGACCTCGAACTTTCCCGTTCGTCAGGTTGTTCAGGGGATGGCTAATTGTATTCGCCCTATATGTTCAGTACGATGGCGTAACACGATCGCAACAGGCTCAGCAGTGACCCCTTCCAACAAAACACCGTCACTCCGATCATTCTCTGCCACATATCTGATCCTGACCAGATGCGCCGTCCTGCTAACCCCCAGATGCGCCTGGCATCTGGATGTTCCTCCCAAGACAGAAACACTGCCTGCTACCATCACCCTTGAGCCATCTCCTTCCATAGCCACTCCTGCATCGCTGTCGAAGCTTCGCTTCAAGGCCTTGCTGCTCGACGAAGACAGCAAAAAACGCTAAGAGCCAGTGTTTAAGCGGGTCCTTAAAGATGAATTATTGTTCAGGTCAAAAACAAAGGTCTTATTGAACGCCGGTTCGGTATTCACAGTCGGCAGTCTGCTTGTGATGAAGAGCATATTCCTTCCTTCGAGAGTGAATGAACGTTCTGGCCTCGGCCTCTATTCGATCAGAGGATGCCATTACTTCGGCAGGCAACTCACACGGCGCGCGATGATCACGCCCAGCTGTAAAAAAAAGAGGGTGAGGAATTGCTTCCTCACCCTCCAGGCCTCAGAACGGTCTTCGTCAGATGATTACTCGCTCTTGCAGAAACTCCGCTCATAATTGATGATATTCCAGGCTTCTTCTTCAGTAATTGCAGCTGGAATCAACGAAACCATGCCGGTGCCCGCGCTGCCGTTCTTGATGATCCACAAGAGCTCGCCGTCTTTCCGCTTCTTATGGAACTTGCAGTTGGTGAAATCGCGAGGACTCGGATTCAGGATCTTGCCCGCTTCGCCCTGTCCGTCGCCGTTCTTTCCATGGCAATTGAAACACGTCCCCTTCCCCTCGTAGAGGGCTTTACCCTTGGCGATGCTCTCCGGCGTGGAGGCTTGCGGATTCTTCATGGCTTTTGCATCCGCGAGCTGATCCGCGGGCACGCGGGTCTTCAAAGGATCTTTTTCTTCCGCGCCGACCACTGAAGCCGACAACAACAGCACCGCTGCACTGACTCCCAAAAACTTGGACAGATACCCCATCACACGTCCTCCTTTGTGTTGAACCCACTCCCCATGCACTCAATTAAGGCCCCAGCGTCTCAACAAAACCGATACGCGGCCAGTAAAACATACGAACTATATCAACGCCTCTGAATTCCTGTCAAGAAACCGTCTCACCTCCTTTATCTATTTCCTGTTCTTCCAAGTCGAAGACATTCAAGTCTCATACCAATTTTGAAAAGAATACGCCCCTCATAATTTAAGCTTTTAGAGATACCTCAGCCCTCCCTGTCTCAGGCATCTTCGCTTTCGTGACACTTTTGCCTCTCATCAGCGCCGGCACGCCCCATTTCTCACGAAGCTACATACGATAGTGATACGCACCTGCTGTACTGGGAATGATCTGGAGCTTGAAAGAGATGGCGCAGGAAGAGCACCGAGACGCAAGAAGATGGTTTACCGCTTCAACACGATATCTCGTACAACTGTTCCACTGGGGCCGAAGGGCTTATGCGATTTTCCATTCAATTCTGCTTTGACCCCACCCGCATTGCCCAGGGTCAGGATAAATTGATCCTGCCCTTTCCACCGCGCTTTTTCGCCAGGCCGCAACAGCGCTTCTTGCGGGCGGCCGTTGTCGATTTGGACGACAACCCAACTCAATTCGGTTGCCTCCAAATCCAACACCAGCTGGCCGTCCGCTCCTGACAATTCCCCTTCGCGAGATATCCCTCCCAACGGTCCATCCCCTCCAGGAGACACCCTCGAGATCGGTTCAGAGGCAGAGACGGGCTTGGATGCAACGGGTGGTGGCGTGGGAAGCTTAGGCAGGTGCGTCTCCATGACTGGTGCCAACACAGCCGCCCCCTCAGCTGGTTTCAGCATATCAATGACGGGATCCAGATCCTGGCGTAAAGTGGGACTCGGCGTCTCCGTAGCGGCTTGCGTGCTATCCTTCACCGAGGCCGTCTCGCTGCTGCTTTGCTTGACCACCGATGGTTGTTCCCGGCTCAACAAAAACACCAGCGTGAGCACAGCGATTCCAACCGCAACCATTACCGTTTTTCGATTGGACTCGTGCTTTCGATTCTCCTCAGTCTGACGAGCCCTGAGCCGCTCCTGTTCGTCTTGTTTTTCATAGAAGGACCTCGACGATTGGGCAAACCGTTGGATGACGTCTTCTTCATCCAGCCCAAGCGAGCGGGCATACGACCGCACGAATCCCCTGGCAAACACTTGATCAGGCAACTTCGCAAAGTTCTCATCTTCTAGCGCGTTGATGAAATCCAGCCGGATACGGGTTTGGGACGAAACCTCCTCGACTGTCAGTTTCTTGGTTTCCCTGACCTGCCTGAAAAATTCTCCAACCGATTCCATAGCGCCTCCACTACTTCAACCGAGCCAACAATTCCGTGGCGACCGCTGCCTATTCCCCGCCTTTATCCACTACCGTCACTTTGTTCAAGGCCTCTCAGGCCCAGTCCATGTAATCCAACTTGTAGTACACCCGCCCCAACTCCAGATTCGTCATGGCAGGCGGGATACTCGGGAGATTGATGATCATGACATCCTCGAACGCTTCCATCAACCCTTGAAATCGCCCTTGTGCGCCAGTGCACGGCCCAAGTGAAATCTCGCGAGATCCGGCGTCGCATAGAGCGGATTGCTCAAGGCCTGCCGATAATAACCAATGGCCTCATCTCAGCGACTCTGGTTGGCCAGCACTTGTCAAGATCAGGTGTGGGCTTCGGAATAGTCCTCGTCGATACTGAGCGCTGCACGAAATTCACCCTCAGCCTTGGCCAGCTTCCTCTGCAAGACATATACATGCCCCAACGCATACCGCGACTCTTTGTTGTTGGGATTTACCTGCACGGATCTCTGAAACGCCACGAAGGCTTTTGGGCGATCCTGCACCAGACTCGCCAACCCTTCCTGATAATAGCCTTGGGATTTTTTGACCGCCTCCTCATTCGCAAACACATAGCCTCCGAGCAGCGCCGCCAGTCCCAACGGAAACCAGGGTCCAGCGCAAGCCTGCTGCACGCATATCCACCCGCTGGGCTCTTTTGTCCGCGCGATGTGGCTCACTGAATATCCTCGAATTGCGTCAACCGCCTGAACTCTCGGAAACGATCCTTCACTTCCTTGTAATCCAGGATGCGCAATCGGTCCAGGCTAAAGGATTCTACAGTAAACGACGCCATGACGCTCCCGAAGATAATCGCCTGCTTCATCACCTCCGGTGAGCGATTGCTCGTGGCCGCCAGATATCCCAAAAACCCGCCGGCAAAAGTGTCGCCGGCCCCCGTCGGATCGCGCACGCCATTCAGCGGAAACGCCGGCGCGCCGAACACCTGGTTTTCGTTGAACATCAGGACGCCGTACTCGCCGCGCTTGATGATGAGATGTTTGGGTCCACGCGACAACACGAGTTTTGCCACCTTGACCAGATTTGAATCCTGTCCCAGCGCCCGCGCCTCGCCGTCGTTGATGATCAGCACATCGACCTTCTCTAACACTTTCCAGAGAGCCTCGCGCTGGCCATTGATCCAGAAATTCATCGTATCGCAGGCCACGAGGGACGGGCGTGTCACTTTCTGCAGTACATCGAGTTGCAGTTCAGGATGAATATTGCCCAGGAACAATATATCCGGTTCCCGATAGGCATCAGGAATCTGAGGACGAAATGTTTCGAACACGTTGAGCTGGGTATCCAGTGTATGCGCTTCGTTCAACTGATGCGTGTATTCGCCCTTCCAACGAAAGGTGGCCCCGGGACGCCGCTCTAGACCGGCGAGATCAATCCCTCGGCTCTTGAGAAATGTAATATGCTGTTGAGGGAAATCCTCTCCAACCACCGCAATGAGTGCGACCGAGGTAAAAAAGCTGGCAGCTGTGGAGAAATAGGTCGCCGATCCGCCTAGAATGTCCGTGCCCTCGCCGAAGGGGGTTTTCACCGTATCAAGCGCGACAGATCCGACCACCAACAGTTTTCCCATGGCTCACTTCGTTCCTTTCTTGCGCGCGAAGACCCGGCGTATCAGCAACCCTAGCTTCTTTGTTGCAGCAGCTGGCACGCTCCGCCGATCGGTCACGATTGCATGGTCCAATGCCTGCCCACAGGCACAAGCACGAGAGGCTGCTAGGGACGGCATCACGGTCTGCACGATCCGCTTAGCCAACACCACGTTTTGATGCAGTGTGTCAAGAATTACCTCGACCGTCACGGCTTCTTCCGTCTCATGCCAGCAATCATAGTCCGTCACCAACGCCAGCGTGGCATAGCAGAGTTCCGCTTCGCGCGCCAGTTTCGCTTCAGGCATGTTGGTCATCCCGATCACATCCACGCCCCACTGTCGGTAGAGCCTCGACTCCGCTTTTGTTGAGAATTGCGGGCCTTCCATGCACAGGTATGTGCCACCCCGATGAAGCGTGGCCCCCGCTTGCTTACCCGCTGCAACCACGGCTTGTGCCAAATGGCTACAGATCGGTTCGCCGAACGCGACGTGCGCCACCATCCCACCCTCAAAAAATGTGGACGAACGTCGCTTGGTCAGATCAATAAACTGATCGGGCATCACCACATGGCCGGGGCTAATCGACTCCTTCATGCTTCCCACTGCACTCACCGAGATCACACGAGTGACCCCCAACGATTTCAGCGCATAGATGTTGGCCCGATAGTTGATCTCGCTCGGATTCAGCTTGTGTCCGCGCCCATGTCGCGAGAGGAACGCAACCTTGACACCTGCAAGCGTTCCAACCGTGATCGCATCAGACGGCGAGCCAAACGGCGTGCGCACCTGCACTCGGCGTACCGACTTCAGCCCTTCAATGTCGTACAGCCCGCTGCCGCCGATTACCCCGATCGAGTGCTGCTCCGTCCGCTTGCCTTTCATGCTGATTCTTCTCCCATCCCAGATGGCTACATCGCCATCGACCGCGCACCGGACTCCAAGTTGCACAAGAATTGCTCAACGTAGGACACCACACGCCGAGTTGTCTGCTCAGGCATCTCATCCTGTTCGATCGACATCCAATGAATCCCCGGCTCCTTGCGAAACCAGGTCATTTGCCGCTTGGCGAATCGTCTGGTGTCACGTTTGAACAGGCGAACCATTTCCATCTCGTCGCATTCGCCGGCCATGTGGGCTGCCACATGCCGATACCCCAACCCCTTCATCGCCCCCAGCTGCCTGTCATACCCGCGATCGAGCAGCGCCTGCGTCTCCTTTACCATTCCGTGAGCCAACTGCCAATCAATTCGTTCCTCGATCCTCCGATACAGCGCTTCCGTAGATCGCTGAAGTCCGATCAACAGCGCGGTAAACGGTGCCTCGTGAAACCCGTGTTGCCGATGTGCCGCCGAGATCGGCACGCCTGTCAGTCTCTGCACCTCCAAAGCCCTGATGATCTTGGATTCGTCATTGGGATGCACGCGCGCTGCCGCATCTGGATCGGCCTTTACCAGTTCTGCATACAGGCGATCGCGTCCCTGTTCTTCGCTGAGTTTCTGGAGTTCTGCTCTCAGGCTCGGATCAGCCTGGGGAGCCGGACAGAGCCCATGCACCAGCGCACGGATATACAATCCTGTCCCACCAACTACCAGGGGCAATTGCGTTGCCGTATACAGCCGTTCGATTTCCACTAGCGCCGCCCGCCGATACGAGCCGGCGTTGAACGCCTCATTGGGATTGGCTAAGTCGATCAAGCAGTGCGGCACCCCCTGGCGGTCATCGGCAGATGGCTTGTCTGTCCCCAGATTCATGCCGCGATACACTTGCCGCGAGTCCGCCGTCAGCACCTCGGTACCGAAATGTTTTGCCACCTGCACGGCCACACGGCTCTTCCCCACTGCAGTAGGGCCGAGTATCACCACCAGCGGCCGACGTTGACATTGAACTTCAGATAGGCTGAACATCACCTACGATACCGCTCCTCACACTCTTCAAACACTCCTCTACCACCCAGCTCGCCCGAACATTTTCTCCAACTCGTCAGTACTGAGCCGAAACACCGTGCGCCGGCCATGGGGACAGGTGGTCATCTCTCCCTCGGCCCGCCAGTCCTCCACTAACGCCTTGACCTCTGGCAGCTCCATCGAACGGCCGGCTCTGACCGCTCCGTGACAGGCCAACGACGCCAGTACCGGCCGGACTTTCATCTCGATCGTCGAGGCATGATCCCATTGATTCAGGTCGTCCAGCAGATCTTCCAAAAACGAGGCCGGGTTGATCTTTCCGAGGCCCGTTGGGATCGATCGAACCAACACCGCTGATGCTCCAAAAGGCTCAAGCTCCAACCCCAGTTGTTCCAGCTCGCCTTGATGGCGGAGGAGCAAAGCTGCATGGGGGGACGACAGTTCGACCGTCTCAGGAAGCAGCAACGACTGAGACTGAATACCCTGAGCAGTCCAGGCGCGGTACAACCGTTCAAAAAGCACCCGCTCATGCGCGGTGTGTTGGTCGATAACGGTCAGATCTCCCCCAATCTGCACGATCAGAAACGTCCGGTTGAGCTGCCCCAACGCCACGACCTCTGCCGCAGGGATGTGGCCATACGGCTCTGCGGTTTCGCTTACAAAGGCCAGCTGCGCCGCAGAGCCAGACAACACATCAGCCCCTGTACCCGTCTGAACCACTGACGGCACGTCGATGGCACCTGATTCTCCCAATCGAGTCTGTCGGATGGACACACCCGAAGCCGGAGTCCACACGGATCTACTTAATGCCCCCTCACTCGTGGTCAATTGTCCGGAGACGCCGGTAAACAACTTCGATGTCTCCATAGCCTGGCGAACCGCACGCCGCACTAACTGATGAATCATGTCGGGCTCCGCGAACCGGACCTCCCGCTTAGTGGGATGCACGTTTACATCGACACGATCGGGGTCGACGTCCAGAAACAGCACGAACGTCGGATAGCATCCCTTGGCAAGAGACGCCCCGTATCCCTCTGTTACCGCGTGAAGCACCGCGGCGTTCCGAACCGGGCGCCGGTTCAGAAACAACTCCTGTGGCATCCGCGATGATTTTGCCTGCACAGGATCGATAGCATACCCACTGATCCTGGCTACAGAAAGCTCTGCCTGGACCGCACGGCATTGATCGAGAAACTGACGCCGATAGACTTGGCCGACTCGATCTTGCGTCGCCTGCACGGCGGGATAATTAACCATCTCCGTTCTATTATGGATCAATCGGAAATGTACGGACGGCCAGGCGAGCGCGGCTTGCTGGATGACACGGCTGATATGAGACAGTTCCGTGGGAATCGACTTCAGAAATTTCTTCCGGGCTGGCTGGTTATAAAACAAATCCGCCACTTCGATGCTGGTCCCCACAATTGGAGGTGCTTCGACAATCTGTCCGATCTTTCCCCTCTCCACCCGGAACTCGATGCCGGTCTCGGCGGACCGCACCGCCGTTGCAACACGTACACAGGACACGGACGCGATGCTCGGCAAGGCTTCGCCGCGAAACCCCATGGTGCAAATGGACCAGAGGTCCTGATCGGACCGTAGTTTGCTTGTGGCATGTCGGTCGAACGCGCGCGGCGCGTCTTCACGGGACATCCCTTCGCCATCGTCCGTGACACGAATTACCGCCAACCCGCCGTCCTTGACCTCGACGGTGATGGAGCGAGCACCAGCATCGAGGCTATTTTCCACGAGCTCTTTGACCACTGCGGACGGACGTTCGACCACCTCGCCGGCGGCGATGCGGCTAACAAGGTCGTCCGGCAAGATATGGATCTTTCCACTGCCGCCAGCCGTCAGCACGGACTCCCCCACATGATTCGTGACAGTTCGTAACCAACCAGTGGGGACAACGTTTCTTGTGAAGCCGTCAGCTGCAACCGGTTATCATATGGCCCTCGCTCAATCATTGCACACTACCCCACTTCTCCTGCTCAAGTAGTACGCGCCGAACATTCGCGGGCATGAGCTTGAGAACAGTCTTACCTGTTGCCATGCTCGGCAGCGCGTATGCCTCACTGAATGAGATCGCAACAGCGTGCTCAATATCTGAGATGGCGTTCGGCTTACGAATCACCTCGCTAATGAAGTTGCAGATTTGCAACGGTAGACTGGTGTCGCCGGCTAGAGCTGCTTCGCAGATCGCCGCCGCAAGCGTTCCCATCTGTGGATGGAGCAATTCAGCGTTGGGCTCAAGGTCACTAAGCGATGGAAACTGCGCTATGACATCGTAGCTCAACTGCGCCTTACCGCATACGTCGGCAAGAACACCTTTGCCGTCAGCGAGTAGCGTGTCCATAGTTCTCGTCCATATACGGTGCTGCTAAGCGGCCCAGCGCATGTGCATTTTCGCGAACCATACGCCAGAACTTTTCTCGTTTCAATGAAGGGAAAGCCGGAAGGTGTAGTGCGAGGGGCGGTAGGGCACAATCATCGGATTTCAGCCAGCTTGTTTTTCGCCAGTTTGGATTCGTCGGAGGTCGGAAACTCTTCCAGCACGCGTTTCAAGCTTCGCTTTGATTTGATCAGATCGCCGGTCTCGGCCGTGGCCAACCCCAATTTATACAGCGCAGCAGGTACTTTTTCACTTCCGGGATATTCCGCCAGCAGTAAATCGAATATCTCAATCGCACGGCCGTAGTCATTCATATTGTAATACGATTCCCCCAGCCAGTATTGCGCGTTCGGTGTCAGCGATGTGCTAGGGAAATCCTTCACAAAGTGCTGAAATCCCGCCACAGCCAGTTCATACTTGCCGTTGAGATAATCGTTATATGCCAGATTAAAGGCGGACGTCGGGGTAATGCCTGGGGCAGTTGTAACGGGCCCTATCGGGCTGATCGGCTTGGGAAGCCGAAGATTGGAGGACATCGAGTCAGACTTCACCGAAGGCTGACCCGCCGTTTCTTCCAGCTTAGCCAGCCGGTTCTCGATTCGTTGAAGTCGTGCGGAGATATCGTCCACGCGCGGCTTACCTGACTCCCTATCCTTGGTCCGCTCCACCGACTCCAACCGCTGCAGGGCGGCATCCACCCGTTGCTGGTCCCGCTCTTGCGAACGTGAGATCGTGGCCAGCTTATCACGTACCTCGATGAAATCCGCGTGTTTGGCGCATCCGGCTAACATCGATACCGCCAGCACCATTCCACCGACAACTAAGACAGGCACGCTCTGATTTTCCATGCGGCCTATCGGACCTCCTTGAGCTGAGCAAGTTTGCTCGAGGCTTTTCTCGCCTCCGGGCTCTTCGGATATAACGTCAGAACTTGCTTGAATGTGAATGATGCCCGTTTGACATCTTTCAACGCCAAGTACGCATACCCTTTCTTCAACAGCGCGGCTGGGACCTTCTCGCTTCGAGGATAGTCGGTCTCCACCCGGCCATAGGCATCAATCGCCTTCTGAAAGTCCTTCTTGCCGTAATAGACCTCTCCCTGCCAATACCGGGCGTTGGGCGCCAAATCGGAATTGGGATATTCTAAGAGAAATGCGGCGAACCCTTGCCGAGCGCCTTCCAAATCTCCGCCACGAAAGACCGTCAGCACCTGCTCATACTTAACCCGGTCAGCCGACTCAGCTCCGTTCAGGGCAAATTCTGTCTCAGGCGATTCTTGGGGCGCAACACTCGTGACCGCTGCGGCCCCCGTCTCCATGCCGCCTTGTATCGCCGGCGCGGCAGGCCGTTGTAAGGATTTAGTCGCCTGCTGTCGGCCCGACTTGGAACCAGCCTGCTCCACGGATTTGACGAGCGACTCGATCCGGCGATCTTGTTCCTCAAATCGCGAGGTAGCCTGTGGCTTCATGGCCCCAGAGGTTTTCGCGAGCGCTGTGACCTTCTGAGTGATCTGTTCTTGCTGCTCCACTCGCCCGTTGAGTTCAACCAGCGCCTCGCGGAATCCTGTCAGCGCCTGGTTGAATTGGGAAAATTTTTCGGATACTTGCTCCCCGTGGTGCTGCGTTTCGCTCAACTCTTTGTACTGGGTTTCCAGCTTGGCATCCACCCGCTTGCTTAATGTGTCGTTGGTCCGCTGCACAACATTCACGATATCTCTCTTGAGAGTTTCCACAGCATGATCCATTGATTTTGAAAACTCTTCGAGCTTGGACGCGAATTTTGCCTCTTGATTTTCGATACTTTTCTGGACCCCGGCATGTCGTGTGGTATTGTCGGTATCCATCTTCGCGGCCAACTGTTCCAGATGCGTCAGCCGGTGTTTGAGATCCTCCTGTGTGGCCTGAATATTCTGTGTCTGATACAAGGCTCGCTCCAGTTCTCCCCGCAGGTAAGGCAAATCCTGATCCCGTAGCGTGGAAATCTCCTGGCTTTGCCTGGCGCGAGTCTGAGACAACTGATAATCCTGCTGTTTAATCCGCTGCTGCAGAGCTTTTTCGGTTTCGAGCAGGTCGGCTTGTCGGGCGACACACCCGGTCAGAAAGACGAAAAAGACAATGATAATCATGGCCTCAGCGCTCCTCATAATGATATGCCGGCACAGCCTCATTCCTTGATCCCTAAGTGACAGGGGGCTGGAGCGGTGGCTACCCGCTAGCAAATGGATGAACTTCCACCTCTTGTCCGACACAACCATAGCACGCGGTCGGCTGTTCCAATGCCCGCGGCCCTGCAGCAGCCCAAAGCCCTTGTGCAAACGACGATATCCCTGTCGGTTATTTCCCCGTCTTGAGGAGCATATGTCCGCGACGATTCTGGGCATAGCAAGACTCCGTGTGCTCCTCACAGGCCGACCGCTCCTTGCCATAGGACACGATCGACAGATGGTTGGGAGCCGCACCAAGTTCGACGAGATAGTTTCTGGCGGCCTTGACCCGTTTCTCGCCTAATACCAAATTGCCTGCCGAAGTGCCTCGATCATCGCAGTGCCCCTCAATTTTCAATTGGACCCTCGGATTGGCCTTGATCCACTTGGCGTTGTGAACAAGCGCTATCCGCACATCTTCTGTAATCGCAAAGCTGTCATAGACGAAAAAGACGTCCCTCCGTCCCGCCGCCGTCGCCTGCTCTGCGCAGATGCCTTCCATCTGGTGGCCGGTGCCGCGGAGATCGGCCCTGGTCATCAGCGAGCCCCGGCCCCCAAGCCGTTCTTCGGACGGATTCTTATCCAATCCACGCAATCCCCCTCCAGAAGCGTCTCGCCCAGAAAATGAGGTGTCCAGGAGTTCCTGGCTGGCCACGCTCTTGGCCCGGGGCTGAGAAGCCTGCGTATCTCCGCTGGACTGTCCTGATTTCGAAGTGCATCCGAACAAGCTCACCATGAATGCTCCCATGATCAATGACACACTGATTGTCGATTGTAGCTATCTCATGGACTCAACTACCTTCTCGTGGATGTAGACTAGCAATTGCAGAAAATGTCTCCTCTTTCATACAGAGGAGACCATCCTGGTGCAAGCCCCTTACGCCGAATATTTTATGACGCCGGCGACCAGGTCGGAGCGCTGTTGTGAGTTCCGGTAAACGTAATTTGCTCCAGATCTTTTCCGTCGGCATTGATCATGTAGATCTGGCTCTTTCCTCCGACCGTGGAACTGAACACCAGATGCCGGCCATCGGGTGACCACGACGGGGAATCGTCAACCCCTTGCCCCACCGTCAGCTGCACACGCTGCTGACCGTCCGGAGTAATCAAACACAGCTTGTACTCCTTCTTCGGGCCACGGCACACATAGGCGATCCAATTACCGCGAGGCGACCAGGCTGGCGCAGCATTATAGCTCCCCTCGAAGGTCAGTCGACGCACGTTTGAACCGTCCACGCTCATGAGAAAGATCTGTGGACCGCCACTCCTGTCCGAGGTAAAGGCAATTTCGCGGCCAGACGGAGACCAGGAGGGAGACAAATCGCCCGCGGCATTGACGGTCAACCGCTGGAGATTCTTCGTGCGCGTGTCCATGCGGTAGAGTTCCGAATTCCCTTCTTGACTGGAGGAAAACACGAGAAAATTTCCGTCGGGAGATAAGGCTGGCGTAATGTTCAATCCGCCCAAAGACACCAGCGTCGATCGTTTTCCGGTCGCCACTTCGATCATATCGATGTCTTGCGCATTTCGGTTGCGATATGCCGTAAACACTAAGAACCGCCGATCCGGAGACCACCGGGGCATGAGATTTAAGAATCCGTCGGTCGTCACCTGACGTGGATCATGCCCGTCGTAATCCATGACAAACACCTCACGAGCCGGCCCTACTTCCGACACGTAAGCAATTTTCGTCCTCGCAATGCCCGGCTCCCCCGTATAGCGAAACACCAACTCATCGGCAAATCGATGTGCCATCAGCCGCACAACGGAAGGAGATCCGGCATACCGTTTCCCACCAACCATCTTATCGCTGCCTGCGTCGTAGACATACCCCTCCATATTCACGTCGGCATCCTTGTTCTCGCTTTTCATGCCGGCCTTGCCCCAGACAATGACGGAGACGCCATGCTCCCCCGCCTGTTTAAACGACGGATCCGGATCCGTGCCGAGGTGATCTAGCCTCAGACCCATGCTGGATAGATCGACGAGAGAAAATACAAGGGATCGACGTACATCCGCCTTGAGCACTTCTTCGATTCGGTTTCCAAGTCTGATACGCCCTTCCGGCGACTCGGTCCCGCCGATGTTCTTGATCTCGGCCACGCCCAAAGGAATTTTCTGAAAATCCGGCCGCGTGGCTTCCAGAAACACGTCGGCCGCACCCGACTCAATGATCCAGATCAACCCCGCTGAGAGACACAGACCGATAATGACACCGGCTCGAAGCGCCATGGTTTACCCCTGTGAATCGCCGACGGTAAAGGTGAAGTGTGCGTCGAAATAGGGTTCGGTCAACTCCACCGGAAACGGGGGCAAGGGTGCTGCGTTGAGCACAGCCCGTTTTCCCGCCAGATCATAGTATTCATTGCCGGAGGACTGTTCGATCATGATACCGGTCACCGTCCCATTGCGGTGAAGTCTGAATTGCACGATGACCACGTATGCTTGAGTGGTCACATTCACCGGCGGTGCGTTCCAATAGCTGCTGATCCGCTGCCGTACGCGTCCCAGGTAGGCATTCAACCCCGGCGCCATCCCTGGAACTTTCAGCATCGTGTCAACGGCCTTAACACTCGGTGCCTTTGTCTCGATACGAGGCACCGGTTTGGGCGATGATTCAACCGGAGCGGCCTTCGGCAGTTCGGCCTTCTTGATCTTCTTGAACTCCTCGTCTAACTCCTTGTGCAAGTCTTCCGTCAGCGATGGCTGCGGCTTCGACTTCGGAGCCTGCGCGAGCGGTGGCGTCGTCTCAGACGCAACCGGAACGTCAGGAAGCTTGAATTGAGTCTTCTTGGGTTTCTCCGCTGGGCTGAAGTCTCCAAACGCCGGCGCAGCAGGTGGCAGCACCACATCCTTCATGACATCCTTGACCGATGCTTTCACCGACTTCGGCGGCTCGGGAACGGGCGGAGCTGCCGCTGGAGGAACGACCACTCGTTCCGGTTGAGCAGGCTCGGCCGCAAGAGAAATCTCAATAGAGGCCAAGGGCCGTTCACCGTGCTTGGGCAGCCGAATCCATGCGACCACGACCAGCATGCTTAGATGGACCGCGACTGAAATCGCCAAGGCGTGCCAGAAACGGCTGGTGAGATTCTTCTGCCGTTCGCCATCCAACCAGAAACTGGCCGATGCAGAGGCCTGTGCCATGAATGCGCCTGCCCCCTATTTTCTGTGAGCTGGCGGCACAGCGTCGGTCAGGCGTTCAGGCCCGACTGGATCGGTGACCATCCCCAGTTTTTCAATGCCGGCCTTTTTCACTCCATCCATCACTTGGACGACCACGCCATAGGGCACATTCTGATCGGCCCGCAAATAGAGAGAGATGTCCTGCTTCTCTTCCTTCAGGAGGCGCAGCTTGCGCTCCAGTTGCGCGAGACTCACCTGATCCTTGTCGAGGTAAAGTCGCTGATCTTTTTCGATCGTGAGCACAACCCGAATCTCCGGTTTGATCGTATTGGAAGCGGAGGTCGGCAACTTGATATCCATGCCGCGATAGAGCATCGGGGCTGTGACCATGAAGATCACCAGCAGCACCAACACGACATCAACGAGCGGGATGACATTGATCTCGGCCAGAAATCGCTGCTGCCGGCTTTCGAGAATCATCGTTTTGCTCCCATCGCCACTTCAACGGGCGCGGAGATCGATTTCCCCTTGGCGGCAAAGAGCGCATCCAGCTGAACCACTACGGAATCCATGCGAAAGGCCGTACGCCGAATGCGCGTCAAGAAATAGTTGTACGCAATGACGGCGGGAATTGCCGCGAACAATCCGGCAGCCGTCGCGATCAACGCTTCCGAGACCCCGGGGGCCACGGCAGCGATACTGGCCGTGCCTTGCGTGCCGATTTCCCGGAACGAATCGATGATCCCCATCACGGTCCCAAGCAGGCCCACAAAGGGACTGATATTTCCGGTCGTGGCCAGAAACGGCAGGAACGACTCCAGCTTGGCAATTTGACCTTGCGCAAGATGCGTGGCGGTCCGCTCGATAACATGCCGATCGATCGTGGCCATGCCTTCGCCGTCAAGAGCATCCCGCGCCTCTCCTCCGCGCCGATTCAGATGCTCAGTCACGCCATAGAAGACGTAGGCACAGGGCCCCGCAGCGGTCCGTTGACTTTGACGAGGCACATCATCGAGATCCTTGGCCTTGGACAACACAGCCATGAACCGGCGGTCCTCCGCATCCGCTGCTCGAAACACCATCCACTTATAGAGGATGACGGCCCAGGACATGACGGAGAATCCCAGCAGCAGCGCCAAAACCACCTTGGCCACAAGACCGAGCGAAACAAGAAGTCCTATTGGACCAGATTGAAACATAGGAGTCTCCTACTCTCTTCTTTCTATTTCGTACCACGTAACTGCATTGGAGTGTGTCAGACTCTTGCGAAGCTGAGGGGTTCGACGGAATGCGATTTGTTTGTCTCTGGTCAGAGCAATACAGGGTTTCTCAGGAAGAATAGAATGGAAACGACTACTCCCCTGATGGCTGCGCCCCCCGAAGGGGGCGCAGCCTCGCGACCGTGTGAGGACACAGAGGAAGCCTTGCGGCGCGGGCATTGAAATATGGCGGGGCCGACGGGATTTGAACCCGCGACCTCCAGATTGACAATCTGGCGTCCTAAACCAGGCTGAACGACGGCCCCATGAATCCTTTTGGCTGGTGGAAGATCGGAACGACAAGGCTACACAGACTACATCTGGTCGTCAGTCATGTCCCAAACTCTATTGTCGCTTGTTGCGTCTCCAACCGGATCGTATCCCTAGATCCTACCTACAAAGACCGCCTGGTAGGCGGAACAGGGATCGAACCTGTGACCTCTGCCTTGTAAGGGCAGCGCTCTCCCAACTGAGCTATCCGCCCGATTTTCTTGGTAACCCAAGCGGAGAGTAACAAGTCCATCGGGCCTTGTCAATCAATTCCCATAGCCCCTTACAGGCCGTCGGTGACTGGTCTGAACCGCCTACCGTGAGACGACAGATGCCGCGATTCACGAGCGAAATCATCTCCGGCTGGTCTAGCGCGGAAAATATCGCCGATGCACCTGTTTGAGGCGGCTCCGCTCCACATGCGTATAAATTTGAGTCGTTGCGATATCAGAATGACCGAGCATGGTCTGCACTGCCCGCAAATCGGCTCCCCCCTCTAACAAATGTGTGGCGAATGAATGTCGCAGCATGTGCGGAGAAATTGCCTTGGTAATCCCCGCGCGCCGTGCCCGCAATCGCAAGAGTTTCCAACAAGCCTGTCTGGTCAACGCCTGAGCGCGGCGCGATACAAACAGCGCCCGTGACAGGCGTCCGTTAAGCAAGACCGGCCGCACCTGCGCAAGATACTCGGCGAGCAGATCCCTTGCCTGCTGCCCCATCGGGACAACCCGCTCCTTGGCGCCTTTCCCCAGCACGCGTAAGTAACCCGCATTGAGGTCGATCTGAGACACCGCGAGACCCACGAGCTCCGATACACGAAGACCCGAGGCGTACATCAATTCCAACATGGCCTGGTCTCGGCGGCCCTCGATCATAGAACCGGCAGGAAGATCCAATAACTGCGTGACCTCCGACATCGTCAATGTTTTCGGCAGGCGAACCGCTCGATGCGACGCGATCACCTCCCGGAGAGGACTCGTCTCCACGAGCCGTTCCCGGACCAGAAAACGAAACCAACCGCGCAAAGCCGACAGCACACGGGCAATCGACGCTGGCGCGAGCGGTTGTGTTCGCAAGGACCCGAGGAACGCCACCACGAGCGGCGAGCCGACCGCGTCGCTCATCCGGAAACGATGCCGCGCCAAGTGCCGTTGGAATTTTGCAAGATCTCGCCGATAAGATTCGATGGTGTTGATCGCGAGTCCGTTCTCGATTCGCAGCTCACGCAGATATCGTTCAACGAGCGGATCCAAGAGAAGTGCTGCTTCATCAGCCATACATAGTTTCTGAGATTCACGCCACCATCGCTGGGTCATTGCCCACTCGACGCGGCGATGCGGAAGAAACTATAGCCGACTCTGTATCCGAAGACAACGAACACACCGTGGTTCTCCTTGACACCTTGCACCCTTTCCGATACTAGTCAACCGAGTGACGGCTAATCTACTGCCATGCTCCCCTACAGACACACATTCCATCACAGGCTTACTGAGTCACATTGGATGATCGGCTCGATGTGGCTGACGCTGTTGCTCGGCCTCTGGCTCATCTTCCCACAGCTAGGTGCCGCGGCGAACGCGCCTATACCTCCTCCTTCCACACCACCGATCTTGCCTCAGGCAAAACAACTCATCGAAAATGGCGACCCCGAGCCCGCCGCAACCGCGTTACGACACTATCTGACAACGCCGCCGCACCCGGAATATCTAGACGATACGTATTTACTCCTCAGTGCCGCGCTCTACCACATGAAGGACTACCACGAATCCATCAAATACTTGAACCAACTCCAATCTGAATTTCCTGAGTCGGACTTGCTCGAGCAGGGCAAACTCCTACAGGCCCGCGCCCATGCCGCCATGGGCAACCCTGACTTGGCCCTACCGCTCTTGGCGCAAGTGCGCACCGGAACTCAGGATGGCAACACTAGACATGAAGCATTAACTCTGATGGCAGACGTCTTGGCACAAAAGAAAGATTTTGTCCGGGCCATCCGCATATTACTCGAAGGCATGCAAGGCACCGTGGAAGTCGAGACAGTGGACGCGCGCGCGCAAGTCCGTGAGATGATCGCGGACAAGCTCGACCGCAAAGGATTGATCCGGGTACGGGAAGCCTTCCCACGCGCCTATCCAGGCGATCTCGCCTCCATCGGCCTAATCGACCATTATATCGTGCGCGGCGACGACCACTTGGCAGAGCAGGAAGCCCGTCGTTTTCTCACCGCCTTTCCGACCCATCCCCAGAGTCAACGAATCACCGAGTCCCTGAACCTGCTCAGCACCAAACTCAAAGCGAATCAATATTTCATCGCGGCGGTTCTCCCACTCTCAGGACGCCTTGCCCCGTTCGCCAACGATGTCCTGGAGGGCATCCAACTCGCGCTGGAACACGCACGCGAACAGCCCCACACGCCGCCTATCGGTCTGATCGTCAAAGATCATGATGCCGATCGTCCAGGGTTCTTGGACGCTCTGTCGTCACTGCTCAGCGACGATCGCCTGCTCGTAGTCATCGGCCCCATGCTGTCCCAACATCTCCCCGTTATGGCGGAAATGGCGCAGCGAACCAGAGTGCCGCTCATCACCCCCGCTGCGACACTTCCCAATGTCCGCCGCCTGGGCAGCTATCTGTTCAGCACATCGCTCACCTACGGCTTGCAGGCCGAGCGCATTGCGGCCTATGCCGTCAAGGATCAGGGGTATCGACGGTTTTGCATTCTCCATCCTGACACTATCTACGGGCAGGAACTCGCGCGCCTTTTCGCACAAGAGGTCCGGCAGCAGAACGGAGAAATCATCGCCATCGAATCCTTTAAGGAAGGTGACACAGATTTTAGTTCGCCGATTTCACGGCTGAAAGCCGAAGACCTAAAGAAATACGGCCTGGCCGTGCAGGTCGATCCATCGCGGGCAACCAAGAAACCCATCGATCGCCACAATCGAAACAACAAACGGATGCTCTACACACCAGGGTTTGATGCGATCTTCATTCCCAGCCGCTCCAGCGATATCGGGCTACTCGCGGCGCAACTCTCCTATCATGACATGCGGGTTCCACTCCTCGGCTCAAACAGCTGGAACACACAAGATTTTGCTCGCACCACCGACCGGACAGTCAACGGCGCCACCTTCGTCGATGGATTCTTCGTGGATAGCCCCAACCCTGCCGTGCAGGAGTTTGTGCAGCGATACCATAACCGCGTTCAAAGCACCCCCTCACTCTTCACCATGCAAGGCTACGACGCCGCTCATGTCGTCATCGAAGGCATCCGCAACGGCGCGCATTCCGGTCAGGAGATCAAAAAGTTCTTGACGACTCAGCGCAATCTGCCGACTCTCGCCGGACCGGCCAACTTCGGTCCGGACGGAATTTTGCATCGGCCGCTCTTTCTTCTGCAGGTGAAACAGGGTAAATTCGTGCAGTTGAATTAACCGCGGCAACGCATGAACTCACTGGCACAGATCCTCCATACGATCTCCTACATGGGGCTCCCTCTGCTGTTCGCCATGGTGCTGCACGAATACGCACATGGATGGATGGCCGACAAGCGCGGCGACCCCACGGCCAAACTCCAAGGCCGGCTCACCGTCAACCCGTTGGCCCACATCGATCCACTGGGCACGATCATTTTCCCATTGATCTGCCTGCTCCTCCCTGGCAGCTTCATGCTAGGCTGGGCGAAACCGGTGCCGGTCGATCCCCGCAACATGTACCGTCCACGCCAGGATATGGCGCTCGTGGCCGCGGCAGGACCGGGCATGAATCTCCTGCTGGCCCTGGCCAGCGCGTTGTTGCTCGCTCTACTCCTGACAATGGAACCATCTCTATCTGCACGGGAAACAGCTGACACGGAATCCTCGTCGAGCCTGCTCACTACGATGGTGGTGCGTCCGATCGCCACCATGGCATTCTATTCGGTCATCATCAATGTGTTCCTGGCGCTGTTTAATCTGATTCCTATTCCACCGCTCGACGGTGGACGGATCCTCACCTGTGTCCTGCCGGCCAAACCGGCGATAACTTTGGCCCGCCTTGAACCCTACGGCATGCTGATTCTGATGGGCCTCATCGTGTTCGATAAGCAACTACAAGTTATCCATACAATCACAAAGACGTTTGCGTATGGACTGTCCGGCACCATTCTCTCAACCGCACTCGGCTTCGGCGGAGCTTCACAATGACGACACTGCGAAAGCGGGTACTCAGCGGCATGCAGCCCAGCGGCCTCATGCACCTCGGCAACTATCTAGGCGCGCTAGAGAACTGGAAAGCGCTCCAAACCCAGTACGACTGTTACTTCTTCGTCGCCGACTGGCACGCGCTCTCGACCAACTATGCCGACACCAGCCGGGTTCGTGAGTTCGTGCGGGAAATGCTGATTGACTGGTTGGCCGCCGGCATCGACCCTAGCCGTTCGACTGTGTTTGTTCAATCCCGCATTCCCGAGCATGCGATCCTGCATCTGTTGCTATCGATGATGACCCCCGTCTCCTGGCTGGAACGCAATCCGACGTACAAAGAAAAACAGGAAGAGATTAAGGAGAAGGACCTCGGCACCTACGGCTTCTTGGGCTATCCTGTGTTACAGGCCGCCGATATTCTGTTGTATAAACCTGATCTCGTGCCGGTCGGAAAAGATCAATTGCCCCACCTCGAACTCACACGCGAGATGGCGCGACGCTTCAACGATATTTACAAAACTCCGGTTTTCCCGGAGCCGAAAGAACGTCTCACCAAATTCCCCAAAGTGCTTGGCATCGACGGTCGGAAAATGAGCAAGAGTTATCACAACACGATCAATCTCTCGGACGCGGAACCGGTCGTGCGGCAGAAGCTCAAAACCATGGTGACCGATCCAGCTCGCGTGCGCCGAACTGATCCCGGCAATCCCGACCTCTGTCCGGTCTATGAGTTTCACAAGATCTATTCACCGACCGGAGTGCAGGAGCAGATCACCAAAGATTGCAGAACTGCATCAATCGGCTGCATCGACTGCAAGAAACAGGTGGCGGATAAGATGGTGGAACAGATGACGCCGATGTGGGACGCCCGCGGGAAACTCACCAAAGATCCGGCTCAGCTCGACGCTATCGTCGAAGCCGGAAGCACGCGGGCCTCAGAGGTCGCGAAGGCGACCCTCGCCGAAGTGAACAAAGCGATGAAGATCTAATCCACCTTACTCACGAAGGTCGCGTCACGGACCTAACAAGATGCCTGGCAAGATAAGTGACACGCCCTTCCATCTCCAGATACTCAACCATTCCCCCTTCACCCATTCACAGCTCTCGATACATAGCCTTATTTCCTGCCTCAGGGACAAGCCGCTGTTAGCCTCTTCCTTGCCACATAGAACTGAGCGGGACAAAATTTAAAGCACGAGCCATTCTGAGTACGCACTCTCGTTCTAAACTCACGTGCAGGATAACCGGATTTTTTCGCTGCCGGTCACGGCAAATGGCGTAACCAGTGAAGTCCAGGCGGCTTGCAGACAACGCAATCAGCCAAGCCACATCGTTGGCGTAGACTCGTGGCTGATTGGCCTTCCATTCGAGAATAGCTATAGGATGCGCAGTTTCGCCTAGCAAGTACCCCCAGGTTCAGATCAGATCATAAGATCCTTGCAGACTTCGCGCTTCACGCCCATACTCTCAGCGTTAGGGGTTCTGACTTCGATGCCAATCTGAGCCGAGTCAATAATGACGCTGCCGAGGCGACACTGTTTGATCAAGTGATCGAAGACAACTCGGCTGACAACCTCTCGTTCTTTCCCCCACCACAAATCGGCGAAGACCTTCGCAGTGAATTCTTTTAGTGCTTGCCGGATGATGGTATCAATCTTGGTCATGGCTAGTCCTGCGAGGCCACTAACCCCATGTCCGCGTCAGCTCAGAACAGAGGCCACTCTTTAAGATTTGAGTTAACCGGCGCGCGGGAGTTTTTGACATGTCTGGGCTGAGCCTGGGGTTCGAGATCGCGAATGATGGTCCGCATAAGAATCGAGCAACCGCCGGATCATGCGTTGGTACTGCGTGTAACGCTTCTGCGCCTCACCTTTGAAGAATTCGACACTTCTCTTGCTCAACACAATGGTCATCTTGATACCTTCACCCGGAAAAACCAGTTTCTCTGGCCGGGGAGGAAAGTCAGGAACGACTCTGAGGTTTCCTAGAGGTTCGTCGATGTACTTGATTCTCCCGCTTATAAATTCGCCTGCCTTTCCGCCAGTAGCCAGCTCCAAATATCCGAACGACATCATGCCGAAATGTAAATCGGACGGTCAGAACTCCGCTGGCGACCCAGCCGAAACAGTAATGTCACTGTTCGCTTGAGCTATGAGACAAATCTTCCGTAATCACAGGGCGCGGACTGGCAAAGACGAGCTGGGCTCTCGCGAAGAAAACTCCGTGCTTGCTGAAGACATCGAGATCCCCATACGTTTGGATGGACCTAATAATGGATACGCCTTACTTGCGTTTGGCAATCACATTGATCCATCTCCCCTTACGCTCCTGATTGCTGACGACTCGAATGGACAGCACTATCCAATCGGCACGATGGAACGCGCGAGCCAGTTCGTCCTTTTTCCACCGCGCGAAATAGCGGCCCGGCATCCAGCCTCCTGTTTTGACACGGCTAGTGCTGCCAAAAGTAAATGTCCCAGCCAGCAAACCTTCTGGATTCACTAGTTGTTGCAACAAAACTAACACTCTGGAGACAGTTCTCTTCGGTAGATGAATCAGCGACGCCGCAGCCCATATTCCGTCCAACGTCCTGTCTCTGAGGGGAAGGGCCCTCATATCTGCCAGGACAAGTGGAATGGATGAACTGCGCCGTTTCGCGAACTGGAGCAACGGCATCGTACGATCTAACCCAATCACTCGATGGCCGAGGGTCGCAAGATACCGCGCATCTTGACCGGCGCCACAGCCGAGATCGAGCAAGACTCCTTGTTTGGGTAATAGCGCCATCCATTCCTTTAACAACGCCGGTCGCTTGTATTTTTTGCGCCCCCATTGCCGGAGAAAGGTCTTTGCATCTTTTTCATACGTCAGCAAGGTCCGCGTAACGTCGCTGGTTGTGCTATGGTGCATGGCTACACGGTCAGGCATGTGAGGAAATATACGATGTTGGGATTTCAGCGGAGCCTTTTCTTCGTCCTCTTGGGACTGGCTATTCACACCGGCGTAGAGGCCAAACCCGTCGATCCTCCTTGCGACAAGTATCCCCCCGACAAACAATCACGCTGCGTAGAACTGTGGAAAGGGCTGAACCTGGAAGACGGCCCGATCATTTCGCAGTTCGGGCTGGACCAGCTCAAACGGCGCGAAGAGGGTAAGATCACTGCCCAGCAGCACTTGGCCGAGAACATGACGTTCATCAAACAATTCACCGAGAAGCGGCTCGAACGGCTGAAAGAGCGTATGGCGAAAGAGCAGCCTTGAAACACCAGCCCATCCGGCCTCATCTATGCGAGACGGATGAATTGGTTTCTTTCCTTCTCCCACCCGATTGCAGTTTCCGGTCCATGGCCAGTCACCACAACCGTCGTGTCATCGAGGGTATAGAGCCGCTCTCTGATTGACTGTTCGATCGCATCGAAATCGCCGCCCCACAAGTCGGTGCGTCCAATACTCCCGCGGAACAGCGTGTCCCCCACCAAAACCAGTTTGTCACCCGGAGCGTAAAAGCTCATCGAGCCTGGTGTATGACCCGGCGTGTGCAACGCGAATACCGGAATGTCACCCAGCAAGAGTTTCTCCTCGTCCTTAAGCCAGTAATCCGGCATCGGCACGGTGTCCGACGGTACGCCGAACATTCGGCACTGCACATCAAGATTCCTCCATAAATCGAGATCCTCTTGGTGCAGGCAGAGCACGGCGCCCGTGGCTTGCTTCATCGCGCCGGAGGCAAGAAAATGATCGAAGTGGGCGTGGGTGTGCAAGATGTGGCTGACGGTGAGTCCCAACTGCTGCACCTCATGGAGAATGCGCTCATGAGCCCCGCCCGGATCAATCACGATCGCCCGTTTCGTTAGCGGATCGCCGATAATCGAGCAGTTGCATCCGAGGGGAGGTACCGAGAAGGTCTTTCGTATCAGGGCAGCCATAGTTCCGACATGCTACAGGACCACAGATCGATGGCACAAGCTATGGGTCTTCAGCGCTATCTTGCCGCTCGCCCAGAGTCCAGATCACTTCGGTATCGGCCAATATCCAGCTGAGGTCTCGTCGATGAAACCAGATCAAAAACCCTGCCCCGGTGCCGTCCGGACGAAGATTCTCCACATAGAGCAAAACCTGATCGTTGCGCAATGAACGGCCCACCCGCGAAAAAGCAAGACGATCCAACACCGGAGACGCTTGCACGGGTACCGCTGAAGCCACTTCCGGCTCTTCCATCGAACCAGCCGACATGAATCGGTACCGAACGCCGAACTGAAACCGTGCGTCGAGCCGAGAGGCTGTGCGATTGGCGCCGACAAAATCCCGTACGAGATCCGTCGGCAGCTGACCCATGAAATAGTCCTGCTCTTGGAACAATGCCTCCGTCATCGGTCCCATTTGATCCGGAAACATTCGAGTTACGGTAGCCCGTTCGAGTATCACTAATTTTGTCTGCGAGGTGAGAAATTTTTGTTCGACAACCTGGTCATATAACCCATAGTCTTCGACAGGAATTCCGACTACCGCCTCTCTCCCCTCAGCAAACGCACTATCCGGGCAGACACAGAGCAACCACGCCGCAACCAGCACCATTGCCTGTTTCGTCATTCCGACAGCATACCGGCAGGTGTTCGATTCGGTCAAACCCCAAGGCGATATGGACAAGAGACGGTGAAGCATAGATAATCCGGCCTTCATTTTTGGAAACCCATCCTTATGCAGGACAACACCATCCTCATGACTGGACGATCGAAGACGATCGGCCTTCTTCTTTTTCCTAGCTGTATCCGGTTGCGCGCCTGACGAATCGCCATTAAAAGCTTAGAACGAGGCACCGGAAAAGCAACTATCGCGACTGAAGTCGTTGTTGACCCCGCTGCAAGATGGCAACAAGGTCCTGCACCAGCAGATCGACCTGCTCAATCAAGAACTCCGCGACGCCAAACAGCAACCGAGTCTGCCAAAGCGTCAGCCACGCGACTGTCCGAGCTGCTGGACAATCAGTTAGCACAGGTCAAACGGATGAACACCGAGATTCAACGGACTGCGTCGGCACAAGCAGCCCAGAACGTGAAGATCGATGACAAAGGTGCATAGTTCGATACCCTGCCCCGCCCGCTCGGCACTGTGGCCAAGGTGGTAGAGGACGCCCTCTCACAGAACGGTACCGGACGCCGTCTACATCAGGGAGCGCACGATTTCCACCCCGCGTCATTGGAAGTCGCCGGTGTTCAAAACCAGCACTTCATTTCACCACAAACTTTACCGGTCAATGTCATGAAACTCGGCGTAACGGCGGTATTCGAGAGAGTTTCGTAAGGCATACATATTCTCAGCGTAAGCCCTGAGGAACCCCCCGAAATCGAACGCCGTTTGATCGGTGAGATCAGTACAGCGTCGCACCAGGCAAGACATAGCAGAATGGTTCACGCTCATCTTCCACTGCTGCAAAACTCCTTTTTCTTAGTCTCGCTCGCGACGTGTCTTAGCATCTCTCCTCTATGAAGCCTTCCAGCAACACTCACGATTTCTGTCTTCATGTCGATGATCACAATACCGGCGCAAGCCCTGTTCCTATGCGTCAGACATTGTCAGGCTCTCGACAGGCTATGGAATACGGGTGACCGGCCCGGGCAATT
>Ga0194131_10003364_pt1 | contig 25280 bp, 28 predicted proteins | sample TA2KigO120mmetaG_FD_148631 | JGI IMG/M metagenome (GOLD analysis project Ga0194131, IMG submission 148631) | Freshwater microbial communities from Lake Tanganyika, Tanzania - TA2015053 Kigoma Offshore 120m | ecosystem: Environmental > Aquatic > Freshwater > Lake | place: Tanzania: Lake... | reverse complement strand
TCGAAGAGTGGCGGCAAGACTACAACCTGGCCAGACCCCATAGCTCTCTGGGTTACCTGGCTCCTGAGACCTTCCGCCAACAGCACGAACTCGCATTATCCGTGGTATAAATTACGGGGGAAGGTCAGCGCGCACACCACCGATGTAGTCATTGGCGAGGACATTGACCGCAACGCCGCCGAAGGGTGATGGTGATTGACCGGCATCGTTATAGGCGTGAACGGCGCCATCGCCAAGCCCGGTGGCGCGCCAGAGCCAGACACCGCGGTCATTGAGTGCCTCATCGGCGCTGGCTGCCGGTCCAACACCCAAACCGCCTGTGTCGGCCTTATGGGCGGGGCTTCTCACCCGGTATAACGTTGGGGACGGCATCTTGGACGTTTTCTCTCACGTCGCCTGCTTTTTGACGCCAGTCATCAGGTATCAAGTTGAAAGCGTCTATCACCACGCTAAAGCGTTCGCCCAGGGCTTTAGCCATTACGGAGCGGTCCATGTCTTCCTGAATCACGCCCAAGGGGAATTTATCCAGGGCTACTAAAGCTCCAGACAGCAGAATAAACCCTACGATGATGCCGATAACCGCTCCACCCATGCGGTCCGCCAAACCTGCCAGCGGAATGATTTTCAGGAAAAATCGGAGCACAAAGCTGAGTATAGCGGCAATAATCAGCAATCCGATGATAATAACGGCAAATCCCATGATAGTCTGTAGGTTGTCATTGCTGGCGAAGCCAGCAAACATGTTGCCCAGGGGATTGGCCAGGCGGGTGGACATGGCAAGCCCGCCTATCACCACCAGCAATGGGACCACCATTTGGATCAGTCCAGTCTGGTAGCCCCATAACGCGGCCAAACCCCACAGGATTAACACAATCACATCAACGTAGTTCATCGCCGCCTCCTTTTTGGCGCCAGGCCGGGCTGATTCCAGATTTACTTTGAGAAGGTGTTTAAAAAGCCTTAGTCCTGTATGCCGCCTCATCCTTCGACCAGCTCAGGACGAGCGGATCAGCCGCCCGTGGTTCGACAAGCTCACCACGAGCGGCAAGCCTTTTTAAACAAGATTTTAGAGCCATCTTATGTTAAAAGGTCGTTAATACTTCCACGCTTACCCTTCGACCAGCTCAGGATGAGCAGTTTGTCCGCTGGTGGTCCGACAAGCTCACCACCTGGCACGCAACCAAAGCAGCCCCCACAAAACTGGGAGACCGAATAAATAGCCGCCAAGAACATCGCTGGGCCAGTGGACCCCCAAATACACCCGGGAAGCTCCCACCGCCAGCACCAGCAAGACCACAATGGCCTGCACCAAGTATTTCACCCAGCGGGGCCAGGCAGTCTCCTGGACCAGTAACAATGCAACGCCGCCCAGCATTATTGCGAAGATGGCGTGCCCGCTGGGGAAGCTGAAACTGCCTGGTTCAGTGCCAATGACTGGGTACGGAGGCCGGGGACGCTGCACCACCAGTTTCAGGGCATGGCCTGCGCCCGCCAGGACCAAGAGCATGACTACCAATAGCGCATCCCGGTAGCGCCGCGCTAAGAACAGGCCAGCAGTGCAGGCTAAACCAATTCCCACCGCCACCGGCGCCCATGACAAAGTTGTCACCGCCAGCGCCACAGCATTGAGCCATTCCCGGCGCCAGCCTTGCACCATTAGGAACAGTGGCTGGTCTCCGGGGAAAAAGGGGAACAACCAGGCCAGCACAGTCCACCCCGCGGCGGCCAGGGTCAGTAACCCTATGCTAACACATGGCCAAGAAAACTTACCCATAGAGTCCAGGGCCTCTCTTTGTAAAGAAGCAAATTGAGACAAAAGATATTTCATGCCCCATAGTAATTGTGCATCCGCCAAGCTTTTTGGTAGAGTGAACTGGCGATGAACATTTTGGAAGCAATTGTCCTATCCATTGTGGAAGGGTTGACAGAATTTATCCCGGTTTCATCCACTGGCCACCTGGTGCTCACCGCAGACCTTCTGGGCATTAGCCAAACCAACTTTGTAAAAAGCTTTGAAATTGCGATACAGCTTGGCGCTATCCTCGCCATCGTGATCCTTTACTGGAACAAGTTGCTGCTGGACAAACAAGTGATGGCTCGGGTGGCGGCAGCTTTCCTGCCCACCGCCATAATTGGGTTGCTCCTCTACAATTTCATCAAGGGGGTCCTGCTGGGTAACACGTTAATCACACTGGCGGCCTTGCTTGTAGGGGGCATTGCTCTGATTGCCATTGAGCTGATGCATAAAGAGCAGGCAGATCACACCAGCGAGATTGAAGAGCTTTCCTATCCAAAGGCGTTCCTCATAGGGCTAATCCAAGCCATTTCCGTAATACCCGGCATCTCCAGGTCGGGAGCTTCCATCATCGGTGGACTGCTGCTGGGCATGAAACGCAGACCGTCTGCAGAATTTTCCTTCTTGCTGGCGGTCCCTACAATGGTAGCCGCCACCGGGTTTGACCTGTTCCAGACTGGATTTGCCTTTTCTGGCAGGGAGTTCCTTCTGCTGGCCATAGGGTTTGTTGGAGCTTTCGCCACGGCGCTGCTGGCGGTAAAGTTCTTTTTAAGATACATCAGCAGCCACAGTTTTGTGGCCTTTGGCATTTATCGCATTATCCTGGCCGTGCTTTTCTGGGCATTAATCATCCGGTAATTGTTTGCGGAGCCATATCATGCTGCATCACGGAGACCCAGCTTGTCGCACCCTGTCAAGGTAATCGCCATTGACGGCCCGGTGGCCGCCGGCAAAACAGTGGTGGGCCTAAAGCTGGCCAGCCGCCTGGGTTTCCAGTTCCTGGACACTGGCGTAATGTACCGGGCAATCACCTGGCTGGCGCTGCATCAATCTATCCCTGTGATAGACAACGTTGCGCTGGGCAGGCTGGCCCAGCAAACTACCATCACGCTGGTGGACCAGGCCGGATCACAAGTGAAAATGGGCGAACACCAGGTGGGACGGGAACTGCGGGAACCCCGGGTGGAGCAGAACGTATCCCAGGTGGCGCAAGCGTCGGAAGTGCGCCAAGCCCTGGTGCAGCAACAGCGCAAGCTGGCCCAAGAGGGGAAGATAGTGATGGTGGGCCGGGATATTGGCACCGTAGTGCTGCCCGGCGCTGACCTAAAGGTGTTTCTGACCGCTTCGCCCGAGGAGCGCGCCCGCCGCCGCTGGCTGGATTTGCAGGCCCGGGGCAGCAGTAGTGACTACCAGCAAGTGCTGCAAGACATAGAATGGCGAGACCACCTGGACTCCACCCGAAGCAACTCGCCCTTGACCCAGGCCAGGGACGCTGTGCTGGTGACCACCGACGGACTGGAAGAGGATCAGGTGGTGGAGTTGCTTTTTAATCTAGTCCGGGAGCGTTGCGGGAGGCAGGAATAATCCATGCCCTGGCTGTACCGGCCAGGCCGGGCGCTGGCCCGGTTTTGTTTCAGCAATCTGGGGCGGATGGACGTGACAGGCCGCGAGGCCGTGCCGCCCTTTGGCCCCCTGATAGTAGTATCCAACCACCTGTCCAACCACGACGCCCCCCTGCTGGCAGCGGCGCTGCCCCGCAGGCTGACCTTTCTGGGCAAGCAGGAGCTGTTCAATAACCCTTTACTGGCCTGGGCCATGCGGGGCGTCAACGTGCATCCCTTGGACCGGGCGGGCATGGGGCTGGAAGCCATGCGCCTGGCCCTGGACCTGCTGGCGAAGGACCACGCCATTGTGTTATTCCCGGAGGGGCACCGCAGCCCGGACCACGCCATGCGACAGGGCATGGCTGGCGCGATTTACCTGGCCCTGCGCGCCCAGGCGCCTATCCTGCCAGTGGGAATCAGCGGCACGGAGAGGGCGCCCACCTGGCGGATGCCTTTCCCGATGTGCCGGTTCCGGGCCAGCATCGGCCAGCCCTTTACTTTGCCAGTGCTGGAGGGACGGCCCAGCCGCCCGGTGGTGGACAGCTTGCGGGACTTGATGATGCAGCGCATTGCCGCCCTGCTGCCGGAGCAGTACCGGGGGGTGTATGGAGTGGCGCGGAGGAAGGAGTGATTTGCCGCGGAGGACGCAGAGACTTTAATTTCACACTTGACGGCGCCTGACTTAACCATCCCCTTTCCTAAAGTAGCGGGCTGTCAAAGCGGATGAATAAAGGGTGCGTCAGCTATTCTATGGCTGACGAACCTAAGCGTCCAATTTTTGGACAGGACATTGGCGTCGGTCGTTGCACACCCTTGGCCTTGCCAGCCAATCCCCCCGCTAGACGACTACCTTCCATATCCCGAAGCACTGGTCGGTTTTGGGGGCAAGTGATCGAAGCAAGCATCTGCACTGCCCGCTGCACTTGCTCCGTTCGTCATTTCAACTTTCGTTGCCAACCGAGAGTCTGGGCAGGACGGGTCACCCCAATAGGGTGGGCTTTTTCGCCCCATAGGCAATCAGCTATGTCCCCTGTGGCCGCAAAAAGTGGGCTAACACTCTACCTCCTTTGACAAGCTCTCAAGGCAATGAGTCTCCGCTCGTGGTGAGCCTGTCGAACCACGGGCGGGCATATTACGCTCATCCTTCGACAGGCTCAGGATGAGCGGTACGAGTAAGACCGGTCAGATCTCCCTCAGGGCTGGGGTCACCCCGCGCCAGAAATGGCGCACCCCGGCGTGGGCCGCTCCGGGAACTCCCGGCAGCGCTGTGGACGGTCCTGGTAGATGCGGCAGGCCCAGGTGGTCTGGTCCAGCATGGGGCAGCACTGGCCGGGGTGGCCGGCAAACTTGACCCACCCGCCGCCGTAGGAGGTGGGGGTGATTTTGGCCCTGACTCCCAGGGATTGGGCGTGGGCCTGGAAGGCTGCTGCCTCGGCCTGGCTTAACTGGAGGATGAGGCGGCCGCGGCAGCATCCGGCCCGGCACTGCTCCATGCAGATGCGGCTGGCTTGTTCAGCGGTCAGCATACGGCGTTCAGATTTCAGGCCCACCCTCCCACTTCTTGTCACCCTGAGCAGAGCCAAGGGTCTAAAATGCCAGGATTTTAGATTCTTCGTCCCGATTGCATCGGGACTCAGAATGACATCTGAGGCACAGTTCCAGCGGGGCCAAGGGCGCTGATTACTGACGGCTGATAGCTAATCACTACAAGCTACACCGGCAGGTCTATCTGGTACTTGGCCAGCACCTGGTCAATCTGGGCCGCGGACTTTTCGTCGCAGGGCACCAGGGGCAGGCGCGGCTGGCCCACGTTGAAGCCCACTTTGTTCAGGGAGTACTTCACCGGAATGGGGTTGGACACTACGAACAGCACCTTGAAGATGGGCAACAGCCGCCGGTGCTCCGCCGCCGCCCGTTCCACGTCGCCCTCCAGCAGCAGGCCCATCATGTGCTTAATCTGGTTGCCCACCAGGTGGGAGGCCACGCTGACAATGCCGTAGCCGCCCATGCCCATGATGTAGAAGGTCTCGTTGTCGTTGCCGCTCCACACCCGAAAGCCATCCCTGGCCCCGTCAATGATGCGGGCAATCTGGTCCAGGTCGCTGCCCGCTTCCTTGATGCCCACGATGTTGTCCACCTGGCTGAGGCGGACGGTGGTCTCGCTGGTCATGTTCAGGCTGGTGCGGCTGGTGACGTTGTAAAGTACGCAGGGGACGTGCACGTGCTGGGCGATGGTCTTGAAGTGCTGGTACAGGCCCTCCTGGGGAGGCTTGTTGTAATAGGGCACCACCAGGAGCAGGCCGTCCGCGCCCGCCCGCTCGGCTTCCACGCTCAACTCGATGCTCTCCGCGGTGCTGTAGTTGCCGGTGCCGGCAATGACTGCGCCCCGGTCGCCGATGGCTGACTTGATTTCCGAGAACAGGCGCAGCTTCTCTTCGGTGGTGAGGGTGGGCGACTCGCCGGTGGTGCCGGACACCACCAGGCCGTCGCTGCCGGAATCAATCAAGGCCTTGGCCAGGGCCCTGGCTTGCTGGTAGTCCACCTTCCCCTCGTCATCGAAGGGGGTGACCATCGCAGTGATTAGCCTGCCTAGCTCCACCATACCGGCCCTCCTGGATACTGAGTGGGGGTATTATACAACAGAGTAGTGAAGGTGCTATACCCCTACTCCTTAATCACCTGGCCATACGATGGCTTCATGGCCAGGCCAGTGCCGTCGGTGAAGATTTGCTTCACCTCCATGAAGTCCTCCAGGCCGTAGTAGCCCAGCTCCCGGCCAATGCCGCTCTGCTTGTAGCCGCCCCAGATGCCCTCCACCGGCTGGGCATAGTTGTCCCAAATCCAGACCGTGCCCGCCCTAATGCGCCGGGCCACCCGCATGGCCCGGGGGTAGTTGCTGCTCCACACTCCGGCCACCAGGCCAAAGTCCACAGCGTTGGCCAGCTCCACCGCCTCATTCTCATCCTTGAAGCTGGTCACCGCCACCACTGGGCCAAAAATCTCCTCCTGTCCCAGCTTGGAGGCGTTGTCCACTCCATCGAAGATGGTGGGTTCCACGTAGTAGCCATTATCAAAGCCGTTGCCGCGGAGCTTGTGGCCGCCGGTGACCAGGTCAAACCCCGTGTCCAGGCCGTACTTGATGAAGTCTTGCACCACCCGCTCCTGGCTGCGAGAGACCAGCGGCCCCATGTCGGTGGATGGCCGGGTGGGCGCGCCCACTTCCAGCTTGCGGGTCAACTCCACTACCCGATTCAAGAACCGCTGGTGGATGCCTTCCTGCACCAGCAGCCGGGTGGTGGCGCCGCAGGCCTGGCCCGCGTTGCGAAACATACCGAAGATGGCGGCGCGGGCGGCGGCCTCCACGTCGGCGTCGTCAAAGATAACGTAGGGGGCCTTGCCGCCCAGCTCCAGGCTGACCCGTTTCACTTCCCGGGCGGCCCGGGCGGCGATGTCCTTGCCGGTGCCAGTCTCGCCGGTAAAGGAGATTTTGTCTACCTTTTTGCTATTGACGATTTCCGCGCCCACCACCACGCCGGGGCCGGGCGCCAGGTTGACCACGCCCTTGGGAATGGCCGTCTGGTGCATGAGCTTGACCAGCTCATAGGCGGCGGCAGGGGTGTAGCTGGCAGGTTTGATGACCACGGTGCAGCCCGCGGCGAGGGCCGGGGCTAGTTTGCGGGCGGTCTGGGTCAGGGGGAAGTTCCAGGGGGTAATCAGCCCCACCACGCCGATGGGTTCCTTGACCAGGTTAATCATGGACCCGTTGGGCAAGGTAAAGCTTTCGCCATACAGCTTGCCCGCCAAGCCGCCATAAAATTCAAAAATGTCCGCAGCCACGGCCACATGGGGCGTGGCCTGGCGTATGGGCATGCCTACCTCCAGGCTTACCACCTGGGCCAGGCGCTGGGCATTTTCGCGGATGAGCTGAGCGGTGCGAAAGAGGACCTGTTCCCGGAGCTTGTAGTTGTAAATCCAGTTGCCGGTGTTGCTGTCGAAAGCGGTGCGGGAGGCGTCAATGGCCGACTGCACATCCTCCAGGGAACCCTGGGCGGCGACAGTAGCCACCTGACGGGTGTCTGCGGGGTTTTCCCGGGTAAACTGCTTGCCGCCGGTGGCTGCGCCTTCCTCGCCGTTGATGACCAGGGGGCAGGACAGGGGCAGTTTAATAGAGTATCCCTCCGATGTGGTCATGCTTCACTCCTACACTTTGAGCGGGTGGCTTTTCAGGCGTTCAGAAAGGCGAAAAAGTTCAAGATCCTGTTTTTAACCCACGTAAATTACTCACCTGGAGAGCTTCAATGTAAAGCCAGGACCGTCGAAGGTCATAACCCAGCGATTGATGATATCTCTTCCCAGAAGCGCAAACTCTTCATCCCAGACCAGCACATCTACGAACCTTGCCTTTTCATTTTCAACCGCAATCATCGCAGAAAATAGGGTGACATCACGGCCCGTTTCTTCAACGCCCTGGGAACGTGCTTCGTAAGATGGCTGAAGACCAAGGTCTAGCGCCATCCTTCTGGGAATAACCGTGACATCGGAGCCGGAATCCACCAATGCCTGCACGGTCCTGGGCAGCGGGTTGCGACGGGGACGATATTTGGGCCGGCACTACAGGAGCAGGCGGCGTGAAGCTGGCGTCGTAATGGTACACGGTCGCCCCTTATCATCTTCCACTCAAACGTCGTGAGGGAACACTAACCACTCCAGGCTCTGCCTCCACCTTGGTTATCAATATGGCCTTGTACCCGTGCTTGGCATATACTCTCCTCGCCAGCGTGTCAAACTCAGCGTCTGAATCAACTACCGTTTGGTTGATAACGGCAATCCATTTTCCCAGGTAGTCCTTCAAGAATTGCTCCCGATTGGCTTTGAAAAAAGCAAGGTCTGCCTCGAAGGTCTCCCCTTGTTCCCCTCCAGCTGGACTTTGGTAAGAGTTGTTGTACAGGGCATCGGAAGCTGGATGACTCGGTTGCGGCTTCAAGCAGTTGCGATTTACTAACTCCTCAGCAATCTGTATGGAGTTGAGGGCCGCACCTTTGCGCAAGTTGTCCGAGACTACCCATATGACCAGGCCATTGGGGTGGGACTGGTCTTTACGAATGCGCCCGACAAAGACCTCATCTGTACCTGCCACGTCCCAAGGCATGGGGTACTCGCCATTGGCCGGGTCGTCCAGCACTTTAATCCCCGGCATTTTGCCCAGCAGTTCCCGCGCCTCTTCTGGCGACATGGGCCGCTCAAATTCCAGGTGCAGCGCAGCGCTGTGGGAGATGTACACCGGCACCCGCACGCAGGTGGAAGAAACGGCGAGGCCCGGAGCGTGCATAATTTTGCGGGTCTCGTCAAACATCTTTTGCTCCTCCCGCGTGTAGCCGCTGGGGAGGAAGCTGTCAATGCGGGGGATGACGTTGAAAGCAATCTGGTTGGGCAGCGCCTTGGGCGACGGCTGGCCGCCATCCAGCATGGCACGGGATTGTTCCCTTAGCTCGGCCATGGCGGAAGCGCCCGCCCCGGAGACCGATTGATAGGTGGCGGCAGTAATCCGCCGGATGGGGTTAACCTGGTGCAAAGGGTGCCCGGCCATGACCACCGGTGTAGTGGAACAGTTGGGAATGGCGATGATGCCCTGGTGCCACTCCACGTCAGCGCCGTTTACCTCCGGCACCACCAGGGGCACTGTTGGCTCCATGCGGAAGACGGAACTGTCATCAATGACCACTGCGCCTGCCGCAGCGGCGATGGGGCACATCTGGCGGCTGAACTCGGTGGTGACTGATACGAAAGCGATATCCACGTCGCGGAAGGACTTTTCGGTGGTCTCTTCCACCACCAACTCCCGCCCGTTGACCGTGATACGCTTGCCCGCGGAGCGCGCCGAAGCCAGCAATTTGATGTGGCGCAGTTTGGGGTGCCGCTGTTCAATAACGCGGATGCACTCGGCGCCCACTGCGCCGGTTGCTCCTACAATGGCGATGGTCAGGTCTTGCACTGATACAGCCCTCAGCCATCAGTCATCAGCCATCAGCAACCCTGGCCCCCTTTTGTAAAGGGGGTTGGGGGGATTTCTGACGGCTGATAGCTAATTACTTCCTACAATCCAAGAACATTTTCCAAGCCTACCACAAGGCCAGGACGCTTCACAACTTCACGGATGCAGCACAGCACGCCGGGCATGTAGCAGTCCCGGCCCAGGGTGTCATGGCGCAGGGAGATGGTCTGCCCGGCCGCGCCCATGATCACCTCGTGGTGGGCGCTGCGCCCCGGCATCCGGATGCTGTGGACCGTCACGCCATGGTACTCGCCGCCCCGGGTGCCGGGCAAATTCTCCTTCTCCGTGTGGTTGCGGGTGAACTCCTTGCGGTCGCCAATGCTGCGGGCCATAGCCATGGCAAAGCCGGAGGGCGCATCAATTTTGGCCTCGTGGTGGGCCTCGATGATGTCCACGTAGTCAAAGTAGGGGGCAGCCTGCTCCACCAGCTTTTTGAGCACCACTGCGCCCAGGGCAAAGTTGGGAGCCACGACAATGCCCACATTCTTATCGTGGGCCAGGGCGTCTAACTGCCTCAGATGCTCCGGGGTGAGGCCGCTGGCGCCCAGCACCATGTTCACCGAGTAAGCGGCGGCCACCGATACGGATGCCATGCAAGCGGCGGCGTTGGTGAACTCCACCATTACATCAGGCCGGGTGCGCTCCAGCATCTCCTGCAGATTGGTGGACAGGGGGACCTCCCCGCCGCCGGGCAAGGCCAGCGTGGCGCCCCGCTCCCGCAGGCAGGTAGCGCCCACCAGCGCCAGGTCATCCTGGCGGCAGACGGCCGACACCGTTTCCATGCCCATTTTGCCCGTTGCGCCCTGGACCACCACTTTAATGGGCGGCATGCTCACCCTCCCCGGCTAATTCTGGCCTTTTCTTAGATTTGGATAATATTATCACGGGGCAGGTGACGCAGGTAGGGGGAGATAACCCCTACCCTGGCCCTCCTCCTTTGTCATGGGGGAGGGAAGGCTTGCCCTTTCTTTTTTGGTAGGGGGGAGAGCTTCCTTCCCCCTTACAAAGGGGTAAGGTTGGGATGGGGGTCAGTAAAAACTCTGCCTCACCGCTCCGAGCCAGGGTGCCCCGGCATGCCATACATGGAGCAGCCCGTGCAGGAGGCCGCCTGGCCGCAGGGCGCGGGACCGCCAGCAGGCCGGTACGGGACATTTGCTGCCGCTTGCTGCACCTGCTGGCGATGCTTGAGGCGGGCTTCCTCCCCAAAAAGGTCCATGCGCAGCTGCTTGCCGCTGGGCGGACGCTGGCCGGGAAAGACCAGGAAGGGCCAGGCCCGGGTCCGCACCACGCCCATGCTTTGCAGGTCCTGCCAGGTATCTATCTTGTGCTGCCGCCGGTTGTCCAGGATGCGCTGGGCCGAGGTGGGACCAACACCGGGCACCCGCAGCAACTGCTCCCGGCTGGCGGCGTTCACGTCCACGGGAAAGGCATCCAGGTTTTCAATGGCGATGGCGGTTTTGGGGTCTTGCTCCAAGGAGAGGAAGCCGCTTTGGTCGAAGGCCAGGCCCAGTTCCTGGTTGGAGAACTGGTAAATGCGCTTGAGCCAGTCCAACTGGTACAGCCGGTGCTCCCGCATGGGCGGCGTGGCGGGGTGTTCCTCAAGAGGAATGTGGCGCACCGGGCGAAAGGCGGAGTAGTAGACCCGCTTCAGGTTCCAGTCAGTGTAGAGCTGGTCAATGCGGCGGAAGATGTCCTGGTCGGTCTCGTCAGCTGCGCCCACCACTAGCTGCGTCACCTGGCCCACGGCCCCGGCGCGGCCTTCGGCAGAAGCGGCGCGGGTCATCTGGTCAATCCAGCCCATGGGGGCCAGAATGTCGTTGACCAGGTCCTTGTGGGGGCCGATGCGGCGCATCATCTCTGGCGTGGGGGTTTCTACGTTGATGGACAGGCGGGTGCCCAGCCGGTGGGCCGCCTCCACGTACTGGTGCGCCGCGCCGGGCATGACTTTCATGTGGACGTAGCCCCGGAAGCCGTACCGGTGGCGGAGGGTCTCCACCACATGAATCAGCCTCTCAGTAGTCTTGGAAGCGTCCCCGGCGATGCCGGAGCTGAGGAACAGCCCGGCCACGGCGTGGCGCTGGTGCAGCTCCATGAACAGCTTGGCCAGTTCGTCCACCTTGAAGGCGTGGCGCTTGCGGGGCACGTAGATGCTGTTGGGGCAGTAGGCGCAGTCCATCTTACAGAAGTCGGTGAACATGACCCGCATGAGGTTGATGAACTTGCCGTTGGGCATGGCGGCCCGGTACACGCCGGGGATGGGGTGTTTCTTGTCCGCCGAGTAGGGCCTGCGGCCTGTCTGGCTGCCGCGGCCTTGCTCCGCGGGGGCCAGCACGTCATCGCCGGCCATGCTGCCCAGCAGGGAGAGTTTTTCGTAAACGTCGGGGGTACGCTGGATGAGCATGGCGGGATCTCCGGCAGTAAATAGAACATAAGTTCTCATACTGGAGGTGCGGTGTCAAGGGCGGCGTGACAGGGGGTGGCCGCCTCACCTCAATCCTCTCCCACAAGGGGAGAGGAAGGGTTCCTTCCCCCTCGCCACACTGGGGGAGAGGGGGACTGAGGGGGTGAGGGTGGAAGTCCTGCCGCCTACCAGCGACCAAGTCGGCTGCAGTATACTGGCCCCAGTAAACTTCACCGAGGAACTTTACTTATGGACATCCTGGTTTCCGGCTCCCTGGCCTACGACCGCATTATGGACTTTCCAGGCCGCTTCAGCGACCATATCATGCCGGACAAGATTCACCAGATTAACGTCAGCTTCACCGTCAACGGGCTGACAGAGAACTTCGGCGGCACCGCGGGCAACATCGCCTACGCCCTGTCCCTGCTGGGGGAGAAGCCCCGCATCCTGGCCACCCTGGGCCGCGACTACCACCGCTACTTTGAGTGGCTGGCCCAAACCGGCATCGGCGCCCAGGACATCCGGGTAGTTCCGGAGGAAGCCACCGCCTCGGCCTACATCACCACCGACCTGGCGGACAACCAGATTACCGGCTTCAACCCAGGGGCCATGAAGCAGTCCTCCCGCTTTGACTTTACCCAGATTGACCCGGCCCAGTGCCTGGCCATTGTGGCCCCCGGCAACCTGCAGGACATGATGGAGTACACCGCCGCCTACCACCGCCTGGGCATCTTTGCTATTTTTGACCCCGGCCAGTCGCTGCCCATCTGGCAGGGGGAGGACCTGGCCCGGTGCATCGGCCAGGCGCGGATGCTCATCTCCAACGACTACGAGCTGGCGCTGATTAAGGACAAGACGGGCAAGAACGATGGGGAACTGCTGGCCCTGGCGGGGACTATTATCACCACCAAGGGGGAGCACGGGGCGGACATTGTGACTGCCAAGGGCGTGCAGCACATCCCAACTGTGCCCACGGAGAACGTAGTGGACCCCACCGGCGCGGGGGATGCTTTCCGGGGCGGGTTGATTAAGGGGCTGGCGCAGGGCTTGCCGCTGCAAAGGGCGGCGCAGATGGGCGCGCTGTGCGCCCACTACGTGATTCAGAAGTACGGCACCCAGACCTATGGCTTTACACAGCAGGAGTTTGCCCGCAATCTGGAGCGGCATTTTGGGAGGGGCTGACCCCCCCACCTCTCATCCTCTCTCGCAATGGGAGAGGAAGTTCTTGCGCACCCTCTCCTTCCTTGGGAGAGGGCTGGGGTGATGGTAAGACCCCCATCCCGGCCTTCCCCCTTGGTCACGGTGAAGGAGTAGGCCAGCAGGCCGTTCCCTCCCTTTAACAAGGGGAGGGCCAGGGCGGGGTCGTTATTTACCAGTCCTTGATTACCGGCAGGACCTCTTTACCGAAGAGGCCAATGTTGCTCATGGTGGCCTCGTGGGACATGCGGGACTCCTGGCCGTAGAAAATCAGGTGCCCCATGTTCAGCCGCCCGTGCAGGTACTCCAACTGCTTCAGCACCGTGTCCGGCGTGCCGCAGACGATGTGGTGGTTCTCCTTCAGCTCCTCAAAGCTCTGGCGGATGAGGGGCTTGGCGTTGCGCCGGGCCGCCACCGCATCGCCGGCCTGGCTGCGGTAGCCCACCGGGTTCATGTACTCCCGCGGGCCGCGAGTGGTGGTGCCCATGCGCCAGATGAAGTGGCGGGCCTGCTCGTCGGCCTTTTCCTGGGTCTCCGCCACGTAGCAGCACAGCAGGTAACCAAAGTTGTTGGGCGTTGGTTCATGGCCCACTTCCGCAGCGGCGGTGCGGTAAATCTGGAACAGGTCTTCGGTCACGTCCAGGGGCGTCAAGAAAGCCACGTAGGTGTAGCCATGCCGTCCCGACCACTGGGCAGTCTCCGGGCTGGCCGAGCCTGGCACCCAAATGGGCGGGTGCGGCTTTTGCACCGGCACAACCCAGGGGTTAACCACCCGGAAGTTGTAGTGCTTGCCTTCCCAGCGGAAGGGACCGGGGGTAGACCAGGTCTTGATCACCAGGTCGTGGCACTCCTCAAACCGCTCGCGGTTGTGCATGGGGTTGCCATTGGTGGCGATGGTCTCCACGCCGGTGCCCCGCACAAATCCAGAGATGACCCGGCCCCCGGAGATTACGTCAATCATGGCGATTTCTTCGGCAAGGCGCACCGGGTTGTCATGGATGGGCAGGATGTTGCCCAGCAGCAGGATGCGGGCTTGTTTGGTGATGCGGGCCAGCACCGCCGCGGTCAAGTTGCAGGAGGAGTTCATACAGGATGGCGTGTTGTGGTGCTCGTTGACCATCACGCCGTCGTAGCCCAGCTCGTCCACGTACTGGCACTCATCGAAGTAGCGCTGGAACAGCCCGTGGGCAATGTTGGGGTCGAAGTAGGTGTTGGGGAAGGTCAGGCGCAGGGAAGGGTACTTCTCGCCCTCCTCATCGGGGTACTCGTGATAGGGGAACTCGCTGAAGTAGTAGACTTTCATGGGCTATGTGCCTCCTGCGTTCTTGAGTGTCGAAAATCCCCCAACCCCCTTTCGGCTGCGCTCAAGGCATGCCTTTGCGAAAGGGGGCTAAAGATGCTTTCAGGCATGGCCATTGCTAGCACCCATACTTCCCTGCCAGAGCACCTTCAAACCGCACTGGCTTCCCCACCATTATACCCGTTGCGGCGGCCTCACCGGCGTTAATCTCCAGCACATATAGCACCGGCGCTCTTGGCATGTAAATGGGCAGATCTCCCGGGGTCTGGCCCGGCGCGGGCATGGGCACGTTGGGAGTAATGTCCACCACCTGGCATTGGCCGTTAATCCACACCAGGTCCAGGGGGAACTGCATGTCCTTCATCCAGAAGCCGTAGGGGCCTTCCTTTTCAAAGACAAAGAGCATCCCCGTGCCGGGCTTTAGCAACGGGCGGCCGGAGAGTCCTTGATTGCGCGCCGCGGGAGTGTCTACCACTTCCACAGCAAAGCGGGCGTCGCCGATGGCGACGCCTGGACCAGCATCGGGTAGTGTAGTTGGCGCGGGAACTGGCGTAGCAGTGTGGGGAAGTGTGGCAGTTGGCACAACAGCAGCGGGCACTGTCTTGCCAGGGCTGGCGGCGCTGGTGCAGGATGTGAACAGGCTCAAGCCCAGGAAAAGCGGGCAGATTAACAATCCTGCAACAAAAGAAATCCCCCCAAACTCCCTTTTCCAAAGGGGGGCACGAGGGGATTTTCCCTTCATGCTTTCCAAGTTATTTAGATACTGGTGCAAGGCCGGGTAAATACTCCACGATAGCCTGTTTAAAGAAGGTCCTTTCGCTTGTGGTTCAACAGGCTCACCACGAGCGTCCTTCGGCTAAAGGATGCGCTTGTAGAACCACGCGGAAATGAACCCTTTTTAGACACATCCTTAGAGCCAGGTTTAGGCCGCTCATGGTTTGATATGGTTCGCCAAGAGCGGCTCTTTTCTATCCTACCCGCCGGAGCACATTTGTTAGCTCCTGCCAATGTCCTTGTGGATGCTCTGCAGCCGCTCCCGCAGGGACCGCAGCAGCACCGCCGGAGGCGCGGGGGCCACGTGGGTGTAGCCCACGCCCAGCTCCAACAGTTCCTTGGCGTTCAGGGGCATGGCCGGGTGGTTCATGGGGAAAGCCATCTTGGCCTTGCCCACTCGCTTTATCTGGTCCGCCAGCTCCTTGAGCTTGGCCCGCAGCCGCGGGTCGCCGGGGCTGTGGATGCCCATGTATTCCGAGAAGTCGCTGGGGCCAATGGACACGATGTCCACGCCTTCCAGAGCGGCAATCTTGGCGATGTCGCGAATTCCGTGCTCGTCCTCGGTCATCACCGCCAGCATGATTTCCGAATTAGAAGTGCGGGCGTGCTCGTCCCAAGACACGGTGCCAAAGCGGGCCGCCCGGCTGCCGCCCGCCGCGCCCCGGTGCCCCAGGGGAGAATAGCGCACTGCGTCCACGGCCTTTTTGGCCCCTTCCAGGCCCGCCACATGGGGAATAATAATGCCTTCCGCCCCCGCATCCAGGATGCGCAGGATTAGTTTGGCGTCGTTGTCCGGCACCCGCACCACCGAGGTTACGCCCGCCAGTTCCGCAGTCTGAATCATGCGGCTGACCATGCCCAGGTCAAAGTCGGTGTGCTCCATGTCAATAAAGGCGGCGTCAAACCCGGCCAGGCTAATCAGCTCAACAATCTGGGGGTCGGCAAAGGTCACGTAGGTGCCCAGGGCCAGCTTGCCCTCTCGCATCAGTTTCTTCACTCGGTTTTGTCGCATGGCGAAACTCCTGTCAATATGTAATGGCCAATGTCCGGCCCCTATTCTAATCCCGCATGAAGGGCAAACCAAGGGGTGAGTTGCGGAATCACCCGACCCGGTGCGAAAGGGAGCCAAATGCCAGCAGCGCCAGATTTGCCTTGCCCCGCTGCTTTGGTTAAAATCCTTGAGGATGAGGGAAACTCCCCAACCCCCTTTACGAAGGGCGGCTAGAAGAGGACATATGCCAGAAGGGGCGCTGAACGGGATTAAAGTGTTAGACCTGAGCGAAGATATCGCCGGGTCTTTCTGCGCCCGCCTGCTGGCGGACTATGGGGCAGAGGTATTGAAGCTGGAGCCGCCGGGCGGCGCGTCTCTGCGCCGCATGGGGCCTTTCTTTCACGACGATCCTCATCTGGAGAAGAGCCTGCCTTTCCTGGTGCTGAACCTGAACAAAAAAGGGGCCACTATAAACCTCGCCACCAACACCGGCCAGGCTTTTTTCAAGGAACTGGTCCAGCGGGTGGAGGTCATCGTGGAGAGCTACACCCCAGGCCATTTGGCCTCCCTGGGATTGAGCTATTCTGAACTTCAGAAGCTCAACCCTTCCCTGGTAATGACCTCTATTACCCCCTTCGGCCAGGACGGCCCCTACAGCCAGTACCAGGGCGAGGAGATCGTCAGCTACGCCATGGGCATGATTATGAGCATCAGTGGCGTGCAGGGCCGGGAGCCGCTGAAGCACGGCGGCTTTCAGGCCCAGTACGAAGGCGGGTTGTTCGGCGCAGGAGCCACCACCATGGCCCTGTTCCAGCAGCAGGCCACCGGCCAGGGCCAGCAGGTGGATGTGTCCATCACCGAGTGCGTGGCCTCCACCATGATGGCTACCCAGACCATGTACCCTTTCATGGGCGGCACGGCCATCCGCCGCAAGCCGGCAGGCAGCAGCTTTGGCCACCCCATGCCTTGCTCCGACGGCTGGATAATTGTGCAGACCGGCGGCGGCGCCGAATGGGAAGACATCGCTGGGCTGTTCCAGGCCCAGGAATTGCTGGAGCCGCGTTTTGCCGACCGCACCCAGCGCGCCCGCAACGGGGAGGCCCTGGACCAGGTGGTGGTTGAATCCATCAAGGACCGCAGCAAGTGGGACCTGTTCCCAGAGGCGGCCAAGGCGCGCATCCTCTTTGGCGTGGTGCAGACGCCCCTGGAACTGACCCGCTGCCCCCAACTGGAATCCCGCAACTTTTACCGGGAGATTGAGCACCCGGTGGTGGGCAAGGTGAGAGTTCCGGCAGTGCTGTGCAACCTGAGCCTGACGCCCTACCAGTTGCTGATGCCATCGCCCACCCTGGGCCAACACAATGCCGAGATTTACGTCCAGGGCCTGGGTTACTCCCAGCAAGACCTGTGCCGGTTGCGGCAGTTGAATGTTATTTAGCTCTCAGCCGTCAGTTATCAGTCATCTTTCCACGCCGGGGTGGTGTGGGGCCTGATAGCTGAAAACTGATTACTGATAGCTTCTCGGAGAGAACACCATGTCCCAGTTACCCCTGGAAGGCATCCGCGTCCTGGATTCCACCTACGTTTTTGCCCTGCCCTACGCCGGAGGCCAACTGGCGGACCTGGGGGCCGAGGTCATTAAAATTGAAGGGCCAGGCCGCCCCGACGTGACCCGCACCGGTGGCTACGCGGGCACCTTCCCGGAAAATGAATGGGGCGAGGACTGGTGGAACCGGCCATCCACTTTTAGTCTCATCAACCGGGGGAAACGTTCCCTGACCCTGGACATGACCAACCCCAAGGGCCGGGACTTTTTCCGGCAGCTAGTGGCAGTCAGCGATGTGGTGATGGAGAACTTCACTCCCCGGGTGATGCGCGGCTGGGAGCTGGACTATCCCAACCTGCGCAAAATCCGGCCCGACATTATTCTGGTGTCCAATACCGGCTACGGCCACGGCAACGGCCCTTACTCCAGCTATCCCGCCCAGGCCACTACCCAGGAAGCAACCCACGGCCACTGCTGGGTGACCGGCTACCCAGGCGACGCACCCTCCAAAGCGGGGGCGTCCTTTGTGGACTTTCTCTCCACATGGACTGCTGTGTTTGCCATTGGCGCGGCACTGCGCTACCGCCACCAGACCGGCCAGGGGCAATGGGTGGACATCGGCATGTACCAGACCGGGGTAATGTTTCTGTCAGAGTACCTGATGGACGCCGCGGTCAATGGCCGTGAAGGCGGGCGCATAGGTAACCAGCACCCCTACCGCGCGCCCCAGGGTTGCTACCCGGCCCAGGGCCATGACCAGTGGATCACCCTGTCTGTGTGGGATGATGCCCAGTGGCAGGCCCTGTGCCGCCTGATGGGCAGGGATGACCTGGCCCAAGACCCACGCTTTGCCACTGCGCTGGCCCGCCGGCGCCGCCATAACGAACTGGATGAGCTTTTGCGCGCCTGGACCGCGGGATTTGACAAGTATGACTTGATGCACCGGCTGCAAGGTGCAGGCATCCCAGCGGGACCGGTGCTTACTGGCCGAGACGTGCACTTTGACCCCCACTACCAAGCGCGGGGATTTTTGGAGCGGGTCAGCTACCCGCCGGAGCGCCAGATGGGCACCCGCATTTTTATGGGCCGCCCCTACAAGCTATCGGAGACCCCACTGCAAATTCGTTCCCCGGCCCCGGCCTTCGGCCAGGACAATGGGCCGCTGCTGCAAGACCTGCTGGGCATGGACCAGGCCAGCTACCAACAGTTGGTGCAGGATGGCATAATCGCCACCACGCCCACCAGCGGCGAGCCCGGCCCCATCACGCCGCCGCAGCGGGCGGTGGAGACTGGGGCCATCGGCGAGTGGGACCCTCACTACCGGGAGAAGCTGGATTTGTAGGGGACTGACCCCATCCTGGCCTTCCCCCTGGTAGTGGGGAAGGCTCCCATTTCCTCTCCTTTAACAAGGGGGTTAAGGAGGGGCAAGCCTTTCCTTGACACCCCATACCAGCGGGGCTAAGCTGGCATTACGGGCCCGTAGCTCAGTGGTAGAGCAGCCGGCTCATAACCGGCGGGTCTCAGGTTCGAACCCTGACGGGCCCACCAACCGCATTGTTTCCTGCAAGGATTGCCCCCAATTTAGACAGGTGAATAAAAGGGTGGGTAGAAGATATATCTATGGCTTCGCTTGAAGAAAGGGTATCCAGGCAGGAAGGCACCCTGGAACAGATGAACGAGCGGCTGGGTGGTTTGGAGGCCAATATACGGGAGTTGCGTGCGGAGATGCACGAAGGCTTCCGGGATATGCGCGCCGAGTTACGCAGCAATACTCGTTGGATTATTGGCCTCATCATTGTCCAATGGGTGACAGTAATGGCGGCGGTGTTGGGGGCGCTGCTGACGCGGTAGGAAACTGGTTCTTGTAGTGTGGGTTGGAATGCTGACGAGCCCACCAATGGTGCTACATGAGATTTGGTCAGATTGCAGGTAACAAAAGCATCAATGCGATGATTTATCGATGCTTTGATCACATCAGCGAACAAGATGCTCATAAGTTCGTGAGGAAGTTCAAGGACCAACTTACGGATAATACTCAGGTCATGCACACTTTTAGAGAGTTGGTCCTTGGGGCTTACTTGGGGTCGATTGGGCTTAACGTGAGGTATGAGCACCAGGTAGATAAGAAAACCCCAGATTGGTGCATTTTAAGTGGTTCATCAGCTCTATTTGCTATTGTTGAGCTAGTGAACTTCCATGTGGACAAAGTGACCCAAGATCGCATTGAGCGGCAACTAGAAAATACCGGTTTTCACATCGGCTGGCAACAGCCCAATGACTTCCGTTTGTATGATGTCATTCGACGCAAGGCCAACTTGTATCGAGAATTGGTCAAGGTACGAGGTATCCCCTACATCGTTGCTGTATTTGGTGAATTTTGGGCCTCTGTGAATTTGGATGAACTTCATTCGTGTCTCTATGGTAGTTCGTCTTCGATATTCGCACGGAATCAGGACATGAGTGGGGTTCTCTTCTTTGAGGAGCAGTCAGGACGGTACCGCTTCACCTACTTGCCGAATCCGAATGCGTCATTCGGACTGGACATCCGTAACGGTGAGTTGAGCTAACGCTTGGCAATCTTAACCGCCAGTATTCTTTGGCCTACTGGCAATTCAGAAGCGGAAATTCGTTAGGTTGATATGGGCACTTTCAAGCTCACCTTCCAATAGGCAACCCCCAGGGTCAGCACCACGAGCCAGTGGAAGCGCTGGTGGACAGGAGTGCCAGTGATACAGTGATTCCAAGGCCTATCCTGGAGCGGTTGGAAGTGCCAGTGCTGGAGAGCTGGCCCTATTCTCTAGCTGATGACCGGGTGGTGGAGTACGACATCGGTCAGACTTCCATGCGGATCAATGGCTCAAGCCGTATTGTTCCGGTGGTGTTTGGCGAAGCTGGCGGGCCAGTGTTACTAGGAGCTACTGCTCTAGAATTGTTCCACCTAGCCGTTGACCCAGTGAGGAAGAGGTTGATGCCGGTGCCAGGACTGCTGATGAAGAAACTCTCCCTGGAGGAAGCGGACCGGTGCCTCAAATCCTTAGCGCTGACCACCGGTGATGAAGCCACAAATTGGGTCCGCGAGATGCGGGATGCCCGTCAAACATGACTCCAGTTACCTCTACCTGGCTAAACTTCTAGGCGTGCGTCTGTTAACCTTTGACCTACGGCTGGCACGGGCATTTGAACATTGAGCTCCCATCCCCGCTTTTTCCACTTTGTCCCCTCTTCCGGCCAAGATTCCCCCGCAGATGCGCCGCTCAAGTGTTACAAGGCTCGCCCACACCAAAAGCAGAGGGTACACCCCCAATAACAGTTAGCTAACACCGTGGCTACCCAGGCCAGTCCTTGGATACACTTATTTATGGTTAATCCAATCTGGGATGAGTCTGGGGCGAGCGTAGCAAGATGGCAAAAGTGTTAATAGTTGACGACGAACCGGCGGTGCTGACCTTCCTCAAGCGCCTGTTTGAAGATGCAGGGCACCGGACAGTAGGCGCTCCCGACGGCGCAGCCGGTCTGCGCGAGTTCTTTGGGTTCCAGCCTGATGCATCTGTAGTGGACATCATGATGCCCAATATAGATGGGGTGGAACTGTGCCGCCGCATCCGCGAGGTCTCGTACCCGCCAGTGGTGGTGCTCACTGCCCTGGACCGGGTGGACGACAAGGTCCGCACCCTGGCTGCCGGAGCTGACGACTACGTAACCAAACCGGTGAGCGGACGAGAGTTGCTGGCCCGGGTGGAAGCCTGTCTGCGCCGCTCTCGCTGGCCCACTACTACCACTGGCGCCCACACCTCTTACTCCGATTCCCACCTTTCCATTGATTTCGCCCGCCGCGAGGTTTATGTGGACGGCGAGCGCAAGGATCTCACCCCCATCGAGTATGCGTTGCTGAGTCTGTTTGTGCGCCGGGCTGGAGAAGCATTGGCCGCCGAGTATCTGCTGGTGCAAGTGTGGGGCAGAGAATACGATACCTTGGGGCTGGTAAAGTGGCATGTCAGCAATTTGCGCAAGAAGCTGGAGAACCGCCACGGACAACCCCCGCCCATTGCCACCGTGCGGGGTTATGGCTACCGGTACGAGCGCCAGGCAGAACGGGCGGCACCGGTGCAGGCAGCTGCCGCCGACGACTAAATTAGCCCGTTCTACCAAAGGCCTGCTCCGCGGCACATAAAGACTCCGAGACTCCTGGGCTGATTTCAAATACCGGTGACTCAGCGCAGGGACTCGGAGTCTTTTATTTCCGGGAGGGCTGTAGCCCCAACGGAGCTTCCAGCCAGTCAAAAATGTTAGCTGCCAGGTGACGCTTTCCTGGATCGGGAACTGCTGCGCGACGAGCTTTTTGGCGGATTTGGCGCAGCACTGGGAGCGCTTGGAGCGGCGGGCGCCGTTGGCATGGTTGGTTTGGACTCTTCCACCACCACGCTGCGTGGAGCGCTAGATTGGTACACCGGGGTGCGTACCGGGCTGGCGCTGCCAACCAGCGGCTTGGACGCCATTCTCCCAAAGGAAATGATTCTGAAGGGCGCAGCAAAGAAGTACGCCAGCTTCCTGGTTGAGGAAGGGTATTATGAGTGGATAACGTCCTGCGCTACCGGTACAGTGGCTTGAAGAAGCTGTGCAAGAGGTTGCGCTGGTGCGCCCAGGAGTGGGCGCGCTTCAGCACCGCTTCGGGGATTGGGTCGCCCCGGCGGCGGGTGACTCGGAAGGACTGATAACAGTCACCCAGGTCCACCAGAGTATCTGTAGTGTAAATAACCTCGCACTCCTGGCTTTCCAGGTAGAGCTTCAGGTTCTCAAACCCCTTGGGGGTCTGGTAAGGCTCATGGTGCACAAACAATTCGGTGGCGCCGAATAATTCGTCCACATGGTCGTTGCCGGAGCCGCGGCCCCCGCCTTGGCGTAGTTGCCTTCTGCCAATGCCGTGATCGTGCAGGTTCATGCTTACTCCCTCGCTCTACACTCCCGTCCTGGATCCAGCTGCGCCGGAATGACAAGCACCAGATGGACTTGCTATCTGCCTGTAGTATACCCGTTCAGAATCTCTTGCCTGCGAAAGCAGCCCAATGCGTGGTCATTGACCATGCCGGTAGCCTGCATGTGAGCGTAACAGATAGTAGAACCCACGAACTTGAAGCCCCGTTTTTGCAGATCTTTACTCAGGGCATCGGACTCCGGGGTAGTGGCGGGATAATCTTCTTCCCGGAGTAATTCATGCACCAACGGTCTGCCGCCCACAAACTGCCACATGTAGCTGGAAAAGCCGCCAAACTCCTTCTGTATCTCAAGAAACTTCCGGGCGTTGTTGACGGCAGCCAGCACCTTCTGCCGGTTTCTGATGATGCCGGGGTTATTCAATAACTCCGCCACCCGCGCCTCATCATAGCTGGCTACTTTTTGTGGGTCAAAGCCATCGAAGGCCAGCCGGTAAGCATCCCTCTTTCGCAGCACCGTGTACCAGCTCAACCCCGCCTGCGCAGACTCCAATGTAAGAAACTCAAACATGCGCCGGTCATCGTGGACTGGCACGCCCCACTCCAGGTCGTGGTAAGCTACGTAGTCTGGTTTGGCCAGGTCCACCCAGGGACAACGGATGCGGGAGTCGGACGTCATTTGATAAGCCTCTACGGGTAGAGCGCCCAGCCCTTGCGGTCCGTTTCCGCACGGAAAAAGTGGCCCTGGGTGGTAGTGACGAACAGCGTAGTCAAGTCGGGGCCGCCGAAGCAGCAGTTGGTGGGACGGCTGGCTGGCACTGGATGGGTCTCAATAACCCGGCCTGTGGGAGAAAAGACGTAAATCATGGGGCCGGGGCCACCCAATTCCCAGCCGGCGGTGGCAATAATGTTGCCTTCGGCATCCAGGCACATGCCGTCAATGCCCCGGTGTACCCGGGAGCCATCCTTGCCAAAGGTGTGCACCGTGGTGTATGGCCCCAGGCTGCCGTCATCGTTGATGGGGTAGGCGCGCAGTTCCCGGTCCAAGTCCAGGCGGTCGCTGTTGCTCTCCGCCACGTAAAGGGTGCGCTGGTCGGCGGAGACCAGGATGCCGTTGGGCATGGTGGTATCAAAAGTAACGCGGGTTGTAGTGTAGGTCCCGTCCGGCTGCGGGTCAGCCCGCACTACAGAGCGATTGTCCAGCTCCTCTTTTTCACTGGGATCAATGTTGCCGGCGTTCCAGGGGTTAGTGAACCAGATGCGGCCGCGGCGGTCAACAGCCAGGTCATTGGGAGTGTTCAACCGCTTGCCTTCCACCCGGTTAGCAATGACCACGTTGCGGCCCCAGCTTTCGCCGTCAAAGCGCACAATGGCCCGTCCGCCGGAGCAACAGCCATACAGGCGGCCTTGGGCGTCGAAGGCCAGGCCGTTGGTATGGTTGGCGCCGTCCCGCCACTGGGTTATCTGGTTGGTCTTGGGGTCGCAGCGCATAATGCGGCTGGTGGGTATGTGGGTAAAGAGGACTGCCTCGCCATCCCAGGCCGGACCTTCGCTAACTCCGCCGTAGGGCCGGTTTAGCAGCTGGAAATTCCAATTCATAGTGTCTCTCCTGCCTGAGGCCTGCCCATGCTGGCTTGCTCAGGGCAATGTGTTTGGAACGCCGCCGATTGTAGCAGACCAGCCTGGCGCCGACAATGCGAAAGGGCAGGCTGCTATGAACTGGCCTGCCCTTTTCTGGGCTACTCTACGGAGCCTACAGAATGCTTATTGGAGAATCTGCAACTGCTCGCACTTGGCGGGCGCTCCGCCAATGCCCAGCGCTTGCGCCGCCGCATCTGGGACGTAAACCGCCTTATATGAGTATTCCCCAGGCGCCAGGGGGCCGATATTACTGGATTCGGCGGTGGTCACACCCGCGCCGCCAGTCGCCACTGCAATATCCACTGACTCCGGGTCGGCCTTGCAGTGGAGATTGCCTACAAAAAGGGCAAAAATGACGATGCCCGTGGGCGTCCGGGTCGGGTCACTGCTGACTATAGTAGCCTTGTCATGGACTATGGAGCCAGCAGGTCCTACCTGGCCTGCGCAGCCAGCGGCGAAGCAGGGCAGAGGCACATGGGTCCTGGTGGCATGGATGATGGTATCCACACTGGCGCTGACCGAGGTCTGCGCCGTGGCGCCCTGGCTCATCAGTCCAATGCCGCCGGCGATGACTAGGGCCAACGCCCCAATCTTCCAGCCCCGCAGCGCTGACTTGAAAATTCCCCGAGTACTCATTTCGACTTCACCCTCCTAAACTTTCGCATTTCCCAGTTGCTGTTCTGAATGTTTGCAGGCAACAGTCTTGCGGCTGTAAGCCCTCAAGCCTGGTGTTCAGTGTTGTCATCCTGGACTGTTCAGCCAGTTTCACTGTACCTGCCACCCGATCTCCGGAGTGTCCAAAAGTGTTGATACTGGCGGTTATCAATCCGGAGCATGAAACATGCTATCTACTAGAGAGTGTCGTCAAATAAGGAGGGTAACACTGCTACGAGATTTGGCTGAAGATTCAGTAAACTGGCGGGATGACAGCATCCCATCGTCGCCATGACATCTCAGATCGGGTTTGGGAATTATTAGAACCCCATTTGCCTGGGGAGCGGGGTAAGGTGGGCAGGCCGGCCTTCGACAACCGCCGGTTCTTGAACGG
>Ga0194131_10003363_pt1 | contig 25280 bp, 18 predicted proteins | sample TA2KigO120mmetaG_FD_148631 | JGI IMG/M metagenome (GOLD analysis project Ga0194131, IMG submission 148631) | Freshwater microbial communities from Lake Tanganyika, Tanzania - TA2015053 Kigoma Offshore 120m | ecosystem: Environmental > Aquatic > Freshwater > Lake | place: Tanzania: Lake... | reverse complement strand
GCAAGCCGCTCAGGCGCGCCTTGCCGCCGAAGACGATGGTGCGCGTGTCCGCCGGCGCGCTGGCCGCGTAGTCCTCGAAGCTGACGCGCAAGTCCACCGGTTGCCCGCCGCGCGCCCGTTGCGCCTGCCGGATGAAGTCGGCGGAGAAGTCCGCCGGGAACCGCCAGTAGTGCGAGTGGACGTCAATGGTCATGGCTGATTTGGTTTAGCCACGGATTGAACACAGACAAAACACGGATGGAAAAAAAAGACGAAGCCTGGCCGACAGAGCGTTCTTCATCGGTGTTCAATCCGTGTTTCATCCGTGGCTAAGAATTTGAGTCCGCCGCTTCAATCATCCGGTCAAACAACCGTTCCACTTCACGCTTGGTTTCGTCGTCGAGGCGGAAGCCGACGGGGCCGCGCACAAGCGTGTTCTTGAAGATGCCCTGGCGGACGAGCAGGTGTTTCTCCACGGCGAGGAAGGCGTCGAGGCTGGTCTGCATCGAGATGAGCGCGGCGAGCGGGCCGTGGATGCGGTCGGCGCGCGCGGTGTCGCCGGCTTCCAGCGCGCGCCAGAGCGGGACGAGGCCGCGAATGAGGTCCGCCGCGGGCATGGTGCCGACGATGCCGCGCCGGAAGGAGTCCACGAGCGCGATGCCGCCGGTGCCCTCGAAGACGCGCGCGCGTCCGGCCGTGGCGTCGCGCAGCTCGGAGAGCTTCGGGCCGATGGGGCTGGCCTCGGGCTTGTAGAGCACGCGGTCGGGGCCGAACTCGTCGAGCAGCCGGGCCTGCATGGCGATGGGCATGGGCTTGCCGACGTAGCCGCTCGCGTCTTGCACGATGACGGGGATGCGGATGGCTGAGAGGATGCGCCGGTAGTAGGCGAGCAACTCCGCTTCTCCGATGCCCACGGACACGGGCGGAATGGCCATCACCGCGTCCGCGCCGACGGACTCGGCGTGCCGGGCGTAGCGCTCGGCGACCTTGCTCGATTCCGCGCCGACGCTGATGACAACCACGCCACGCGCGCGGCCGGACTTGCACGCGGCCTCGGCGAGTTGCTCGCGCTCTTCGCTGCTGAGGCGCAACGTCTCCGACACCATCGCCATGACGATGCCGTGCGCGCCGCAGTCGTGGAGCCACGCGATTTCGCGTTCGAGCGTGGCGAGGTCAATCGTCTCGTCGGCGTGGAAGGGCGTCTGGAAGACGGGGAGGACGCCGCGCAATTTGCGGGTGGTGGAACTCATGAGTCGCGGGTTGAATCCCACTTCGGGCAGGGCGGTTCAAGGCTTTACTTCACCACGGGCCCCCACAATCCTCGCGCCAACTCGGTTCACACATGGCAGCGGCATTCACGCGACAAACGACAAACCCGTTCAAGCAGGCGCTGCGCGAGGGCAAGGTGCAGATCGGCCTCTGGGCGAACCTGTGCAGCAACGTCGCCACCGAGGTCACGGCGGGCGCGGGCTTCGACTGGCTGCTGCTCGACACCGAGCACGCGCCCAACGAGCTGCCGATGATTTTCAGCCAGCTCCAGGCGATGACCGGCGGCACCGCCGTGCCCGTGCTGCGGCCCGCGTGGAATGACATGGTGCTGCTCAAGCGCTTCCTCGACATCGGCGTGCAAAACCTCCTCGTGCCTTACGTGCAAAACGCAGCCGAGGCGAAGGCCGCCGTGGCCGCGACGCGCTATCCGCCGCAAGGCATCCGTGGCGTCGCCTCGATTCACCGCGCAAACAAATACGCCCGCGACAAGGGCTACTTCGCGCGCGCGAACGACGACATGTGCGTGCTCGTGCAACTCGAAACCACGACCGCGCTGCAAAACCTCGAGGAGATCGCCGCGGTGCCCGGTGTGGACGGCCTCTTCATCGGCCCGAGCGACCTCGCGGCTTCGCTCGGACACCTCGGCGACGTGGCGAATCCGCAGGTGCGCGCGACGATCGAGAGCGCCATCAAGCGCATCCGCGAGGCGGGCAAGGCGGCGGGCATCCTCGCGCCGGTCGAGGCGGATGCACGCCACTGGTTGAAAGTCGGCGCGACGTTTGTCGCCGTGGGCAGCGACTTGAACGTGCTCGCGCGCCATACCGAACAGCTTGCCGCGCGTTTCAAGGCCGCGCTGCAATCGCCGCAGAGTTAAGCGCGGATGAACGTTTCCGCCGAACTTCTCCGCCGCCAGTGCGCGGCCATTCTCCACGCGTGGGGCCTGCCCGGGGACCACATCGAGGCCGTCACGCACGTGCTCGTCGCAGCAAACCTCCGCGGCGTGGACTCGCACGGCATCTCGATGCTCACGCTTTACGACGAGTTCCGGCGCAACGGCAAACTCACGCTCAAGCCCGCGGTGCGCGTCGTCCGCGAGTCGCCCGTGACGGCGCTGGTTGACGGCGACGGCGGGCTGGGCCATCTGCCCGGGCTTAATGCGATGCGCCTGGCCATCGGGAAGTGCGCCGCGTCAGGCGTGGGCGTCGTCGGCGTGCGCAACGCGAACCACTTCGGCGCGGCGGGCGTGTATGCGCTGCTCGCGCCGGAGCGCGGCTTCATCGGCGCGGCGATGACGGCCACATGGCGGCCGGGCATCGTGCCGACGTTCGGCGCGGAGCCGATGCTGGGCACGAATCCCATCGCGTTCGCGGCGCCGGCGAAGCGGCACCCGCCGTTCTGCCTCGACATGGCGACGAGCACGGTGGCGCTGAACAAGATCAAACTCGCGGCGCTTCACGGCAAGGCCATCGAGCCGGGCTGGGCGCTCGACGACCGCGGGCGGACCGTGACCGACGCGCGCGAGGCGATGAAGCACGTGCTGCTCACGCCGCTCGGCGGCACGCCGGAACTCAGCAGCTACAAGGGCTACGGACTCGCGACGATGGTGGAAATCTTGTGCTCGACGTTGACCGGCGCGAGCGTCGCGGCCATCCGCAACCAGCGCGACCCGGACGCCGCGCGGCACAACGTCGGCCAGTTCTACCTCGCGCTCGACCCGAAGTGCTTCCGCGAGCCGGGCGAGTTTGAGCGCGAGATGGACGACCTGATTGACGCGCTGCACGGCACGAAGCGCGCCGACGCGGATCAGCCGGTGCTCGTTGCCGGCGACCCGGAGCAGGCGTGCTTCGCGCAACGCAGCCGCGAGGGAATTCCAGTCAGTGACGAGTTGAAGGCGACGCTGCGAAAACTTGCGGACGGGTGCGGCGCGGATTGGGTGCTGGGATGAAGTGCGAAGTGCAAGTCCAGTCAGGAAACAATCGATCCGAAAACAATCCGTGCTTTGCGCGAAATGCCCATGCTACGACGTTTGCAGCGAACTGTTGATACACGACAGGTTGTCGTAAGTCACATTGCAGCATGCAGCGCGTTTTGGCCTGTTTTCACGGTCAAATGGGCACGGTGCGCCCGACCAGATCACTTCACTTTCGCTCCTCGCACTTCTCACCCCTCACTTCGCCACTGGTCTGCCCCCGTCGGCCACATTTCCACCGGCTCCCAGCCAAGCAGTTCCTTCGTTGGCCCGAGGTCGAAGCGCGGGAGGTTCACGGGCTTGCTCGTCGCGTAAAGAATGGCGAAGCGTTCCTTCATCGGCGCTTCGACGGCGGCGGCGAAGAAGCGGCCGGCGTCGCCAGGGCTGAGGTAAACGTCTTGTGCCCAGTCCGTGGCCGAAATCTCCGCGATGTGCGCGGCGTCGCGCGGCACCCAGCCGAGTCGCACGGCGATGACCTCGATGCCGTGCGTCTCCGCGTAGCCCTGGCCGATGGCCTCGGCGAAGACCTTCGTGGCCGCATACCAGTAGCGCGGCGTGACGGGCTCGTGCGGGCTGATGGGCGCGGTCTGGCGCTGGCGTTGCCACCAGTTCACCTGCCCGCTGCTCGCCAGCACGGTGCGCCGCGCGCCCGCGAGACGCGCGGCTTCGAGCACGTGATGCAGGCCGATGATGTTCGGCGGGAGAAGCTGCGTGAGGAAGTCCGCGTCATCCGGCGTGGCGGCGAGATGGATCACCACGGAAACACCCTGCGCCGCGCGCTTCACGGCGTCCGCGTTCGTGATGTCACCGATGATGAAGTCCCGCGTGCCCGGCGTCGGCGTGCGGTCGAAGCCGCGCACGGCGTGGCCGCGCGCGACGAGTTCCGCCACCACCGCGCGGCCGATGCGGCCCGCCGAGCCGGTCACGAGGATGGTCTGTTTCTCCTGCACGGTGTCGCGAGGATGCGGAGGCTTCGAAGCACGGGCGACGAAAAAGTTCAACGTCGGGCGCTGTCGGCGGCAGGATCATCTCCGCGGGGCCGCGTGCTCCACAGCACGACGGCCGCGAGCACGAACCCGGAGGCAACATCCGTCACGTAGTGGTAACGCAGATACACGGTGGACACCCACAGGCCGGCGCACGGGAGCAGTTGCACCCAGAAGCGCGGACGCGCGTGCCGCCAGTCCCAACCGAGGATGAAGGCCGTGATCGCGACGTGCAGGCTCGGGAAACAGTCGGCGCGGTTGCTCCATTCGAGCGCGACGCGGAGCGTCGTGTGCGTGAGCCAGCCGCCGTGAACCGGGGCGCCCGCCTGCAAATCCAGCAAGTAGGGGCCCGCCGCGGGAAGGAGCGTGTAGCCGAAGTAGCCGAGGCCGAACACGGTGAAGAACCCGGCGAAGAACCGCTTCATCGCGGGCAAACCGCGTCGCGAGTAATGCACCAGCGCCGCGAACATGACCGGATAAAACAGCGCGTAGCAGAGGCTCATCACATCCGCCAGCGCGGAGCTTGAGGCGAAGTTCTGCGCCACGGGCGCGCCGCCGAACAGCCGCGCGTCGGCCTGCGCGAGCCAGTCGTCGCCGGGCACGGACGAGAACTTGGGAGCCGCCGTGCGCAACGCGAGGTAGGACGCGGTCATCACGCCCACGTAGGCCCACAGGCGGACGCGCCAGCGGAAGCCGGTTTCATCCGCCCGGCACCACGCCGCGAGAACCAGGCACGATGCCGTCAGCGCGAGGAACGAAAGCGTGTCGCCGTCCAGCCAGCCCGCCGTGGCCACGAGCCGAAGCCACGTCACTCCGAGGAACAGCGTGAAGGCGAGCTCATGCGGGAGCATCGCCGCGCGGAAACTGGCCAGCGCCTTCATGGGCAGGTCACCGCGTGCGGGCGATCTGCTCGCGCATGGCGGCGAAGTAGCTCTTCGCCGTCTCCGCGCTGGCTGGCTTGCGGCTCAGCGCGCCCGCGTCCTCGACCAGTTCCTCCGGCAGTTCCTTGAGAAACGGCGACGGATGACACGGCGCGAGCTGGCCGTATTTGCGGCGGGCGCCGCAATGGCTGAGCGCGAGCGTCTCCTGGGCGCGGGTCAGCGCGACGTAGAAGAGCCGGCGTTCCTCGTCGAGCGTGCCTTCGACTTTCGACCGCGAATGCGGCAGCAGGCCGTCCTCCAAGCCCACGATGAAGACGTGCGGGAATTCGAGCCCCTTGCACGAGTGCATGGTGATGAGCGTGACGGCGTCGCCTGCCGACTCCTTCTCCTCCTCGCGCTCCGCATCGAGCGTGAGGTCCTCGAGGAACGCTTCGAGACGCGCCGACAGTTCTCCACGTCCGGCGGAGTCCATGGTCGCGACCAAGTCGCGCAGATTGCGGATGCGGTTTTCGGCAGCATCAACGTCCTTCTCTGAACGGCGCAACTCGGCCCAATAGCCGGTCTCGTCGAGGAAGCGTGTGGCCCAGGAGGCCAGCGAACTGCACCGCTCACCCTGCGCGGCCGATGAACTCGCCATCCGCTCACCCCTCACCCGTCCCGCTCCGAGCGGGAGCACCCTCTCCTCTCGTCCGACGAGGGGAGAGGGATGGGGTGAGGGGTGTCCATTCTGTGCAAGCGCGGCGCGGGTGCACTCGACGAACGCAACGAAGTCACGAATCGCCTCGCCGGTTCGCGTCTGGAACTGCGCCTGCACGTCCGCGTTGCGCATCGCGGCGAAGACCGGGCAGTGCCGCTCCTGGCTCGCGGCGAGCAGGCGCTCCATCGTCACGTCGCTCAAGCCGCGCGCCGGCGTGTTGGCGATGCGCAGCAGGCTCACGTCGTCATGCGGATTGAGAAACGTCTTGAGATACGCGAGGAAGTCGCGCACCTCGCGCCGGTCGAAAAAGCTCTGGCCGCCGATCAGGTGATACCGCACCCGCGACTTGCGCAGTTCGGTCTCGATGGGGCGCGACTGGAGGTTCGTGCGGAACAGGATGGCCTGCGCGCCCCAGGGCACGCGGCGCGCGACGCGGTTGAACTCGATCTCCTCGGCCACCGTGCGCGCCTCCTCCTCCTCGTTCGAGAACGCGTGCCTCATGATCTTCGCGCCCGCACCCTTCTGCGACCACAGGTTCTTCCCGCGGCGGCGCGGGTTGTGCCGGATGACGGCGTTGGCGGCCTGAAGGATGGTGTTTGTGGAGCGGTAGTTCTGCTCGAGCTTGATGACCTTCACCTCGGGGAAGTGCTTCTCCAGATCAAGCAGGTTCGCCACCTCGGCGCCGCGCCAGCCGTAGATGGACTGGTCGTCGTCGCCCACGACGCACAGGTTGCGATGGTCCCTTGTCAACGCGTGGACGAGTTCGAACTGCGCGGCGTTCGTGTCCTGATACTCGTCCACCATCACGTAGCGGAAGCGCGCGCGGCACGCCTCGAGCGCGTCGGGATGCCCGGTGAACAGCCGCAGCGTGAGCAGGATGAGATCGTCGAAGTCCACCGCGTTGCACGCGCGCAGGGCGGACTCGTATCGGGTGCGGATGTGACCGGCGAGCGCGGCCACGTTGTCGTCCGCGAACGCCGCCGTTCGCGCGCCGCCGTTGCGGAGCTTTCCGAGCATCGCCAGCACCGCGGCAGCGTCCACCTTCTCGCCCTTCACCGAGATGTGGCTGAGAATCTTCTTCACGGTGCTGAGCTGCTCGGACTCGTCGTGGATCACGAAGTTGCGCTTGTAGCCGAGCTTCTCGATGTGGTGGCGGAGAATGCGAACGCACAGCGAGTGAAAGGTGCTGATGGTCGGGCGTGGCGCTGGTTCGTTGTTCCCCGCGCGGCCGCGTGGCACGAGCTCGTCTACGCGCCCGAGCATTTCGCGCGCGGCCTTGTTCGTGAACGTGACGGCGAGGATGTTTTCCGGCGCAATGCCGCGCTCAATCATGTGCGCGATGCGGAACGTGATGACGCGCGTCTTGCCGGTGCCCGCGCCGGCGAGGATGAGCACCGGGCCGCGATGGGTCTCGACGGCGAGGCGTTGCGGCGGATTGAGCGAGGCGAGATTCAACATGCGCGCGCGGAGTCTGCGGACGGGGCATCGCCGTGGCAAGAACCGCGCGTTACGGCGTTGGCCCCCGGCGGCGAGCAAGCGCGTATCGGACGAACGAAAACAGCCCCGAGAAACGGAACGATGGGTCCACGTAGCGCCCGACGACGTAGAAGGCGAAGTAGCAGGCCCGGCAAAACGACCACACCGCGAGCTCGAGCAGCAACGCGACCTTCCCGGTCGGCACCTCCGCGATCAGCAGCGCTGCCGGGGCGATGCCAGGGGCGAGGAAGAGGATTCCCTTCAGCCAGATGAGTTTTGGGTTGGTGAGGTCTTGCATGGGAGTCGTGTCGGGAAGTTTCGTCGAAACGAACCGTCCGCCAACGGGCGGGACGGTTTCCGCCGTTGACACGACATGGCTGGAAGCGCATCGTCGAATCAGACCGATGCCTCAAAAGAGCACCTTCTTTCGTTCGCGGAAGCGGACCGGCTTTACCCTCATCGAATTGCTCGTCGTCATCGCGATCATTGCGATTCTTGCGGGCATGCTCCTGCCGGCGCTTGCGAAGGCAAAGGGAAAGTCCAAGGGGATCAAGTGCGTGAACAACGTCCGGCAGATCGGCATGGGGCTGCTGCTGTATGCGGGCGATTACAACGACGGATTCCCGCCCTTGTGGGAAGGGCCCGCAATCTGGCCGCCGATCACGAACGCTTACACTCCGCCGCCGCAGTGGTTTTGGCAGAAGCTCACGACCGGCTACCTCGGGAAGGATCTCGACACCCGGACGAACATCAACTCGGTCTGGCGCTGTCCCGAGGTTCGCGAGCAGGACATGCAGGGCGCGGCGACGTTCGGGTTCAACTTCGGCGGCTACGGGCCCGTCGAGAGCACGATCATCCGTTACATGTTGCAGGCGGACAACGTGACGCCGCTCGGAAGCCGGCGGATCATTGACATCAACCGCCCGACGCAGATCTGGCTCATGGGCGACATCGGCGTCCTCAGAAATCCTGCAGTCGGTCCCATCGGCGGTTACACGACGACGCCCACGACATTCGCGCCGAATCTCGCGGGTGTTTTCGCAAACAACCGTGGGCCGGCATTGCGGCATCTGTTCAAGGCCAACATCGTGTTCGTGGATGGCCACACGGAGACGTGGGAGAACTTCCCGCTCACGAACAACATGAACAACATCTTCGCGACCGCCAACGGCACGCCGCCCGGCCTCTAACCCGTGCCGGCAGTGCGAACCCATGTCACAGTCGAGTTGATGCGAACCCATTTTCGAGTTGTGGCGTGTCTCGCCGTGAGCGCGGTTGTTTCCGGTTGCAACAAGCCCTCTGGACCCGCGACACCACCCGTTGTCGCCGCGCCTCCATCCCGTGCTCCTGCGATTGCGCCGGCGCCGGCACCCGTGCCCGAACCTCCGAGTGCTCCCGCGCCACCGGCCGAATCCCCAGCCGCAGGCGCGCGCGTGGAGCCGGTCACCGCAACCCAGATCGAGGTCGATTTGCAGCGCCTTCTCGTTCGCTACTACAACGAGAATCAACGGCCCGCGATGAGTTGGGACGACTTGCTGACCGCGCGGTATATTCCTGCCATTCCGCGAGGATCGGATGGCAAGCCGCTCGATTGGAACACCACCATGCAGCGCATCGGCCGCGCCTCGGACCGGTCGCGAAAGTGAACCGGCCGGGCATGGGAGCTGCCACGCCGGACCTTGGGGCGTTGCGAGTGGTTGCTCGCGTTGCCGAGGTTGCTGCCGAAGCAAGCCATCGTGCGGCCAATGAGGCTCTCGCCCTGCTCGTCGGTCTTCATTAGCTTCATGAGCAGCCCGGCGGCGGTCCTCACCTTCTCCAATTCCAGCGTCCCGAACTGCGCAAGCTCCGCCGGGTCCCGGCCGTGGATTGCATTCACAACGACGCCGCAAGGCCTCAACGCGGGACACTCAAGGCTGGACGACCGCGCGCCAGCGACTAACCTTGGCACGTTCAAGCACGCGCCGCCGCCAACAATGACCGCCTTGGAAAAGAGCCGCCTGTTCAGCGAGTTGTTCTCGACCGAGTTGAAGTTACTCGAGCAGACGGCGCAACTGAAGAGCTTCAAGGCGGGGCAGGTGGTCTTTCGCGAAGGCGACCCCGGCGACGGACTTTACGTCGTGCAATCGGGACTCGTGTCCATTTCCGCGACCGTGCACGAACAGGAACGGCGCGTGCTCACGCGGATTACGACGGGCGATTACTTCGGCGAGATGTCGCTGCTCGACAGCGAGTCACGCTCCGCCACTGCGATGGCCGAGCAGGACACCGAGGCCCTCTTCATCGCGCGCCCCGACCTGCTCAAACTCCTCGACCAGTCGCCCAAGCTCGGCGTGAGCCTGCTCCGCGAGTTCAGCCAGCGCATACGCGAGGTTAACAGGCAATACATCCGCGAAGTGCTCCAGGCCGAGCGGCTCACGCTCGTCGGCAGGTTCGCGCGCACCATCGTCCACGATTTCAAAACCCCGCTCAATATCATCAGTCTCGCCTCAGAGCTCGCCTGCATGGAGATGACCAGCCCCGCCAACCGCAAAGTCGCGCACAAGCGCATCTACCGGCAGGTGCTGCGCCTCACGAGCATGATGCACGAACTGCTCGAATTCACCCGCGGCACACCGAGCGGGATGGTGCTCGAGGCGATGGACTACGGCCAATACATCCACGCCCTTGCCGAAGAGCTGAAGGTTGAGTTGCTCGAGCGCAAGGTGCAGCTCGAACTCGCGTCCGAGCCGCCCTCCGTCCAGGTCCAGCTCGCTCCGAAGCGCATCAACCACCTGTTCTTCAACCTGCTCAACAACGCCGTCGACGCGATGGCCATCAAGAGAGGCGGGCGAATCTCCCTGCGCGTCTCGACAGACGGAAAGGAAGTCATCACGGAGGTCGAGGACACCGGCCCCGGCATCGCGCCGGAGGTGGCCTCGCGGCTTTTCGAGCCATTCGCGACATTCGGCAAGGAACAAGGCACCGGGCTCGGTCTCTCGATCTGCCGCAAGATTGTCGAGGACCACGGCGGGCGCATCTGGACACGTTCGGAAGCCGGCCGGGGCGCCATCTTTGTCATAGCGTTACCCGTGTACAAATGAAGCGCGCCGGCTTCGCGATGGCGTGCGCGATCTGTGTCGCGCGAGCCGGCCCGTCGGCATCGCAAACTCCACCCGTTGCTCCGCTCGCTTACGTCAAGGAAGCCACGCGCGAGGCCACGCTCAAAGCCTCGCTCGACGCGGCCGCGAAGCAACTGACCACGTTTCGTGTCGGTCCGTGGATGACGCTTGGAAATGCCGAGGCGAAGTTCGCCGCCGACGGCGCCACGGATTTTGCCGCGAGCTATTCCGCCACCGGACGCGAGCATCGGTGGTCGCCCGACCCGCAACGCGCCGATGCGCATTGGCGGAAGTTTGACACGACCAATGGCTGGCTTCACCGCGTCATCGTGGCCGACGCGCCGCAAGAGGTCACCTTCATCATCGGCGCGCGCCGGCCGCTGACCGTGCGCTTCAACGGCAAGGTGCTGCCCGGCGAACTTGGTCCGCCCGGCTGGCTCGCCACGCAAATCGCGCACATCAACGAGCCCGTTTCGTTCTACATCCCGCTGCAGCGCGGGACGAACCACCTCTCCATCCGCGTCAGCGAACCGACGGAGTTCTACTTCGAGCTCAGCCCGCTCGGCGCGGCGCTGCGACGCGAACTCAACGAGCGCGTCGCGAGAGATTTTCCCGCCGCGGGCGAGAACCATTACTACAGCCTCCAAACCGTCACTCCTCCGCCGCACGTTGTGCTCGAAGTGGGCGGCATGACCTTCACCAAGGACGGCGCGCTTTGGCTCTGCACCCGCCGCGGCGAGATTTGGAAGGCCATCGGTGCTCCGCAGTCCTGGTCCCTCTTCGCCTCCGGCCTCCAAGAACCGCTCGGACTCTGGGCCGGCAGGCCCGGGGAGTTTTTCACCGTCCAACGCAGCGAACTCACGCGCATCGCCGACATCGACAACGACGGGCGCGCCGACACGTTCGAAACCATCACCGCCGACCCCGGCGTCTCGGCGAGTCAACACGCTTACATCTTCGGGCCCGTGCGCGACCGCGAGGGCAGTTTCTTCGGCGCCATTTCCGGCATCGGCGTGAGCGGGCCGGGCAAGTATTTCGGATGGAGCTTCAAGGTCACGCCGAAGGGCGAGTTCATCCCGTGGTCCGCGGGACTGCGCTCGCCGAACGGCATCTGCATGACACCCGACGGCGAGGTCTTCATCACCGACAACCAGGGCGAATACGTTGGCACGTGCCCCCTGCATCATGTCAGCAAGGGCGCGTTCCATGGCCATCCCGCGGCGCTGAAGTGGGACTCGACCTTCGCCGCCGGAGACAAGACGCCCCTCGATGAACTCACGAAACGCCGCAAGCTGCCCGCGATTCAGTTTCCTTACGGCACGATGGGACAGTCGCTCAGCGAACCGCTCGTGGACACGACAGCCGGCAAGTTCGGCCCGTTCACCGGTCACATGCTCGTCGGTGACGTGACCAAGTGCAACGTGATCCGTGTGACGCTCGAAAAGGTGGACGGCGAGTTTCAGGGCGCGTGCTATCCGTTCCGCAGCGGATTTCAGGCGGGCAACAACCGGCTCGCTTTCGCGCCCGACGGCAGCCTGTGGGTCGGGCAGACTGACCGCGGCTGGGGCAGCATCGGCGGACGCGGCCACGGATTGCAGCGGCTCGTGTGGACCGGCCGCGTGCCCTTTGAAGCGAAGGCGATGAAACTCACGCGCGAGGGCTTCGAAATCGAGTTCACCGCGCCGCTCGACGCCGCGCTCGCGCAGGATCCCGCGACGTGGTCGCTGCAGCACTTCCATTATCTGTATCGCGCAGCCTACGGCTCGCCGCAGATGGACAACACACCCGTGCCCGTCAAGTCCGCCGCGCTCTCGCCAGACCGCAAGACCGTGCGCCTCGCGCCCGACGGTTTGCGCGCCGGGAGAATCTATGAACTGCGCTACGACAAACTCCGCGCCGCGGACGGCGCCGAACCGCTTCACACCGTCGCCTACTACACGCTCAACCGGCTCCAGCGCGACTGAACACGCGCTGCAAGCGCCCCGTCTGCACAACGTCTCATGACCCGAGTGCCGTTCCGCAGCTCCGCCCTCCCCGCACCGCGACGCGGCCGGAGCTTCGTGCTTCGCTTCGCCCCGGCCGGCGTGCTCGGTTGCGCGCTGCTCCTCGCGCGCGCGGGGGATGAGGACTTTGCCGCCCGCAAGTCATGGTGGAGTTTTCAACCCGTCAGGGACCCGGCCATTCCGACACCAAAGAACTCGAAGTGGAGCGCGCATCCCGTGGACCGATTCCTCCTCGCGAAGATGGAGCAACGCGGCCTCACCCCCGCGCCCGATGCAGACCCGCGCGTGTTCATCCGCCGACTCACCTTCGCGCTCACGGGTCTGCCGCCAACTCCGTCCGAGGTGGAAGCGTTCGTCACCGCGTCTTCCATCGGCCATCGGCCATCGGCCATCGGCCATCTCACTGACCGTCTCCTCGCCCGCCCCGCCTTTGGTGAACGCTGGGCGCGGCACTGGATGGACCTCGTTCGCTACGCCGACTCGCACGGCAGCGAGGGCGACCCGGAGATTCCCTTCGCGTGGCGCTACCGCGACTACCTCATCCGCGCCTTCAACGCCGACGTGCCTGCCGACCAGCTCATCCGCGAGCACCTCGCCGGCGACCTGTTGCCCGCCTCTCAGATTCGCTGGAACAAAAGCGACGGCCTCAACGAATCCGCACTCGGGCCCGCGCACTGGCGGCTTGTCGAACACGGCTTTCAGCCCGTGGACACACTCGACGACCAAGTCCGCGTCATCGAGAACCAGATTGATGTCCTCGGCAAAGCCTTTCAGGGACTGACGATCGCGTGCGCGCGCTGCCACGATCACAAATTCGATCCCATCACACAGCGCGACTACACGGCTGTTTACGGTGTGCTCGCGAGCAGCCGCCCCGCGCAAGTGCAGGTGGACGCGCCCGAGCTGCTGAACAAGAATCGCGCCGAACTCCTTGCGCTCAAGTCGCGGATCAAGGCCGTCCTCGCGGACTCGTGGAAGGAGTCCATCCCGCAACTCATCGTCCAACTCACCCGCGGCTCCAGCGCCGACCCGCAACGCGCCGCGCTCCACAAACGCATCGCCAGCATCGAACGCGAAGTGGACAACTTGCGACATCAAGCCCTGGCAAACCGTTTGGTAGCGCAGCCTGCCACCCTGGAAGTCCCCCCAGAATTGGCTCCACCACTCAAGCACCCTCCGATTGTCGTTCCCTTGCCCATCTCCCGTTGGTCCTTCGACTCTGACACTCGTGACCAGCGCGGCTCGCTTGACGGCGAACTCGTCGGCAACGCCACGCTTCGCAACGGGCGCCTCGTGCTCGACGGCAAGGGCTCCTTCCTCCGCACGGCCCCGCTCCCGCGCGACCTGCGCGAGAAAACCCTCGAGGCTTGGGTCGCGCCCGCCACGCTCGACCAGCGCGGTGGAGGAGTGATTTCCATCGAAACGACGCAGCCGCATCATTTCGACTCCATCGTGTTCGCCGAGAAAGACCCGCGCCAGTGGCTCGCGGGCAGCGAATTTTTCAAGCGCACGCAATCCGTCGCCGGCGCACCGGAGACTGCAAAGCCCGGCGAACTCGTGCACATCGCCATCGCGTATCGCGCGGACGGCACCATCACCCTCTTTCGGAACGGTGCGCCCTACGGCCAGTCCTACAAGCCCGCCGCCGCGTTGCATGTGTTCCCCGCTGGCTCCGCGCGCGTGCTGCTCGGCCTCCGTCACACGGGCGCAGGCAACGGCTTCTTCGCCGGCGAGATTGACGAAGCGCGCCTTTACGACCGCGCGCTCACGGCTGATGATGTCGCCGCCAGCTTCAAGGCCGGGCCTGCCGGCATCACGTCCGCTCAACTCGCCGCGGCAATGACGCCCGAGCAGCGCGCGAGGCACGCCACGCTCACGGCTGACCTCGTGAAGCTGCGCGAGGAACTCGGGACGAAGGCACTCACGCCGGACGACTCCCTCGCCGCCGCCCTCAAGGACGCGCAGTCGAACGTCTCAAACCCGCTCCATGCCTGGGCGAAGCTGGCCAAGCTCGACGGGGCTGCGCTGTCGAGCGGCTGGACTGAACTAGTGAAGGTCCGGCACCAGCAACTCAACTCCACACGGGAACATGATGCGCAGTTCACAACTGCGTGGGACTTCGCGAAAGGCGACGACGCGCAATGGTTCCGGAACGGGAGCGCATTCGATCCGGGGAGCGCCGGCGTCCTCGCCGGCCGAACACGCGAAGCCACGAAGGCATCCGGCGTGACGCCGGATGCAGTAGGCCAGGGGCTTGCGCTCTCCGGAGATTTCTCCATCGAGCCCGAGGGTGACCGCGTGCTCAAGGGACTTCTCCCGGCTGGCATTTCCTCGCACCTGCTCAGCGAAAAGCACGGCGGGCTCTTCACCTCGCCGCGATTCAAGATCACCACGGATTTCATCAGCGTCCGCGCCGCCGGTGGCAAGGGCGCGATGGTTCGCGTGATCGTGGACAACTATCCCCTCGGCTCGAATCCCATCTTCCCCAAGGCCGAACTCGCACGCGACGATCCGGGTTGGGTCCGCATGGACACCGCGTATCGCAAGGGCGCGATGGCCTACATCGAGTTCGGCACGGCGGATGACCTCACGCGCAAGCTGGGAAAGAACAGCGATCCCCAAGGCCGCTCGTGGTTCTCCGCCGAGCGCGTGGTCTTCCACGACAAGGAATTGCCGCGCGACGAACCGCCCGCGCCCGCGCTGCTGCTCTTCGCGACCCACGACTTGAAGTCGCCGGCTGCGCTCGCCGCGCTCTACGAACGAACGCTCCAATCCGCGGTCGATGCGTGGTCGGGCAACACGTTGACGAACGAACAGGCCGCCTTCCTCGACTTCTTCGTGCGACGCGCCCTGTTGCCGACTTCGCTCAAATCCCTTCCCAAGGTCGCGCCGCTCGTCGCCGAGTATCGCCGGCTGGAGCACGAGCTTCCCGCCCCGCGCCGCGCACCCGGCGTCATCGAAGGCACGACCTTCGACGCGCCCCTCTTCACACGCGGCGAGCACTCGAAGCCCGCCGACCCGGTCCCGCGAGCCTTCATCGAAGTCCTCGGTGCAAAGCCTTTTTTCCCCCGGCCGCCAGACGCCCGACCCCATCCCCACTCCAGCGGCCGCCTCGAACTCGCCAATGCCATCGCCTCGCCATCCAATCCCCTCACCGCCCGCGTCATGGTCAACCGCACGTGGCACCACCTCTTCGGCCGCGGACTCGTTCCGACCGTGGACAACGTCGGCCGCCTCGGCGAGAAGCCCACGCACCCGGAGTTGCTCGATTACCTCGCGTCGCGCTTCGTCGCCGAAGGCTGGTCGTTCAAGAAGCTCATCCGCGAACTCGTCACCAGCCGCGTGTATCAACTCGCGAGCGAACCCACGCCCGCTGCGCGCGAGCGCGACTCGGACAATGAGTTGCTCTCGCACTTCCGCGTCCAGCGGATCGAAGCCGAGTCCATCCGCGACGCGCTGCTCGCCGTCAGCGGACGCCTCGACTCGGCGCCATTCGGCCCGCCCGTTGCGACCGGCGACCGCGCCCGCCGAAGCATCTACCTTGCGGTGCGGCGCAACAACCCCAGCCCGTTCCTCGAGACCTTCGACGCGCCGCGTCCGTTCACCACGCTCGGCCGGCGCGATGCCACCAACGTCCCCGCGCAATCGCTCACGCTGCTCAACGACCCGTTCGTGATCGACCTCGCGGGCGCATGGGCCGCGTCGCTCATCCGCGACGGAGCGACCGCCGACGCCGACGCCTGCATCCGCCGCATGTTTGTGCGTGCCTTCACGCGAACGCCGACCGCCGATGAAGCGGCCAAGTCCCGCCGCTACCTCGCCGAACTCTCGCGCGAGCACGGCGCGGCGGAGAACCTTGCCGCGAGCGAGAATGTATGGCGTGACTTCGCGCAATCGCTCTTCAACTTGAAGGAGTTCATCTATGTGCGGTGAGGAAAACCACGAAGCCACGAAGCCCGCAAAGGCTGGAGCGGACGCGGTCCATTCCGACTACGTGTTCTTCGTGGCTTCGTGGTTGAGATCCCGCCCGCCGCGACCGGGGCTGGTCATGGCCGCAGGCCTTGTCGCCACGGACGAATTCTTCGACCTTGCCGTCCAGCGCGCGGCGTTCACCGGCGGCCTCGGCTTCGAGCGCGAGAGCGACATCGTGCATCGCTGCTGGGGCGACGCGGAGAAGGCGCGTCCCGTCGTGAAAGCCATCCGTGAGAAGCTGCTCGCTTGGAAGCCCGACATGGTCTTCACCGGCCACGGCGTGCGGCCGAACGGAACGGAGTGGGTGGAGGACTTGTTGCGAAGGTCGGAGGAGTCGCTTGCGAAATCGGCGTCGGGAGTCGGGAACAAATGACAATGAAATCCGTGCCGGCAACACCAATGGTATCCCGCCGCGAGATGCTCCGTCGCTCGTCGCTCGGGTTTGGCTCGCTGGCGCTGGCGGGGTTGATGGGCGAGCAGGCGCGCACGGCGGGTTCAACGGCGCAGCCGTCGCGGCCGCACTTCGCCCCGCGGGCAAAGCACGTCATCTTCGCCTACATGTCGGGCGGCGTGTCGCACGTGGACTCGTTCGACCCGAAGCCGGAGTTGAGGAAGCGCCACGGCCAGCCGATGCCCGTGCCGGTGCGGCCGACGATGTTCAACCAGAACGGCAACATCATGGCCAGCCCGTGGGAGGCGCGCCCGCGCGGCCAGAGCGGCATCGAAATGACCGACCTCTTTCCGCAGCTCGCCGCGCTCGCGGACGACCTCGCCGTCATCCGCAGCATGACAAGCAAGGTCAGCGAGCACGCGCAGGGAAATTATTTCTTCCACACCGGCCTTCCGTTCATGGGACACCCGAGCGCGGGCGCGTGGGTGAGCTATGGCCTTGGCACGGAGAACCGCGACCTGCCGGGCTTCGTGGTGCTGCAAAGCGGCGGGGCGGTCGCGCCGCACGGCGGCGTGGGCCTTTTCAGCAGCGGCTTCCTGCCGGCGCAGCATCAGGCCAGCGTCATCCGCGTGGACAAACAGCCCGCGCTGCCCAACGTGAAGCCTCGCGAGGCCGACGCCCGCCAGCGGCAGCGACTGCATTTCATCCGCGACCTCGACGAGAAGTTTTCCCAGACTACCGGCGACGCCGCGGTCGAAGCCGCCATCCGCAACTACGAGACGGCCTACCGCATGCAGGTGGCCGTGCCGGAGCTGTGCGACATCCGCGGCGAAAGCGAAGCGACAAAAAAACTCTACGGCCTCGACTCGGCGCACAAGCAATGCGCCAGCTACGGGATGCAATGCCTCGTCGCGCGGCGGCTTATCGAGCGCGGCGTGCGCTTCGTCGAGTTGAGCTGCCTCAACGAAAGCATCGGCGCGGGCAACGCGCCGAACCCGTGGGACCAGCACGGCAAGCTGCGCGAGGGCCACGGCGCGATGGCGCATCAGGTGGACACCGGCCTCGCCGGGCTCATCCGTGACTTGAAAGCGCGCGGACTGTTCGACGAGACGTTGATCATCTTCAGCGGGGAGTTTGGGCGCACGCCCTTCTCACAGGGCAGCGACGGGCGCGACCACAACCCTTACGGCTTCAGCCTGTGGCTGGCTGGCGGCGGCGTGAACGGCGGCACGACGCACGGCGCGACCGACGAACTCGGCTACTACGCCATCGAGGACAAGTGCGAGATTTACGACCTCTACGCGACCGTGCTGCACCTGTTGGGGATGGATCACGAGAGGTTGACGTTCCGCTTCGGCGGCCGCGACTTCCGGTTGACGGACGTGCATGGTCACGTGTTGCGGAAGATCCTGGTGTGAAGTGTGGTTGCGTGGGTCTGCAAAGTCACGGACAGCAGCAGGCGGCGGGGGTTGTCGCCCGATCGGATTTCGGGCTGCGCGTGGCGGAAGTTCTTCAGCAGAGCCGACGGGATGCTCCCAGGAGTGATTCGGTCACGGCCCGACCGGCTTCGGCAAGCGCGGAACGAAATCACGGTCAGCTCTTCGCAATCATCGCCCGGAACTCGTCGAAGAGCGGTGTCGAGTCGTGCGGGCCGGGCGAGGCCTCGGGGTGATACTGCACGCTGAAGATGGGTTTGGTCCGGTGCCGCATGCCCTCGACGGTCTGGTCGTTGAGGTTGACGCGGTCCACCTCGACGTCCGCGGGCAGCGACTGCGGGTCCACGGCGAAGCCGTGGTTCTGCGAGGTGATTTCGACGCGGCCGGAACGGAGGTCTTTCACGGGTTGGTTGCCGCCGCGATGGCCGAACTTGAGCTTGAAGGTCCTCCCGCCAAACGCCTGCCCGAGCAGTTGGTTGCCGAGGCAGATGCCGAAGATGGGAATGCCGGTGTCCACGAGCGTCTTCACTTCGCGCACGATGTAGCCGAGCGCGGCAGGGTCGCCGGGGCCGTTCGAGAGAAAGATCCCGGCAGGCTTGTGCTTGAGCGCCTCGGCCGCGCTCGTGGTTGCGGGAACGACTTGCGTGCGGAATCCCCGCTGTCTTAGCCGGCGCAGGATGTTGTATTTCATCCCGAAGTCGTAGGCGACGATCGGCACGTCCGCCGCGGGAAGCGGGTCGCGCACATGGCGTGCGTCGGCGGTGGTGTTGCCGCGCACCAGATTCCAGTTCGCGCTCTGCTCGTCCTTCGAGTCCCACGCGAAGGCTTCCTTGTGCGTGACTTCCTTCACGTAGTCCACGCCGACGAATACGAACTCCTTCGCGCGTTTCACAGCATCGTCCTCGCTCACGGCGGGGTCCGTCGAGATGAAGCCGTTCATCGCCCCGCGCACCCGGAGCTTTTTGGTCAAGGCTCGCGTGTCCACGCCCTGGATGCCGGGGATGCCGTTCTTCTCGAGATACTCGGCGAGGGACCAGTCCGCGCGCCAGTTGCTCACCACGGGCGAAAGCTCGCGGATGACGAAGCCCGCCGCGTGCGGCCGCCACGACTCGATGTCCTGCGAGTTGACGCCATAGTTGCCGATGAGCGGATACGTCATCGTCACGATTTGCCCCTTGTAACTCGGGTCGGTGAGAATCTCCTGATACCCGGTCATCGAGGTGTTGAAGCAAACCTCGCCGCAGGCCGAGCCGCGCGACCCGAACGGGGAACCGCGGAACACCGTGCCGTCTTCGAGGGCGAGGATTGCCTTCATCGGGAGCGTATCGAACGCGCGGATGCTAGGGGCGGGCGCCGAGCGGTCAAGCGAAGATGCACGGCCTCTTGCTGCCGCAAGTTCGTGAAGCCCCGGACTCGGCGGACGTCCATAACCTTGTGCCGCACAAACAAGGCCACTAGTCTGGACGAACACTTGGATTGAAGCATGCCAGTCCCGAACGACCACCAACTTCGGTTCTCGCCGGTATTCACGGCTGGTTTCGCGCTCTGCTGGTCGGGCCTGACTCTGCTCGCCGCGACATCGGGGACCTCCGAACCTGCCATCGACTGGGCGAAAGAACGGCAGTTCTGGGCGTTCCAGCAACCCAAGGCCCAGGCGCGTCCGTCCGTGAAGAACAAGTCGTGGTCGCGGCAGCCGCTCGATCACTTCGTCCTCGCGAAGCTCGAGCAGAAAAAGCTCGCGCCATCGGCAGAAGCGGACCGCCGGACGCTCATCCGCCGCGCGAACTACGACCTCGCGGGCTTGCCGCCCACGCCCGCGGAAGTGGACGCATTCCTCGCGGACAAGTCCCCGCAGGCATACGAGCATCTCGTTGACCGTCTGCTTGCGTCACCGCGATTTGGCGAGCGACTCGCGAGCCTGTGGCTTCCACTCGCGCGTTACGCCGAGGATCAGGCGCATCAAGTCGGCGCGGATACGAAGTTTTTTTACCCGAACGCCTACAAGTATCGCGAGTGGGTGATCAACGCGTTCAACCGCGACCTGCCTTACGATCAGTTCGTGAGGCTGCAAGTCGCCGCGGACAAGATCTCCGGCGCATCGGCGGATGACGTTCTCGCGCTGGGATTCCTCGGGCTCGGGCCGAAGTATTACAACCGAAACCGCATCGAGGTGATGGCGGACGAGTGGGAAGACCGCGTGGACACCGTCACGCGCACGATCCTCGGGCTGACGGTCGCGTGTGCGCGCTGCCACGATCACAAGTTCGAGCCCATCACGCAGCGCGACTACTACGCGATGGCCGGCGTGTTCGCGAGCACCCGCATGCTCAATCGCAACCCGGCGGGCCCTTCGGAAAAGGAAGACAACAGCGAGAAGCCCGGTGATGCCTCCAAGATGAGCCCGGCCACGCAGCACATCGTCGAGGACGACCCAAAGGCGCAGGACTTGAACATCTTCCTCCGCGGCAATCCCGAGCGCAAAGGCGACGTGGTCGAGCGGTCGTTCCTGCGCGTGCTGTCGAAGGACGCGCCGACTCCGTTCAAGGACGGCAGCGGCCGGCGCGAACTCGCCGAGTCGCTCGCCTCGCGCGCGAATCCGCTCACCGCGCGGGTCATCGTGAACCGCGTCTGGGGCGCGATGTTTGGCAGGCCGCTCGTGGCCACGCCGAGCAACTTCGGCCACAGCGGCGAACGCCCGACGCATCCCGAACTGCTCGACGACCTCGCGGCGCGCTTCATGGACAGCGGCTGGTCCGTAAAGGCGCTTGTGCGCGAGATGGCCACGTCTGCGACCTATCGTCAAAGCTCCGTCGTCGAGCCGAAGCAGACGGCAGCCGACCCGGACAACTCGTTCCTTTCGCGCATGAACCGCCGCCGCATGACCGTTGAACAGTGGCGCGACGGCGCGCTGTTCGTGGGCGGGCAGCTTGATTTCGCCGGGGGCAAGTCGCTCGAACTCGACGATGCGGCGAACAAGCGGCGCACCGTCCATGCGCGGGTGAGCCGGCTCAAGTTGAACGATTTCCTGATGCTCTTCGATTATCCGGACGCGAACGTCCACGCCGAGAAGCGCTCAACCACGACGACCGCGACGCAGAAGCTTTTCCTGCTGAACAACCCGTTCGCCATTGGCTCCGCGAAGTCCTTTGCCGCGCGAGTCACGGGCAGCGAACAGCTCACGGACGAAGCTCGCGTGCAGTTCGCCTACAAACTGCTGTTCGGCCGCGAGCCGGAGAAGTCGGAACTTGCGCTCGCGCTTGAGTTCGTCCGCAAGCCCGCTGCGGCCACGGGCCAGTCGCGTTGGGAGCAGTGGTCTCAGCTCTTGTTTGCTTCGAACGAATTCCTGTATGTTGACTGACGACACGGCATGAATGGGACATCGCTGAACTCCTTCCTCTCCCGCCGCGAGATGCTCCAGCGCACGGCCGCGGGCTTCGGGATGGTCGGGCTTGCCGGTCTGCTCGGGCCGCTCGCCGCGACTGGTCGCAGCGCGACCGGTTCCGCCTCGCAGGCGCCGCACTTCGCGCCACGGGCCAAGCGCGTCATCTTTCTCTTCCTCAACGGCGGGCCGTCGCACGTGGACACCTTTGACCCGAAGCCCGCGCTCGCGAAGTTCGAGGGCAAACAGCCCGAGGGCGAACTCTACCGCAAGAGCAAGGGCAGCGGCTTCATGCCGTCACCGCTCCAGTTCGCCAGGCACGGCCGCAGCGGCATCGAGGTCGGCGAGACGCTGCCGAACCTCGCGCGCGTCATTGACGACTGCTGCGTCATCCGCTCCGCGCACACCGACGTGCCGAACCACGAGCCTGCGCTGCTTCAGATGTGCACGGGCAACATCCAGCCCATCCGCCCCTCGCTCGGCTCGTGGCTGCTCTACGGGCTTGGCTCGGAAAACCAGAACCTCCCCGGCTACGTCGTGCTGCGGCCAAGCCCCAAGATCGTCGTCGGCCCGGCGCTGTGGTCCAACAGCTTCCTGCCCGCCGAATTCCAGGCCACCAGCGTCGTCACCGCCGACATGCAGGTGGACAAGCTCGTCGCGAACGTCCGCAACGCGTCCATCGGCGAGACGCAGCAGCGCGAAGGGCTCGACCTCTTGGAGAAGCTCAACCGCATGCACCTCAAACAGCGCGGCGGCGACCCGGAACTCGAGGGCCAGATCAAGGCGATGGAGACCGCCTTCCACATGCAATCACGCGCGATGCAGACCTTCGACATCAGCCGCGAGCCCGAGCATGTGCGCCGCGCCTACGGCGACTCGACCTTCGCGCGCTCGTGCCTGCTTGCGCGCCGGCTTGCGGAGGATGGCGTGCGCTTCACCACCATTTACTACACCAGCAACGGCAGCAACCAGCCGTGGGACACCCACACCAACCACGACGAAGGCCACAAAAAACTCTGCGCCGACGCCGACCAGCCCGCCGCCGCGCTCATCGCGGACCTCAAGCAGCGCGGGCTGCTCGACGAGACGCTCGTCATCTTCTGCGGTGAATTCGGCCGCACGCCCTACGCCGAAAACCAGAAGGACAAGAAGGCCGGGCGCGACCACCACCACACCGCGTTCTCGGTGCTGCTCGCGGGCGGCGGCGTGAAGGGCGGCCTCGTGTATGGCGCGTCGGACGAACTCGGCATGAACGCCGTCGAGAACAAGGTGCACGTGCACGACCTGCACGCGACCGTGCTGCACCTGATGGGCATTGACCACGAACGACTCACCTACCGCTACGCCGGCCGCGACTTCCGCCTGACCGACGTGCATGGGAAGGTGGCGGAGGGGATTCTGGCGTAAGCCTGCGGTCAAGCGACTGCGCGGGAGATAATGAGACTTTTGGGGTTAGAAAGGGGGTAACAGTTCGGGATTTATTTTGGTTGGTTTTGCTTTTGATTTGGTGAGCTTGACGATGCTTCGGTGGCGGGGCGCATCCCGGTTTGTTGCGCGCCTCACCCCGGCCCTACCCCTGAACCTGCCGGTTCCGCACTTCTGACCCCATCCCGCTCGGAGCGGGACGGGTGAGGGGTGGCGGACCCGGTTCGTGGGGCCGAAATCGCGGAAGGTTCGAGGCCGTGGAATCTCTCCCCTCCACGGCGGAGGGGCGAGGGTGGCCGAAGCAGAGGTGAGGGGTGTTGGGATGGCGCGATTTTCATGGGCGGCGGTGGAGCCGCTGCCAATCCTCCACCGTGTCCACGTCGCGCAACTCGCGCAGCAGGGCCACGCGCTGTTGCAGGCGTTCCGCGCGGGCCAGTGTCCGGGCGAGCACTTTGTCCGTGCTCCACGGGATTTCGTCGAACAGTTCCAGATGCGGCGCGTTCAGGCCGATGAGCCAGTAGCCGCCATCGGTCGCGGGGCCGAGCACGACGTCGGAATGCTTCAAACTCGCCCGCGCCCGCTCGATGTCGTCCACCGTCACGTCCGGGCAGTCGGAGCCGATGAGGATGAGGTGTTCGCAGCCGTCGGCGAAGTGTTCGGCGCAGGCGCGCTTCAATCGTTCGCCCAAGTCGCCGCCGCCCTGGGGTCGCGCGCGCCAGCCTTCGCGGAGCCATGGCTGGATTTCTGCGAGCGCGTCGTCGGGGGTGAAACGGAGTTCGATTGGGGTTTGCGGTTTGCGGCTTGCGGATTGTCCGGAGACTGCGCCGCTAGAGAGCGACCCAACGGCCTGCCAACTGCCGCGATTTCGGTCCTCGGATCTGACCAAAGCGCACCCCTCACCCCATCCCTCTCCCCTCCTCGGAGGAGGGGAGAGGGTGCTCCCGCTCGGAGCGGGACGGGTGAGGGGTGTCCGAGCATCCGGTTCATGGGGAGCGTCGAAGTTAGCGAGGAGTGTTTCCACGAGATGCCGGTAGGCGGCGCAGGCGGCTTCGGGGCCGATGGATTGCGCGAGGCGGGTCTTCACTTCGCCGCCGCGCGGCGCCTTCACGAAGATGACGAGCCGCTGCGGGCCCATGTCAGGCGGACTTGGACTCCATCGTCGCGACGGGCTCGCCGCCGGGCTTGTGCTCGGGCAGGCAAAGCGCGACGAAGATCGCCGGGATGAACAGGCATGCGGCGAAGAGGAGGGTGGTCTTGAAGTCGCCGCCGCTTGACAGGTAGCTGGAGTAGTAGACACCGAAGGCCGCGGCGATGCGGCCGATGTTGTAGCAGAAGCCCGCGCCGGTGGTGCGGAGCAGCACCGGGAAGAGCGGCGGCAGATACATCGTGAAGAGCCCGAACACGCCGGAGAAGAACCCGACCACCGGGAACCACACCCACACGAGCGATTCCCACGAACGCTCCTGCATGAAGGTCAACGCCATCGCGCACACAAAGCCGAGGTAGCACAGCGCGATGGAGCGGCGATAGCCGAATGCCTTGGCGATGGCCGCGGCGAAGAAGTTCCCGAGGATGCTCGAAACGATGATGATGAAGAAGGCGATGCTGACCCACTGCTGCTTGAACGCGGCGACCCACTTGGCCTCGTCGCCCACGGCGCCGCCGGCGGCGAACTTCGCCCGCGCGGCCTCGGCGAGGTCGGGGAGGTTCCGCAGATGTTGCGCGTGCCAGAACATGAACGCCCACCATGCCGTGAGTCCGCAGGCGCAGACGATGATCGTGAGGAAAGTAATGCGGCGCACCCCGGGGCCGAAGAGATCGGCGATCCCGGGCTGCCTCGCGCCCGCGGCGGCTGCCTTCGCGGTGGCCCATTCCTCGGGTTCGGGGACGTTGCGGCGGATCCAGAAGACGAGAAGCGCAGGCACCACGCCGACGAGGAAGACGTATTTGGGGTGCACGTCCGCCATGACGAACGTGGTGAGGCACGCGAGCAACACGCCGATGTTCACGCCGGTTTGCAGGACGGCGGCGATCCACGGGCGCCAACGGCGGGGCCACGTTTCGGACAGCAGCGAAGAGCCGACGGCCCATTCGCCGCCGATGCCGAGCGCCGCGACGAACCGGAAGATGAGCAACTGCCACCACGTCTGCGCGAAGAACGAAAGCCCGGTGAACAGCGCGTAGGTGAGGATGGTCAGGCTCAACGCGCGGCTGCGTCCGAGCAGGTCGCCCACGCGTCCAAAGAACGCACCTCCGAGCGCCCAGCCGACGAGGAACGAAGCCTGGATGAGCCCGCTCTTTTCCTTCACCAAGTCGTGC
>Ga0194131_10003361_pt1 | contig 25291 bp, 24 predicted proteins | sample TA2KigO120mmetaG_FD_148631 | JGI IMG/M metagenome (GOLD analysis project Ga0194131, IMG submission 148631) | Freshwater microbial communities from Lake Tanganyika, Tanzania - TA2015053 Kigoma Offshore 120m | ecosystem: Environmental > Aquatic > Freshwater > Lake | place: Tanzania: Lake... | reverse complement strand
CGCGGCAGGTGCGGCATCGGCGCCGGTCACCACGGCAAGCGCCAAGGCGGCCAAGGCGTTCGACGCCTGGAAGCCGCCGACCAGCGGCAGCTCGACCTCGTACTGCACACCCAACAGCTCGATGGCAAGATGCTGGCCGGCTGCCGTCGGACGGTTGGCGAGCAAGCGGAACTCCTGACCCTTCGCGCCGTACGTCCAACAGCGGATGCCTCGGCGAGCGCAAATCGCCGACATCGCCGCCGCACGATCGCTGTCGGCATTGACGACGGAGCAGCCGCTTTTCGGCAGCAGTGAGTCGAACAAGCGTGCCTTGGCAGCGAAGTAGGCGTCCATCGACGAGTGGTAGTCGAGATGTTCGTGCGTGAGATTGGTGAAGCAGGCGGCCGACAGACGCAGCCCGTCGAGGCGATGCTGATCGAGGCCGTGACTCGACGCCTCGATCGCCAGATGCGTCACACCCTGGTGCGCCAAGATCGCCAGGTCTTCATGCAGCTTCACCGGATCGGGCGTCGTGAGACCGGCCGGCCGCGTAAGATCGGCCGAGAAGATGCCGAGCGTGCCGACGCTCGCCGCCGAGTGGCCGAGCTTCGACCAGATGTGCCGCAAGAAGTGCACGGTCGAGGACTTGCCGTTGGTGCCGGTGACCGCGGCGATCACGGCCGGCTGCCGGCCGGCGAAGGCTGCCGCCATGAGCGCAAGGCGGCGACGTGGGTTGGCGTCGCGGATCACCACGACGGCGGGATCGAGCGGCGGCAGACGCGCATCGGGCGCGGCGAGAATCGCCACGGCGCCGCGCGCGGCAGCATCGGCCACAAAGGTCGCACCGTCCTGGCGGCTGCCGGTGAGCGCGGCGAACAGGAAGCCAGGCACCACCTGCCGGGAGTCGAGAGTCAGGCCGGACAGGACGGGGTCATGGGGCAACACGGGAGGCGTAGCAGCCGTCTCGTCAGCCGACCGCATGAGCTCACTCAGCCGCAACGCTGCGCACTCCCTTGGCGGGTGCGACGGCGGCCTGGTTGGGGCCGGGCCGGACCGGCAGGGCCCTGCGCGGCTCTTGCGGGCCGCGGTGACGGGCGCTTGCCGGCACGAGTTGCGGCGGCGGCAAGGGTGCGGGCACCGGCGTCGACGCGATGGCGAGCGGCGGCAGGCCCTCCTTCAGATCGCCTGGCAGGATGCCATAGAGCGACACGATGCCATCTACGATGACCTTGACCGACGGCGCGGCAACCCAGCCTGCCGTAGCGTAGCCGTGGGTCTCGGCGGTGCCCTTGGGCTCGTCGAGCGAGACCAGGATGACGAACTTGGGATCGTTCATCGGGAAAGCGCCAACGAACGAGCTGATTAGGGCTTTTTGGCGGTAGCCGCCGCGGCCCGGCTTCTCGGCCGTGCCGGTCTTGCCGCCGACCTCGTAGCCTGCCACGTCGGCGTTCTTGCCCGTACCTTCGACGGCGTTCAGCCGCATGAGCTGGCGCATCATGGTCGAGGTCTTGGCCTGGATGACGCGACGACCAGAGGCCCCGTCAGCCGTACGTTTGACCAGGCTCGGCGAGTACAGAATGCCGCCATTGACCACGGCGGCCGTGCCGGTCGCGAGGTGCAGCGGCGTCACCGAGATGCCGTGACCGAAGGCGATGGTCATGGTGTTGATCTTCATCCAGTGCCGCGGGTAAAGCGGCGCCGCGACCTCGGTGAGTTGAGTGTTGAGCGGCTTCAGGAAGCCGATCTTGTCGAAGAAGGCGCGCTGGGTATCGGCGCCCATCTCCACCGCCATCTTGGCCGAGGCGATGTTGGACGAGAACCTGAACAGCTCCGGCACGGTGAGCGGCCGGCGCTGGGCGTGGTCGTCGTTGATGGTGAAGCGATCGATCTTGATCGGCGCGGTGGCGTCGAACACGCTGCTCATCGTCACCCGGCCGGTGTCGAGCGCCATCGCGGTGTTGAAGATCTTGAAGGTTGAACCCTGCTCGTAGACGCCGAGCGTGGCACGGTTGAACAGCGCCTCGTTGGTGATGGTCTTGGCGCTATTGGGGTCGTAGGTCGGCAGCGACGCCATGGCGAGGATCTCGCCGTTGGTCGCATCCATCACGACGGCAGTGGCGCCGATCGCCTTGAACTTCTCGACGGCGCGGGCGATCTCGCGCTCGACCAGACGCTGCAGGCGCAGGTCGATCGCGAGCTGCAGAGTTTCGCCACTTTGCAGCTGCTGGTCGAAGTAGCGCTCGACGCCGGCCAGGCCGGCATTGTCGACACTGGCGTAGCCCAGAATGTGCGCGGCGGCCGTGCCCTGCGGATAGAGGCGCCTTTCTTCGGCCTGGAATTCGAGGCCCGGAATGCCCAGGCGATTGACCCGGTCGTGCTCACGCGGACTGAGCCCCCGCTTGATCCAGACGAAGGTCTTGTCTTCCTCGAGCTTGGCCTTGATGTCGTCGTACTTGAGGTCGGGCAACGCCGTGGCGATCTTGCGCGCGGCGTCGGACGGATCGATCAGAAGGCGCGGATTGACGAACGCCGATACCACCGGCACCGACGTGGCCAGCACCGCACCGTGCCGGTCGACGATGTCGGCACGCTCCGATTGGATCGAGCCGCCGCGCGCGGCGACGCGCTGCGTCGGCTCGGCGCTGTCGCGCAACAGCGAGACATAGACCATGCGCAGAGCAACGGCAGCGAAAACCACCGTGAACAGCGCCGAGGCCATGACCAGGCGCTGGCGTGCTGTCTCCTGGGCATCGCCCTTGAGACGCTCCTGCGCCGATCCGTAACGCGCGCCGGCCGCCGCGTTTTGCGCGGCGGCCGGTTCGGGCGGGGCCTTTTTGCGCCACAGCTTCACCGACGACCCCCTTCTTGACGCGAGAGGATTTCATCGATGGAGACCGCGGCGCTCTGGCCGTCGCCTACCGGACCCGCTGTTGCCGGCTCTTGGATCGTGGCCGGTCGAGGGGGCGTCGAGGGTCCGGTCGAACGCCCGGGAGGGGGTGCGGAGGCCGGCGAGGGGCTGCCGGCCTCCGCTGCGACGCGACCACCACCGGGCAAAGTCGACGAGGGAACGTCGTTGCCCGTTCGTGGGGGGGAAGGGAGTGGTGGATCGCGACGCGGGGGCTTTGAATCTTGGTTGAGGGAATCGAGCCGCACGACCTGCTTGATCGATGCGGGCTCGAGCTTGAGATGCTTGATCGCCAGGCGCTCGATGCGCTCTGACTCGTTGAGATGGGCCCATTCGACCCGCAGCATGTGCGTAGCCTGCTGGCTCTCGACGATCTTCTGGTTGGTGCGATCGATCCTCTCCTCGAGGTCTTGCACCTTGTACTTGACGGTGAACAGGCCGATCGCCGTGGCAACTGCCGCGACCGACCAGAACACCAGGCCGCGGTGGATCATGCGCGGCCTCCCAGTTTCTCGGCGACGCGCAAGCGTGCCGACCGGGCGCGCGGGTTGGCGGCGATCTCGGCGGCCGACGGCAGCACCGGCTTGCGCGTGAGGTCGTGCAGGGCAACGGGAGCAGCCTCGCCGGATTGCGGCGAATGGCGCGACGGCCTGGGCGTACGGCCGGCGCGGGCGCGCACGAACGCCTTGACGGTGCGGTCTTCCAGCGAATGGAACGACACGACGGCGAGCCGGCCACCCGGCGCCAGCACCTGCTCGGCCGCCGCCAAGCCGCGCTCGAGCTCGCCCAACTCGTCGTTCACGGCAATGCGCAGCGCCTGGAAAGTGCGTGTCGCCGGATCGCTCTCGTCCCGGCCCTGCGGGCCGACGGCGCGGCGCACGGTCTCGGCCAACTCGCCGGTGGTCTCGATCCGCTTGGTCCTGCGCGCCTCGACGATGGCGCGCGCCACACGACGGCTGCGCCGCTCCTCGCCATAGCGCCAGATGATGTCGGCGAGCTGCGCTTCCTCGGCGTCGTTCACCAGGTCGGACGCCGACAGGCCAACCTTCTCCATGCGCATGTCGAGCGGACCGGAGGCGCGGAACGAGAAGCCCCGATCGGCCTGGTCGAGCTGCATGGACGACACGCCGAGGTCGAGCGCCACGCCATCGACGTCCTCGACGCCCTCGGCCGCGAGCAGCTCGGCCATGTCGCCAAACCGGCCTTCGATCAGACGCAAGCGCGGCGCATAGCGCTCGGCAAGGGCGCGGCCGGTGGCGATGGCATCGGGATCGCGGTCGACGGCGAAGACCCGGCAATCGGCGCGATCGAGCATGGCGGTCGTGTAGCCGCCGGCGCCGAACGTGCCGTCGAGATAGCGCCCGCCATCGCGCGGCTGCAGCGCCTCGACGACCTCGCGCACCATCACCGGAACGTGGCGGCCACTCATGCGTCGCCTCCGCCCAAGCCGCGCACGAAGGCCGCCATCTTGCCGCGATCGGACTCGCGACGGGCCTGCCAGCGGCCGGGATTCCACAGCTGGAACTTATCGCCCTTGCCGACCAGCATCACGCCATCGCCGACCTCGAGCACGGTCGAGAACTCGGCAGGCAACGAGAAGCGGCCGTCGGGTTCCATGGCAATGGTGCGGGCGGAGGCCGACAGGTAGCCGGCCGGATCGAACGCCTCGTCGTCCAAGGCGACCTTGAGCGCGCCCTTGGGGCCAAGCGCCTCGGCACGCAGCCGGTCAAGCATGGCATCGAATCCGGCACGCGAATTGCCGTTCACCACACCCGCGAGGTTGGGTGAGTGGTACAGCACGAAGGCGCCGCGATCGTCGGCAGGCAGCTCATCGCGGAAGGCGGCGGGCAACAATACCCGGCCTTTCTTGTCGAGCTTCATCAGGATTTCGGACCGAAATGCCACGGCCCCGATCCCCCTGCATCCCGCCGCCGAGGCCCCACGCGCCGGCGTCCGCTTTACGGGATACCATGGGATAGCATGGGAATTTCAGGTAAGCAACGTCGAAGAGCAAGATTCCACAAGGAATCTGAAGCTCTTAGACGCTAAATCTACTACTTCTATCATAGTCTGATCCACAATTAGTTGATTCTGCCATGTTATGGATAGGAACCTCAAAGCGGTCGCCGACGGTGATAAGAAAAATCCTGTCGCCCACCCTGAACCCAATGCAACGGCGCCATAGACCTCCGACGATCGACGGACGTCGTCGCTACTGAACAAAAATGAGGTCAGACGGCCTATAAGCCGGGTTCTGTCCTCGCCCGAGAGCGAGGGATGGCCATTCCTCTGGGACGCCCGTTGCCGAGCGCCTCGCGCGACCGACCCGGGCGGCGACGCGGAAACACCGCTGCCGGTTGCCCGGCGTGCCACCCCTATTTGGTCTTGCTCCCGGTGGGGTTTGCCGTGCCGCTTCCGTTGCCGGTCGCGCGGTGGGCTCTTACCCCACCGTTTCACCCTTGCCGCCCGGCGAGCCGGGCCGGCGGTCTGTTCTCTGTGGCACTTTCCCTGGGGTCGCCCCCGCCGGCCGTTAGCCGGCACCGTGTCTCCGTGGAGCCCGGACTTTCCTCACCTCCGCGGTCGCCCGCGCAAGTGCAGCCATCCGGCCGTCTGACGGTTGGTTAGCTAGGCTTCGTGCCCCACCTGGTCAAGCAGGTCGGCGAGCAACGCTCGGCTTTCGCCGTCGGCCAGGCCATCGGCCCGCGCCGGACGGTAGCGGCGCTGGAAAGCCGCGACGATGTCGGCGGTCGCAACATCGACGGCCGGCGGATAGCCGAAGCGCTGCAGGGCGGCTTGGATGTCGCCGTCGATCGGTGCCGCTCCGGACCGCGGCCACAGGCCGATGCCGCTCGCCGCCAGCCTCGCCCACGGAAAGCGCAGGCCGGGATCGATCTTGCGCTTGGGTGCGATGTCGGAATGACCCACCACGTTGCGCGCCACGATCGCCGGATGGCGCCCGACAATACCGCGGCACAGCTCGATCAACGCGTCGATCTGCACGGCTGGATAGTCGTGACGGTCGCCATGCAGGTTCACGATCTCGATGCCGATCGAGCTGGCATTCAAGGCCTCGCGACCGCGCCAATGCGACCGCCCGGCGTGCCAGGCAATACGATCCTCCGGCACCAGGCGGTAGACCGTGCCGTCCTCGGCCAGCACATAATGGGCGCTGACGCGTTGCGACCGGCGATCGTCGCACAGGATGTCGAGCGATGGCGCGAGCGCCAGCTCGGTATAGTGGAGCACCAGAACATCGACGGCATCCGCCGGCCGTGGCGCGTGGTTGGGCGATGGGCGGTCGATCACGCCGGGACCAGACCGCGCTCGCGCCGCAGCCGGTCATATGCGGCGTTGATCAGGGCAAGCTTGCGATTGGCGACCGCGATCGCCTCCTCGGGCAGCCCTTGGGCGATCAACCGGTCCGGATGGTTGGCCCTCACATGGCGCAACCAGGCATCGCGGATCTGCTCGTCGGTCGCCAGCGGATCGACACCCAGGATGACGCAGGGCTCGCACTCGATCACGCCCAGCGCCGCCGCCTTGGCGCGCTCGAAACGCGCACTGCTGAGGCCGAAGATGCGTGCCACCTGCGCCAGATAGTCGGCCTCGGCCGCACCGATCGGGCCGTCGGCCTTGGCGATATCGAACAGGCCTTCCAGTACGTTCTCGAGGATTTCCGGTGCATCGGGAAAGAGAGCGGCGAGCTTGCGCGCATAGGTCTCGAAACCAGCGACATCGCGCTTGGCGAGATCGAAGAAGCGCTCGACGTTCTTTTCCTCGCCGGGCGGCACGCGAAAGAATTCGCGGAAGGCCGCCGCCTCTGTCTCCGACACTTCGCCGTCGGCGCCGGCCATCTTGGCGCCCAGTGCGATCACGCCGATGGTGAAGGCGATCTCGCGCAGGCCGGGATGGCTGCCCTCGTCTGCGGCCGCAGTCGCAGGACCGAGCAGCGCGCCGAACGGCTCGCCGTTGGCGAGCCGGGTCACTGCGTCGACGATCCTGTCCCAGATCTTCATGGCCGCTCCGCTACGCGTTCCCGCTCACAGGATCAAGACGCCGGCTGCAACGCCGGTCAACAGGACCAGGGCGAGGCCGCGATAGAAGCGCTCGCTGGCCAACGGAAACAGCCAACCACCCAGCACGCCCCCCGCCATCACGGCCGGTGCAAGAAACAGGCCGAGGAAGAGCGTGTCACCGTCGATCAGCCCGCGCGAGAAGAAGGCGGTGATGGCCACCAGATCGACGAACACGAAGTAGGTGGTGAGGTTCGCCCGCACGCGGGCCACCGGATCGTTGCCGGCGAGGTAGTAGAAGGCGATCGGCGGCCCCGCCATGCCGGCCAGCCCGTTGAGGAAGCCACTGCTCGCGCCCGCGGCCAAGGTGGTGACCGCGCGCGGCTGGCCGGCGAACCGCCAGCCGCTCGCCAGCAACGCCACTGCGCCGAGCACGATGGCCGAGATCGCCCAGCGCATCGGCTCGGGATCGGCGTTGGTCAGCACGAGGTTGCCGACCGGCACACCGACGACCGCGGCCAGCAGCAGAAGGCCGATGCGGCGCCAGTCGACCAGGCGCACGACACCGGGCACCAGCGGCAACGCCACCGCGATCTCCAGCAACAGGCAGAGCGCCACGCCGACCGCGGGGCCGAAGAGCGCCGAGAAAGCCGGCGTCATCAGCATGGCGGCGCCGAATCCGGCGAAGCCGCGCACCATGCCGGCGATGCAGGCAACGGCTGCGCAGATCAAGAAGGGAAGAGACAACAGGTCCGGCATGGCGCGTACAACGCCAGCGAGCCGGCGCCCCAGGCAGGATAGGCCGCCGTCAGCGCGCCGTCACGTAACGCTGCCGCACCGGATCACGGACGACCACCATCGATCTCGTGCACCTGGCCGGTCACATAGGTGTTACTCATGAGATAGAGGGCCGCCTGGGCGATGTCCTCCGGCCGGCCGACACGACCGACCAGCGCGGTCTTGGCATAGTCGGCATACATCCTGTCGCGCACCTCCGCGCTCAGCCCGTCATAGGCCGGCGTCCGTACCAGGCCGGCGGCGATGACATTCACGCGCTTGGGCGCGATCTCCCTGGCGAGCTGACGGGCCAAGGCCTCGACGGCGCCGTTGGTCGCGCCGATGGCGGCATGGTGCGGCAACAGCTTGCGCACGCCGGCGGCGCCACTGAAGAAGATGATCGAGCCTTGCGGTTGCAGCTTGTGCTGGCCGTACTTGGCTGCAACGAACGGACCCCAGAACTTGGTTTCCATGAAGGTGCGGGCCGACGCCACCGTCATGTTCGCCAACGTGTCGATGGCGCCGGTGACAGCCGACGAGGCGTGCGCCGTCACCACGAGATGGTCGATCGCCTCCGTCGCCTCGAAGAACGCCGCCACAGCAACCTCGTCGGTGATGTCGAGCCGACGGTACGTCGCCCGGCTACCGGCTTGCGCCACGGCGCGGGCAAGCTTCGTCTCGCCGCGTCCGGCGATGGTGACGCGTGCGCCGGCAGCGGCGGCGGCACGCGCAATCGCCAAGCCCATGCCGGAGCTGCCGCCGATGACCACAACGTGTTGATCGCCGAGGACAGTCATCGCGGTTCCTTCAGTGCAAAAGCCCTTGCAGCGTAACGAGCCATTTGTTATTCGGTCAATATCAATTCGGTAGAGTCGACGCAGCCCGTATTTTGGGAGACGCCAGCGATGCGCCCTACCCGCCGCCATGCACTGCTCGGCCTGTTCGCCGTCGGCGCCGCGCCATCGGCACGAGCACAGAGCTTTCCGACACGGCCGTTGACGCTGATCGTGCCGTTCCCCGGCGGCGGCTCGACCGACGTCATGAACCGCACGCTGGCCGACAAGCTGAAGGAGCAGCTCGGCCAACCGGTCGTCCTCGACTTCAAGCCCGGCGCCGGCGGCAACATCGGCGCCGAGGTCGCGGCACGTGCTGCGCCCGACGGCTATACGCTGGTGTTCATATCCATGCCGCAGATCATCAGCCGCAGCATGTACCCCAAGCTCGGCTACGATCTGTTGAAGGACTTCGAAGCGGTCGGCACCTTCTTGGAGACCGCGCCGGTCCTGATCGTCAACCCTTCGTTGAATGTGAAGTCGGTGCGCGAGCTGGTTGCCGCCGCCAAGGCGCAGCCGGGCAAGATCGAATACGGTACGGGCGGCAACGGCACGTCGGCGCACCTGCTCGGCGAGCTGTTCAAGTGCGATACCGGGACCGACCTCCTGCACGTGCCGTACAAGGGTGCGGCACAGGCCGTCGTCGACCTCATCGGCGGCCGCGTGAAAGTCATGTTCGAGACCCCGGCCAGCATCGTCGGCCACGTCAAGAGCGGCGCCGTCGTGGCGCTCGCAGTGATGGGGCCCAAACGGCTGGCGGCGTTGCCGGACGTGCCGACCATCGCAGAAGCTGGCTTCGCCGGCCTCGAGCTGGTGCAGTTCGCGACCCTGATGACGCCGGCCGGTGCCCCCAAGACGACGATCGATACGTTGGCCGCCGCGCTCGCCAAGGTCGTGGCCATGCCCGACGTGCGCGAGCGGTGGGCGACGATCGGCGCCGAGCCGGTGTCGATGACGCCGGCGGCGTCGATGGCACGCATCGCCGCCGAGGCCAAGCGCCTGGGCGAGATCGTCGCCGCAGCCAACATCAAGCCCGATTGAGATGGCCCAGCCGCCGGCTCGAGCCGCCAACGGCGCCTGACCAACGGCTCTGCTTTGGAGAACGGCGATGCCCAAATTGACCGCGGCGCAGGCGGTTGCGCATTTTCTCAAGGCTGTCGGCACCCGCCGCTACTACCTGTACAACGGCCATGCCAATTGGGGCCTCCTCGATGCGTTGGAGTACGAGGTCAAGATCCCGGGCATTCGCACCCGGCACGAAGTGCACGCCATACACATGGCCGACATTGAATGGCGCATGCGGCGCACGCTGCCCATCCCGGTGACCTGCACCACCGTAGGTCCCGGCAACTTCAACACCATTCCCGGCATCGCCGAGGCGTTCTACGATTCGACGCCAATGTTCTGCCTGATGGCGGGCGGGCCCACAAAATGGCTCGGCCGCGGCGGTATCCAGGAAGTCTATCGCTACGGCGAGGACGAGTTCCTCCAGCTCTTCCGACCGATCACCAAGCATGCTGTGATGACCGTGCGACCTGATACGGCGCTACAGTCGGCCATGCGGGCGTACAAGGCGGCGATCACCGGCCGGCCCGGCCCCGTCGTGGTCTACATGCCCCTCGACGTCCAGAACACGCCGGTCGAGATCGACCTGCCGGACATCGACGGCTGGCTCACCAACATCCACAGCCCGGGTCCCGATCCGCAGACCATCGCGCGCGCAGCCGGCATGATCGCAGCGGCCGAGCGGCCCTTCCTATGGGTCGGAACGGGCGTCAACAATGCGCGTGCCTGGAACGAGCTGCGCGAGTTGGCCGAGGTGGCCCAAATTCCGGTTGCCACGAATTTCGGCGCCAAAGGGGCACTGCCCGAGGACCACCCGCTGTCACTGGGCGTGGTCGATCGGTCCGGCACAGGCCACGGCGTGCGCGCCGCGATCGAGGCCGATCTCGTGATCAACGTCGGCGCGCGCTTCAACGACCTCAACACGGCCGGCTGGTCGTTCTACGATTTCGGCAAGACGCAGAAGCTGATCCACGTCGATATCGACCCCGGCGAGATCGGCCGGGTCTATCCGGTCGATGTCGGCATCGTGAGCGACGCCGGCAAGGCATTGACCGCGCTGGCGGCCGCTGTGCGCAGCACACCTAAGACGGCATCTTGGCTGAAGTCGATCGCCGGATGGCGTGACAACTGGCTGAAGGAAATCAAGTCGTTGGTCGAGTCCGACCTGGCTCCGATGCACTATGCCCGCATCGTGAAGGATGCGTCGGACGTCGTGAACGAGGTCGCACCCGATGCGTCGGTGATTTGCGACACCGGCTTCATCATGAACTTCCTGCCGGCCTTCTTCACGCTGAAGCATCCGTGGTTCGCCACCAACAACCAGCAGTTCGGCCAGATGGGCTTCGCCCCGCCGGGCGTCGTCGGCGCCGGCCTCGAGCGTCCGGGCAAGCCGGTGGTCGTCTGGGTGGGCGATCAGTCCTTCATCCACACCGGCCTGTCGCTCGCGACGGCGACAGAATACGGCGTGCCGGGCGTGGTGATCGTGCTCAACAACCGGACCATCCAGGCCGAGGTCGAAGGCGCCAAGGCCAAGTTCGGTCGCGGCGTCGGCGACCACTACCGCATCGAGAAGACCGGCGAGTTGTGGAACCCCGACCTGAAACTGATCGGAGAAGCGTTGCGGGCGACGGTGTTCAAGGTATCCCGGCCATCCGAGCTGAAACCGGCGCTGGCGGCGGCGCTGAAGTCGGGCAAGCTTTGCATCTTGGACGTCGAAGCCAGCACCGAGGTGCCGCGCTATGCGGTGCCGATCGTGCTAAAGCACGGGACCATGCCGTTTCCCTACGACTGGAATGCAAAGCCGTGACTGCAGCGCAGGTCAGCTTATGTCGGCCGCCGATCGATCACCTTGTCCAGAGTCAGGCGGCTCAGCCGCTGCAGCAGGTCGCTCTCCATGTCGCGGTAAAGGCGGGAGATGACGGGATGGACATTGCACGGGTAGTTGCGGCCCGGATCGTCCTCGCGCATGGCGAGCGACAACGGCGACTTGTCCCCGATCGCCTCGTAGATCTCGCGGAAGTCGATCTTGGCGGGTGGCCGGGCGAGCACGATGCCGCCGGTGGCGCCACGCAGCGACTTCATCAGCCCCGCCTTGACCAGGGCCGCGACGATCTGACGGACACGCGCCGGATGGTCCCTCAGCACGCGCGCGATCGATTCGGTGGTGACATGCTCGGGCTCGTGCCGCGCCACATAGGCCATGATGTAGGCTGCCGAGGCGAGCTTGGTGGAATTGGCCATGGCTTGGCGGCTGTTATAGCGTCGCCGGCAGTGAAAGTCACAACCCGGCACGGCGGCCCGCACGCCTGATGGTCCGCGACCGCATCGTTCGCCTCTACGAAGTCGGCGGGCCAGAGGTGCTGCGCCTGGAAGCGGTCCCGCCAGAAGCACCGCGAGCCGGCGAGGTTCGTCTGCGCGTCCACGCGATCGGGCTCAACAACTCGGAGGCGCAATATCGGCGCGGCGAGTATCCATTGCGCGACACCACCTTCCCCACCCGACTTGGCCGCGAATGCAGCGGCATCGTCGAAGCCTTGGGTGAAGGCGTGACGAGCGTCTCGGTTGGCGACGTCGTGTCGACAATTCCCGCCTTCGACATCCAGCGTGGAGGCGTCTACGGCGAATGGGCGGTCGTGCCGGCCGGAGTCCTCGTCTCGGTGCCGGACGGCCTCTCGCATCTCGAGGCGGCCGCGGCGTGGCAGCAGTATCTCACGGCCTACGGGCCACTGATCGAACACTCGACCCTTCGGCCCGGCGATACCGTGCTGATCACGGCGGCGAGTTCCAGTGTCGGTCGCGGCGCCATCCAGATGGCGCGGCTGCTGGGATGCCGGGTCATCGCCGCGACACGCAATCCCGCCAAACGCGATCTGCTGCTGGCGAGCGGCGCCCACCACGTCGTCGTCACCGACGAAGAGGACCTTGCTTCGCGCGTATCGGCCATCACCGACGGCAAGGGCTTTCGCGTCGCCCTCGATCCGATCGCCGGGCCCGGCCTCCGGACACTCGCCGAGGCGGCAGGCCACCAAGCGACGATCTTCGAGTACGGACAGCTATCGCGCGATCCCGCTCCTTTCCCGCTGCTCGACGTCCTGCGCAAGAGCCTGTCGATCCGCGGCTACACGCTGTGGGAGATCACGCTCGACGCGGCGCGGCGGCGGCGTGCCGTCGACTTCATTTCGGGGCATCTGGCGCGAGGCACGCTACGTCCGGCAATCGACCGCGTGTTCAGGCTCGACGACATTGTCGAGGCCCATCGCTACATCGAAAGCGGGCGGCAGACCGGCAAAATCGTCATCGACGTCGCAGGCGACAGCGATGGCGAGCGGCAGCCGCGATCGCCCTAAAAGTGCGTGCGCACGACCTCCTCGACCCGCCGCTTGTAGCCGTCAACCATCTCGGGTGTGCTACGCCGGCCGAGCGGCGAGAAATGGACGTGCTCGATCATCTCGATGTTGCAGAACTCCATCGTGCCCTTGTCCTGCGCCACTAGAATCGCCCGCATCTTGCCGCTGTCGTCGAAGTGCTCCTGCGTCGAGCCTGCGCTGGTGAAGATGACTGACCGCTTGCCCTTCAGGCCGCCCACCGGGCCATTCGGGCCATGGCCGTAAGCAAAGCCGATGGCGAACACGCGGTCGATGTAGCCTTTGAGAATTGCCGGTCGATCGATCCACCAGATGGGGTGGAACAGGGCGATCACGTCGGCCCACAACAAATGGTCCTGCTCGACCTTGATGTCGGCTGGCACGCGGCCGGTGCTGTTGCCTGTGATGTCCTCGACGCTGGCCACGGGATTGAACTTCATCGCATATAGATCGCGCAGCACCACGCTATGCCCGCGCGCCTGCACGGCATCGACATAGATGCGGCAGATGTCGCGCGTGAAGCTGCCCTCGCGCGGATGGGCCAATACGACCAGGTGGTTCATATGCACGCCTCGCCTCGGGCCGTCCGTAGGCGACGTTCCTATCACATACGTTATCCAAAGGATAACAAATTGGGATGGAGTCCCGATCGATCGCACAGCTACGCAGGCCAGTGCGCCCGAGGTGCACGGCACGCCGTCGGCATTGCCGACGCGCCCGCGTCATCCCATATAATGCGCGCCATGCCCTCGAAGAATCTCGCGGTCTCGACCGTGCCCCTGCACATGCCCTACGTGCAGCGCCGGCCGGAGACGGTCGGCGGCAAGCCGTTCAGGCTGGTGTCGGACTACACGCCGGCGGGCGATCAGCCTGCGGCGATCCACCAGTTGATCGGCGGTGTCTCGGGAGGCGAGCGCGATCAGGTGCTGCTGGGCGTTACCGGCTCGGGCAAGACCTTCACCATGGCCAACGTCATCGCCGCCGCCGGCCGGCCGGCACTGGTGCTGGCGCCCAACAAGACGCTGGCCGCCCAGCTCTACGGCGAGATGAAGGGGTTCTTCCCGGACAACGCGGTCGAGTACTTCGTGTCGTACTACGACTACTACCAGCCCGAAGCCTATGTGCCGCGCACCGACACCTACATCGAGAAGGACTCGTCGATCAACGAACAGATCGACCGCATGCGTCATTCGGCGACGCGCGCCCTGATGGAGCGCGACGACGTGGTGATCGTCGCCTCGGTGTCCTGCATCTATGGCATCGGCCCGCTGGAGAACTACCAGTCGATGACTTTCCGCCTGGCCAAGGGCGAGAAGGTCGACCGCTCGAGCCTGCTGCGCCGCTTCGTCGAGCAGCAGTACAAGCGCAACGACAACGCCTTCCAGCGCGGTACCTTCCGGGTGCGCGGCGACACGGTCGACCTGTTCCCCGCCCACTACGAGGACAAAGCCTGGCGCATCGAGCTGTTCGGCGACGAGATCGAGTCGATCGTGGAGTTCGATCCGCTGACCGGCGAGAAGACGGCGACGCTCGGCGACATCGTGGTCTATGCCAACAGCCACTACGTGACGCCGCGGCCGACCATGCAGCACGCCATCCAGCAGATAAAGACCGATCTCAAGCAGCGGCTCGACGAGTTCAACCGCGCCGGCCGGCTGCTGGAGGCGCAGCGGCTGGAGCAGCGCACGCTGTTCGACATCGAGATGCTGGAGACGACCGGCGCCTGCGCCGGCATCGAGAACTACTCACGATACCTGACCGGTCGGCGCCCGGGCGAGCCGCCGCCCACACTGTTCGAGTACTTCCCCGAGAATTCGCTGCTGATCGTCGACGAAAGCCACGTCACCGTGCCGCAGGTCGGCGGCATGTTCCGCGGCGACTTCAACCGCAAGAGCGTGCTCGCCGAATTCGGCTTCCGCCTGCCCTCGGCGATCGACAACCGGCCGCTCAAGTTCGAGGAGTGGGACACGCTGCGCCCGCAGTCGGTCTATGTCAGCGCCACGCCCGGGCCGTGGGAGATGGAGCGCACGCAAGGCATCTTCATCGAGCAAGTGATCCGGCCGACCGGCCTGATCGATCCCATGGTGCTGGTACGACCGGTCGAGAAGCAGGTCGACGATTTGATCGCCGAGTGCCGCGACTGCGCCAAGAAGGGCCAGCGCGTGCTGGTCACGGTGCTGACCAAGCGCATGGCCGAGGATCTGGTCGAGTACATGCACGAGGCCGGCATCCGTTGTCGCTACCTGCATTCCGACATCGACACGCTGGAGCGCATCGAGATCATCCGCGATCTCCGGCTCGGCGCCTTCGACGTGCTGGTCGGCATCAACCTGCTGCGCGAGGGCCTCGACATCCCCGAGTGCGCCCTGGTCGCCATCCTCGACGCCGACAAGGAGGGCTTCCTGCGCTCGCCGACCTCGCTGGTCCAAACGATCGGTCGCGCCGCGCGCAACGTCGACGGCCGGGTCATCCTCTACGCCGACCAGATGACCGATTCGATCAAGTACGCCATGGCCGAGACCGAGCGGCGGCGAGCCAAGCAGCAAACCTACAATCAGGAGCACGGCATCACGCCGGCCTCCGTGAAGAAGAACATCGCCGAGATCCTCCAGTCGACCGCCGAGCGCGATCACTATACGGTCGACACCGGCGTGTCGGGCGATGTGCACCTGGTCGGCCACAATCTGCGCAGCCACATCGCCGAGTTGGAGCGGCGCATGCGCGATGCCGCCGCCAATCTCGAATTCGAGGAGGCGGCCCGTATCCGCGACGAGATCCGCCGGCTGGAAGCCAACGAGCTCGAGCTGCCCGGCCAGGCCGTGGCGGCCACCGCCAAGGTCAATCTCGGCCGCATGCAGAACAGCCGTGTCTTCCGCGGCGTACGCACCGGCTCGGGCTCGCGCGGCAAGCCGGCGCGGCGCAGCGGGCGGTAAGGCCATCGGCCGGCAGCCGTGCGCGGCGCCATCGCTATAGTCGCGTTGCGATGACCGCCGCACCGACCGACCTTCGCCGCTACCTGATCGCGTTGGCGGCGCTCACCGTGATCCAGATCGTGGCGACCCTGGGCTTCAACCAGGCGCCGGTGCTGGCGCCGGCCGCGGCGCCCGAGCTCGGCATTTCCTCGGCCGACGTCGCTTACTACGTCGCGCTGCTCTATCTCGCCGCCATGATCTCGACGCTGGGCGGCGGCGTGATGAACCGCCGCTTCGGGCCGATCCGCTTCAGCCAGATCGGCCTGGTCATCACCGCACTCGGCTCGTTCGTGCTCGCCGTCGGCGGTACCGGCCTCGCCGCCTTCTCGGCCCTGGTGGTCGGCCTGGGATCGGGCCCGCTCAACATCGCAAGCTCCCATGTCCTGTCGCGCGTCTCGCCGCCCCGGCTGGCCAACGTCACCTTCTCACTGAAGCAAAGCGGCGTGCCGTTGGGTTTCGCGATCTGCGGCGCGGCGCTGCCCGTGCTGGCGATCGACCTCGGCTGGCGATGGGCGGCCGCAGCGGTCGGCGCGGTGTCGCTCGTCGTGGCGTTGGCGGTGCAGCCGCTGCGGGCGCTCTACGACGAGGAGCACGCAAAGCCGCAAGACCTGCCGCTGCTGCCGAGCCTGGCCGAGATCCTCGAGCCGCTGCGGCTCGCCTGGCGCGACCCGATCCTGCGCCCGATGTGCCTGATCGGCATGGTGTTCTCGGCCACGCAGGCAATCGTCGTGAACTTCACCGTCGTCTATGCGGTGGAGGGACTGAAGATATCCTACGTGCTGGCCGGCGCCCTGCTCTCGGCGGCGACCCTGACCGGTGCGGTGGGTCGTGTCTTCTGGGGTGCGCTCGCCGATCTGTCGCGCCGGCCATCGGCTATCCTGTCGGGCATCGGCGCGATCGTCGCCCTGGCGTCGGCCACCATGGCCTTTTCGACGCCGGCCTGGCCGGTCTCGATGATCTATGCCGTCTGCATCGTGCTGGGTGGCACGGCGGTCGGCTGGAACGGCGTGTTCATCGCCGAAAGTGCTGCCCGCGCTCCGGCTGGTCGGGTGGCCGAGCTGACCGGCGCCACGCAGCTCTTCGTTTTCTTCGGCGCCCTGGTCTCGCCGCTCCTGTTTCGCGCCGTGCTTGCCATCACCGGCGCCTACGAGACCGGCTACCTGTTGCTGGCGGCAAGTGTCATCGCCTGCTCGCTGATGCTGGCCCGCGCCGCGGCGAAATAGCCTCAGCCTTCGGGCGTCACCGCGCTTTCGTGCCAGCGCCGCAGCAGCAGATGGTTGAGCAGGCTGAGCACCAGGAAGATCGCGATGCCGGTCGCCGAGATCAGCACCAAGGCGGCGAACATGCGCGGGATCTGCAGTTGATAGCTCGATTCCAGGATGCGCCAAGCAAGCCCCGAGGCATTGCCGCCGGTGCCGGCGACGAACTCGGCCACCACGGCGCCGATCAGGGCGAGCCCGCCCGAGATGCGCAGGCCGCCCAGGAAATACGGCAGGGCTGCCGGCAGGCGAAGGTCGACCAACGTCCGCCAACGACCGGCACCGTAGAGCTGGAACAGATCGAGCAGGCCGGGATCGACCGAGCGCAAGCCGAGGATGGTGTTGGACAGGATCGGGAAGAAAGCGACCAGCCAGGCGCAGATCAGCAAGGAGAGATCGACATCGTTGACCCAGACGATGATCAAAGGCGCGATCGCCACGATCGGCGTCACTTGCAGGATGACGGCATAGGGAAAGAGCGACAGCTCGAGCCAGCGCGACAGCGAGAACAACACGGCGAGCACGCCGCCGATCACCACCGCCGCCGCCAATGCCTCGAGGGTGATGGTCAAGGTCACCAGCAGCGACGGCGCCAGCGTGCCCCAGTCCTTGACCAGAGTCTCGGCCACCAGGATCGGGCCGGGCAGAATGTAGGGTGGTATGCCGGCCAGGCGCACACCCGCCTCCCACAGGGCGAGCATCAAGAGGCCGAGCACGATCGGCGCGATCGCCTTGGCGGTCATGCCGTCACCATCGCCTTGGCCAGGTGCTGCGAAGCCTCGCGACACTGCGCGGCGTATTCCGCCGAGGTCCTGAATCCGGCCCGCCGCGGATAGGGCTCGGCGATCGCAAGCTCGGTCGACACGCGGCCGGGCCGCGCCGCCATGACCACGATGCGTTGCGACAGGAAGACCGATTCGAACACCGAATGGGTGACGAACACCACCGTGACGCCGGTGCGTCGCCACAGTTCCAGCAGATCGTCGTTCAGCTTGTGGCGCGTGATCTCGTCGAGGGCGGCAAACGGTTCGTCCATCAGCAGCAAGCGCGGCTCGACCACCAGGGCGCGCGCTAGCGACACGCGCATCTTCATGCCACCCGACAGCTCACGCGGAAACGCGCGCTCGAATCCCTTCAGCCCGACTTGGTCGAGCGCCTGCGCGGCACGCGCCTCGCGCTCGCCGCGCGCCACGCCGCGCAGCTTCAGCGGCAGGCCGACATTCTTGAGCGCCGTCGTCCACGGCATCAAAGTCGGTTCCTGGAAGACGAAGCCGAGATCGGTCCCACGGCGTCCCTCGTCCGCCCAGTCGATCGTGCCGGCGGTCGGCTCGGCAAGGCCCGCGATCAGGCGCAGCAGGGTCGACTTGCCGCAGCCCGACGGGCCCAGCACGCTCAGGAACTCGCCCGACTGGACGTCGAGCGAGATATCGGCGAGGGCTTTTACGCCGTTGGCAAAGACCTTAGAGACGCCGTGGACGCCGACCAGCCGCATCGGCCAGGTCAGGCCGGCAGGGTGAGGTCGAGGCGGGCCGTCCAGACCGGCAACGGCAGGCTGGCGCGCGCCGCAAGGTTGGCCGGCAAGGCGGTACGATCGCCGGTTTTCTTGAACGGCAGGACCAACGGCGCGCGCACGCCGAACACCGCGTCGCGGTCGAGGTACTTGTCGTCGTCGGGGAAGAACTCGGTGATCACCGGTGCGCGGCCGGGCGCGTGGATGATCATGTGCAGATGCGCCGGCCGCCAGGCGTGGCGTCCCAGGGCGCGCAACATGTCGCCGGCCGGCCCGTCGTCGGGCACGGTGTAGGATACCGGCCGCACGGTCGAGAAGGCGAAGCTGCCGTCGGCCGCGACCTTCAGGCGCGCGTGGTAGTTGGTCGGCGCCTGCTGCGGATCCTGCTGGGCGTAGAGACCGTTGCCGCTGTTCTGCCAGAGCGCCAGGACAGTGCCGGCGGCGGGCGCACCCTTGGCGTCCTTGATCTGGCCGCTGACGACCAGCGGCTCGCCGACCTGGCCTTTCCACAAGTCGCCACCATTGGCCAGCTCGGGGGCGCCCTCGATGTGGAACGGACCCAACACCGACGACGGCGTGCCGGATCCCGCGGCGTTGACCATGTCGACCAGCGAGGAGACACCCAGCAGATCGGAGAACAGGATGTACTCATTGCGCTTGTCGTCGGTGAATTTGGTGGCCTTGGTCAGCGCATCGATCGCGGCCTGCCATTCGGCCTGGGTGACCTTGCTCTCGCGCACGAAGCTGTGCAGGTGGCCGGCCAGGCCGACCAGGAGGTCGCGCGCGCGCGCCGACGGCGCCTTCTCGGCATAGGCGGCGAATGCCTGGGTGATGGTGGCCGGGGTCAGGTTGCGCATCGCCTACTCCTGTTCAATGCCGGTCTCGGCGACCAGGGCCTTCCACTTGCCGACTTCGTCGGCGGTGAAGGCGGCCAGCTCGGCGGGCGAGCTGGCATACATCTCGAAGCCCATGTCGGCGAGCTTCTTGGCGACCGCGGGATCGGCCAAGGCCTTGCGCGCCGCTGCGTTCAGCGCCTCGACGACGCCGGCCGGTGTGCCGGCCGGAACGTACATGGCGAACCACGTCAGCAGGTCGAAGCCCGGCAGGACGCTGGTGATCGGCGGCACGCCCGGCAGCAACGCGCTCTCGCGGGCCGCACTGACGGCGAGCGGCCGCAGCGTGCCGCTACGGATCTGGCCGAGCGCCGCCGAGATGTCGATGAACATGAACTGGACCTGGCCACTCAACACCTCGGCCATGGCCTGCGGCGGGCTGCGGTAGTTGACGCGCGCGACATCGAGGCCGAGGCGCTTGACCAGCGTGGCCGACGGCAAGAGGTTGCCGCTCGAGCCTTGGCCGTAGTTGAGCTTGCCGGGGTCGGCACGCGCCGCGGCGACCAGGCCGGCGACGTCGCGGTACGGCGAATCGGCTTTGACCACCAGCACCTGCGCGATGTGACCGAGCCGCGTCACGGGTGCGAAGTCCTTCACCGGATCGTAGGGGATCGACTTCAGGAGTGCCGCGGCGGCAGCCTGCGTCGTCGCCGAGCCGACCAGCACCGTGTAGCCGTCGGGCGCGGCCTTGGCGACCTGATTGGCGCCGATCGAGCCCTGCGCGCCCGGCTTGTTGTCGATGACGATGGGTTGGCCGAGCGTCGCCGACATCGAATCGGCGAGCACACGGGCGAGATTGTCGGTCGCGGTGCCCGGCGCGAAGCTCACGACGAACCTGATCGGCCGATCCGGCCAGGCCGCCGCCGGCATGGCCGCGAGCACAGCAAGCAAGCTGATGAAGATGCACCGCAAGATCATGAGGCCCTACCGTCCGTTGCGCAGGAGGGCATCGTAGTCGGCGCGCAGCAGGGCGAACAGCAAATGATCGGCCCACTGGCCGTTGATGCGCAGGTACTGGCGCGCCAGCCCCTCCTCGCGAAAGCCGACCTTGGCCAACACCGCCTTGGACGGCTCGTTGTGCGGCAGGCAGGCCGCTTCCAGGCGATGCAGCCGGAGGTCGTCGAACACGAACGGCAAGGTGGCGCGCAGAGCGTCGGTCATCAGCCCCTGGCCGGCGAAAGGCTTGCCCATCCAGTAGCCGACCGACGCCGCCTGGGCGACGCCGCGGCGGACATTGCTGAGATTGATGCCGCCGGCCAGCCGGCGGCTGTCATGGGTGAACACGAACAGGCTGTAGGCCTCGCCGGATCGCCACTCGCGCGCTTGCTGGCGCAACCGGCGGCGGTAGTGATCGCGGCCCAGTGAATCCTCCGGCCAGGTCGGTTCCCAGGGTGTCAGGAATGCCCGGCTGCGGGCCCTCAGCTCCGCCCATTCGGCCCAATCGTCCATCACCGGCGCCCGCAGGAATACCCGCCGACCGGCGATTCGGGTCATTGCCGACAGCGACAGCGGAACGTCTGCAAACCGGAACATCTTGGTGTATTTTAGCCCGAAGTGTAGAATTGTTACATGTTTTCCGAGACTTGACGTAGGAAATTGAGACCGTCTGCCGCGCCGTCGATGGCAAGGCCAGCCTTGCATCGGCGCGACAGTATGGGGAAATTGCACCTTCCACTCAGCATCATCCTGCCGGGGCGGCCATGGAAAAAGACGCTAAGGAAAATGTCGGCCAGAAAGGCCGCTTCTATCTCACCAAGCACATTTGGGTGCCGCAGGAGCCGATCGAGAACCTGAACCTCAAGATGGCGGACATGATCCTGCGGCGCATGCCCAAGCTGCCGCTGGCCGGCAACGACGCCATCAAGTCCTTCCCGGCACTGACCGAACTGCGCAAGAGCCACGACAAGATCAAGGCCGACCTCGAGTACTTGCTCAGCCACCATGAGGAAATTCCCGCCCTGCACGAGGTCCACCCGCGCGACCTCTACGTGCCGGGCCGCGCCTGGCGGACGTTCCTGCTCAAGCTGTGGGGCCACGAGATCAAGGAGAATACTGCCGCGGTGCCCGACACCTACGCCGCGATCAGCCGCATTCCGGGCGTGCATACGGCGCTGTTCAGCATCCTGCACGGCTTTGCCGAGATCGAGCCGCACCGTGGCTCGGCGGCCGGTGTCGTGCGCTTCCACTACCCGTTGATCGTGCCGAGCGAACCGGAGAAATGCTGGATCGAGATCGGCGGCCATCACTTCCACTGGGAAGAAGGCATGCCGCTGGTGTTCGACGACACGCGCGAGCACTGGGTCAGGAACCAGACTGATCAGACGCGTGTCGTGCTGATCATCGACTTCAACGCCGATATGCCGTTCCCGGTGAACATCTACACCTCGTTGCGCTACAACCTCATCCGCCACAGCACCGAGGTGAAGACGGTGATCGAGCGCGCCGCCATCGGCGTGCCGCCGCGCAATGCGCCGGCCCCGGCAATGTCGCAGGGCCTGATCAGCATGGCGAGCCACACGACTTCGCCGGTCACCACCGACCGGCAGTAGAAGCCGGCCGACGCCGGTTTCTTCACCTCGCAGCCTGACGGAGCGATGCTACGCCGCCAGCCGCGCGGCGATCTTGTCGAGCGGCTCCAGATCGTCGATCGGCCCCAGCGCCGCGAGCGTGAGCTCGCCCTGCAGCAGCCGCTCCGCCACGCGGCGCACCGCCTGCTGATCGACGGCCTCGATGCGCGCGACGATTTCGGCATAGGAGATCGGCCGGCCATGGACGATCAGATGGCGTGCCGCCTGCTCGGCGCGCGAGCCGCTCGATTCCAGGGCCATCAGGGTGCCGGCCTTGATCTGATTGCGGGCGCGGACCAGTTCGGCCTCGGTGAGCGTGCCCGCCACGCCAGCGAACTCCTCGCACACCGCAGGGACGAGTTCGGCCAGGTCGTCCTCGCCGGTGCCGGCATAGATGCCGAACAGGCCGCCGTCGGCATAGGCCATGTTAAAGCAATGGATGCCGTAGACCAGGCCGCGCTCTTCGCGAATGCGCTGGAACAGCCGCGAGGACATGCCGCCGCCGAACAGAGTCGAGTAGATGGCGAGCGCGAAGTAGTCGGGATCGCGATAGCCGATGCCCTGGCAGCCGAGCACGAGATGCGCCTGCTCCAGGATGCGCGATTCGCGGCCATCGCCGCCGACATAGGCCAGCGGCACCGGCGCCTGGGCGTTGGCGGGCGTCCGCAGCACCGAGCCGAAATGCCGCTCGGCGAGATCGACGATGCGGTCGTGCTCGACCCGGCCGGCCGCCGACAGGATCATGTTGGACGCCGTATAGTGGCGGGCCAGGAAGGCGAACAGGTCGTCGCGGCCGATCGCCTCGACCGTCGCCGCCGTACCCAGCACCGGCCGGCCGAGCGGCTGGCCGGGCAGCGCCGTGGCCTGGAACTGGTCGAACACCAGATCGTCCGGCGTGTCGAGCGCCTGGCCGATCTCCTGCAAGATGACACCGCGCTCACGTTGCAACTCGTCGGGATCGAGCACCGAGTTGCGCAGGATGTCGGCAACGAGCTCGACGCCCAGCGCCACGTCTTCTTTCAGTACCGAGGCGTGATAGGCGGTGATCTCGCGGCCGGTATAGGCGTTGAGGCTGCCGCCGACATTCTCGATCTCCTCGGCGATCGCACGAGCCGAGCGCGTGCGCGTGCCCTTGAACGCCATATGCTCGAGCATGTGCGCCATGCCGTTCAGCTCGGCCGTCTCGTGGCGCGTGCCGCAGGCGACCCAGATGCCGAGCGAGGCCGATTCGACCTCGGGCATCTCGTCGACTGCGACGCGCAGCCCGTTGGCGAGCGTGGTGACCTTGACGTTGCTCATGGTGTGCCTCAGCGTCGCGCCGCACGCGCTGGCCGCGCGACCGCCATGCGTTCGTCGATCAAGAGCTCGAGTGCGCTGACATCGTTGCGCAGGCCATCGAGCCGCTCCGTCCGGTCGAGCAGATCGGCCAGCCGCGCTGGCAGTGCCGGCCGCTCGCCGGTCGCCTTCTGCACGGCATCGGGAAACTTGGCGGGATGCGCCGTCGCCAGGACGACCATCGGGACGCCGGCGTCTCGTCGATGGTGCTGCGCCACGGCGTAGCCGACGGCGCTGTGCGGATCGAGCGTCTCGCCGAAGCGCTTGCGACAGTCGGCGATGGCGGCGAGCGTGCCGGCATCGTCGAGCCGGCCGGCATCGAACAGCGCGCGCACGCCACCCAGCGCGTTGGCGCCGACCAAAAGTGAGCCGGTGCTGCGGAAGGCCGCCACCGCCTCGGCCAGCGCCTTGCCGTCACGGCCGTAGAGATCGAACAGCAGACGCTCGAAGTTGCTCGAGATCTGGATATCCATGCTCGGGCTGTAGGTCGGCACCACGTCAGCCGCCGTCATGGCGCCGCTCTCGAAGAAACGCGCCAGGATGTCGTTGCTGTTGGTCGCCACCACGAAATGCGAGATCGGCAGGCCCATGCGCTGGGCAGCATAGCTGGCATAGACATTGCCGAAATTTCCGGTCGGCACCGTGAAGGCGACCGGGCGATTGGGGGCGCCGAGCTTCAAGGCGGCCCAGAAGTAATAGACGATCTGCGCCATGACCCGCGCGAAGTTGATCGAGTTCACCGCCGTCAGCGCGTGACGATCGCGAAAGGCGAGATCGTTGAAGCAGGCTTTGGCGAGGTCCTGGCAGTCGTCGAACGTGCCGTCGATCGCGATGTTGTGCACGTTGGGCGCCAGCACGGTCGTCATCTGGCGGCGCTGGACCTCGCTGACGCGGCCACGCGGATGCAGCATGAAGATGTCGATGGTCTTGCGGTCGCGCACCGCCTCGATGGCGGCCGAGCCGGTGTCGCCGGACGTCGCACCGACGATGGTCGCATGCTGGCGCTTGTCGGTCAGCGTGTGGTCGAGCATGCGGCCGAGCAGCTGCAGCGCCACGTCCTTGAAGGCGAGCGTCGGCCCATGGAACAGCTCGAGCAGATGCAGCCCGCTTTCGCCCAAAGCCTTCAATGGGGCGACCTCGGGCGTGTCGAACGAGGCGTAGGCGTCGGTGATGAGCCGACGAAACGTCGGCTCGTCGAAGGCGTCACCGACGAACGGCCGCATCACGCGGTAGGCGACCTCGACATAGGGCTGGCCGCGCAGCGCGGCGATCTCGGCCTTCGAGAAGTGCGGCCAATGCTCGGGCAGATAGAGTCCGCCGTCGCGCGCCAGGCCGGCCAACATGACGTCCTCGAAGCCAAGCGGCTCGGGGCTCCCCTGCGAGCCATGGCGCGTGCTGATGTAACGCACGAGACCGCTCCGGTCAGGCGACCTGGCGGCAGGCGGCGTGATCCTTGCGCACGCGTTTGGTCGACGCCGGGAACTTGTGCAGCATGCGTTCCGGTCGCGTCGGACGCTTCACCAGGTCGCCGCCGCAATTCGGACAATGGCCGCCCAGCCGAGCTCGCGCACAATCCGCACAGAACGTGCACTCGAAAGTGCAGATCAGGGCGTCGGGCGCGCCGTTGGGCAGGTCCTTGTCGCAGCATTCGCAGTTGGGGCGTAGATCGAGCATGGCCTCTCTTACGCCGAGAGGTAGCGGCTTTCCAGATGCGTCTTGAAAGCGGCAGTCCCAAGCGGGCCGCCTGTCGCCTCGATGAGCACCTGGTCGGTGCTGGCGAACGAGCCCGCGCTGTGGACGTGGGCCCCCAGCCAGCCC
>Ga0194131_10003358_pt1 | contig 25307 bp, 24 predicted proteins | sample TA2KigO120mmetaG_FD_148631 | JGI IMG/M metagenome (GOLD analysis project Ga0194131, IMG submission 148631) | Freshwater microbial communities from Lake Tanganyika, Tanzania - TA2015053 Kigoma Offshore 120m | ecosystem: Environmental > Aquatic > Freshwater > Lake | place: Tanzania: Lake... | reverse complement strand
CCGCCTTATTCGCCGGACTTCAATCCGATCGAGCAGGCCTTCGCCAAGCTCAAAGCACATCTGCGAAAGGCTGCCGAACGATCCATCCCGGAGCTCTGGGACAGAATCGGCGCCATCCTCGACACCTTCTCAGCGGCCGAATGCCAGAACTTCTTCAGTCATGCCGGTTATGCGTAATCTCAAGCCAAAATGGCTCTAGAACCGAGCGTCATCACCCGGCGGGGCCAGCGCCAGCCGCACCGCCACCAGTTCCTCGCGCCCGTCGAGGGCCTGCGGGCCAACCGGCGTCAGGGCGTCCAGCATCGCCGCGGCGGCGGGCGCGGCGGCCGCCGACGCGCTGGTCGCCTCGCTGACCACGATGTCGGCGGCGAGCCGGCGCGCCAGCCGTTCCAGCCGGCTCGCGACATTGACGGTATCGCCGATCACCGCGAATTCCAGGCGCCGCTCGTCGCCGATATTGCCGATCAGCGCGCGGCCATAATGCAGGCCGAAGCTGCCGGCCAGCGTTGCTTCGCCCAGCTCCGCTCGTCGCGCGTTCCATTGCCGCAGCGCCGACCGCATGGCGAAAGCGCATGCCAGTGCCCGGCAGGCGTCGTCCGCACCCGCATCCGGCGTGCCGAACGTCGCCATCAGGCCATCGCCGGTATACTTGTCCAACGTGCCGGACCAGGCGAACACCTGCTCGCCCATCAACGCCTGATACTCGCGCAGCATGGAAAAGACCTCGCGCGGCGGAGCCTGTTCGCAGAAATGGGTGAAGCCGACCAGATCGGCGAACAGCACGGCGACGGTCTGGCTGCGCGCCGGACCCAAGGGTTCGCTCTGGTTGGCCAGCAGGTCGACCAGGTTGGGCGGGAAGTAACGGGCCAGGTTGGCGCGCGCCTGCTGCAGCTGGCGGAGCTCGCTCACGTCGAGCGCCACCGTGACGACGCGTTCGACCGCGCCGTCCGGACACTTGATCGGCGCCTTGGCGGCCCACCAATGCCGCTCGCGGCCGGTCAAAATTGGGAAATACCTGCTGGATGAAGCCGCTTGGCTTGCCGCCGGCGATCACTGCGCGGTCGTGCCGGTCGGTGACCGCCGCCGCTTGCGCGCCGATCACCTCGACCGCCTTCCGCCCCACCACCGCCGACTGATCGAGGCCGTAAAGTTCCGCCTGGTAGCGGTTCTTCAACTGGTAGCGCAGGTCGCGGTCCTTAACGTTGATCACGGCTGGCGCGGTATCCAGCACGGTCCGCAGCAGCAGCCGGCCCTGCACCAGTTCGGTGATGTCGAGCACCACGGTGACGATGCGCTCGACCGAACCGTCGGGCGCCGGCATCGGCGCCTTGGCCATCCACCACCGGCGATAGCGCCCGGCCGCGTCGACAAAGACCTGTTCCGAGAAGCCGGTCGCCTTGCCCGTGGTGACCACTTCGCGGTCCAGCCGCTCGGTGGTCTCGCCGCCCTCCGCGCCCAGCCATTCGCCGGCCCGGCGACCCTACACCGCGCGCGGATCGAGGTTGTAGGCGTTGGCCTGGTAGCGGTTCATCCACTGGTAACGCAGCTCGCGGTCCTTGACGTTGATCACCGCCGGCACGGTGTCGATCACGGTCTGCAGCAGGCGCTGCCCTTCCACCAGTTGGGTGATGTCGACGTAGCTGACGACCGTGCCGCCCGCCTTGGTGCGCCGTTCGTTGATGCGGAACCAGTGACCGTCGTCGCGCTGCTGCAGCACGTTGCACCGCAGCCGCCGGTGCTGTGCCACGGTTTCCGCCAGCCAGGCCTCCTCGCGGCCGGTGGCGCCCACCATGCGCCCGCTATAGGCGCCGGCGGCGGCGATCTCGGCGAAGCTCTTGCCCGGCACCAGGACCGCCGGATCGAGCGCGATGCGGTCGCGGTAGTAGCTGTTGCACAATACCAGACGGTCCGCCGCGTCGTAGAGCGCAAAGCCTTCCTCGATCACCTCGACCGCATCGAGCAGTTCCTCGCGCGCCAGCCTGGCCACGCGCTCGCGTTCCACCAGGTCGGTCACGTCGCTGCGAATGCCGACCAGGCCGCCGTCCGAGGTGCGCTGCTCGGTGATGCGCACCCAGCGGCCGTCATAGCGGCGGATGACATAGGGCGGGCCCGGATCGCGGTGTTCAGCCAGCCGGCGCGCGCCTGGCACTCAACCTGGTGCTGAACTACGAGGAAGGTTCGGAATATTCGGTGCCCGACGGCAACGGATTTTCCGAGGCGACGCTGACCGAACTCGGCACCTTCCCCTCCGGCATCAAGGGCCGCGACCTGGCGGCGGAGGGCATGTTCGAATACGGCTCCCGCGTCTGACGGTGTTCGGCTGCGCGTTGGCGCTGGAGCGCCACCCGCCGGCCGCCGCCGCCATCAAGGCGGCGGGTTACGACGTCTGCTGCCATGGCTGGCGCTGGATCAACCACTACCAGCTCAACGAGGCGACCGAGCGCGAGCATATCCGCAAGGCCATCGGCTCGTTGCAGGCAAGCGTCGGCGAACGGCCGCTTGGCTGGTATTGCCGCTATGGACCCGGCCTCAACACCCGGCGCCTCGTCGCCGAGGAAGGCGGTTTCCTCTACGACAGCGACTGCTACAACGACGAGTTGCCGCACTGGACAACCGCCGCCGGCAAGCCGCATCTGGTGGTGCCCTATACCGTCGCCAACAACGACGCGAAGTTCCCGCTGGGCAGCGTCGGCACCGGCTGGCAGTTCTTCGAAATGCTGAAGGATGCCTTCGACCTGATGTACCGGGAAGGACGGACGCGGCCCGCGATGATGTCGGTCGGCCTGCATAACCGCATCACCGGCCAGCCGATGCGCGCGGTCGGCCTGGAACGCTCCCTCGACCATGTGATGGCGCATCACGGCGTATGGGTGACGCGCCGGATCGACATCGCCCGGCATTGGATGCGCCACCATCCCAGCAAGGGTTGAACGGCGGCTGGCAGGCCGGTTTATCCCCGGCCGGGATTGGAATGGACTGTGCACAAGTGCCCCCGGGGTCACCTCCCGTCGAACCCTGGGGATTGTGGGAAAAATTAATGAACTCAATGATTTGCCACCGAAATCCTGGAGAAACATAACGCGAACATTCATTGACCGGACCGAGTGTCCCGCCTAGACTGCGCACCATCGGGTGAGGTTCGGCATGGATGCGGTGGCGCCGATCGCGCAGCAGATCTGGGACATGAAATACCGGCTGAAGGGCCCGGACGGCTCGCCCATCGACCGCGCGATCGAGGACACTTGGCGGCGGGTGGCGACGGCCTTGGCCGCGGTCGAAGCGGAACCCGAGGCCTGGGTCGAGCCGTTCTATTCGGCGCTGGCGGCCTTCCACTTCCTGCCGGCCGGCCGCATCATCGCCGGCGCCGGCAGCGAGCGGCGGGTGACGCTGTTCAACTGCTTCGTCATGGGCGGCATCCCCGACGACATGGGCGGCATCTTCGAGCATCTGAAGGAAGCCGCGCTGACCATGCAGCAGGGCGGCGGCATAGGCTACGACTTCTCCAGCCTCAGGCCCAAGGGCGCGCCGGTCAGGGGCGTGGGCGCCGACGCCTCGGGCCCGCTCAGCTTCATGGACGTGTGGGACGCCATGTGCCGCACCATCATGAGCGCCGGCCACCGGCGCGGCGCCATGATGGCGACCTTGCGCTGCGACCATCCCGACATCGAGGCCTTCGTCGAGGCCAAGCGCGAGCCGGGCCGCCTGCGCATGTTCAATCTCTCGGTGCTGGCGAGCGATGCCTTCATGACCGCGGTCAAGCAGGACCAGCCCTGGCCGCTGACCTTCGCCGGCACGCATTTCAAGACGGTGGGCGCGCGCGAATTGTGGGACAAGATCATGCGCGCGACCTATGGCTATGCCGAACCCGGCGTGATCTTCATCGACCGCATCAACCGCCGCAACAACCTCCATTATTGCGAGACCATCCGCGCAACCAATCCGTGCGGCGAGCAGCCGCTGCCGCCCTATGGCGCCTGCCTGTTGGGTTCGATCAACCTGGCCCGGCTGGTGCGCGAGCCGTTCAGCGAGGCGGCCAAGCTGGACCTGGGCGAGCTCGAGCGGCTGAGTCGGTTGGCCGTGCGCATGTTGGACAACGCCATCGACCTGTCGCGCTTTCCCCTGCCGCAGCAGGAGCAGGAAGCCAAGGCCAAGCGCCGCATGGGGCTAGGCGTCACCGGCCTGGGCAACGCGCTCATCCTGTGTCGCGCCCGCTATGGCTCGCGCCGCTCGCTGGAACTGATCGAAAGCTGGCTCTCGGCGCTGAGGCGCAGCGCCTATCTCGCCTCGGTCGAGTTGGCCAGGCAAAAGGGCGCCTTCCCGCTGTTCGAGCCCGAGGCCTATCTCGCCGGCGAGACGGTGGCGGAACTGGACGGCGATGTGCGCGAAGCGATCGGCCGGCACGGCATCCGCAACGCGCTCCTCACCTCGATCGCGCCGACCGGCACCATCTCGATCCTGGCCGACAATGTGTCGAGCGGGCTCGAACCGGTATTCAGCTTCGCCTATAGCCGCTATGTCCTGATGCCCGACGGCAGCCGGCGCGAGGAGCCGGTCAGCGACTACGCCTACCGCCTGTTCCGCCGCATGTTCGGCGAGGCGGCGCGGCTGCCCGACTATTTCGTCGACGCGCAGGGGCTGGCGCCGGCCGGCCATCTGCGCGTGCAGGCGGCGGTGCAGAAATACGTCGACAGCTCGATCTCCAAGACCATCAACTGCCCCGAGAACATCGCCTTCGAGGACTTCAAGGACATTTACCTGCAGGCCTACGAGCTCGGCTGCAAGGGCTGCACCACCTACCGGCCGAACGAGGTGACGGGGGCGGTGCTGCAAGCGCGCAAGGAACCGGAGGAGGCGACCGAGCCGGAACTGCCGTTGCCGGACGAGACGCCGCGCCCGCGCGACCGCTACGAGGCGGGCGGCGTCGTCTACATGACTCAGCCGCTGGCTAGGCCCGAGGTGCTGCCCGGCGCCACCTACAAGCTAAACTGGCCGGAATCCGATCACGCCATCTACATCACGCTCAACGACATCGTGCAGGACGGCCGCCGCCGGCCGTTCGAGGTGTTCATCAACTCCAAGAACATGGAGCATTTCGCCTGGACCGTGGCGCTGACCCGGATGATCTCGGCGGTGTTCCGGCGCGGCGGCGATGTGTCCTTCGTGGTGGAGGAACTGAAGGCGGTGTTCGACCCGCGCGGCGGCCAGTGGCTGGGCGGGCATTACGTGCCGTCCTTGCTGGCGGCGATCGGCGAGGTGATCGAGAAGCACATGCTCGACATCGGCTTCATTCGCCGCGATGCCGAGGCGCAGGCGCTGCCGGCCAGACAGGCGGCCGAGGCGGGCGGCAACCCGGCGCGCGGCGCCGCCGGTCGCCTGCGCGGCTGCCCGCGCTGCGGCCAGCAGGCAATCGTGCGGCTGGAGAACTGCGACACCTGCACCGCTTGCGGCTATTCCAAGTGCAGCTAAGGGCGGCCCGCCCACCGCCGGCGGTCGGCCCATTGCATGGTCCAGATGCCGCCCAGCACCAGGGCGCCGCCCAGGAATTGCGGCGGGCTGAGGAGTTCGGCGAACAGGACATAGGCGACGACGATGGAGACCACCGGCTGCACATTGGCGAACATCGCGCTCTTCAGCGCGCCGACCCGTTGCATGCCGACGATATAGGTGGGCACGCCCAGCATCTGCAGCGCCACCACGGCCCCTAGGCCGAACCAGCCGCCGGCGGTTTCCGGCCAGTCGAGCAGTCCCGCCGCCGGCACCGCCAGCCACATGATCAGGCCGGCGATCCAGCACATGTGAAAGCCGATCACCGCGCCGTCCACATGGCGCAGGAGGTGCACCACCCAGAGCGCGTTGATCGCGGCACCCAGGGCCGCCGCCAGGGCCAGCGCCACGCCCCGCAGGTCGACCGCCTGGAAGGACACGCCCAGCATCACGGCCAGGCCCAGGAAGGCGGTCGCCACAGCCATGCACCTGAGCGCCGTCAGCCTTTCGCGCCCGCTCAGCCAGCCCAGCGCCGCCACCAGAGGCGGATAGGTGAAGAACAGCAGCGCCGCCAAGCCGACGGCGATGAACTCGACCGCGCCGATATTGCCGTAATACATCGTCAGCGCCAGCACGCCGTTGCCGCCGACATGCAGGACGTCGCGGCGCGCCGGCAGGAGCCGCCGGCCGGTGGCGCGGCAGAACAGGAAAAGGCAGGCCGCGCCGACCGTCGCCCGCATCAAGGCCACGGTCAGTCCGTTGCTGCCGCCGCCATAGGCCAGCCGCGACAGGGCCACGGCAAGACCCAGGAAGATCGCCGCGGTCAGCACCATGGTCAGGCCCAGCGGATCGCCGGCCGGCCGCATCCGCCCGGTCATCGTGGCCGGCTGCCGCATGTCGCGAAGGTGCCGGCGCCCAGGATCCAGCCTTCCTCGCGTTCCACCAGCCGCCGTTCGGCGGCGGTCAATTCCGGCGGTCCGGAAAGGTCGCGGACCAATTGGCCATCGTCATCGCGCGCCGCCAGCAGCCGGGCCGCCGCCAGCACCTGCCGGGCGTCCTTGACGGCGTGCCGCTCGGCGGCGAAGGCGGCGAGCGAGGGATAGACCTCGGCCAGCACGATGGCCGGTTCGCGGGCCGCTGCCAGGCCGGTCTCGAACGGCCACACCGCGGCGTTGGGTACCAGCGCCCGCCACAGCCGGCGCTTGGCCGGAATCCCGGTCAGCGCCTGGCCGCCGACCGAACCGTTGCCCGCCAACTGCCAGCACGGTTTGGTGCGCGGCACGTAACGCTCGCACAGGCGGCGCTCGGCCAGCCGGTTGCCTTGGCCATAGCCGGCGGGCTTCTTCGGCGCGAGGCCGGGATAGCGGCCGGCATGCTGATGCGGGTGGCCCCAGAAGGGAAAGCCGCCGCCGGCGATGCGCCGGTTGAGCCCGGCCGCCAGCGCGAAGCGGTTGTTGGCGTTCTGCGGCGCGTCTTGCAGCAATCCGGCGAGGCCGTCCCATACGGCCCGCCAGGGCGGCCCGGGAAAGCCGGCGGCCGCCGCGAAGCCGGCCGGATAGGCATTGGGAAAGTCGAAGCCCACCAGCACGCGCCGGCGCCGTGCCGAGAGCCCCTGCAGCAGCGCCAACAGAGCTGCCCCGGCGGCGTGGCGGGTGGCCGGGTTGGCGAGCGCGCGCCGCACCAGCCCGCCGCTCCGGCGCTCGAACGCCGCGAACCAGATGCTGTCGGTCCCTTGGCGCGGCACGCTCGCGGCGCTCCAGTCGACCACGACGTAGGCGTCGAACAGCATCAGCCGGCGCCCGGGTCCTTGAGCAGCAGCGGCAGGCCGGCGGCCAGGAACACCACGCGCTCGGCCGACGCCGCCACCCGCTGGTTCAGCCGCCCCAGCCGGTCCCGGAAGGCCCGCGCCAGGGCATTGGCCGGAACGATGCCAAGCCCGACTTCGTTGGAGACGACCGCTATCGGGCCGCGCGCCGCCGCCAACGCCGCCAGCAAGGCCGCTTCCGCGGCGTCCTGATCGCCGCCCGCCGCCATCCGGTTGCTGAGCCACAGGGTCAGGCAGTCGAGCAGCACGGGTCCCGTCACGGCGTGCAACGCGGCCGCCGGGTCGAGCGGGGCTTCCACGGTACGCCACCGCGTGCCGCGTCTGGCACGGTGTCGGGCGATACGTTCGGCCATCTCGGCATCGCCTGCCTGACCGGTGGCCAGATACACAAGCTCGCCCGGCGCGGCTTCCAGCAGACGCTCGGCAAAGGCGCTCTTGCCCGAACGCGCGCCGCCCAGCACGAAGGTCAGGCGCGGCAGCCCGGCCGGCAAACGGCCTCAGAACGCCGCCAGCGCGGCGGGCGCCGCCGCGCCCGCCTGCAAGGCCGTCGCCAACACCGCTCGGCCGCGCTTCAGCACCAAACGGTGATGCTGGCGCCGGGCGGCTCGCGCGATATCGGCCAGCGGATCGCCGTCGACCAGCAGCAGGTCGGCCGCGGCACCCTCGGCGATGCGGCCTTCATCCTTGAGGCCGATCAGATCGGCGCCGTTGGCGGTGGCGAACCGCAGCGCATCGCCGGGCGCGATGCCGAGTTCCGCCATGTATTCCAGCTCGCGCGCGTTCTCGCCGTGGCGGTTGTAGGGCGTGCCGGCATCGGTGCCCATGGCGATCAAGCCGCCGGCCTTGTAGAACGCCTTGATCGAGCGCTTGTGCGCCTCGGCCGCGCGGTCAACCTTCTCGACCGCATAGGCGGGGATGCCGTGTTCGCGCATCGCCAGGATGTTGTTGAGCGCCGCCACCGTCGGCACCAGGTAGACGCGCCGTTGCAGCATCAGGGCGATGCACTCGTCGTCGAGATAGATGCCATGCTCGATGGAATCGATGCCGCCCAGAACCGCGTTGCGGATGCCCAGCGCGCCCTGCGCATGGCTGGCCGCCTTGCGGTTGAAGCGCTTGCCCTCGGCGATGCCGGCGGCCAGTTCCTCGGGCGAGTAATGCGCATCCTCCGGATTGACGCCGGGGGTCATGACGCCGCCCGTCGCCATGATCTTCACCAGGTCGGCACCGGCATGGATCTGTTCGCGCACGGCCTTGACCACGTCCGCGACACCGTCGGCGATGCGGCCCATGCGGTTGCCGTGCCCGCCGGTCATGCAGATGACGCGACCGGAGGCGCGGACGGTCGGACCCAGGAACCGGCCGGCGTTGCAGGCATCGCGCGCGGCGAATTCGAGATAGTCCTTGCCGCCGCAGTCGCGGATCGCGGTGATGCCACCGGCCAGCGTGGCCTGCGCCCGCTCCAGCGCGCGAATCGCCACCTGGCCCGGCGCCAACTTGTCGAGCGCGGTGCCCGGATCGCCCTCGGCGCCCAGGCAGAGATGCACGTGGCAGTCGATCAGTCCCGGCAACAGCGTGGCGCCGGCCGCATCCAGCCGCTGTCCGGCAAAGCCGAGGAATTCGCCCACGGGGGCGATGCGGCGGACGCGGCCCTCCTGCACCAGCACGGCCAGCCCCGGGGGATGCGCCTTGGCGCCGTCGAACAGTGCCGCCTTGTCGATCAACAGCGGTTCCTGCATCGCGTGTCCCTCAGTCGTAACCGGGTGAGCGCCGGCCCAGGCCGTCGTGCAGATCCAGCATGCGGCCGAACCAGTCCCGGATCGGATCGTCCTCCGCCAGCAGCCGGTAGGGGCTCACGCTGCGCGACCACTGGAAGGGGCCGAAGACGATGTAGTCGGCATACATGGGCCGCTCGCCCGCGACATAGGATTGGCCCCGCAGCGTCGCCCGCAGCGGCTCCAGGTTGGCGCGAAACGCCGGCAGCTTGCCGTCGCGCTCGGCCTGCGCGTCCTCCAGCCGGCGGCCCAGCTGCTTCTCGCGGCTCTCGCGGATATAGGCCTGGTCGGCCGGCAGCACGTGTTTCAGCAGGTCGTGGCAGATCAATGGGAAGATCTGTGCCTGGATGCCCAGCACCCAATGATGCACGAACAGCGCCAGGGCACGGCCGGGCGCCCCGCCGAACAGGGTCGGCCGGGCGGGATAGGTCTCCTCCAGGTAATCGGCGATCGCCTGGCTGTCGCTCACGACCCGCCCGGCGTCCTGCAATACCGGCACCGTCCGGTACCCGCCGCCGGCAATCGACTTGATCTCGGAAAAGCCGACCGGCTGGACCTCGCAGGCAAGCCGCTTGTGCGCCAACGCCATACGGGTTCGCCAGCAATACGGACTTGGCCGGCGATCCTCGCCGAAGGTGAGATCGTAGAGCCGCACCGCCGCCCCCAAAAGCCGAAGTGCTCCGTCGGACCGAAGTCTAACGGAGCACCTTGGAAGCAGGAAGGAAAGATGGCGGAAGAGACGGGCCGCCCCCGCTACGGCTTCCGGGGGGCGTGGGGCTCGCGGCGGCGGCCCGCTTTCCATGGGGGTCACCCACAGCGGCGAAGATGCGGGACGATCTTGGCGCCGGCTCGTCGGCTTTGCGGCAACATTGCGGCGGCGCCAAAAAAACTCCCGGCCGACCGGCCGCCGCTTACCGGTTGTCTTGCCCGCCGGGCAATGGTTACAGTTTTGCCAAGCGCGGGCGAACCAGGCCGCCCGGATGGCTAGGCGGGAGGCGAGCGGCCCCAATGGCGGAGTTCATTCCCTTCGAGCGGGCCGACCGCCGGAACTGGGCCCGGTCCGGCGGTCCGATGGAGCGGGCGGGCACCTTCTTCGACCGGCGCGAATTGCAGCGCATTCTCGACCTCTACAGCCGTCAGGTGATGGCCGGCGAGTGGCTCGACTATGCCATCGGCTGGGACGAACGCGGCGCCGAATTCGCGATCTACGGCCGGCTCGCCCAGATGCCGCTCTACCGCATCCTGAAACGGGCCAAGCCCGGCAAGCGACAAGGCCGTTTCCAGGTGAGCGCGCCCGGCCAGCTTCTCGGCACCGCCGCCAGCCTGGACGCAGCACTGGAGCTGATCGAGCGACGGCGGTTGCGCCTGGTTGGCGAGGGCTGAACGCCGCGGCCAGAAAAAATGCCCCGAACGGTTGCTTTTTCGGCTCCGGGTTCTTGATTATGACGATCCGCAGCTATATAGCACGCGGCCTTGTCTGCCGGCGCGAGGCGGTTCGCGTGTTGTCTGCTAAGGGAGGGCCTGGCCTTGGCCAAGAAGCTCGCTGTCGTCCAGCTCCCCTCGGCGGTTGATACCGATACCTCACACTTCGTCGCGAAGGATGGCCTGCGTTACGCCGGCACGCATCTGCTGATCGACATTTGGCAAGCCGAACGGCTTGACGACCTGTCGCATGTCGAGACCACCTTGCGCGATGCCGTGGCCGCGGTCGGCGCCACGCTGCTGCGCATCGACCTGCACCACTTCTCCGAGAATGGCGGCATTTCGGGCGTGGCGGTGCTGGCGGAATCGCATATGAGCATCCACACTTGGCCCGAATGCGGCTATGCCGCGCTCGATGTCTTCGTGTGCGGCGGTTGCGATGCCTACAAGGCGATCCCGGTGCTCCGCGCCGCCTTCCGGCCACGCGACGTGCGCGTGTCGGAAGTGAAGCGCGGCCTGGTGATATGAGCTGGTTTCGCGAGAAGCTCTACACGCACGTCCAGCAAGCGTTCGAGATCAAGCGGGAACTCCACAAGGGCCGCACCCCGTTCCAGGCGGTGACGGTGTTCGAGAACCCGATGTTGGGCCGCGTGCTGACGCTGGACGGCATCTGCCAGACCACCGAAGCCGATGAATTCGTCTATCACGAGATGATGACGCATGTGCCGATCCTGGCGCATGGGCGGGCGACGCGCGTGCTGATCGTCGGTGGCGGCGACGGCGGCATCCTGCGTGAGACGCTGCGCCACCGGCGGGTCAAGCGGGCGGTCATGGTGGAAATCGACGGCGAGGTCGTAGAGCTTTGCCGCCGGCATCTGCCAAGCCTGTCGGCGGGGGCATTCGAGGACAGGCGGGCCGAACTCGTTGTCGGCGACGGCGCGCAATTCATGGCGAGCACCGACGAACGGTTCGATGTGATGATCATCGACTCGACCGACCCCATGGGGCCGGGCGAGGTGCTGTTCCGCGACGCCTTCTATCGCAACTGCAAACGTTGTCTGAAGGCGGACGGCATCGTCGTCACCCAGAACGGCGTGCCGTTCTTCCAGCGCGAGGAATTCTTCAGTACCGGCCGCGCGCGGGCCAAGCTGTTTGGCCATTCCGGCTTCTACTTCGCCGCCGTGCCGACCTACTACGGCGGCCACATGGCGATGGGCTGGGCGTCGCCGGGACGCGACATCACCGCCGTTTCGTTGGCCACGCTCAAACGCCGCTTCGCCGCGGCCCGGCTCAAGACCCGCTATTACAATCCGGAAATGCACCTTGCCGCGTTCGCCCGGCCGAATTACCTGAAGTCGGCCAAGGGCTAAGCGATGTCGGCGGCGGAACGGGCGGCGGAACGACTGGCGGCGGCGCGGCTGACCATGCGGCCGGTCGAGGCGCTGCCAGCCGATTGCCGGCCGGCCGACGAAGCAGCAGGCTATGCCGCGCAGTTCGCCCTGGCCCGGCGCCTTGCCGCGGCCGGGCGCGGTCCGCGGGTTGGCTGGAAGATCGCCTGCACCACCAAGGTCATGCAGGATCTGCTGGGCATCCCGACGCCGTGCGCCGGCGGGGTTCTGGCCAGCAACCTTTATCGCGGTCGCGCCGAGTTCGCCGCCGGCGCCACCCTGAAGCCGGGCATCGAGTGCGAGATCGCCGTGCGCCTGGGCCGCGACCTGCCGACCGGCGTCAACCATACCGCCGACAGCATCCGGCCCTTTGTCGCCAGCATTGCCGCGGCGATGGAAGTGGTCGACAACCGCTACCAGGATTTTCGCGCCCTGGGCGCGCCAACCTTGATCGCCGACGATTTCTTCCAGGTCGCCGTGGTGCTGGGCGAGGAGCGGCGGAACTGGCAGGACTTCGATCTGCCGGCCGCTGTCGGCCGCACCTATGTCGACGGCCGGCCAACCGGCGAAGGCCGGGGCGCCGACGTCATGGGCCATCCCCTGGCGGCACTCGCTTGGCTCGCCAATCGCCTGGCTGCACTCGACCAGCCCCTCAAGGCCGGCGAAGTCGTCTCCACCGGCAGCCTGGTCAAGGTCGAATGGCTGACCGGCCCCTGCCTGGCGGAGACCGAGATCGTCGGCCTGGGCCGGGTCGCCGCGCGCTTCGTATAGGGCAATTTCCGTTCAAATCGAACCGGCATGTTCGGTTTGAACGGAAGCCATTGCCCTACAACCATGATCGCAGCGCGGTGGGCTCCGATCAACTGGATCGCTGATCACGATGCCATCTGATCGGACACCGCGCTAACCGTCCTCGACGGCTTGCGCCAGCGCCAGCAGCCGGCGCGCCTCGGCCATGTGCAGGTTCTCGATCAGCCGGCCGTCCAGCACCGCGACGCCCTTGCCCGCCGCCTCGACCTCGGCGAAGGCAGCGACGATGCGCCGGGCCTCCGCAACCGCCTCGGGCGACGGCCCGAAGGCCGCGTTGGCGGCGGCGATCTGCGAGGGATGGATCAGCGTCTTGCCGTCGAAGCCGAGTTCGACTCCCTGGCGGCAGGCGGCCGCGAAGCCGGCATCGTTCCGCAGGTCGAGAAAGACACCATCGAGAACGGCCAATCGGTTGGCCCGCGCCGCCAGCAGGACGAGGCTGAGCGCGGTCAGCATGGGCTGGCGATCGGCCGTGTGCCGGGCACGCAGCTCCTTGGCGAGGTCGGACGTGCCCATCACCAGGCAGGCAAGGCCCGGGCTCTCGGCGATCTCGGCCGCCTTCAGCACGCCGCGTGGCGTTTCGATCATGGCCCAGAGTGCCAGGTCGGCGGGCGCGCCGGCCGTCGCCAGGCGCTGGCGCAAGTCGGCCACGGCGGCGGCACCTTCCACTTTCGGCAGCACCACCGCGTCGGCGCCGGCGCGGGCGATGGCGGCGATATCGTCCCTCCCCCAGGGCGTGTCCAGGCCGTTGACGCGGACCGCGACCTCGCGCTGGCCATAGCCGCCGGCGGCAAGCGCCGCCAGCACCTGGCGGCGGGCTTCCGCCTTGGCGGCGGGCGCCACCGCGTCTTCCAGGTCCAGGATCAGCGCGTCAGCCGGCAGGCCGCGTGCCTTGTCCAGCGCCCTGGCGTTAGCGCCCGGCATATAGAGCGCACTGCGGCGCAGGCGGACCATCGGCTGCATGGCGAGAGCCTAGTCGATCCCGCCCGCCCGGTCGCCAGCATGCGTGCCGCGCGCCGGCCCTGGGTTCACGGCGGCCACCTGCTCGGCTAGCCTTGGCGGAGCGACGACAAGGGGGCGAGGACGATGCGGTTTGGCGTGTTCTATGAGCTGCAATTGCCGAAGCCCTGGACGGAAGGTGGCGAGCATCGGCTGTTCAGCGAGGCGCTCGATCAGGTGGAACTGGCGGACCGGCTGGGCATCGACTATGCCTGGGCGGTCGAGCATCACTTCCTGGAGGAATACTCCCATTGCTCGGCGCCGGAAGTGTTCCTGGCCGCGGCGGCCGGCCGCACCAGGCATATCCGCCTGGGTCACGGCATCCGCCAGGTGATTGCCAACTACAACCACCCGGCGCGCACCGCCGAAGTGGTGGCCAGCCTCGACCTGGTGTCGAACGGTCGGGTCGATCTCGGCATCGGCGAGGGCGCCACCCGGCACGAACTCGGCGGTTTCGGCATCCCCGCCAAGCAGAAGCGGGCGATGTCGCTGGAGGCAGCCGAGCAGATCGCCAACATGATGGTGATGGAGCCCTATCCCGGCTTCGAGGGCCAATCGTTCAGCATGCCCTGCCGCAACGTGCTGCCGAAGCCGTTGCAGAAGCCGCATCCGCCGATGTGGATGGCTTGCACCAACCGCGAGACCATCAAGATCGCGGCCAGCCTGGGCCTGGGCGCGCTCGCCTTTTCGTTCCTCGACCGCGAGGAGGCGGTCAAGTGGGCGGGCATCTACTACAACACCATCAGAAGCGAGGAATGCCGGCCGCTCGGCCACCGGGTCAATGCCAACATCGCCATGGTCTCCGCCTTCTCGCTGCACCCCGACCGCGACGAGGCGGTGCGGCGCGGCCAGGAGGGCTTCGAGTTCTTTGGCTATGCCATCAACGCGCTGGTGGCCGAGGACAGCCGCCCCGGCCGCTCGCGCATGTGGGACAACTTCCAGGCAAAGCGCAAGGCCGGCAACCTGGTGCTCGGCCGCAATCTGAACGCCGCGCCCGGCATCGGCACACCGCAGGAATTCAGCCGGCACATCCGCACCTACGAAGAGGTGGGCGTCGACCAGATCATATTCCTGCAGCAGGCCGGGCGGAACACGCACCACCATATCTGCGAGTCGCTCGAACGGTTCGGCGCCGAGGTGTTGCCGCAATTCGCCGCCGAGCGCGCGGAGCGCGAGGCCAGGAAAGCCCGCGACCTCGCGCCCTATATCGAGGCGGCTTTGGCTCGCAAGCAGCGCATGAAGCCGCTTGAGGAACATGAGATCCCGGTGCTGCAGGCCTCGGTGCAGCGGGCCAAGGTGAACTGAACGCGATGCAGCGGTCGCTCACCGGAACGGTTGCCTGGGTGACGGGGGCCGGTAGCGGAATCGGCCAGGCCGGAGCGCGGGTGTTGGCCACGGCCGGTGCGGTTGTGGTGCTGAGCGGCCGACGGCCCGAACCGCTGACGGACACGGCGGCCGCCATCGCGCAGGCCGGCGGCAAGGCCGAATGCCTGGCGCTCGACATCGCCGATGCCGGCGCGGTGAGTGCCGCCGCCCAAGCCATCCTGGCCCGGCACGGCCGGCTCGACATTCTGGTCAACAACGCCGGCATCAACATCAAGAACCGGCGCTGGAACCAGTTGACCCCGGAGGCCTGGCGCCAGGTCGTCGAGGTCAACCTGAACGGCCCGGTCTATTGCGCGCAGGCGGCGCTGCCGGCGATGCGGCGACAACGGGACGGCCTGATCATCAACGTGGCGTCCTGGGCCGGCCGTTTCCCGTCCTATGTCAGCGGCGCCGCCTATACCGCTTCCAAGCACGCCATGCTGGCCATGAATTATTCGCTCAACGTCGAGGAGTTCCAGCACGGCATCCGCGCCTGCTGCATCCTGCCGGCGGAGGTGGCGACGCCGATCCTGGACCAGCGGCCGGTGGTGCTGCCGGCCGAGGAACGCGCCCGCATGCTGCAACCGGAGGATCTGGGCGAGACCATCCTGTTCGTCGCCCGCATGCCGGCGCATGTCTGCCTCAACGAGATTCTGATCAGCCCGACCTGGAACCGTGCCTTCCTGGGCGAGCCCGACCGCTTCCCGCCCCGGCTTTAGACTATGCTTCGAGGCTGGCTGCCAAGGAGACGAGGGTGAGCGCAAGCGCGTCCTACGATTGCGGCACGTCCGAGAGCAAGCTGCTCGGCGAGACGATCGGCGCCCATTTCGACCGCATGGTGGAGCGTCACCGCGAGCGGCCGGCGCTGATCGTGCGCCACCAGGGCATTCGCTGGAGCTATGGCGAGTTGCAGGGCGAGGTGAACCGTCTGGCGGCCGGTCTGCTGTCGCTGGGCTTGGAACCCGGCGAGCGCGTCGGCGTCTGGTCGCAGAACAATTTCGAGTGGGTGCTGACGCAGTTCGCCACCGCCAAGGCGGGCCTGATCCTGGTCAACATCAACCCGGCCTATCGCCGGGCGGAGGTGGAGTACGCGCTCAACAAGGTCGGCTGCAAAGCGCTGATTGCCTCACCCGCGTTGAAATCCAGCGACTACCTCGCCATCCTCAACGACCTGGCGCCGGAACTGGCAACCGCGCGACCGGGCGAGCTGCGGGCCAAGGCGCTGCCCAGCCTGCGCTGGGTGATCCGGTTGGGCGAGGAACCGACGCCCGGCATGCTCAATTTCGGCGAATTGCCGACACGTGGCGGCAATGCCGAGCACGCGCGCCTCGCCGAGCTGGCCGGCAAGCTGCAATTCGACGACGCCATCAACATTCAGTTCACCTCCGGCACCACCGGCTTCCCCAAGGGCGCCACGCTGACGCATCACAACATCCTCAACAACGGCTTCTTCGTGGGCCAGGCGATGCGGCTCTCGGCGGGGGACCGCATCTGCATTCCGGTGCCGCTCTACCATTGCTTCGGCATGGTGATGGGCAACCTGGGCGCCCTGACCCATGGCGCCGCCATGGTCTATCCCGCGGAGGCGTTCGATCCCCTGGCGGTGCTGCGGACGGTGGCGGAGGAGCGCTGCACCGCGCTCTATGGCGTGCCGACCATGTTCATCGCCGAGCTCGACCACCCCGAATTCGCCAGCTTCGATCTTTCCAGCCTGCGGACCGGCATCATGGCGGGCTCGCCCTGCCCGATCGCGGTGATGCGCCGGGCGGTGGACGAGATGCACATGGGCCAGGTGACGATCGCCTATGGCATGACCGAGACCTCGCCGGTCTCGACGCAAAGCTCAATCGACGATCCGCTGGAACGGCGGGTCAGCACGGTCGGCCGGGTGCAGCCGCATCTGGAGATCAAGATCGTCGATGCCGGGGGCCGGGCGGTGCCGCGCGGGGCGACCGGCGAGCTCTGCACGCGCGGCTATTCGGTGATGCGGGGCTATTGGGCGGACGAGGCCAAGACCGCCGAGGCGATCGATCCGGCCGGCTGGATGCACACCGGCGACTTGGCGACCATGGACGAGGCGGGTTACATCAACATCGTCGGCCGCCTGAAGGACATGGTGATCCGCGGCGGCGAGAACGTCTATCCGCGCGAGATCGAGGAATTCCTGTACCGTCATCCGAAGATCCAGGAAGTACAGGTGATCGGCGTGCCGGACGCTAAATTCGGCGAGGAGATCTGCGCCTGGATCAAGCTGCGCGAGGGCGAGAGGGCGAACGCGGAGGAGATCCGCGCCTTCTGCCAGGGCCAGATCGCGCATTACAAGATCCCCCGCCATATCCGCTTCGTCGACGCCTTCCCGATGACCATCACCGGCAAGATCCAGAAATTCGTGATGCGCGAGGAGACCATCCGCGACCTCAAGCTGACGGTGGAGAAGACCGCGTGACGGCCAGCGCATGAAGCTCGCCGACCTCGCCACGGTGGTGCGCAGCAAGAATGCCGGGCCGGCGACCTTGTCCTTCGATCTCATGTTCGCGAGCGAGGCCGGCTATGTCCGGGCGCTGGCCTCGCCGGCCTTGGGCGTCGTGGCGCTGGCCCGGCTCTATGGCGTCGAGCCGCAGCGCGTGCGCGTACACCCCTATCCGCCGGCCCATGCCATCAAGATCGCCATCAACCGCAAGCTGATCGCCGGCACGCCGGGCGACCGCGATGTCTATGGCGCGCAGCAGCACGGGCCGCTTCTGGAGATCGAGCTGTGAAGCATGTCGAGCGCACGGCGGCCGCGGTCAAGACGAACGGCGGCCTGGGTCCCTTGCGCGTCCTCTCGGCCTCCGGCCAGTTGGGCTACGGCCTGCCGGCGGCGGCGCTGTCGCAGGGTTTCGCGCGCCGGCCGCATCTGGTCGGCGCCGACATGGGCTCGGTCGATCCGGGGCCGGGCTATCTCGGCAGCGGCACGATGGGGCCCTCGCCCGAGGGCGCCAAGGCCGACCTCGCCGCGGTGCTGCGAGGCGCCCGCGCGCTCGATATCCCCATGCTGATCGGCAGCGCCGGCACCGGCGGCGCCCGGCCGCATCTGGAGGCCACCGCCGGCATGCTGCGCGCGATCGCGCACGAGCAGGGCCTGCATTTCCGCCTGGCGACCATCGCCGCCGACCTGCCCAGGGAAACCGTGCTGAAGGCGGTGCGAGCGGGCCGCGTGCGGCCCTTGGGAGGCATGCCGGAACTGAGCGAAACGGAGGTCCGGCAGGCCAACGTCATCGTCGGCCAGATGGGTACCGAGGCCTTCCAGCGCGCGCTCGCCGCGGGCGCCGACGTGATCCTGGCCGGCCGCGCCTGTGATACCGCCATCTTCGCCGCTTTGCCCGGCCTCATCGGCTATCCCATGGGGCCGCTCATGCACATGGCGAAGATCGTGGAATGCGCCTCGCTCTGTTGCGTGCCGGGCGGACGCGACGCCATGCTGGCGACGCTGGATGGCGACGGCTTCGTCTTGGAAAGCATGAACCCGGCGCGGGCAGCGACGCCGCTCTCGGTTGCTGCGCACAGTCTCTACGAGCAGGACAACCCGTTCGAGGTGTTCGAGCCCGAGGGCTGCCTCAGGGTCGATGCCGCGCGCTACGAGGCGCTGGATGCAAGACGCGCGAGGGTGTCGGGTGCCACCTGGACGCCCGCCCGGCAACTCACCCTGAAGATCGAGGGCACGACGCGGCTGGGCGAACGCTGCCTTCTGCTATGCGCCACCGCCGATCCGCGCGTTATCGCCAATCTCGACAGCATCCTGCCGGCGGTTGAGCGCAACGTGCAGGGGATGTTGCCGGCGGATCTCGGCGCCTATTCGCTGCATGTGCGCCGCTATGGCATCGATGGCGTCTTGGACTGGCCGACGCCGCCCAAGGCACCGCCGCGCGAAGTGTTCCTGCTGCTCGAATTCGTGGCCCCCAGCATGGCCGCCGCCAAGACCGTCGCCGCCATGACCAAGCAGTATCTGCTGCACCACGGCTTTCCCGGCCGGCTGTCGACCGGCGGCAACCTGGCTTTTCCCTTGACCCCGCCGGAGGTCGAGGCTGGCACGGCCTATCGCTTCAATATCTACCATGTGATGGATGTGGCGGAATTGCCGCCGCTTTTTCCGGTCAGCCTGGAGGACCTCTAAGCGGGGCAGCCGTGCTCCGCCACCCCTGGCGCCAGCACAGGCTTGCGCTTACCTTGCCGGCACGCAGCTTGTCGGGAGGACGCTATGGCTTACGATCTGCTGGTCAAGAACGGCACCGTCGTCGATGGCACGGGCGGCGCCCGCCGGCGCGCCGATGTGGCGGTCAAGGACGGCAGGATCGCCGAGATCGGCAAGATCGGCGAAAGCGCGAAGCGGACGATCGACGCCGCCGACCTGGTCGTGGCACCCGGCTTCATCGATCCGCACACCCATTACGACGCCCAGATCTGTTGGGACGGCGCGCTGACGCCCTCGCCCTGGCATGGCGTGACCAGCGTCGTCCTGGGCAATTGCGGCGTCGGCATCGCGCCCTGCCGACCGGCCGACCGCGAGGTCGCCATGCGCGATCTGGTCAATGTCGAGGCGATTCCCTTCGACGTGCTGCAGAAGGGCATCGCCTGGGACTGGGAGAGCTTCCCGCAATATCTCGACGCCGCCGACCGGCGTCGGCCGGCGATCAACCTGGCCTTCCTGGCGCCGCTCACGCCGTTCCGCCACTACGTCATGGGCGAGGCTTCCATGCAACGGGCGGCGAATGCCGAGGAGACCCGCACCATCGCGGCCCTGCTCGGCGGCGCGCTGGATGCCGGCGCCTTCGGCATCTCCACCACGGTGCTGAACCAGCATATCGGCTTCCAGGGCCGGCCGCTGGCCTGCCGCAATGCCAGCCGCGAGGAATGGAGGGCCTATGCCAATGCCATGAAGGCGCGCGGCAAGGGCGCCATCGAGATCGCGCTCACCCGGCAGATCGCGGTGCTGGAGGACGAGCAATACGACCTGCTCGACTTCCTGTTGGCCGAGAGCGACCGGCCGGTCACCTTCATCGCGCTGTTTGACCGCGACGATTTGCCGGAAGCGGTGCGCGACACGTTGCGCAAGGCCGCACCCCTGATCGCGCGCGGCGCCCGGCCGCAGACCTCGCCCTTGCCCTTGACGCGCGAGGTCAACATGCGCAACCCGTTCTCCTTCGCCGCCTTCCCGTCCTGGAACCGGGTGTTCCAGGACAAGTCCAAGGCGGCGCAGGCCAAGGTCTATGCCGACCGTGCGTTCCGGGACCAGTTCCGCGAGGACTTGAAGCGTCCGGTCAGCTTCGGCAACTGGGCGCGTATCCGCGTGCACGAGGCGCACAACCCGGCGCTGAAGGCGCTAGAGGGCCTGAGCGTGGCCGAAATCGCTAAGCAGCAGGGCAAGGACGGCGTCGACGCCTTCCTCGACCTCGCCCTGCAAGACGATCTCGACATCGAGTTCACCATGGCCACCTTCAACAACCGGCCGGAACGGATGAAAGAGATCCTGAACAACCCGGCCGTGCTGATCGGCCTGGGCGACGGCGGCGCGCATGTCGACATGTTGTGCGACTCGGGCTATCCCACCTTCGTGCTGGGCACCTGGGTGCGCGAGCAGCAGGCGCTGACCCTGGAGGAAGGCGTGCGGCGGCTGAGTTCCGACCCGGCCGACCTGTTCGGCATCAAGGACCGCGGCCGTCTGCAAGTCGGCCTGGCCGCCGACATCGCCATCTTCGATCCGGCCAGCGTCGGCTCCAGCAACCGTGGCGAGCGGCGCTTCGACCTGCCGGGCGGGGCCAAGCGCATGGTGATGCCATCACGCGGGATGCAGTACACCATCGTCAATGGTGAGACCGTCTATGCCGACGGCAAGCTGACCGAAGCGGCGCCGGGCTCCGTCTTGCGGTCCTGAACCAGCCGGGCATTCAGGGCTGGCTTGCGCCGGCGCAACGCCATCGCGGGCGACGGCGCTACCTTGTCTCTTCGCGAGTGCTTTGAGCGAGTAAGGCTCGGGTCGCTATGCCGCGCTGCCACCCGCTTCCACGGGCCGGTCGAGCGCCGTCAGCATGCTCTCGATGGTGGCGCGGTCCATGTCGCGGGTGATGAACACCAGGCGCGAGCGGCGGTCGGCGCTCGGCCAGTCGGGCAGCGCCACCGGCGGATGGAACAGATGCTGCACGCCATGGATGACGATCGGGCCCGGTGCCTCGTCGACGTTGAGGATACCCTTGACCCGCAACAGATCCTCGCCGCGATAGGTCGCCAGCAATTCCAGCCAGATGGCGACCGTCGACCAGGCGAACGGCCGGTCGTAGGTCATGCAGAAGGCGCGGATATGCGCGTCGTGCCGGTTGACGTCGTGCGGGTCCTGTCCGGCGCCGGCACCCGGGCCATGCGCGTGATCGTGTCCATGGTCGTGGCCGTGATGGTCATGAGCGTGCGCGCCGGCATACGCTTCCTCGTTGAGCCAGCGCTGCACGTCTACGGTCTTGCGCTTGGGATCGTAGAGCCCGGCGTCGAACAGCACCGCCGGATCGACCTCGCCGGCGATCACCGGCCGCACCGGCGCGCCCGGATTGAGCCTGGCCAGCCTTGCCAGCAGGGCCGCTTGCCGCTCCTGGTCGGCCAGATCGGGCTTGGTCAACACCAGCCGGTCGGCGACCGCCGCTTGCTTCACCGCTTCGGCATGGCGGTCGAGCGTGCCGGCGCCGTTTACCGCGTCGACCGTGGTGATCACGCCGTCCAGGCGGTACCGGGTGACCAGGAACGGATCGGCCATCAGCGTGTGCAGGATCGGCGCCGGATCGGCCAGGCCCGTGGTCTCCACCACCACCCGTTCGAACGGCGGCAATTCGTTCTTGGCGCGGCGGATGTAGAGGCTGCGCAACGTGTCGACCAGATCGCCCCGCACCGTGCAGCATAGACAGCCCGAGGACATCAGCACCACGTCCTCGCCCGACTTTTCCACCAGGTCGTTGTCGATTCCGATCTCGCCGAACTCGTTGATCACCACGGCGGTCTTGGCCATGCCGGGATGCTTCAGCAGCCGGTTGAGCAAGGTGGTCTTGCCGCTGCCGAGAAAGCCGGTCAGCAGCGAAACCGGCAACGCCTCGGGCGTGGTCTGGGCTGGTGCGTCGGACATCGTGGCAACTCCCGCGCTGGCGCGGCAGCTATAGCACGGCAGCGGGCGGATTTTGCCGCCGGTTCCGGCTTCGCGATATGGTCGCTCGCCGGTCCGAGCGTTGCCAATGGGCCGGGCCTGGGGCATTGAGCGCGCTGCGGACCGGCAAAGGGAGGGGGAACGGCATGGCCGAAAGCGGCAGGAGCAACGGCCGGCACGCCGATCTGTCGGAATTGCAGGCCGAGATCGCCGAACTCGCCGAGCGCGCGGGGCGGCTGTACGGCAACGCCTTGCAGCGCGTCAGCCAGGACGACGGCTTCCAGGTGCCGGACCCCGGCGTTGTCGCCGGCCTGGTGCAGCGGGTAACGCAAAAGCTGTTCGAGCAGCCGGGCAAGCTGGCCGAGGGCCAGCAGGAACTGGCACGCAATTACCTGCAGCTTTGGTACCACATGGTGCGGCGCCTGGCGGGCGAGGAAGTCGAACCGTTGATCGAACCCGAACGCCAGGACAAAAGGTTCGCCGACGACGCGTGGCAGCAGAATGTGTTTTTCGATTTCCTCAAGCAGTCCTATCTGTTGACCGCCCGCTGGCTGCAGCAGACCGTGAAGGAGATCGAGGGCCTGGATCCCAAGACCAGGCTGCAAGCGGATTTCTATACCCGGCAATTCGTCGACGCCTTCGCCCCCAGCAACTTCCTGGCGACCAATCCGCGCGCCCTGCGCGAGGCGGTGGATAGCGGCGGCGAGAGCCTGAAACGCAGCCTGGCCAACCTGATGGGCGATCTGGAACGCGGCAAGGGCCAGTTGGCGATCAGCCAGACCCGCTTCGCCGCCTTCACCGTGGGCGAGAACATCGCCCGCTCGCCCGGCAAGGTCGTCTACCAGAACGACCTCATGCAACTCATCCAGTATGCCCCGACCACCGCAACCGTGGCCAAGCGGCCGCTGCTGATCGTGCCGCCCTGGATCAACAAGTTCTACATCCTGGATCTGCGGCCCTCGAATTCCTTCGTGCGCCACGCTGTCGATCAGGGCCATACGGTGTTCATCGTTTCCTGGGTCAATCCGGACGAGCGCCTCTCCGGCAAAGGCTTCGACAGCTACATGCAGGAAGGGCCGCTGGCGGCGCTCGCGGCCATCGAACAGGCCACCGGCGAGCGCGAAACCAACCTGGTCGGCTATTGCATCGGCGGCACGCTCTCGGCGGCGACGCTCGCCTACATGGCGGCGACCGGCGACCAGCGGGTCGCCTCCGCCACGCTGCTGACCTCGCTCACCGATTTCCGCGAGGCCGGCGAACTGCAGGTGTTCGTCGACGACGAGCAGCTGGAGCTGCTGGACAAGCACATGCACCGCAAAGGCTATCTCGAATCGCGGCACATGGCGCAGGTGTTCAACATGATGCGCGACAACGACCTGATCTGGTCCTACGTCGTGAACAACTATCTGTTGGGGCGCGAGCCGCCGGCGTTCGATCTGCTTTATTGGAACGCCGACGCGACGCGCATGCCGGCGATGATGCACAGCTTCTATTTGCGCAAAATGTACAAGGAAAACAAGCTGATCGAGCCAGGCGGCATCGAGTTGCTGGGCGTGCCGATCGATCTGCGCAAGGTGGAAGTGCCGGCCTATTTCCTGTCGACCCGCGAGGATCACATCGCGCCGTGGAGATGCACTTACACGGCGACGCAGCTGTTTTCCGGTCCGCGCAAGTTCGTGCTGGCCATGTCCGGGCATATCGCCGGCGTCGTCAACCCGCCCGGCGGCAACAAATACGGCTACTGGACCAATGCGCAACTGCCGCCGGCACCCGACGCCTGGCTGGAGAACGCCACCCAGCATGCGGGTTCGTGGTGGACGGACTGGTATGGCTGGCTCAGGACCTATGCCGGCGGCGAGGTGCCGGCGCGGCAGCCGGGCGACGGGCGCCTGGCGCCGATCGAGGGTGCGCCCGGTTCCTACGTGCTGGTCATGGCGCAGGACTAGGCAGCGCGATGAACGCGACGGCGGCGGCGACCGAAGGCAGCGTGCGGGCCGAAAGCCAAGGCCACCTGCTGCACATCGTCATCGACCGGCCGGCCAAGCTGAACGGCTTCACGCCGAAGATGCTGGCCGAGTTGGCGGGGGCCTACACGCGGCTGGAGTGCGAGGACGCGGCCCGGGTGGGCGTGCTCTCGGCCCAGGGAGCGCATTTCACCGCCGGCCTCGATCTGCCGAAGGTCGCCCCCTTGATCCGCCGGGGCGACAACCTGGTGCCGGCCGGTTGCATCGACCCGCTGGACCGCTACCCGCCGCGGCGCGCCAAGCCGGTCGTGGCCGCGGTCAAGGGCATCACCTACACCATCGGCATCGAGCTGATGCTGGCGGCCGACATCGTGGTGGCGGCAAGCGATTGCCGTTTCGCCCAGTTGGAAGTGCGGCGCGGCATCATGGCCACCGGCGGCGCCACCTTGCGCATGGTCGAACGCGCCGGCTGGGGCAACGCCATGGTGCATTTGCTGACCGGCGACGAATTCGACGCGGCCGCGGCGCTCCGCTGCAACTACGTGCAGGAGGTGGTGCCGGCGGGGCAGGAATTGCGCCGGGCGATCGCCATCGCCGAGCGCATCGCCCAGCAGGCACCCCTGGCGGTGCGGGCCAGCCGGGCCAGCGCGCGGACCGGCCTGGAGGCCGGCTTTGACGCCGCGGTGGCAGAGTTTCGCGCCGTCAACAGCGGCTTGAGCGAGACAGCGGATGCGGCGGAGGGCGTGCGCTCGTTCTTGGAGAAACGTCCGCCGCGGTTTCTTGGTCACTAGCGCCACAACTAATATTTTCATGATGATTTTATTAATATCTTATTAGGAGAGTACTGATACAGTTCCTCAACTATAGTGCAACGGCACCCTTCGCGTTTGCTTCTGATGAGGGCTGGCCGCCGGGCACTAGGTCACGAACTCATAAATGGGATTCCCAAAGTTGGCGAAGGGTGATTCAAGGGTCCTCGAGGAGGGTCGAGGATGCCTGCACGCCGCTACGAGATCACGGACTTCGAATGGTCGATCCTACAGTCGCTGTTGCCGAACAAGCCGCGCGGGGTTCCACGCGCCGACGACCGGCGCGTGCTCAATGGCATCTTCTGGCGGCTGA
>Ga0194131_10003357_pt1 | contig 25309 bp, 25 predicted proteins | sample TA2KigO120mmetaG_FD_148631 | JGI IMG/M metagenome (GOLD analysis project Ga0194131, IMG submission 148631) | Freshwater microbial communities from Lake Tanganyika, Tanzania - TA2015053 Kigoma Offshore 120m | ecosystem: Environmental > Aquatic > Freshwater > Lake | place: Tanzania: Lake... | reverse complement strand
GCCAACCCACTCTCTCGTTTGAACCGAAAACGGGCACTGTTCCCTCTATGCGTCCCGTTTGAGATAGAGCGTCACCATAAGCGAGCCGTGCAATCTGTTTGAGGCGACGCGTTTCCCAATGCCCCGGCATCTGCCCGAGCCACGGCAGCCCCGACTCTTTGTATTTCGCATACGGCTTGAGGCTTGGGCTAAGCGAAGCCGAAGTGTCGGCGATCATTTTTCGCGTACACTCCCCGTTAAACAGGATGGCAACGGCAAACGCTTAAATAAGCATTCCCTTGGGATTGAACGTGTTATGCCGATCTTCATTTTTGCCATAGCGTTTGTCTTAAATAAGATCATGCCCAAAATGGCAGGTATCGGGCGAACTTCCTGGAGGTACCCACCTTATCATCTGATTTGATCATTCCGGCTTCATTGGTAGCAGCGATAATCTGTGAGATGATCGCGCTCTTACCTTCCGGCAGGTGGAACCGTTCACGCAGGGACTGATTCGTCATGCGCTCCGACATCACCCACTTCAACGCGCAATGCTGATAGCAGGATCGAACGCGATCTGCCCGATCCATGGCGTCAAACTCCTTTGGTCCATAAATGACTACAGATGTATGGCGGTGATCGGCTCGAAAATACGGAGCGGGCAACTGATAGACTTCAACGGTATGGATCACCTTGTCTATCCCACTGCTTCTTTCTTAGCAAATGCCCATGCGGCGCATGAGGTCTGCCAATCGCTCGTTACGGGATTGGTAACCGTCGATGAACCGATCCACAGGAACGACAGGTTCAGCGGGATTGCTGATTTCCACACGGTCAGCGTAAATATCCACGATGACGGATGTTCCGGTCTGAAGAAGGTCTTGATGAATCAGGGCGTTGTCAACCAGTTCACGAATGACAATATCAGGCACTAACTTGATACCTTTGCGAAGCGCATCTTTGATAATTTCATTCTGAGGTAGCTGGCTCATAACAAAAATGAACCAATCCTTGAAATCCAACAGCATAACCCTTTATTCCGGTCTGGTCGAGCCGGGTGTCCAGTTTCGAGCTGGCAGTGTATACCACGACACGCGGTGCCTTGCGCACCACATCCGGGAAGTCGGTTAGTCGCCTGGCGAGCAACAGCGCCCCTATGAGTCGAATCGTGTAACCACCCCCAACGCTATCGATCAAACGCTCTTGAACAAAACGTTCGAGGACACCGACACGGTTGGATGGATACTGCAATTTCAACAGACGGAAGAAGGTCTGTGTATCCAAGAGGTCGATCACATCCTGTGCGTCAAGGCCCTGTTTCGATGGTTCTTCCAGCCAGTCCGGTTTCCCTTCGGCGAAAATTCTGCGAAGTTGATCCTCGCTCATGGGTACCAACTCCGAACCAGAACGCATCAAATAAGCACCATCAAGGTGATAGGCTGTTCCTTTGGGACTCGAAGGTATGTAAAAGACTAACACACGCCCCTTAGGGTGATCTACTTCATCGATGTCCACACGAAAACCAATGGTTCTCAAAAGCTTCTCCGCCATCTCTACTGTGTTGTGAAAGCGGTCGTACCCACAACGGGATGGCCTGGTTTATCGGCGACCCCGAGCAGAAGGTGGCCGCCCCCTTCATTCGCCAGAGCCACACAATATTGATAGAGTTTTCGGTTATCAAATTTTGTTTTGGCTTCCTTGAACTCCAGACGTTGATCCTCCGAGGGGTTGTTACGCCAGAGGTCAATCTGTTCTGCCGTCGTCATTTCTTATCCCCGAAAATCTCCCCAAGCCACCCTTCGGTCTCTTTCTCGATGGCGATAATGTCAGCCGTGAGTGGGGTTGAAGCGTCCGTGATCAAGGCTGGTCTCCCGCTTAGTCGCTGTCCCATAGCTCACGGTAGGCGTTAACGTAGAACGCGGTGACGGCTGGGTCGCTGTCCCAGTAGTGTCGACACATCTGTCTGTAGAGGTGCAGCACGGGTTCGTGGCCACGGAAGTCGAGCAACCCATCCAGCGTGTGCTCAATGAGCTGAATATTGCGGCTTCGGGTGCGCAGGATGTCGTCGGGGATGCCCCAGATAAAAGAGACGATCCTTTTGTGGGTGGCCTGGTCCATATGGCTTGCGCGCTATTGCGGTCATCGGTTTACAACGGGGAATGGTCACGCGAAAGCTTTCCCGCCTACTGCCAGAGCGGTTCGCCGTCCAACTGCGCCGCAAGAAACGCCTCGTTCAACTCGATGCCCAATCCCGGTTTTTCGCTTAGCACGACATGACCGCTCTGGATCACCGGTGCATCCGAAAGCAGCACGTCGTTCCAAGTAGGATCGTTAAACCGGTGAAATTCGAGCGCCAAGAAGTTGGGGACGCTTGCGCACACATGCGCGTCTCCGACCGTGCTGAGCGCGCTGGAGTTGTTGTGCGGCGCAAACGGGATGTAATACATCTCCGCCATGTTGGCAATTTTTCGGCACTCGGACAGACCGCCACACTTGGAGATATCCGGCATGATGATGTCTACGGCCTGTTTTTGCAGGATATCGCGGAACCCGTAGCGCAGATACAGGTTTTCGCCTGCGCAGATGGGGGTTTTCGTGGCTTGCGTGATCTTGCCGAGCGCGTCGATGTTTTCGGGGGGGACGGGCTCTTCCAGCCACATCAGGTTGAGGTCTTCGAGCGCTTGAGCGATCTTGAGTCCGGCGGTGACGTCATACCGTCCATGCAGGTCCATGGCAAGGTCCATCGACGCGCCCACGCCCTCGCGGATCTCATAGGCAAGGTCTACGATGGATTTGAGTTCGTCCGGTGTTACGGACCAGTTCCATGGGTCTATTTTGTTCGGATTGTTTGCATCGTCCAGATCGAATTTCACGGCTGTAAATCCGCGTTCCTTGACTTCTTGCGCGCGCTCCGAATAGTTGGAATGCGCGCTGTCCACGTACAACCGGATGCGGTCTCTAAACTTGCCGCCCAACAGCCGATATACGGGCGCGCCGTAGGCCTTGCCCGCCAGATCCCACAGCGCGATTTCGATACCGCTCAGCGCGGAGATGCCTGTGCCCGCACACCCACCGCGAAAGATATACGCCCGCCGGATATACTCGAAACACGCATCCACATCGCGCGGATCTTGCCCGATGATAAGCCGCGCCATATCCATTGTCGAATCGCGCCAGCCCCGGTCCACATGGCTGGCCTCACCGGTTCCGTAGATGCCTTCGTCGGTATACACACGTACGTAATGATACAGATACGCGGGCTTTCCCCCAATTTTTACCTGTACCTGTGCTGTTTTGACATCCGTAATCTTCATGGCGTATCCTTTCGACTTTTCCGCCGACGTGGATGCAACGCCCGACGGGGTTATCGTCAGGCTTCAATCGGTAAGTTGGGAGCGGGTTTGACACTCCGGTATAGCTTGATACCCACGTCAATTAGCGTGAAAACGACGATGAGGACCAGAAAAAATTTAGCCGTCTGTTCGCTGGCTGGGGCCATGAGTATCGGACCATCGAGGACGGTCCATACGATCGCGGCGCACATGGCAAGGCTCAGCACGGTCTCGCTACGCTGCACGAGGACCGACCGGCGACCGGTTACGATTATGGCGATGAACAGGGGAATATTGAGCAGGATGAGCGCAAGCAGGAAGGGCGCTTGGCGGTGAAGAACCCTATCGGTGTATGTAAGCGCCTCATACGCCGACGGCGCCGCGCGGCCGCCCCAAAAGACATCCAACAGCCAATGGGGATCGACGAGTATATATACCCCGAATACGATGCCGACGAGACCCATCGCCCTTGCAACTGGGCTTCCGGCACTTTGATTGTGCGCACGCGGTTTCCATTCCGAGGTTTGTGGCCATCGGCGGCGCGTCCATGCGGCCACCCCGAAACCCACGACCAAAAGACCTGGCCACCACAAGGAAGGAATTACGGTGGTTCCCCACCACTGGCCAAGCGCTCTCAGAAAGTCCCCTGCGGAATCGATGGGTTGCCACAGGGGCATCAACAGCCCCACGCCCCAAATAATCGCCATGCCGATAATCGTTGCTTGCAAAAAACGGTATCCGTCCGCAGGGTCGATAACGGTCAGCGTCGGGCGATACCGCGCGGCCACGTCTGCGGGTCGGCCAAAGGCATGTAACAGTTCGATTGCCCTAGCTGCATCGACGCCGCGCCCGTCGGTCTCGGCTTTGGCCTGCAACTCTTCGTTGAGCAATGCGCGCAATTCGAACGCCACGTCGTTGCGTTGCTTGCGTGGCAACAGCGCCGCCACATCGGCGACGTAGGATTCGATCACGTCATTCGCGTTCATGTTCAGCCTCTTTCAAAAGTAGGTTCAAGGCGTCGTTCATGCTCTGCCATGCCTCGGTGAGCTGTTTGAGCAATTTTTGGCCGTCCGCATTTAGCGAATAGTAACGCCGTGGCGGCCCGTCTTCGATTTTCCATTCGCTTTTTAGCAAGCCTTGCGTTTCCAGACGTCGCAATAGCGGATACAGCGTGCCCTCTTCGATAGGCATTCCCTTTTCTGCCAATGCCTGCCGCAACTCATACCCGTAGCGCGGGGCGCACAGTTGCGAGAGCGTGGCCAGCACCACCACCCCGCGCCGTAGTTCGAGTTCCAACTTGCTAAAAGCGTCCGGATCACCCATGTAGCACATAACACTGTGTATTGCACAGTAAGTCAAGCATATTTTTCCCACAACGGGCGTTTATCTCACGGAGAACCGGTTTTATTGGCTTTCCACTTGCCGGACCGTCCGTCTCTGCCAAGCGAGATGTGGTTGCTATTTTATAGCGCCCAACGCAAACACGATTCTTTTAGCCATGGCGATGGCGTGGGTTGCGAGGGAGTTGGCAGGGCGGTCTAATTCCGAATCGTAGTGGGCTTTACATTACAGCCCATACAAACCATGCTTTGATATTTCTTACTTTCCATTCCCCAATAGCGTCGCCAGTTCCTCGGCCGTCGTTACCGGACGCTGGCATACAAAGTTACGACACACATAGGCGGTAGGTTTGCCGTCGATCTGCGGACGGTTGGCCAATAGAGGGATCGTGGCGGGTGTACGCGGATCGCCCGAAACCGGGTCATAAAGCGCCACGACCTTGTGCGGCAGAAAACGGCCGTCTATTTTGGGGAGCAACGCCTGCGTACCCTCGTCCTGCGGCGATCCGACGACAGCGATTTCCAGGGGGTTGGATAGATACCACGACAATCCGCACAGCAGATGCCCAAAACCGTTGGGCGCGCTTTCCATAAAATCCCCGAACACCCTAAGCGTTTGCTCCGCTTTTTCCCGGTATGCCGCTTTGCCCGTAAACGCTGCAAGCCTCAGCAGATTGTGAACCGCCACGGCATTGCCCGACGGAATGGCGTTGTCGTAGGGATTTTTGGACCGAACGATAAGTCGTTCGTGGGCTTCGCCGGTAAAAAAGTACGCCCCCCGATCCGTATCCCAGAACTGACCGTCCATGGTGTCGTGGAGTTCCAAAGCCCGCTCGAACCACCGCAGGTCGAAGCTGGCTTCGTACAAATCGAGCAGGGCGCCGACAACAAAGGCATAATCGTCGAGATAGCCGTTGAGTTTGGCGACGCCGTCTTTGTATACGTGAAGCAAACGCCCGTCTTTGTACAGATCAGAGAGAAGAAAGGACATGGCTCCTTCGGCGGCGGCCAGCCAGGCGCGATGACCGAAGACGCGATAGGCGGTTGCCATGCTCCCGATCATAAGACCGTTCCAGTCGGTCATGATCTTCTCGTCGCGAAACGGTTTTACTCTTTTCTCGCGTTCGGAAAACAGGAGGCTTTTTCCTTCCCGGAGAAGGCTCCGGTAATAGTTTGGATCCACGGAGAGATTTGCGGATAGGGATTCCACGGCTACCGGCGTGTGGAGTACACTACGTCCGTGCTCGAAGTTGCCTCCTTCTTCGACACCGTAATATCGGCAAAAGAGTTTTCCTTTTTCCGCGCCGAGCAGATCTACAATCTCCTGCCGCGACCAAGCAAAAAACTTGCCTTCCTCGCCTTCGCTGTCCGCGTCCTGTGTGGCATAAAATCCGCCGCCGGGCCGTACCATCTCGCGCAACAGGTATTCGGCGGACTCCTCGACGATCCGATGGTAGAGCGGGTCTTGCGTAAGCTGGTACGCCTCTGTGTACGTCCGCATCAGCAGGGCGTTGTCGTAGAGCATCTTCTCGAAGTGCGGAATCAACCATTCGGCGTCTACCGAATAGCGATGAAACCCACCGCCAAGCTGGTCATAGATGCCGCCGGACGCCATTTTGCGAAGCGAAAGCGAGACGGTGTCGAGCGCTGTCTGACGCCCCGTACGCAGGTGTTCGCGCAAACAGAACGAGAGCGTCATCGAGCCGGGGAATTTGGGTTGTCGCCCAAATCCGCCGTTGACGTGGTCCACGGTGGCCGCAATGGCCTGAAACGCCTTTTCGAGCAGGTCTTCTTCAAGACCGGTATCGCCTGAGACAAACGAGGCGATGTCGGAAAGCCGTTGTTGGAGTTTTTCACCCTGTTCTTCGGCTTCGGACCGCCGTTCAGTAAAAAACTGAGCCACCGCCGTCAGCACGCGCGGAAACCCCGGACGCCCGTAGCGGTCGTCGGGCGGAAAATACGTGCCACCGTAAAACGGTCTGAGACCGGGGGTCAGAAATACCGTCATGGGCCATCCGCCGCTTCCGGTCATGGTGGTAACGGCGTTCATGTAGATTTCGTCGAGATCAGGCCGCTCTTCCCGGTCCACCTTGATGTTGACAAAATGCTCGTTCATGATCGCGGCGATCCGTTCGTTTTCGAACGACTCGTGCTCCATGACGTGACACCAGTGACAGGCGGAATAGCCAATGGACAGCAAAATCGGTCGGTCTTCGCGGCGTGCCCGTTCGAGCGCCTCTTCGCCCCAGGTGTACCAGTCCACCGGGTTGTGCGCATGTTGCCGCAGATACGGGCTGGTCTCGTGGATCAACCGATTGGTATGAGCGGATTCTTCGGACACGCAAACTCCTTTATAAGACAGAAATGTGAAGTGTGAAATGTGAAAGGTGAAAAAAGCACATAAGACAGAGATGTCTTGTCGTTCTTCACACCTCTTTACACAACGCCTTCGCGGATCATGCGTTCGAGGACGAAGTCCTGCGCGGCGATGGGAAAGTCCAGCACACAGCGCCGGTTTGACGATTCGAAAATGCCCATGATGACTTCAAGCGCCCGGCGACCGTTGGGTGCGGCGTTGCGGTGCGTGGCGCGGCCTTCGACGACATCGACCAACTCTTCGAGTTCACCCTGAAACGCCGGCGGCAGATCGGGCAGATCGGGCGCAAACCATCCCCGTTGGCGAAACCCGGAAAGGATTTTGAGGGTCGGACCGTTGGGACGGTTTACCTCGATGACGCCATCCGTTCCGACCAGTTTGAAAGCAAACGATGGGTCGGCACGTTCACCGAGTTCGATCAGCCCCACGACCCCGTTGGCATATTCGACACGCCCGACGGCCATGTCCTCCATGATCATGTCGGGATGGTTGCTGCGACCTTCGAGTTTACGCCGGCGGTCGATCTGTCCCATCACCCATACAGGGGCGGCATCGCCGTTCAAAAAGTGAATCAGGTCGATGACGTGTGTCCCGTTGTTCATAAGATCGAGCGAGCAGTGGCCAGAGATCAGCTCCAGTTTGCCGATTTCGCCCTGACGCACCCAATCACGCGCTTTTACCGCCTGCGGGGAAAACCGGTGCGCATGACCGATGGCCAGCGAAGTACCGGATTTTGCACACGCCTCGATCATGCGATCGGCTTCGGAAAGGCTGATCGCCATGGGTTTTTCGCACAGAATGCCTTTTACACCATGTTCGGCGGCGGCTATCGTACTCTCACAGTGCGTACGCGGCCATGTGCAGACGCTTACCAGGTCGAGCGCATGACGGTCGAGCATCTCGCGGTACTCTTTATATACCGGGATGCCGTATTCATCGGCCATGCGTCGTGCATTTGCGCCCTGCGGGTCGATGTCCGCACCGGCGACAAATTCGATCCGGGCGTTACGCAAACCCCTGTATCCGGGGGCGTGTGCACGGGCGATCCCGCCGCAACCAATAAATCCAACACGATAAGTGTTCATGCAGACTCCTTACGCTTGGGATTCCGAACTGTCGTCTTTATGTCCGAACGCTTGTGCCGCTCGGTCCATCCGGTCTTCGAGGTTGCGAATACGGCGCTCGATATCCAAAAGTCCCACGGCTTCCACACGCGCCGGGGAAACGGAGGGCAATACCGTCCCACGACGCACAAACCGGATATAGCCAAGCCCCAACGTGATCGCCAGCGCCACGGTCATCACCCAAAACCGCGCCATGGAGGTATCGGTGACGACGATCCACCCGACGCCGTAGAGCATGGTAAAGACGCCCGCCAACAGCAATCCGTTGCTGATGACCGGCAACTGATCGGCGCGTACAAGGGAGACGGCCATGGAAAGCGTGGCAAACAGGATAAGTATGATGCTGGTACTGCGTCCCCAATGTTTTAGCGCTTTCTCCTCGGTGTCCGCCAATTCGTTTTGCCGGCGGTTGATTTCCTGAATCTGTTTCCGGTCTTCGTCCGTCAACGCATCCGGCAGTTTTGCCTCCCGGATCGCCTGTTCGCGGCGGCCTAAATCTCGCCGTTCCGTATCGAAGTGCGCGGGCGGCGGGTGGAAAGTATACACGCTTACGCCGGCAAATGCGGTGAGCATCAAACCCAGAAAAAAAGAAAAGATGGTGCGAAGTCCACCCGACTCGGTAGGGACCATGACGATACTCCTCGGCTTGCCGGACGATTTTGTCTTCCGGGTACGATACGGCGCAGAGCGGTATGTGGCAAGAAAAAAGCCCAAACCGCGTCTGGTATCCTTTAGCCGTTTTTTTTGTAATCTTCGACGATCTCCGTCACGGCGCGTCGGGCGTACCCAACTCCCACGGGGTTGGTATCGAGATAGTACGGAATAAAGATCAACGCCTGAGACAGCGCCCACCCGCGACCACGCGCCCATGTCGCGTCATCGACTTGCATCGTTGCGCGAAAAACATCTCGGCTTTTGTCGGAAAACAGATTCCACGCGATCATCAGATCGCAGGCGGGGTCTCCTACGCATAGCGAGCCAAAGTCGATTACCGCATTCAGGAGACCGCGTTCGAACAGCAGGTTGCTCGGCAAAAGGTCGCCGTGAATCCATACGGGTGCGCGGTTCCACGCAGGCGTACGCAACGAAGCTTCCCATGCGGCCGTCACGGTATCGGTTTCGATGATGCCCTTGAGGGCGCGGATCGCCTCACGGGTATGCTTGTCTCGCGGGGCCAGCGGTTTGCCGCGTGCACAATCGTCCGGACCGGGTAGTGGACCGCCCATTGTATCGACCCGTTGGAGCGCGGTTATAAAGTGCGCCAGCCCGACCGCCGCGTGGTTGGGGTCGGCAATATCTTCAAACGCGACCGATTCACCCTCGATCCACCGATAGACAGCCCATGGATAGGGATACCCTTGGCCGGGGTCTCCCTTGGCAAGCAGAAGGGGGATGGCAAGCGGCACATGCGGAGCAAGATACGGGAGCCAGCGGCGCTCGACGTCGATCTGCCCGACGGCCCCATGGATACGCGGGAGTCGCGCCACAAGATCGTCGCCGATCCGGTAAAGCGCATGGTCCGTGCCTGCGGAAGAAACCGGATGGATACCAAGGTCCGCCCACTGCGGAAACTGCGCCGCAAGCAGTCGGCGTACAAGCGATACGTCGGTATCCGCTTCGTCGGCGTGCATTTTGACAACGGTAGAAGCCATGCGACTCCCAAACGCCTGTTTTGCCGACTCCGGTAAAACGCGAAACCATGCGATACCCGCCAAAACATCCTATGGACCATCGGTTTGGGTTTATCCCATGTCAACGTTTTTCTTGCCACAACAGCAACCTTTTCGCCATCGCTTGCCGGAACAAGAACGGTAGACTATATTTCTCAGCATCGTCCACCGGAAACCGTTTCCGTCCCAATCCAAAATCCAAAATTCCCATGCCCTCTCTCGACGATATCGACCGCACCGCGTTTGCCGCCGGACCGGCCCCGTTTGACACGCCGCCGGTGTTTCCCATCCTGCATCCTGGTTCTGCCCTTCATCCCCCGTCGCCTGTCGCCGTCCGGCTCGGCGGTCTGTGGGAAATGGCCAAAGACGGAACCCCGGAAACCCGTCTTTTGGGCGATTGGCCCGATGCCATTTCTGCGCAAGTGCCCTGTAGTGTCCATGCCGCACTGGTCCGCGCTGGTTGGATCCCAGATCCCACGGTTGCCAAAAACGACCGTCTTTCCAGAGAAAACAGCTTTAAAACGTGGTGGTTCAAAAAAACGTTCGACCGGCCGGAAAACATGGAGCACCCGCTGTTGTCCTTCGACGGCGTGGCGGTCCGCTTGACGGCATGGCTAAATAGCGTGATGCTCGGCAGTCACGAAGGCATGTTTGGGGGTCCCGAATTTGACCTGTCGGACCTACTCGAACCCGTCAACACGCTGGTGGTCCGCATAGACCCTGCGCCGTATGTGGAAAGCACAGGACAACCCAACGATTTTTTCAAGGGCATGAACGTCGGATGCCTATATACGACCGTATTCAACAACGTCTATGGGTGGCATTATGCCAATATCCCCGCTATCGGCATCTGGCGGTCCGTGCGGCTCGACGACCGCCCTCCGGTGCGTCTTGAGCACCCGTTTATCGGAACGCACGAAGTATCGACAGGCACGATAGACCTGCACGTCCCGATACGAACAGATGCGACGCTTTCCGCAGGCACGCTTTTTATCACTTTTGCACCGGAAAATTTCTCCGGCGCAGTTTATCATCTGTCTCACCCCGTAGCGGGTGGCCGCACGGAGCATACCGCGCGTCTGCGTGTTTGTCTTCCCGACGCCAACCCCTGGCAGCCGGTCGATCTCGGATTCCCTCACCTGTACCGCGCCACGCTGTCGTTTGTTCCGGACAACGGATCGCCGGGCGACACCACACAGACCACTTTTGGCATCCGTACAATAGAAATGGCATCGCTACCCGGTGGACCGTATCCCGACAAATACGACTGGACCTTTGTCGTCAATGGAAAGCCGTTGTTTGTCAAAGGCGCCAATTGGTGTACAATGGACCCCCTGATGGATTTCTCGCGCGAACGCTACGCTCGGTTTCTGTCGCTCGCCGCCCGTCAGCATCTCATGATGCTTCGTGCTAGGGGAAGCGGCATGCCGGAAACGGACGATTTTTACGATCTGGCCGACCGGTACGGCATCATGGTCATGCAAGAATGGCCTACCGCATGGAACAGCCACCGCGAAGGCTGGCAACCGTCCGCATTGCTGGAGGAGACCGTAGTTCGCAACACACTCCGACTGCGCAACCACCCGTCGCTGGTCATGTGGGGCGGTGGAAACGAATCGGGCGATCCGTACGGCCCGGCCATCGACAGGATGGGGCGCGCCAGCGTCGAAATGGACGGCACACGGCCTTTTCACCGGGGCGAACCGTGGGGCCGGCAGTCTACACAACTACGACTGCTGGTGGGGCAAAGCACCGTTGGACCGCAACCTGAGTCTTGTGGGCGATTTTATCGGCGAGTTCGGGCTGGCCTCGCTACCCGGAGTCGAGTCCGTGCTCCGTTATCTGCCGGAAGAGGAGCGTGACGTATGGCCGCCTGCGCCGGATAGCGCATTTTCCTATCATACGCCTGTGTTTGACCTCAAGGAAGACATGGAGCGGCTGACGCAGTATTCGGGTTATTTTGCGCATCCCAGTGACCTTGAAGCCTTTGTCTTTGGCTCCCAAATGGCGCAGGCCAAAGGTGTCCGTCATACACTTGAACGCGCCAGAACGGCGTATCCGCACTGTACGGGGGCGTTGTACTACAAACTCAACGACAACTATCCGGCGGCATCATGGTCGTCGGTGGACTGGTACGGCGCGCCTAAACTGGCCTACTACGCCATACAGGACGCTTTTGCCCCGCTCCACGCCTGCGCGCTGTTTCCTACGCTTCAGCCTGCGGGCGCGGATTTTGCGCTCTCGGTTTTTCTGCTGGACGATGCAGACGCTCTTGCGCATAGCTTGTGGAAGGTAATCGTTCGCGTTTTCGACGCAGGTCTCGACGAAAAAAGGCGACAGGGATTTTATGGAACCGGCTCCATAAACCGGGTGCTTTCTCTGGGCGACGTCGTCGTACCTACTGCATTGTCTGTTTCTACACCGTTGTTTGTCGTGGTCGAAGTACGGTGTGAAGGGGTTCTGGCCGACCGAGCGTGGTATGCGCTTAACTACGGGCCATCCGACACCGAAAATGCCGTTGCCGGCAATTTGCTCGCTCTGCCAAAGACAATGTTGGAAACGACGACGACGGACGGCGTCGTTACGGTGGTCAACCGAGGCGACGTTCCCGCCGTGGGGGTATGCGTAGAAGCGCCGGACGCCGGTGACCAGTTTATTGTGGACGACGGGTTTTTCTGGCTCGATCCAAACGAACGTTGTACGATACGAGTAGACGGAGCCAAATGGCTCCGGGTGAGGGCATGGAATGGATAAAGAACGCGACACTCCTGCGGGTATAGACCGAAATCCGACGCAGTACGGTGATCCGGGGTTTAGCCGATATTTACGCCGCGCGTTTTTGGCGTCGTCGGGGTTTGACCGCGACGACCTCGAGCGTCCGATCATCGGCATCGCCGACACATCGTCCGACTATACGACCTGTCACCGCGATATGCCCGCGCTTGTGGAAGCGGTAAAACGCGGCGTGCTCGAAGCGGGCGGACTTCCGCTTGTGTTTCCCACGATTTCGCTGGCCGAGATTCTGCTTTCTCCTACCGCGATGCTGTACCGCAATCTGCTTGCCATGAGTACCGAGGAAATGATACGTGCCCAGCCTATGGATGGCGTTGTGTTGGTGGGGGGGTGCGACAAGACCGTACCTGCACAGCTTATGGCTGCGGTTTCCGCCGATCTGCCGGCCCTGCTGGTAGTTGCCGGTCCCATGCGCACGGGCAGTTGGCAGGGCGAGCGGCTCGGCGCCTGCACCGACTGCCGCAGATACTGGCTTCGCCACAGAGGAGGCGCGCTGTCGGAAGATGAAATCCATGAGGTCGAACAGGCCCTGTGCCCCACCGGCGGAACCTGCATGGTCATGGGCACGGCGTCCACCATGGCTTGTATGGCGGCGACGCTCGGTATGATGCTACCGGGCGGTGCAACACCCCCGTCAGGTTCGGGCGATCGGCTCCGCCAGGGCGTGGCAACGGGCAGACAGGCGGTCACCGCGGCCCGCAACCGGATCGTACCGTCCGGTATCCTAACCCGCCACTCTTTTCTCAACGCGCTGACCGTCCTTGCCGCACTCAGCGGATCGACCAATGCCATCGTCCATCTGTTGGCCGTTGCGCGACGCGCCCGTATCGACCTTAGCCTCGAAGATTTTCACGCCGTATCCGCCGAAATCCCCGTGCTGGTAGACTGCAAACCCGCAGGGCAAGGGTATATGGAGGATTTCGACCGCGCCGGCGGATTGCCCGCGCTTTTGAAAACGCTGGAAACAAAGCTACATGTAGACGAGAAAACGGTTTCCGGACGGACGATACGCCAGATACTGGAAGACGTTGCGCCGCCCGGCGCGTGGCAGGACACGATTCGGACGCCGGATCGTCCGGTAAAGCCATCCGGCGCGTTGTGCGTCCTGTACGGATCACTTGCCCCGGATGGCGCGGTCATAAAACGCGGAGCCGCCTCTCCTGCGTTGCTTCGGCATCGTGGCCCGGCCGTGGTGTTTGAATCTCCCGATGACGTAGCCGCTCGTATCGACGACCCGGCGCTGGTCATCACGCCGGACTCCGTGTTGGTGCTTCGCAACGCGGGGCCGGTCGGCGCAGGGATGCCCGAAGCCGGTTCGCTACCCATCCCCCGGCGGTTGGCGGCACAGGGTGTCACCGACATGGTGCGGGTGTCGGATGCAAGGATGAGCGGAACGGCCTATGGCACGGTGGTGTTGCACGGCTCACCCGAAGCGGCGGTGGGCGGACCGCTGGCGCTGGTCCGTGACGGCGATATCGTCGAACTCGACGTGGAAGCACGACGGATCGACCTGTGCGTGGAGACCGACGAACTGGAACGCCGCCGCGCCAGTTTCCGTCCGCCACCGCCGCCCGAACGCGGATGGCGATGGCTCTACACCCAGCATGTGCTGCCCGCGCACCAAGGCGCAGACCTCGATTTTCTCGTATAGAAAGGAGATGTTCTTGCACGACACCGACCGCGCGGCGCTTGTAACCGCGCTCAAAACCCGTGCCCGAACCCTGCGGCTTCACGTCCTTCGCATGGGCGAATGCGTGGGACAGGGTTATGTGGGACAAGGTCTGGACATCGCCGACCTTATGGCCGTGCTGTACTTTCATACGCTACGGTTCGACCCGGCACGTCCCGACTGGGAGGACCGCGACCGGTTTGTGCTGTCCATCGGTCACTATGCCATTGCGCTGTATGCAGCGCTGGCCGAGGCGGGCGTAATCCCCGAAGCGGAATTGGATACCTATGGCGCGGACGGCTCCCGTCTCGAAATGTCCGCCGCCGAATCGCTTCCCGGTGTCGAGATGACCGGAGGTTCGCTAGGTCACGGATTGTCGCAGGCGGTGGGCATGGCCATAGGGCTTAGGCTTGACAAACGTCCATCGCGTGTGTTCAACCTGCTTTCCGACGGCGAACTTCAGGAAGGCGCGACATGGGAGGCCGCGATGTCCGGCGCGCATTACAGGCTGGACCATCTGTATGCGTTTATCGATTGCAACAACCAGCAGGCGGACGGCCCGCCGTCCCAGATTATGAATGTGGAACCCGTCGAAGAAAAATGGAAAGCCTTTGGGTGGGATACGCGCCGCATCGACGGAAACAACATCGATGCCATCCTTGCGGCGCTCGAAGAGGCCGGACGGGTATCCGAACGTCCGCACGCCATCATTCTCGATACGTTGATGGGCAAAGGCGTTCCGCTTTTCGAACGGCGCGAAAAACTCCATTTTATCCGCGTTGGACGTGAAGAATGGGAACTCGCACGAAAACAGGTGAGTGAGGTACTATGACAACGATATCTATCCCCACAAAAACCGGTGTAACCGGCACGATACTGTCGTCGGACACGCTGGGCGCAGCAAAAACGGTCACCGCGCCCTTTGGGCATGCGTTGGTCGCGGCAGCGGCGAAGAACGACCGTATCGTAGGGCTGACTGCCGATCTTGGCAAATACACCGACATGCACGTATTTGCCGAACGGTATCCGCAATGCTATTTCCAGATGGGGATGGCGGAGCAGAATCTGGTCGGTGTGGCCGCCGGGTTGGCGCGGACGGGGCATATCCCTTTTGCAACTACGTATGGCGTTTTTGCAACGCGGCGTGCCTACGACTTTATCGCCATCGGCGCGGCGCTGGCCAAGGTCGATGTCAAAATCGCCGCCGGTCTTCCCGGTCTTACTACCGGCTACGGTGGCACGCATCAGGCGATAGAGGACCTGGCGCTGGCGCGTTCGATCCCCAACCTGACCGTCATCGATCCCTGCGACGCTACAGAAACCGCACAGGCGGTTCGAGTCGTCGCCGAATATCCGGGACCGGTATACATGCGGTTGCTCCGGGGCGAGGTTCCCGTGGTGCTCGATCCCGAAACCTATCGGTTTGCCGTGGGACGCGCCGTGCTGCTGTGCGACGGTGGCGACGTAGCGCTCATCTCGACGGGTCTTATGACCGCCCGAACGCTCGACGCGGCCCGTCAGTTGGACCGGGAAGGCATCCGGTGCGCGGTCCTGCATGTCAGCACGATCAAACCGTTCGATCGCGAGGCTGTACTCTCGCTGATCGCGCGCATACCGGTCGTCGTGACCGCAGAAAACCATGTGATCACCGGTGGGCTTGCCAGCACCGTCGCCGACGCAGCGACTGACGCGGGGCTTGCCATCCGGCTGCGGCGGATCGGTATTCCGGACTGTTTCTGCGAAAGCGGATCGATTCCCTATCTGGTAAAACGCTACGGTATGGATGCGGACAGCATCGCAGGGGCCGCGCGCAGCCTGCTGGAGGGGTGCAAGTGACGGATCTCATCATAGCCCCGGATACCGAAACGCTTTGGCGTCAGTACAGCGCCCGTCTGTGCGTTTTTATCGCCCACCGAATAGATGATGCGGATGCGGTGGACGATATGGTTCAGGATATCTTTCTCCGGGTGCATGAACGCATGGGATCGGTCAGAGACACCGGGCGCATCGAAAGTTGGCTGTTTCAGATCGCGTGCAACGCCATTGTGGACCATTACCGACGCAATCGAGCCGGTGAACCGGTTCCCGACTGGATCTAACAACCTGCCTCCGATGAGAGCGAAAAAGCGCGCCAGGAATTGGCCGCCTGTCTTTTTCCCATGATCGCGCGTCTGCCCGAACTTTACCGAGACACCGTGATGCTTTCCGAGATAAAGGGCTGGCCGCAGCACCGGATCGCCCAACATGGCCACCTCACCGTCTCCGGCGTCAAATCACGCGTTCAACGTGGGCGGGCGATGCTCAAGGATATGCTCACGGCCTGTTGCGACATACAAGTAAGTCGTACCGGGCATGTAGTGGACTACGACTGTACGACGGACATCCGTACCGTCTGTGAGGAGAAATAGGATGATCGAAACGACTGCCATACAGCCGCCTGTGCTGCTGACCGATGATCAAGTAGGTGGGTTTGTCGCCCGTGGTTATCATCTGGTAGAACCGGATTTTCCCAAAGGGTTTAACGAGGCTGTATTCGAAGATATCCGTCGGCTGGAACGCCATCCGGGAAACGGTATTCTCGATGCTGTCCCTCGTCTGTACGAGGTGTACGACCATCCTGCGGTGCGGGGCGCGCTGATCAGCCTGCTGGGCGAAGACTACCGCATGAATCCGCACCGTCATCTCCACGAGAATCCACCCGGCTCGCAAAGTCAAGGCTGGCATCAGGACGGCACCAACGTGCGTCATCATCAGGTGTGGACGGTGCTGGCGATGTATTATCCACATGACGTTCCGGCGGAGAACGGACCTACCGTCGTCATGCCGGGAACGCATTTTCGCAACGCACCTACCGACCGGCTTCAGACCTATGCCAACCTCAAGGGCCAGGTAGCGCTTACCGTCAAGGCCGGAACAGTAGCCATTACGCATTACGACCTCTGGCACGCGATGAGCCTGAACCGCGCCGCTACGCCCCGCTATATGCTCAAGTTTCTCTTCGACCGCCAGTCGCCGCCCGTACGCCCTTCATGGAATCACAGTCCTGATGCCGATAAGGTCGTGCGCAAATGGATCACCGGTATGGTAGGGAGCCAGGGCTACTGCTCGGATTACTACAAAGAGTGGGAATTACGGCTGGAAATGTGGCGATGGATTACCGGACACCCGACGACCATTCCGCCCGGCGCTTTCAAGGATATACTGGGGTGACTACGAATAAATACTTTACATGTTACCCACACAAATTTGAACTGTCTTTGTATTTTTTCTTATCTCCATAAGACCGGAACGATGTATCAAACAAAATAAAAAGGAGTGTTTTCGTTTTAAATTTGCCTCTTCGACCACGCATTTTTTTAAATTTCTTCTTGACATCTTTTAGTTAACACCTACCCTATTGGCTTTATCGTCGTTGTTGATAATACCCCCTTTATTTTTTCTTTTTTCTATTTTTAAGGAGAAGAAAGCAATGGCTATTTCCATTAAAGAAGTGCCTTTGCATACGCGACTGGCTACAAAATCCGTTCGGGGATTAAAACCCGAAACGATTCGGGAAAATGCGAAAATAGTCGTCAAAATTTATGATGAAAAGAGCTATATCGCCGGGCTGAAACGAGGCAATGTCTTTGTCAAAAAATTTGTCGTTCCCGCCAAACAGGAAGGCAAAATTCTGACCCTTTCAGATGTCGAAACGAATATCCGAGTGATGGTAACAAACGGCGATTTCGATCAAGCGTTGATTCACGATTACCGCCGGAAAAAGTCGTTGGCATCCGCCGCACCGAAACGTGGACGAGGGCGTCCGCGCAAAAATCCCGCGTAGTGTTTTCTCCGAAAGCTCCTAGCCCGGCTTGTCATCGACAGCCGGGCTTTTATTTTAGCTATCCCCACAACGATGATCTTCCCGAAAGCCGGACATAGGCGTCGGGTCATTTTGTTTTCGATAGGGTGGGAGGTGAATATGCCAGGTTCTTCGTTTATTCTGCGTATGATCGCCGGCCTGGCGGTCTTTTTTGCAACCGCTCCGGCGGACGCATGGCAGACGGCTCCGCAGGCCGGTCTGCGAGACAACACGCCTACTGTGTTTGCCTTTGTCGATGCCCGAATCGTACAGGGGCCGGGGCGTATCATAGAAAAAGGAACGGTGGTGATTCGCAATGGAATCATAGAGGCCGTGGGGGCGTCCGTCCGTCCCCCTGCCGATGCCGCCCTACTGGATTATACCGGATTGACCGTATACGCGGGTCTTATCGAATCCTACACCCACACAGGCGTGGAGACGCCTCCCGCCGACAGCGTCGGCGCACAATATTGGAACGATGCGGTGCAGCCCCAACGCAGCGCCGCCGCGCTGTATCGCGCCGATACGAAAGCACTGGAAAAACTCAGAGCAAACGGGTTTGCCTTGGCATTTGTCGTTCCCCGCGACGGTATTTTTACGGGCATGGGCACAATTGTGCATCTCGGCGACGGACAACCCAACGACAACATCCTCCGGGCCGATATAGCGACACATATTCGAGTGGAACACCGCCGCGACCAGCGCTACCCGGCTTCGCTCATGGGCGCGTTGGCGCTGATCCGACAGACGTTGCAGGACGCCCGCTGGTACGCACAAGCACACGAAGCCTTTGCCATAAACCCCCGACAGCCGGAACCGGAAGAGAACAAAGCCCTTACCGCCCTGCTTCCGGCAGTGCAATCCCGACAACCCTTGATGATGCGCACCGGAGACGAATTGACCCTGTTACGCGCCGCCGCCATAGCCAAAGAAATGGGAAGCCATGTGTGGTTTCGCGGAAGCGGTCACGAATACCGGATGCTCGACGCGATAAAAGCGATCGGCGCGCCAATCGTTGTGCCCGTAACTTTTCCGTCGGCGGATCGGTTTGACGTAGATACCCCGGCGGACGCCATGCGGGTATCCACGGCAGAATTGCGGCACTGGGAGGCTGCCCCCGAAAATCCGGGACGTCTGCACCGCGCCGGCGTCGTGTTTACCCTGACAGCCGACGGGCTTGAAAAGTCGGAATCGTTTCATGAGGCCGTACGCGAGGCCATCCAACGCGGCCTACCCTACGACGCCGCCTTGGCAGCCCTGACGACGGCCCCCGCCAAATTGTTTGGCATAGAGACACAGACGGGAACCGTGGACATCGGAAAACGTGCCCATCTTACCGTGACCGACGGCCCGTTGTTTGCCGAAAACGTACGGGTACGTGAGGTATGGATCGAAGGCAGACGTTATGAAACCGCCCCTAAAACACCCATCGATGTAAGAGGAACATGGGCGTTCTCGCTTGTATTGCCCGGCATGGCCGCCGCGTCCGATTCGCTAGTGATCAAAGACGACATCTCCAAACGAAATGGAACCGTCCACCATGCGGGCGAGACCGTCAAACTCCAAACCGTCTCGCTTGTCGTCAAACAGATCGCGCTTTCCTTTAACGGAGACAAATGGGGGCATAAAGGCTTGATCCGTCTGACGGGCAGTATAGAGGAAAAACGCATGGCCGGTCAGGGCGAATTGCCCGATGGAGCCATGTTCTCCTGGTCCGCCGCGCTTCTTGCTCCGATTGAGAAAAAACGACCGACAGCGCCCGAACCCGGTGCAAGCACCGCGCTTCCGGCAATATATCCACCCGTCTCGTTTGGCCGTCCCGCCCTGCCGCCGCGCCCGCGACACGTCCTCGTGCGCGGCGCCACGCTGTGGACGCTCGATGCGCGGGGTCGGCTCGAAAACGCCGACATGCTGACGACCGACGGCAAAATCACCGCCATCGGACAGAATCTGCAAGCTCCGGAAGACGCGGTTATCGTCGATGGCCGGGGCAAACACGTCACACCCGGACTTATCGACGCCCACTCGCATACGGCCATCTCGGAGGGCATCAACGAGGGGACTCAGGCGGTGACCGCCGAAGTGGGCATCGGCGATGTGATCGACAGCTATGACATCGACGTATACCGCGAACTCGCCGGCGGGCTGACGGTCGCCAACGTGCTGCACGGGTCGGCCAATCCCATCGGCGGAAAAAATCAGATCATCAAGCTAAGGTGGGGACATACACCGGAGGGCATGAAGTTTGAAGACGCAAAACCCGGCATCAAATTCGCGCTGGGTGAGAATGTAAAACAGAGCAACTGGGCCAACCCGACCTCACGGTATCCGCAGACGCGTATGGGGGTCGAACAGATCATCCGCGATCGGTTTCGTGCGGCGCAGGACTATGACCGGACGTGGAAGACGTACAACACGCTCAAGGACAAACGCGGCGTTGTACCGCCCCGGCGCGATGCCGAACTCGAAACGATGCTCGAAATCCTTCGCGGCGACCGAATCGTACACAGCCATTCGTATCGACAGGACGAAATCCTCATGTTGATTCGCGTGGCGGATGATTTCGGGTTCAAGATCGCCACGTTTCAGCATGTGCTGGAAGGCTACAAGGTGGCGGATGCTATTGCCCGGCACGGCGCGGGCGCATCCACCTTTAGCGACTGGTGGGCGTATAAGATCGAAGCCTACGATGCCATCCCGCACAACGGCGCACTCATGCATCAGGCCGGTGTGAGCGTCACGTTCAACTCGGACAGTGACGAGTTGGCGCGTCGGTTGAACACCGAAGCGGCAAAGGCCGTCAAATACGGCGGGGTGAGCGAAACAGAGGCGCTTAAGTTTGTCACGATCAACGCCGCACAACAGCTAAAGATCGACGGGCGCGTAGGCACGCTCGAAGTCGGAAAAGATGCCGACTTCGCCGTGTGGAACGGCTCTCCGTTATCCACCTATACCGTTTGCGAAGAGACATGGATCGAAGGCAGACGGTTTTTCGACCACGCCGAAGACCTCGAATTGCGTCGGCAGGTTGCGCGCGACCGTGCGCTGCTGATCCAGAAACTGCTGGCAAAAAAACACGGTCTCGATACTCAAAAACCAGGAACGTAAAAGGAATATGACATGAGACGCTATGTGTGGCTCCTAATGGCTGTCGCAACGTTGATCCCTGCGGTCGCCTCCGCATCCAACCAGCGTCCCGGACGTTCGCAGGACCACCCTATCGCCCTGACCGGCGGCACGGTCCATCCGGTCGGCGGCCCCATACTGGAAAACGCGACTCTCTTGTTCGAACAGGGCAAAATCACGGCGATCGGAACGTCGGTAGCGCTTCCTCCCAGAACCGAACGTATCGACGTTACCGGGAAACATGTATACCCGGGCATGATTGCGGCGCATACCAATCTCGGACTGATCGAGATCGGGTCCGTGCGCGCCACGCTCGACCTCAACGAAATCGGCGACATCACTTCGAGTGTGCGCACCTTACCTGCGGTCAATCCCGACAGCGAACTGTTTCCGGTGACACGCGCAAACGGCGTGCTCATGGCGTTGACCGTACCTACCGGTGGTTTGATTGCGGGCATCTCCGGTCTTCTTACTCTCGATGGTTGGACATGGGAGGACATGACGCTCAAAAGCCAGGTCGGGCTTCACGTAGGGTGGCCTTCGGCCGCCGTCAGCCGCGCGCCCGGTGCGCCGTCCGTCGAGGAACAGCAGAAACGGATCGAAGGTCAGATACACACCATCCGCGATGCTTTTCGCGCCGCCCGTGCCTATATGGTGGCCAAAAACGCCGAATCCACCGGCGTTCCGTATCACGACACGGATGTAAACTGGGAGGCCATGATCCCGGTGCTAAAAAAAGAAATGCCGGTGTTTGTCCATGCCGACGCGATACAAGACATCGAGATGGCGCTCGACTGGATAACAGACGAAGGGGTCCGCGCCGTTCTGGTGGGCGGCTACGACGCATGGCGCCTTACCGACCGACTCAAGACGCTCGGCATCCCCGTTATCCTCAACGGTACGCACAGATTGCCGTCGCGTGACTGGGAAGACTACGATACGCCGTTTTCCTGCGCGGCAAAACTCCATCAGGCAGGCATCGCGTTCTGTATCACGACCGGAAGCGACAACTATAACGAACGCAACTTGCCCTATCAGGCCGCTACCGCTGCCGCCTACGGGCTTCCGAGAGACGAAGCGCTCAAGGCCGTCACCCTGTACCCGGCGCAAATTCTGGGCGTTTCCGATCGGGTAGGCTCGCTGGGGGTGGGGAAGGATGCTACTTTGATCGTAACAAACGGGGATCCACTCGAAATCGTCACCCACGTGGAACGCGCCTTTATTTTGGGTCGTGTTGTGGACCTGTCAAGCAAACACACGCAGTTGTACGACAAATACCGCGCAAAATACGAAACCCGGAACCGGTGATACCCATCATGAACCCTGAGTCCAAAACGTCTCCGGATGTGGTCGTCGAAAGACAGGAAACCGGAAAACCCTACGCCGGCAAAGTACTTGCCGCCATACAATCCCATGCGGACGACATTCCGATTTTTTGCGCCGGCGCGATCGCCCGGCTTATTGATCTTGGTTATACCGCGTATCTGATCCAGACGACCAACGACGAAAAATGCGGCCCTACCGCCAGTGTTGGCGAGACCATACTCCAGAACGAGCGCGAGGTGGACGAACTGGCTCGCGTGTTGGGATTCAGACAGGTGTTTTATCTCGGCTATCGCAATCACCTGATGGACGAGGCGTCTGCCGTCGAGATCCGGGCACGTCTTATCTTTTTGTTTCGCGCGCTCAAGGTGGATACGGTGTTTACCTTCAACCCGTGGGGACACGGAGAAGAAAATCCGGATCATTACGTCACGGCGCAGGCGGTCGAGGCGGCTCGGTGGATGGCCGGCATGGGAAAGGATTATCCGGAGCACATAGCCGCGGGGATTATGCCGCATACCGTGCGGGAACAGTATTACTGGGTTGCGCGGCCCGGACAGCCGTACAACCGGGTGGTAGACATATCGGCGTATATCGAGCAAAAGATCGACGCGCTGTGTGTCAATCGTGCGCAAGGGCCGGCAGGTGCGACCGGATCGCGTCTCAGGACGCGGCTGGCCCGTGAAGGGCTTTGGCTTCCGGAACTGGGGGATGATGACGAAACCGCGGATCGCGCCTATGTGCGGTTGTTTTGTCTCAAAGACTTCGAAACGGTGGGACAGCGCTACGGTTTAGCATTCGCCGAGCCGTTTTACTATGTCGGCTCCGGCGCTACTTTTATCGGCGGAGTAGACGCATCGGATGTGCAACGCTATATCGACGAACACGCGGAGCCGATCGAGCCGAAATCCGTCTGATACCGACAACCCGCAGGGGATCCAAACTACCCCACGCCGATTTTTGCCGGACGCGATGTGTCAAACACCTCCAGATCGTCGAAATACGCCGCGCCGAAGTAGGTTTCGGCCTGAGACAGATGGGGGATGCGTCCTACGTCCATCCACCGGACCGCATCGTCCACCCGAAACGCTGAAATGGGCTCTCCGGCTTCGGCAAGTTCCAAATAGACGTCGGTAAGCGAAATGGGGCGGGGGTCCCGCCATTTCGAAAAGATGACCGGCGATACGGCCTGCACAACCATAGAGGGCCAGCTTTCCGGCTCGCTCGACGGTTGACACACCATGCGGCGCACCCCGGTATCGGTGGATTCCCAGCCGCATAGCCTGCGTGTCTCGTCAAACAGAAAAAAACGGGTTCCCACGCGGCGCTTGACGGCAATCGTCACCCGATCACCCGACATCCGGTGTGCGGCCATAAGCGCGGAAAGATCCAAGTCGGTCAGGATGTCTACGGCCTGAACCAGAAAGGGCGCGTCGTCGTTAAAAAAATGAGCGGCATGCCAAAGCCCCCCGCCCGTGTCGAGCAGGGTCGTCTCCCGCGAGAGCGAAATACGGATACCTGTGTGGGCCGGATGCGCGAGAAAGTTTTTTACGAAGGCATCGATCTGTTCGGCAAAGTGGTGGGTGTTGACGACGATGTCGGTAAAGCCGTGCCGTGCCAGACGTTTTAAAATCCAGTACAAAAGCGGTTTTCCTCGCACCTCTACCAGCGCTTTGGGACGCGCATCGGTGAGGGGTTTTAGCCGTGTGCCCAGCCCGGCGGCAAACACCATCGCTTTCACGTCAGCCACATCCACATACCGCCGGTGACGATGGCTACTCCGGCGCAGACAAGCATCATCCCCCGATATACGACCAGGCGTGCGGCGGCAAAACGCTTGGCGATCCATCCGAGCGTGCAGGAAAAAACCAGCATCCCCGCGACCGTCCCGACGCCAAAACTCAGGATGCACAACACGGTAAGCAGCGTGGAAGGAAGCGCAAGCGCGGGTAGTATCCCAAGCAGATGCGCGCTGCCGGCAAGCCCATGCAACGCGCCGACGGCAAGCCCGGCATGACCGTGGGCGTGCGCGCGTCGCGTATGAGGCTTTGGCGCGGCATGCACATGAAAATGTTCGTGCGCATGCCCCTCGTGTTCGTGCGTATGGGTATGGATACGGCGGTCGAACGCTCGACGTATCGCCCAGATACCGATGGCGACAAGCACAACGCCTACCGCTCGCTCGCTATAAGAAGAGATGAGGTCTACCGGTACGATTTCCCGAACCGATAACACGGCTATGCCGATGATCAGCACCCCGCCCGAATGACCAAGCCCCCACCGCAAACCAAGCCGCCAAGCCGGTCTGCGGTCGTCGACGGCCATCGGTGCTATCGCGGCCAAGTGGTCCGGTCCGATCAGCACATGCACCAGCCCCAGCCAGAAACCCGCCAATATGGACAACATATTCGTTTTCTCCGGATACGTGGCAAACGACCCGGTAAGGATACAGGGATCGCGTCCAAAAACAAGAAGATTCTACGAGACGAAGTTTTTCTGTTTGTATCCGACTCGGTTGTATATCTTGGGTTGCGCATTTATAGCCTGTAAGGTAGAGGCCTGTAAAGCAAGTCTTTAAGCTTTTTTCTAAGAAGCTGCGCCCGTATCGCTTTGGCGATGGTTATGATCAAGGAATCTGTGATGCCGTCATCCTAAAAGCCTATTCCACATGAAAACCGTTTTGTTGCTGATCCTGTCCAACATCTTTATGACGCTTGCCTGGTATGGGCATCTGC